>Ga0157371_10000017_pt1 | contig 320830 bp, 298 predicted proteins | sample C45metaG_FD_113462 | JGI IMG/M metagenome (GOLD analysis project Ga0157371, IMG submission 113462) | Corn rhizosphere microbial communities from Kellogg Biological Station, Michigan, USA - C4-5 metaG | ecosystem: Host-associated > Plants > Roots > Rhizosphere > Soil | place: USA: Michigan... | reverse complement strand
CAATCTGGCCAAGGAGGTAGCTTCGCTCAACCAGCTTCTCGCGCAGTTCAAGCTCGCCGATACCGCCTATCAGCAGAAGAGCCAGCCCGCTCCGGTTCGCAATGCCGGCGGCAACGACAGATACGTGGCATCCCCCGTACGCGCGCTTGGCCGCAAGATTGCATCCGCATTCTCCGGTAACGCTGCTGTCGATACGTCAAAGGACGACTGGCAGGAGTTTTGATCGCCATACGATTGGCATCATGCCGATCCACGCCCGGGGATGACGCAAGGCTTGCGGGCCTGACATCCGGGTCGTGATTTAAAAACATGCCGCGCAGGGTCCGATTGCTTGCGCGGCATGGCTGAAAGAGGGCGTGCCGCCGCGCCGGTAAATCAGTCTGGCATCAAATCGGAAATCTGCCCATGTGAGACCAGCAGGCGCGGGTTTGTCATGCTGCCGCTTTCCTCGTCGACGGTAACGGCATAAGCCGCAACGCCGATGTGGCGCGATGCCATGGCGCTCGCTATCTTTTCGGCGGACGCCGCATTGGAAGCCTGCCGCATTTCGCCCGGCACAATGCCCCCGCGTCCCTTTTTGAACTGCACTACAATAATCTTTTCAGCGTCTGACATATCTCGTGCACTCTCGTTTGTTCTTTAAATGTTCTAGTTATATAAGAGATTCAACATGGTGTTACGCCCCGTTTTTGGGGCCGCCAAAGTTCTACAGTACTATTGGAAGCATTGGGTGAATTTCGACGCGAACGGGAGAGTTTTACACGTAACAGGTTGAAGTCGTTACGATGGGCCGAGCTTCCCAATTACATGCTTACGAACTCAACGTTTTCTACGCTGAGCGTACGTTATATTCGGCTCAGTGTTTTCGAGTTCGTTCTTTATTCCGTACTCTGCAATAAAATGGCGCACCCGACAGGATTCGAACCTGTGACCTTTGGAATCGGAATCCAACACTCTATCCAGCTGAGCTACGGGTGCAGCGGTCACGCTTGAATCGCGTGCAGCGGTTGGTTCATACCCCAGCTTTCTTTCCGCATCAATGTCTAAAAATCAAAGATTTACGAAATGGGGCCTGTTTTCCGGTGTGGGGGAGAGCGTGGGTTGCTGCGAGGGCTGCTGTCTGCATGTTTGCGATAGCAGGGCGGTATGTTGTTTGCGGTATTGCGTTTCTTCCTGATAAGACGTTTCCCTTTTAAGTAGTATTTTACGCCTGCATCCAGCGGCTGTCCTGGCACTTTTGTACACAGGCGGGTTGATTGTCGTATTGCCTTTCAAACAAGGCGGGGGAGGCGGTTTTTGACCCTAAAAATCGGTGGGTAAATAATCATACTTTTCTTTTGCGCCCGATGGTGATTACGAGACAGGGGTTGTCGCAATGGGTATTAACTGTCAAATTATTATACAATATTAGTATCATCTACATTTATTTGGGATACAGTTTAGTCCTGTTGTCGGTTATCATTCCGGCAGGGTTAAGGAACGAATCAGGCGGGGGATCGGATGGCTTTGCAATTGGCACATAGCAACGGGCCACGTGCGGAAAAGGCCGAAAGCGGCGGCACGCAGGCGGAACATTTAAACGCTATCGACTATGGATTGTTGACGACCGCGATCGGTTATCATTTGAGGCACTCGCAACTTGCCGTGGCAAACGGCTTTTCCGACGTGCTGGCGGAGATGGGATTGCGGCCGGCCGATTTTTCCGTTCTCGTCATCGTCGGCGGCAATCCGGGCCTCAAGCAGAGCGATGTGGCCGAGGCACTTGGCATACAGCGTGCCAATTTCGTCGCGATCGTCGATAGCATGGAAAGCAAGGGATTGCTTGTCCGCCGCAGGTCGGAAGAGGACAGGCGCGTTCATTTCCTCGACATGACGGATGAGGGCAGCAGCCTTCTTGAGCGCCTTTCCGATGCATGGCGTGACCGCGAGGAAAAGCTGATCGACCGGATCGGCGGCAAAAAAGCCCGTGACCAGCTGCTGGCCCTGCTTGGACGCCTGCGGGACTGAGCGGTAGCGGTAGCGGTATCGGTCAAGCCGGTCGGCAATCCCCTGCCTCTCCCTTTCACGAGGGTCTGATTGGTAGGTGGTCGATTTGCGTTGCAATTTTCCTGCGAAACGGCCAAGACGCCTTGGACGTGCCAACGCCTTTCGCGCGCGTCATGCCGCAACTGCGCAATGTTCTGGAGAGGCCCGAAACGGGAACGCCATGCTGATTATCGACACGAGCCATCCGCTTTATCGCCGCTTGTGGGTCAGATTGCTCATCGTCGGCTTTTGCGCCGCCTGGTCCGTCATCGAATTCGTCAATCGCGAATTTTTCTGGGGAACGGTTGTCGGCGGCGTGGCGCTCTATGCGGCCTATGAGTTGTTGCTGAAGTTCAAGCCCGCCAGCGAGGAGAACGCTGGAGGCAAGGCTGACGCGGCCAGGGACGATTCGGACGAGCCAGTGGAAAGCGCACCCACGGATAGAAACGACGCCGGCTGAGGCGAGCTTTCCGGGCGTAAAACCGCTACCTGCCTCTACTGGAAATGTTCACGGGTTCGCAGCATCCGGATCGCCTGGTCAATCAGGAGATTTGCCGCTGTCATGCGCAGCGTCGCATTGTGCCGGAATTCCGGTCTCACTCCGTCGGGATGATTGAGCCTTGCGAAGGCGCGGCGCTTTTCCGCAAGCGTTGCGGCGGTGTCGGTTTCATGGATGGCCAGTTCTGCTGAAACATCCGCGAGCGAGGTCTTTTCGAGATGGGCCGGCATGGGTTCGGGTTGGGGTTCCGGCTGGGGCTCGGCAAGCGCAACGGGCTCCGGCAGAAAGGCCAGATAGGCGTCGAGACTGGCGTTTCCCGGTTGCGGTGCATCCGGATAGGTATCCACGACGAAGCCAGAGCTGAAACCCACAATACGATGACCGGTGGGCGGCGTCGGCTCCGCGCTTTCGTCTTCTTTTTCCTGTCTCAGTCTTTCAACGACCGACTCGAAGACGGATTGTCCGAAAAGCATGCGGCTATTCCCTGGGCAAGTCCCGATAAATCCGGCCTCTATATACAATGAAGTTGGCGTCTGGCTTGCCTTCCTCAAAAGCCCGTCAGTTTGCGGCTTTCATCCAGAACCAGATCGTAGAGAAGCCGGGCGCTGGGCGGCAAAACGCGGCCTTTGGTGGTGATGATGCTGTAGGGCTTGACGACAAGCTCGAAATCCGTCGGCAGGATGCGGGTGCGGCCGATATCGGCCTGCTGACCGGCCACAAACTCGGCCATGTCCTGCGCGATTGGCGCAATTGCATCCGTGTTGCAGATAAGGGCAAGCGTCAGCACCACGGATGGCGTGTTGATGACGTTGCGCGGCATGGCGACGCCGTGAGTGAGGAACACGTCTTCCATCGTTCTGCGCAAAAGCGCGCCGGGCGGCTGGAAGACCCAGTCGTAACCGGACAGATCCTGCAATGTCACGGGCTCGCCGTGGAGCAGGGGGTGGCCCTCGCGAACCACCAGACAGGCGCGCTCGATGCCAATTTCATGGATGGAAAACAGGCCGGGGTCGAAATCATCGGGGATGCGGCCGATGATGAAATCGTGACGTGCGGCCAGAAGTTCCCGCGCCAGCACGTTGCTACTTTCCACCTGCACGTTGATCTCGATACCGGGATAGGTGTCCATCGCCCGTCTTATGGCGGGCACGACCAGGCTGATGGCCGGTGCGGTGACGGCGCCGATATAAACCGATCCGCCGCTGCCGGATTTCATCTGGTTGAGTTCGCGGCTCGCCTCACGCAGCTCCAGCAATATGGTGCGGGCGCGCCGCGCCAGCGCCTCGCCGAACTTGGTCAGCACCACACCGCGCGACGCTCTCTGACAGAGCGGGCTTTTGACGATTGCTTCCATTTCCGAGAGCATGCGCGATGCCGCCGGCTGCGTCATGTTCATGGCGGCGGCGGCGGCGCTGACCTGCCCGTGCTCCTCGATCATGACCAGCATGCGCAGGTGGCTCATCTTCAGGCCGGCGCGCAGCAAAGGGTTGTCTTCGAAGACGAAGAGCGCATCCGCTGTTTGCGTCTGCTCATACACTTTTTGGTTGCTCATTCGCCGGTTTATACCCCTCAATGGTTATTGTATCGATTTAATATATCATAATTGATATACGTAAACTGATTTATTCTATTTGACAGTTATATGGATTCAGAACAATTTGCGGAATGCCGGGGAGGAGCGGCATCTGTTCCATTTCGCAGTTGCGAGATCGGAACGGGCGCAATGCGGCTTCTTCCTCTGATGGCATGAATTTTATGGTGCAACGCAACAAGCGGGTACCAAAGAGGGTTCAAGGGAGAGAGTTAATGAAGTCCATTATTTCGCTGATGGCGGCTTGTGCCATCGGTGCTGCTTCCTTTGCAGCGCCGGCTTTCGCGCAGGACAAGGGTTCTGTCGGTATCGCCATGCCGACAAAGTCTTCCGCGCGCTGGATCGATGACGGCAACAATATCGTCAAGCAGCTGCAGGAAGCCGGTTACACGACCGATCTGCAATACGCCGACGACGATATTCCGAATCAGCTTTCCCAGATCGAAAACATGGTCACCAAGGGCGTTAAGGTCCTCGTGATTGCTTCGATCGACGGCACGACCCTGTCAGACGTTCTGAAGCAGGCTGGTCAGCAGGGCATCAAGGTCATCGCTTATGACCGTCACATCCGCAACAGCGGCGACGTCAGCTACTACGCCACTTTCGACAACTTCCAGGTTGGCGTTCTGCAGGCAACTTCGATCGTCGACAAGCTTGGCCTGAAGGACGGCAAGGGTCCGTTCAACATCGAGCTGTTCGGCGGTTCTCCTGACGACAACAACGCGTTCTTCTTCTACGATGGCGCGATGTCGGTTCTGAAGCCTTACATCGACAGCGGCAAGCTGGTCGTAAAGTCGGGCCAGATGGGCATGGACAAGGTCGGTACGCTGCGTTGGGATCCGGCAACGGCCCAGGCTCGCATGGATAACCTCCTGTCGGCTTATTACACGGACGCAAAGGTTGACGCTGTTCTGTCGCCCTATGACGGTCTGTCCATCGGCATCATCTCCTCGCTGAAGGGCGTTGGTTATGGCACGAAGGACCAGCCGCTGCCGGTCGTTTCCGGTCAGGACGCTGAAGTTCCGTCGGTCAAGTCGATCATTGCTGGCGAACAGTATTCGACCATCTTCAAGGACACTCGCGAACTCGCGAAGGTTACTGTTGGCATGGTCAACGCCGTTCTGCAGGGCAAAGAGCCCGAGGTGAACGACACCAAGACCTATGAAAATGGCGTCAAGGTTGTTCCGTCCTACCTGCTCAAGCCGGTTGCCGTGACCAAGGACAACTACAAGCAGGTTCTCGTCGACGGTGGTTACTACACCGCAGACCAGCTGAAATAAGCCTGCAACACATGCGGGGATGGCTTGGCGCCGTCCCCGTTTTTCCATAAAAATAAAAACGCCTGAATTAATCGGGCGCTGGATTGCGATATGGCCAATACCATTCTCGAAATGCGGAACATCACCAAGACGTTTCCGGGCGTAAAAGCGCTTGAGAACGTCAACCTTAAGGTAAAGGAAGGTGAGATCCACGCGCTCGTTGGCGAGAACGGCGCTGGAAAGTCGACCTTGATGAAGGTCCTTTCCGGTGTTTATCCCGCTGGCACCTATGAGGGCGAGATCCACTATGAAGGTGCTGTGCGAAATTTTCGCGCCATCAACGACAGCGAAGATATTGGTATCATCATCATTCACCAGGAGCTTGCGCTTGTGCCGCTCCTGTCGATTGCCGAAAATATTTTCCTTGGCAACGAGGTCGCTTCGGGCGGCGTCATCAACTGGCAGCAGACCTTCAACCGTACCCGCGAACTTCTGAAGAAGGTGGGCCTGAAGGAATCGCCGGAGACGCTGATTACGGATATCGGCGTCGGCAAGCAGCAGCTGGTCGAAATCGCCAAGGCGTTGTCGAAGAGCGTGAAGCTTCTCATCCTTGATGAGCCGACCGCCTCGCTCAACGAGAGCGATTCCGAGGCTCTGCTCAACCTTTTGATCGAGTTCCGCAAGCAGGGCATGACGTCGATCATCATCACCCACAAGCTCAACGAAGTGCGCAAGGTGGCCGACCAGATCACCGTGCTGCGCGACGGCATGACGGTGAAGACGCTCGACTGTCATCAGGAAGAAATCAGCGAGGACGTCATCATCCGCAACATGGTGGGACGCGATCTAGAAGATCGTTATCCGCCGCGCGACGTGCCGATCGGCGAGACCATTCTCGAAGTGAAGAACTGGAACGCCTATCACCAGCAGCACCGCGACCGGAAGGTCCTGCACGACATCAACGTCACCGTGCGCAAGGGCGAAGTCGTCGGCATTGCCGGGCTGATGGGGGCAGGGCGCACGGAATTCGCCATGAGCGTGTTCGGCAAGTCCTACGGTCACAAGATCACCGGCGACGTTCTGATCGACGGCAAGCCCGTGGATGTCAGCACCGTGCGCAAGGCAATCGATGCCGGTCTTGCCTATGTGACCGAAGACCGCAAACATCTCGGTCTGGTGCTCAACGACAACATTCTGCACAACACCACGCTTGCCAATCTGGCCGGCGTGTCGAAGGCCAGCGTCATCGACGACATCAAGGAAATGAAGGTGGCGAGCGATTTCCGCACACGCCTTCGCATCCGCTCTTCAGGCATCTTTCAGGAAACGGTCAATCTTTCGGGCGGCAACCAGCAGAAGGTCGTGCTTTCCAAGTGGCTCTTCTCCAATCCTGATGTCCTGATCCTCGACGAGCCGACACGCGGTATCGACGTTGGCGCGAAATACGAAATCTACACCATCATCAACCAGCTCGCTGCCGACGGCAAAGGCGTTCTGATGATCTCATCGGAAATGCCTGAATTGCTCGGCAATTGCGACCGCATCTACGTCATGAACGAAGGCCGCATCGTCGCTGAATTGCCGAAGGGAGAGGCGAGCCAGGAAAGCATCATGCGCGCTATCATGCGCTCAGGGGAGAAGAACTCATGAGTTCGGCAAACACCACAAACGAAGAAAGCAACGTCATCTCGGTCGGGTCGTATATTCGCTCCAATATCCGCGAATACGGCATGCTGATCGCGCTCGTCGCTATCATGGTTTTCTTCCAGTTCTATACCGGCGGCATTCTGTTCCGGCCCGTGAACCTGACCAACCTCATCCTGCAGAACTCGTTCATCGTCATCATGGCGCTTGGCATGCTGCTGGTCATCGTGGCCGGACATATCGACCTTTCGGTCGGTTCCATCGTCGCCTTCGTCGGCGCGATTGCGGCCATATTGACCGTGCAATGGGGCATGAACCCGTTTCTCGCGGCGCTGATTTGTCTTGTCATCGGCGGCATCATCGGTGCTGCCCAGGGTTACTGGATCGCCTATCATCGCATCCCGTCGTTCATCGTGACGCTGGCGGGCATGCTTGTGTTCCGCGGCCTCACGCTTTTTGTGCTCGGCGGCAAGAACATCGGCCCGTTCCCGACGGATTTCCAGATCATCAGCACCGGCTTCCTGCCTGATATCGGTGGCATCGAAGGTCTGAACACCACGTCGATGATCCTGACATTGGTGATTACGGTCGTGCTGTTCTATCTGGCGTGGCGCCGTCGCGTGGTGAACGTGAAGCACGGCATCGACGTGGAGCCGTTCGGTTTCTTCATTGTGCAGAACCTGCTCATCTCAGGCGCTATTCTGTTCCTTGGCTACCAGCTGTCCACCTATCGTGGCCTGCCGAACGTCCTGATCGTGATGCTGGTTCTGATTGCGCTTTACAGCTTCGTGACGCGCCGCACGACCATTGGCCGCCGCGTTTACGCCATGGGCGGCAACGAGAAGGCGACCAAGCTTTCCGGTATCAACACCGAACGCCTGAGCTTCCTAACCTTCGTCAACATGGGTGTACTGGCCGGTCTGGCCGGCATGATCATCGCGACACGCCTCAACTCGGCAACGCCGAAGGCAGGCGTTGGCTTCGAGCTTGATGTGATCGCGGCCTGCTTCATTGGCGGTGCTTCGGCCTCCGGCGGCGTTGGCAAGATCACCGGTGCTGTTATCGGTGCCTTCATCATGGGCGTCATGAACAACGGCATGTCGATCGTCGGCCTCGGCATCGACTTCCAGCAGATGGTCAAGGGCCTCGTGCTGCTCGCTGCCGTGTTCTTCGACGTCTACAACAAGAACAAGGGCTGATTGCCCAGCCAATATAGCAAGTCAAAAAAGTGGCCGGTTTCCGGCCACTTTCATAAGGTGAAGGCGCAACGCGCCGAAGAAGATAAGGCGCGTTGCGCCGCAGGAAGGAAATCCCGTGCTCATTTCACAGATCAAGGATGCCAGTGGCAAAATCACCGTCGCCGTTCGCGAAGAAGGCGGACAGGCGCACGCCGTCAACGGCGCTCAATCGGTTTACGCGCTGGCCATGGAAGCTGCCAATGGTGGCAAGAGCCTTGCCGATGTTGTGTCCGCCCATGGTCTCGGCGATGCCGTCGATCTTGAAAAGGCTTACGCTGAAGGTCGCTTTCTGCCGCCGATCACCCATCCCGATCCGGCGCATCTGCATCTGACAGGCACGGGCCTGACCCATCTCGGCTCTGCTGCTACCCGCGACAGCATGCACAAGAAGACCACGGAAGCCGCCGAGGAAAGCCTGACGGATTCCATGAAGATGTTCCGCATGGGTCTGGAAAATGGCAAGCCGAAGGCTGGCGAAAAGGGCGTTCAACCCGAGTGGTTCTACAAGGGCAACGGCTATGTCGCAGCGGCACCCGGTGCTGCTCTCACCTCTCCGTCCTTCGCGCTTGATGGCGGCGAAGAGCCAGAAATGGCCGGCATCTACGTGATCTCCGACAAGGGCGAACCCGTGCGCATCGGCTTTGCCGTGTCGAACGAATTTTCCGATCACGTCACCGAGCGGATCAACTATCTCTACCTCGCCCATTCCAAGTTGCGCCCGGCAAGCTTCGGCCCGGAAATCCGCGTCGGCGTTGCACCGTCGGATATTCGCGGCACCTCGCGCATCCGTCGTGGCGACAAGGTCATTTTCGAAAAGCCGTTTGTTTCGGGTGAGGACAACATGTCCCACACCTTCGCGAACCTCGAATATCACCACTTCAAATACGGCCTGTTCCGCGCACCTGGTGACGTCCATGTGCACATGTTCGGCACCGCGACGCTCTCTTTTGCGGAGGGCATCAAGCCGGAAGCGGGTGACGTGTTCGAGATCGAGGCCGCTGGTTTCGGCCTGCCGCTGAGGAACCCGCTTGCGGTTAATGCGGAAGAAGAAATCACGGTTCGGCAGATCTGATCTACCGAGGCTGCACGTTAAACGGTTGAGGGAGGGGGTCGCTCAGCGTCCCCCTCTCGACGTTATCCCCGGGTTTGTCTTCAGGTGGTACACATCCGCCAAAGCGATAACGCCGCGGTTTTGCCAGTAATCGTCTTGTCTTAGGTACGTAATGCTGCCGGAAGACGCGGGAAAGCTGACATAACCGACGCTGTCGATCGGCATTTTGATCCATGCCGCGATGACGAAGGTAAGAGCGAAGCCATGGGTAACGATGATCTGCGTGGGGCAAGGACGCGATATAATCGTGTCCACGGCGCGGTACACTCTTTCGGCCAACTCTCGTCTCGTTTCGCCATCAGCAATTCCGCCACGATGATCCATCCGGTCGTGATGGGGGGCCGGTATCTGACGGGCGTCGAGCCATTCCTGCGGCATACCACCCGCCGAACCGTAGCTGATTTCCCGCAGGCCATCCGTGGTTTCAAAAGGGCACTTGAGGTGTTCAGCAATGATTGCCGCAGTCTGGGAGGCCCGCAGAAGATCGGAACTGAAGATTTCGACTGATGCGTTGCCGATCAAGGCCACAAGTTTCTCGGCCGTCGCCTGCGCATCGGCTTTTCCCTTGGGTGTCAGTTCGGTATCATACCAGCCACCAACCTTGTTCTCGACATGATGGACGGACTGGGTGTGCGTGACGACAAAAATGTTCTTCATAGTGTTCTTCCGGGTATCTGGGGCTTACTCGAACCCCCACAGCCTGCCTTCGCCCACCTCCACGGAATTGCCGGCCGGGTCGCGGATATAGACGGAATAGCTGTCATTCGGCCAGCGGTGATAGTGTTCGATGGGAATTCCAAGCTCCTCGAAGCGGGCTTTCCAGTCGTCCACTTCCGACTTGTCTTTCGCATAAAAACAGAAATGGCCTTGTCCGGTGGCGCCGTGGCGCGGGATCGGATTGTCGGTGGTGGCCGTGCGCGATTGTTGCGGATCGAAGACCAGCAGCATCTGCCGGCCACATTTGAAGAACACGAACTGGCCCGGCAGCCTGCGCACCACCTCCAGCCCGAAGACATCGCGATAAAAGGCCTCGGCGGCGTCGAGATCGTTGGCGTAGATCGCCGTTTCCATAAGGGCGGCTGGCGGTTTCATGGTTCCTCCCCGATGTCTGGCAACGGATATAGCGGACAGTCTATGTTTTCGTGCTGTAGGTCAGCACCGTCAGGTCGTGCTTGCCAACACCACGTTCCAGAACGGTCCAGCCGCAGTTCGTATAATAGGTTTCGAGACGGCGCTGGCAGCACAGGTAGCTGGTGTCGTGACCAAGTTCGGCGGCCCGTTGTGTTGCGGCCTGCATGAGCGCCCGGGCGACACCTGAGCGTCTGCTGTTTTCCTCCACCCAGAGTGCGGCAACCCATGGCAGATATTGTGGCCGCTCCTCCAGATCGCAATGGATAAGAAAGGCGGAGCCGACGTAGCCCTTGTCGTCATGGGCGACGAAGCCGGTTGGCAGGGCATGGGGGTTCACCATGTCTTTCAGATGTTCAGCCACATCGCCGACCTGGAGGCCACTATCCTGCCACCATGCCGTCCAGACCCGTTCCGCAATGATGGGTCCATGGGACTGGCAGTCGCGATAGTCGGAAATACTGTACAAAAAGCCCTCTCCCTGATCGGTTGCTGCGGCGATTTAACCGGTCACGGCGGGCTTTCGCAACCCACAGGTTGTTGAAAGCGGATCAGGGTTTCGTTGCCGTCACATGCAGCCAGTCGGTTGGCAGCTTGTCGTAACCGCTGCCGTGCCGTGCTTCTATTTCCACCCCTGCCCAGGCGAAATGCCCGTACAGGTCCTCAAGCCAGGTTTTCGAAGGATAGTTGTAATAGCGGCCGAACGTGTCGCGGCCTTCCGCTTCCCCGGCCTTGAAGCTGGCGTAGAAAACGCCGCCCTGTTTCAGCGCCGTATGGATGCGGCGGATGATGCCGGAAAGAGCGGGGCGGGGGACATGCAACAGGCAGGCATTGGCCCACACGCCGTCATAAGTCTCCACGTCGCCGATATCTTCGAACAGCAATGTTGCGACGGGAATGCCGAGCCGCGTTTCGGCCGCCTTGGCGATTTCGGGTGTGCCGTCCGTCGGGCGCACGTCGAAGCCTGCAGCGAGCATGAATTCACTGTCCTGCCCGCCACCACACCCCAGTTCGAGGATGGTCGCGCCTTTGGGCAGGCGCGTGAGGAATTTTTCCAGATGGGGAAGGTCCGCCGTCTGCCCTCTCGACGTATAGGCTCCGGCATTATCCGTATAAAAGCCGATCGTTTCGTCGTCTCTGCCGGCCACTGTCTCAGCTTTGCGATTGGCTCTGCGATTGCTGCACGGTCACCGAAACGTTCAGCGTTTCGCCGGCCGGGCCGATCCGCATGCCCGATATCGGCGCGCAGTCGCGGTAGCAGAGGCCAAGGGCAATGCGCACGTAGCGATCGTCAGGGCAGATATTGTTGGCGGCGTCAAAGCCAACCCAGCCAAGCCCCTGCAGATGCACCTCGGCCCAGGCATGGGTTGCCGTTTGCTCCGCCACGTCTTCCATCATCAGATAACCGGAAACATAGCGGGCGGGCAGGCCCATCAGCCGGGCGGCGGAAATGAGGATATGGGCATGGTCCTGGCAGACGCCCTTGCCGGCTTCGAGTGCCAGTTCGGCGGTGGTTTCGGTGTCGGTCGAACCCGGCACATATTCCACCTTGCTGTTGATCTTCTCCATCAGGTCGTGCAGGCGCTCTAGCTCGCTGTTGCCGGTGCTGGCCTTCGCCAGTTCGCGCACGAGTTTGCCGGGCTTCGTCAGCGGCGTCTCGCGCAGGAAGAGCCATAGCGGCGCACTGCCGGTGTGGGGGCCGACCATGCCGGCCCTGTCTTCGGTTATGACGAGGCCACCAGCCACGACCTTGACCCTGCGTTGCGGGCCTTCGGTCTCGACCAGTGCGACACGGTTGCCGAAATGGTCGTCATAGCTCACTTCGACGGTGGCGCCGTCGACCGATACATCCCAGTCCTCCACCGTCTGGCACGGGCCGGTCTGTGGCGTCAGGCGCAGCCGCTGCAATGCATAAGGCATCGGCTCGTCATAGACATATTCGGTCGTATGGGTGATTTTCAGACGCATAAGCTGTCCCCGTCCACGCGCTTACAGATAAAAGCGGTAGCCTTCCATGATTTCCTGCCCCAGCTGCCCGTTCCGGTTGACAAATCTCTCCAGAAACTCGTGCAGGCCTTCATCCATGACGCGATCGATCGTCGTCTTGCGCAGACTGTCGCGAATGCTTTCCGCCGTTTCATGCGCCTTGTGCTTTTCACCGTAATCCTCAGCTATGTAATTGAGGTTGCTGGTGATCTTCTCATAGCAATAGGCGAGCGAGCGCGGCATGCGGCCGTTGAGAATGAGGAAGTCGGCGATGTTGGCCGGCTTGTATTCCGCATCATAGACCCAGCCATAGGAGCGGTGCGCCGAGACGGAGCGGAGGATGGATTCCCATTGGGCATTGTCCAGCGAGGAGCCGACATGCGCCACGGCCGGCAGCAGCACGTAATATTTTACGTCGAGAATGCGGGCGGTGTTGTCGGCGCGCTCGATGAAGGTGCCGATGCGGGAGAAATTATAGAGATCGTTGCGCAGCATCGAGCCGTGGAAGGCGCCGCGCACCAGACCGGCGCGATGCTTGATGACATCGATGGTCTGCGGCAGTTCGGCATGGCTGAGCTTGCGGCCGAGGATGTTCTTCAGCTCGATCCAGAATTCGTTGGTGGCTTCCCATGTCTCGCGCGTCAGCGCGGTGCGCACCATGCGGGCATTGTTGCGGCCTGCCTCGATGCAGGACATGACGCTCGAAGGGTTTGCCTTGTCCCGCAGGAGATAATCGATCGCATTGGCCGCCGTCACCTTCTCGCGCGTTTCGAGAAAGGCTTCGTGCACGCCGGCACTCTGCAACACGCCGTCCCAGTCCTCATCGCCGCTGCCGCTGCGCGTCAGGGAAACGCGCAGGCCCGCATCGATAAGCCGGGCGATGTTTTCAGCGCGCTCAATATACCGGAACATCCAGTAGAGCCCGTTTGCCGTTCTGCCCAGCATGGCTTAGTCCTCCAGTACCCATGTATCCTTGGTGCCGCCGCCCTGGCTGGAATTGACCACCAGCGAGCCCTGCTTGAGGGCAACACGGGTCAGTCCGCCGGGAATGATCTTCACCTTGTCTGAAACCAGCACATAAGGACGCAGATCGACATGGCGCGGCGCTATGCCGTTTTTCACCATGATCGGCACGGTGGAAAGCGACAGCGTGGGCTGCGCGATGTAGTTGGAGGGGCGGGCTTTCAGCTTTTCGGCAAAAAGCGCCCGTTCCTTTTTCGACGCGGTGGGGCCGACCAGCATGCCGTAACCGCCCGAACCGTGAACTTCCTTGACGACCAGTTCGGCAAGGTTGTCGAGAACGTATTTCAGGCTGTCCGGCTCCGAACAGCGCCATGTCGGCACGTTTTCCAGAAGCGGCTTGCGGCCGGTGTAGAACTCGACGATCTCAGGCATGTAGGAATAGATTGCCTTGTCGTCGGAAATGCCGGTGCCCGGCGCATTGGCGATGGTGATGTTGCCGGCGCGGTAGACATCCATGATGCCGGGTACGCCGAGCGCCGAATCCGGCCGGAAGGTGAGCGGATCAAGGAAGTCGTCGTCGACGCGGCGGTAAAGCACGTCGATGGCCTCGTAGCCACGGGTTGTGCGCATCTTGACCTTGCCGTCCATGACGCGCAGGTCGGACCCTTCCACCAGCTCCACACCCATCATGTCGGCCAGGAAGGAATGTTCGTAATAGGCGGAATTGTAGATGCCGGGGGTCAGCACCGCGACGCGCGGCTTGCCGGTGCAGCCGGGGGGTGCAAGCGAGGCGAGCGATTGGCGCAGCTGATAGGGGTAATCCTCCACCCGCTGCACCCGGTTTTCATGGAAGAGTTCCGGGAACATCTGCATCATCGTTTCACGGTTTTCCAGCATGTAGCTGACACCTGAAGGCGTGCGGGCGTTGTCTTCCAGAACATAGAACTGGTCTTCGCCGGTGCGGACGATATCCGTGCCGACAATGTGGGTATAAACGCCGCCGGGTGGCGTGAAACCGATCATTTCCGGGAGGAATGCGACGTTCTTCTCAATTATTTCGCGGGGAATGCGCCCGGCGCGAATGATTTCCTGCTTGTGGTAGATATCGTCGAGGAAAGCGTTGAGAGCGAGAACGCGCTGTTCGATACCCTGGGCCAGTTTGCGCCACTCGCGCCCGGAAATGATGCGCGGAATGATATCGAAGGGGATCAGTTTTTCTGAACTGTCGGCGTGGCCGTAGACTGCGAAAGTAATGCCGGTTTTTCGAAAGATGTTTTCCGCGTCTTTAGACTTCTGGATCAGGTGTGCCCTGTCCTGCCGGCTGTACCACTCGTTATAGTTTTCATATGGGCTTCGCGGCGCGTTGTCCGCATTTATCATTTCGTCAAATGCCAACTTCGATGTCCCCTTTTTTGCCATATGAATACAACGACAAATGCAATGCAAGAACTATGCGGAGGCCTCCGTGAAGATTTTTTACCGCCCTAGAGTTTTAAAAAAGAAGCGTTTTTTCGCTTTCAGCCTATAAATGCGGCATTGGCAAATTGGTTGCAGGGCAAGGTGGGGTGGAACGGGGTGGTGGCACTGTGTGCGCCGTGGGCGAATGCACAAATTTTGTTCGTTCGCTTTCGGTTGATGGGTTTTGGGTGTGGCATCAGAAAATCTGAAAGATGCGATCACCAAAACACTTTTGACCTTTTGCGGGGATGGGGATACCGGCTAGCTTGGACGGCTGTGTTTCGCCAAGGGGTGCGCGCCGAGATCCGGCCGGGTAGTTCACCGGTTGCTTCAAGTCGTAAAAATGTCAATTCGCCGCATGCCTTATGTCCCGGGCCCATGTCCGGTTGCGGGGCATCACGCGGCACAGGGGAAGTTCCCATGTCGCTCGACCGTCTGGCTCCGGCCATCTTCGTCTTTCTCTGGTCGACCGGCTGGGTCACCGCGAAATATGCCGTTTATTATACTGGTCCGCTGACCTTCCTCTGTCTGCGTTACCTGTTGGCGGGTGCGATATTGTGGGCGATCTGCCGGTTTTCCTCCATTCAATGGCCTGAACGGCGCATCGATGTTTTCCGGGCAATCTTGTCCGGCGTGTTCCTGCACGGCCTTTATCTTGGCATGATCTGGTGGGCGATAGGGCAGGGCGTGCCGGCGGCGATCGGCGGCATTATTGCCGGTTTGCAGCCGTTGATGACGGCGGTTGCCGCCCGTTACATGATCGGCGAAAAAATCTCTCCGGTGCAGCGTGCCGGCTTGCTTCTCGGCTTTGTCGGCATTGCCATCGCCGTGCTGCCGAAGGTCATGGCGTCAGGCGCGCTCGGCCTTTCCGTGCCGCTTTATGCCGTGGCGGTGAATGTGCTGGGCATGACGTCCGTGACCTATGGCACCCTCTACCAGAAGAAATACGTCCATGGCGGAAACATCATGGCGGTCGCCACGCTGCAATATGTCGGCGCCCTCATCGTCACCGTTCCCTTCGCGCTGTTGCTGGAAGATGGTCATGTGGACTGGAGCCTCGGGCTTGCCGCCACGCTCGTCTGGTCGGTGGGCGCGATCTCCATCGGTGCGGTGGCTCTGCTGCTCTATCTCATCCGGCGCGGGCAGGTCTCGCGCGCTGCCTCGCTGATCTATCTCGTGCCGCCGCTTGCCGCCGTGGAAGCGGCCCTGCTTTTCGGGGAAACGCTGACGCCTGCCATGATTGCCGGCACGGTCCTGGCGGTAACGGGGGTGTATCTGGCCAACCGCCGGCCCGCAGCGCCGGTTGAGGCACGTTAATTCCTACAACCTCATATTAGAGATTTGTTAACCATAAAATTATACCTCTCGTTAATCTAGAGATTTGGCGGGGGTTACATGTCTATTTCACGTCGTGGTGTTCTGTTCGGATTGCCGCTGTTGCTGGCCGGCTGCGCAAGTTCCGGCATCGGGCAGCAAAGGCTTAATTATGCGGCGAAGCCGGACGAGAAGTTTCCGCTTCCGGAAATGCATCTCGACAAGGTGAAGCCCGAGTTGCGCCGGCAGGAAGTGGCATACGATACCGCGCATCCGGCTGGAACGGTGATTGTGGATACGCCCGCGCGGCGTCTTTACTACGTACTGGGCGATGGACGGGCAATGCGTTACGGCGTCGGCGTCGGTCGTCAGGGCCTTGCGCTGAAGGGCGACGCCTATATCGGCCGGAAGTCGGAATGGCCTTCCTGGACGCCGACCGCAAACATGATGCGCCGTGATCCGCGCAATCTGAAATACGCCGGCGGCATGGAGGGGGGCCCGAACAACCCGCTCGGCGCACGGGCGCTCTACCTCTATCGCGGCGGCAACGACACCATGTTCCGTCTGCACGGCACCAACCAGCCGCAATCCATCGGCCACGCCATGTCAAGCGGCTGTATCCGGATGCTGAACCACGACATCATCGATCTTTACAGCCGCGTGCCGGTTGGCTCCAGGGTCGTGGTGCTGCAGGCCTGACGGAGAGGCGGATTTTTCCGCCTTTGCCACTCGAAAAAATGCCTGTATCCTTGGGTTGATTTTTTCCACATGAGCGCAGTTTTATGGTGGAAAATCAACCATGTGTAGAATGACTCCCTTTATGTATTTAAGGGAGTTCTGCTATATCGGAAATGTGATTTTCGGTGTTCGAGACGTGTATCCATAAAGGCATGATTGCGCTGTATCGAGCGTCGCACCACTTCAACGGGGACACATGAACATGGCAATTTTAGACAATCTCTCCCGCTATCGCCCGCAGGCACTCGGGGCGCTGCGCATCATGACGGCGCTGCTTTTCATTTCGCATGGAACACAGAAGCTGTTCGGTTTCCCGGCATCACAGATGGACGGCTCCCTGCCGACGATGCTGCTGGTGGCGGCGCTTCTGGAAGCCGTTGGCGGCATTCTCGTGCTGGTCGGCCTTTTCACGCGTCCGGTTGCCTTCATCCTGTCCGGCCAGATGGCTGTTGCCTATTTCATTGCGCACGGGCCTAAGAGCTTCTTCCCCGCTCTCAATGGGGGCGACGCCGCGATCCTGTTCTGCTTCATCTTCCTTTATCTCGTGTTTGCCGGTCCGGGCGCTTTCTCGGTGGATGAACGCCGGGCCTGATCGGCCGCTGCAATCACCGGTCTGTCATTGAAGCCCCGCATGGCTGGTACCGTGCGGGGCTTCATGCTTTTGAAGCGTTGGAAACTTCGGCCGTCACCGAAGCATAGATGCTTGTTTTCGGGTTAGGAACGGTTCATCCTGAACGCAGTTGGAAAATTGATCCGTGACCAGTCAAAACCCTATCGCCCGCGAATTGCTGCTGCTTGCCCTGTTGTCCACTCTGTGGGCCGCATCCTACACTTTCATCAAGATCGGGGTGGAGACCATACCACCGCTGACCTTCATTGCCGCAAGAACCCTGATTGCCGGTCTGTTGCTGCTGGCGGTCATTCGCCTGCGCGGGCTGCGGTTGCCGCGGGATTTCGCCACATGGCGGCTCTTCTTCGTTCAGGCCTGCATCAACAGCGTATTGCCTTTCACGCTGATCGCGTGGGCGGAGCAGAGCATCGATGCCGGTCTCGCCGTCATCCTCAATGCGACGACGCCGATCTTCACCTTTCTTCTCACCGCGCTGATCATCCGGCATGAACAGGTCAGCGGGCGCAAGCTGTTCGGCACCATTGCGGGCATGACAGGTGTCTGTCTCATCATCGGTCTGGATGCGTTAAACGGGGCGGGTGAGGCGCTGTGGAGCCAGATTGCCGTGCTGACTGCAGCCTTTTCCTACGCCTGTGCCGCCATCTTCAGCAAAAACTTCAGGGGTCTCGATCCCGTTATGCCTGCCGCCGGCTCGCTGATCTGCGGCGCCGTGCTTCTGTTGCCGGTGAGCGTGATCGTTGACCGGCCCTGGACATTGTCGCCATCTCCGGCGTCGCTCACCGCACTTGTGTGCCTCAGCGTCTTTTCAACCGCGCTCGCCTTCATGGTCTATTTCCGGCTGATGCAGACGCTCGGTTCGGTCGGTACCACGTCGCAGGCGTATCTGCGGGTTCCGATCGGTGTCGCCATTGGCATGGTGTTTCTTGGAGAAGTGCCGACGCCTGCAATGTGGGTGGGTCTTGTCTGCGTGATTGCCGGTGTGCTGGCCATGACCCTGCCGTCGCGGCGCCGGTCGTTGGCGCAGGGCGGTTGAGAGCAAAAAGAAAACCCCGCAAGCCTGCGCTTGCGGGGTTTGAAGGTAGACACGCGATACCGGGGAATCGGCTCGCGCAGAGTTACTTAGCGGTTACGACCGCGATTGCCGTTTCCGTTGCCGGAAGCGCGCTTTTCCTGACCGTTGCCGCCAGCAGGCGCGTGACGGTTGCCACCGCTGCCGCCGGGCTTGCGGGCAGGGCGGCGCTGCTTGCGAGGGCCGGCCGGGCGACCTGCGTCACCTTCCGCCGTCTTCACGCGCTTAAAGTCTGACGTGACTTCCAGATCGTTGTCCGCATCACGCGGGGCGTGGTGACGCGAGGGACGGGGTTCGCCATTGTGGCGTCCGCCTTCGCGGGGTCCACGCGGCTGGCCGCCATTGTTGTTGCGACCACGGTTGTTGTTGTTCGGGCGCGTCGGGCTGGCAAGACCGGCCGGACGTTCACCGGATGCAACCGGGATATCGATCTTCATCAGCTTTTCGATATCGTGCAGCAGACGTGTTTCGTCCGGTGCGCAGAACGCGATGGCAATGCCGTCGCGGCCGGCACGGGCGGTACGGCCGATGCGGTGGACATAGGCGTCGGGCACTTCCGGCAGGTCGTAGTTGAAGACGTGCGTCACGGCCGGAATATCGATGCCGCGGGCAGCGACGTCGGTTGCGACCAGAACCTTGATCTCACCGTCCTTGAAGCCCTTCAGTGCCCGCTCGCGCTGGCCCTGGCTCTTGTTACCGTGGATGGAGGCGACCTTGAAGCCGATATGTTCCAGATGCTTGTAGAGCTTTTCCGCGCCGTGCTTGGTGCGCAGGAAAACGATAGAGCGGCCATCCGGGTTTTCGTTGAGCGACTTCTTCAGAAGGTCGGTCTTGTCGTTCTTGCCGGCGACGAAATGCACGTATTGCTCGACCTTGTCGGCGGCCTTGCCCGGAGGTGTTACCTCGACCTTGATCGGGTCCGTCAGGAAGTTGCTGGCAAGCTCGGAAATCGCCTTCGGCATCGTTGCCGAAAACAGCAGGGTCTGGCGCTTGGCCGGAACCATCTTGGAAATCTTGCGCAGATCGTGAATGAAGCCCAGATCGAGCATCTGGTCGGCTTCATCAAGCACCAGATAGGTGACCTTGGAAAGCGAGATCGCGTTGCGGGCGATGAGGTCCAGCAGGCGGCCAGGTGTCGCCACCAGGACGTCCGTGCCTTTTTCGAGCTGAAGCTGCTGCTTGTTGATCGACGCGCCGCCGACAACCTGGTTGATGCGCAGCGGCGTCTTCTTCACGAAGGAGCGCAGGTTTTCGCCGATCTGGTTCACCAGTTCGCGGGTCGGTGCAAGGATAAGGGTGCGGGTGGTGCGGTTTGCCGGGCGGTCGGCTTGCTTCATCAGCATTTCGATGATGGGCAGGCCGAATGCTGCCGTCTTGCCCGTGCCGGTCTGTGCGAGGCCGATGAGATCACGGCCTTCAAGCAGCAGCGGAATGGCCTTTGCCTGAATGGGGGTGGGGGTTGTGTAGCCGAGCTGGGTAACGCTGGCCACAATCTTTTCAGAGAGGCCGAGTTCGCTAAAACTGGTCAATAGTAATGCCTTTCGGGGCGCCAAAAACCAATCGTCCGGAGCAGTTGCTGCTGTCCGGCGGTTTCGGCGTCAAGAACCCCGCGTGAATTGGGAACTTGTGGGTTGGAATAACTTTCTGCGCATCAGTGCGGCAAAACGCCGTCTTCTGTATTCGTTGCGCTTTTCCTTCATGCGGGCCAAGTCATCTTGGTCATGTGCTGCAGCTCACGCGGCTGCCGAAGGTGAAAGCTTGACCGGCATGTGGGCGTTTTATGGCGTAAAGTCAAGCAATAGTTTTGTAACGCTGCCGTCCCGCGGCGCATGGCTGCCATGCATAAGGCAGGCTGGCGATTACCGGCGAGGCGCGGAGGCTTGCGAATAATTATGGTTAAAAAAGGGTAAAGCGACCATTCCGCACATAGCAAATAGCGGTTTTCTCACATAACGTTTTTGCAACGACGTCTGGAAATATTTGATTCGACAAGGATGGAACTGCACGGTGTGGAGTATCGCTTGACCCAAGGATGCGGGTTGCTGGAAAAAGCTTACGGGGCAATCGCCGCCCTGGATTTGCCCGCGTGCATCAAGGACAGCGAGCTTCGCTACCTCATGGTCAATGCAGCCTATGGCCGGGTCATGGGGCGTCCGCCCGCCGCGTTCACGGGCCACACCAGCCTTGCCCTTTCCGCCGATATTCGCGATGCCGAGCGCGAGGACAGGGAGCGCCGCTCGCTGGTCTTTGCCACGGACGAAGTGATTTCATGCCATGGTGTAGCGTCTTCAGGGCCTTACAAGCTGCGTTGCGAACGTTTCACCGGCGATGACGGCAGTCTGTTCCTGTTTGAGGTGTTCGAAGAAATGCCCTCTGTCGTGAAGGGTGTTTCGGACGGCGGCAGCGCCGACCTGCTGTTCGACAGCGGCGTTATCGACCTCATCGATGCCGGTATCGTAATTTATGACCGTGAAAACCGGCTCGTCTATTGCAATGCGCGTTTCGTGGAATTCTACAGTGATTTCAACCTCCAGCTAAAGCCCGGCACCCGGCTTGAGACGCTGATGGAGGCGGTCTATTTCTCGAGCGGCTACCGCAGCGTGAAATCGGACGATCCGGATTACCAGGCATGGCTGCAGAAGCAGTTGCGGGATTTTTCCCTACCCTATCTCGAAAGGGTGGAGCAGTTTGCCGATGGCCGGTGGGTGCGTATGGTCAACAAGCGGCTGGAAAACGGCATGCTGGTGGGGCTTCGCGTCGATGTGACGGAGTTCAAGGCGCATGAGACCCTGCTTAGCAAGCAGATCCGCGAGACCTGGCTGCTGCGCGCCGCGCTTGAGCAATTGCCCGTGGGCGTGTTCCTGCGGGATCAGGACAGGCGACTGACCTTTGCCAATGCGGCCTTTGAGAAATTCCGGGGCGGCAGCCTCGCCGACTATTTGGGCAAGACCGAATGCGAGATGTTTCCGGAGGAGGGCGCAGAGTTCCAGCGGGAAAACGAGCATATCCTGCAAACCGGAGAGGCGATTGAAAAGACGGGAACCATTCCGCTTTCGGATGGCGGCGCCGTTCCGGTCATAACCCGGCTCGGCCGGGTCACGACGCCCGATGACGAATATTATCTGGTGGGTTCAGTCACAGATGTCAGCCTGCTGAAGGAGCGGGAAAATGCGCTGATCGCGGCGCAGGCGCAGGCCGAAGCGCTGCATCGCCAGTTCGAAACGGTTCTTCATGCCCTGCCGGTTGGCGTACTGCTCCTCAACGCGGATCTCGTCATCGAATATGTCAATCCGTGCTTCGACACGTTATGGGGCGAAATCGGCGGCGAGAAGTCGCTTGTCGGTAAAAGCTATCGCGAATTCATGGAGGCGAATTTCGAAAGCGGCCTTTATGACTATGGCGATATACCCTTCGAGGAGCTCTACAACCAGCGCGCAGAACGGCTGCTCAACGACAAGGTCTTCACGCCGCGCGAGGTGCGCAGCAAAAGCGGCAAGGTCACCGTCATTTCCAAGACCCGCCTCGACGGCGGAAAAATCCTCAGCACCTATGCCGATGTGACCGACGTGCGCATGCGCGACGCCGAGATCAGTGAGGCAAAGGCCGAACTTGAGCGTGTCGGCGAATATATGCAGGGCGCCACGCGCGCCATGGCGCAGGGGCTGGTGCTGGTCGAGCAGGGAACCATCATCATGTCCAACGAGGCTGTGGCGCGAATGTTCGATGTGCCGCCGCAGCTGCTGGAAAAGGGCTGCAACTGGTCGGGGTTCTTTGCCCATTGTGCCGGGCGCGGAGATTTTGGCACCAAAGAGGAGGCGGCCGCGACGCTGACCGCCTGGAGAGAGCACATAGCCGCCAACAGGCCGTTCTCCTGGCTGATCCATATTGCCGGAAAGACGTGGCTCAATCTGGAAGCGACCAACAGTTCCGGCAATTACTGGCTCATCATCGTCACCGACGTCACCGAGATGAAGATGCGCGAGGAGGAGTTGCAGCGGCTGCTTTCCCGCGCGGAAGCGGCAGATCGCGCCAAATCTGAATTCCTTGCCAATATGAGCCATGAAATCCGCACGCCGATGAATGGCGTGCTCGGCATGGCGGAACTTCTGGCCAAATCCAATCTGGATACACGCCAGAAAACCTTCACCGATATCATCGTCAAATCCGGCAATGCGCTCCTGACGATCATCAACGACATTCTCGACTTCTCCAAGATCGAGGCCGGGCAGATGAAGCTGCGCAGCGTGCCTTTCGATCCGGCGGAAGCGGTGGAGGATGTGGTTTCCCTCCTGTCCTCAGCAGCGCTGGAAAAGAACATAGAACTGGTCGTCCGGATCGATCCATCGGTTTTCGGCAAGGTCATGGGGGACGCCGGGCGGTTCCGCCAAGTCGTCACCAATCTTGTTGGAAACGCCGTCAAGTTCACGGAAATGGGGCATGTGCTGATCGAACTTTCGGCGCAGTCGGCAGAAGCGTCGGAGACCATTCTGTCGCTGCGCGTCGAAGATAGCGGCATTGGCATTCCCGCAGACAAGCTCGAAACCATCTTCGACAAATTCAGCCAGGTCGACGGCTCAGCGACACGGCGGCACGAGGGAACGGGATTGGGACTGGCGATCACGGTCGGTCTTGTCGGTCTTTTCGACGGTACGATCAATGTGGTGAGCGAAGTCGGCAAGGGATCGACCTTCGAGGTCAATATTCCGTTTCACGTTACGGAAAAGCGGCGCGACGCTCCGCTTCTTGCCATGGCGATCGAGGATATACGCGTACTCGTCATCGACGATAACGACGTCAATCGCCGCATATTGGCGGAGCAACTGAAGACTTGGGGTATCGACGGCCATGCTGTGCAGGACGGGCCATCAGGCATTGCCGTGCTGCAGGAGGCTGCATCCCTCGGTTTTGCCATCGACGCCATCATTCTCGATTATCACATGCCTGTTATGAACGGGCTGGATGTGGTCGAGCGGATCAGGGCGGATAGCCGTTTCGACGATATCGCCATCGTGTTCCTGACGTCTATGGATGTCGTGGGTGACGAGAGCCTTTTCACCGATCTCAGCGTGCAGGCGCATCTGATGAAGCCGGCGCGGGCGCGTCTGTTGCGTTCCACCCTGTTCGATGTGGTGCGGGATGTGCGGCAGAAGCGCGCCCGGCAGGATCCGCAGGGGCTGGCGTCAGGCGGCAGCGATGCGCCGGTGCAGCCAGACAATGGCCCCACGGACAAGAAGCGGCGGGTTGTGTCACCTCCGACGACGGTTCCAGACCGGCGCCGACCCTGCCTTGTCGATGTGCTGGTGGCCGAGGACAACGACGTCAATCAGATCGTCTTCACCCAGATATTGCAGCAGGCGGGTTTGCGGTTCCTGATCGTCGGCAATGGCAAGAAGGCCGTTCAGGCGTGGGAGGAGCACAATCCCGCCGTCATCCTTATGGATGTGTCGATGCCGGTGATGAACGGGCATCAGGCGACACTGGCAATCCGCGCCGCCGAACAGGCGGCTGCCGACGGCCGGCATGTTCCGATCATCGGCGTTACCGCGCATACACAGGACGCGGACCGCGAGCTCTGCATCGCAGCAGGCATGGATGATTATCTGTCGAAGCCCATCAGCCCCGAAATTCTCGAGGACAAGATCGCGCAATGGCTGGGAGACGCGATGCCACGTCGCGACGTGCCGACCGCCTGACAGTGAAGGCCGGTTGCTGCTGTGGGAGCCGTCTCAGCGGGATGGCTTGGTGCCGCACAGCATCTCACGCTTTCCGGCAAACCCTTTGCGGCGCTCCAGTTCAAAACCGGCGGCTATGAGGTTGCGGCGGACGAAGCCAGCGGCGGCATAGGTGGCGAATGTGCCCCCCGGTACCGTTTTGCCGAACAGCGTCTGCATGATTTCCAGCGACCACATGTCGGGATTGCGGGCAGGGGCGAAACCGTCCAGAAACCAGGCGTCGAAGCCTTCGCTTCTGCCGGAAATGCCGGTGAGCGCTTCGCCGCACACCACTGTCAGGCGCGTCTGGTCGTCCAGTTCGATATCGACCTCGCCTTTCGGGTCCGCCGGCCAGCGGGCGACCAGTGCCTTGCGTTCGGTATCAACTTCCGGCCAGCGGGAAAGCGCCCGGTCAATCTCGTCCGCCTTCATCGGGTAGAGTTCGAAGGACATGAAATGCAGCTTGGAGTGGCCGTTGCGCACCTCTTTCCATTGACGCCAGGTCTCGCAGAGATTGAGACCGGTGCCGAAGCCAAGTTCGCCGATGCGGAAGATGCTCTCTCGCTCAAGCCAGCGCTGCGGCAGGCCGTTTCCGGACAAAAAGACATGGCCGCATTCCAGCCTGCCATCCGTCTGGCAATAAAAATGATCGTCAAAGGCTAGCGAATAGGGCATATCCCCCTCACGCCAGTCGAGCGCGGCGGGCGGATTGTCGGCTGCCGAACCGATATCTGCGGTGTTTTCCTTGGAATGTGTCATGACTAATGCCGATAGTCCCGCTTTCGAATCTGGTCAATCACCAAGATTGCGGGCACCAAGATTGCCTGGCTCGGTGCCGCTCCTCATCGTCGGTGGCGGCATTATGGGGCTGTGGGCTGCCGTCAAGGCAGAGAGGATGGGCATAAACGCCCTGCTGCTGGAAGCGGGCCGTCTTGGAGATGGTGCAAGCGGCGGGCTGTTGGGCGCACTGATGCCGCATATGCCGGACCGCTGGTCGGACAAGAAGCAATTCCAGTTCGACGCTCTCGTTGCGCTGGAAAAACAGATCGCCGAGTTGGAAGCCGAGACCGGGCTTTCCGCCGGTTATCGGCGCTGCGGCCGGATCATTCCCCTGCCGAAACCACATTTGCGCAGCATTGCCGAACGGCACGAGCGGGATGCCGGGGAAAACTGGGTTTCAGACGGGCGCCGGTTCCACTGGCATGTCGGTGACAGCCCTTCCGTTGCCGGATGGGTGGACGATGCGGCGGGACAAGCGGGCTTCGTGCTGGATACGCTGGCTGCACGGGTTTCTCCCCGGGCGATGATCGCCCTTCTGTCGGCTTTCCTCCGCAACGCCCGGCATGTGCGGGTGGCGGAACAGTGCCGCGTCGTCTCGCTCGATCCGGATAAAGGGCGGGCGGTGCTGTCGTCGGGCGACGAGGTCGCCTTTGATCATGTGATCGTCGCGAACGGCCATGGTTCCTTCGCGCTGATCCGCGATGCCATCGGTCTGGAACCCGGCATTGTGCTTGGACAGGCGGTGAAGGGGCAGGCCGCCCTTCTGGATGCTGCGGCCGATCCGGCCATGCCGGTCGTTTTTCTGAACGGTCTCTACATCGTGCCGCATGAGGATGGCACTGTCGCCATCGGCAGTACCAGCGAAGATTGTTTTTCCGATCCATTCAGCACCGACGAAAAGCTGGAAAAATTGCTCGCGGATGCATGCGCCGTGGTGCCGTCGCTTGGCCGTGCGCCAGTGCTCGAACGCTGGGCCGGGTTGCGGCCGAAGGCGGTTGGACGGGACCCGATGGTGGGCACAATTTCCGAATATCCGCGGCTCGTGGCGTTATCGGGCGGCTTCAAGGTCAGCTTCGGCCTTGCCCACTATCTTGCAGATGCTGCGTTGCAGGCCGTGTGTGGCCACACGCCGGACGTGCCTTCCGGTTTTCGCCTTCAAGAACACGTGAGTATTGCCGTCCGGACTTTAGAAACTTCTGATTAGTTTGGTCCACGTCGTCAATCTGTCACGCAAATCGCTTACTTGCTGGCCTGCAAAGAGCCCCGTTTGGCCGCATTTGCGGCGAGGTGATAGCGCATGCGATACGCCATCCATTTCACGCCTTCCCCCAACGACCCGCTGACGCAGGCGGCTGCCGCGTGGCTGGGACGCGATGCCTATTCAGGCCATGCGGTGGAGCCGCCGGGCACGATCGATCTCGGCATGCAGGAGATTTCCTACCATACCGCCCTGCCGCGCCGTTATGGTTTCCACGGCACCATAAAGGCCCCGTTCCGTCTTGCCGAAGGTCATTCCGAGGCCGCTTTGTTGCGCGACCTGATGTATTTTTCCGGCAGGCAAGACCCCTTCACGCTGCCGCAACTTATAGTAGCGCGGCATGACAATGTCTTCAGCCTCGTTCCCGAGCGCCCCTGCGAAGTGCTGAATTTTTTCGCAGCCCGTGTGGTGCAGGAATTCGACCGCTACCGCGCGCCGCTCTCCGAGGCGGAAATCGAGCGGGCGGATCCCGACCGGCTTTCGGCTTCGCAGCTGACCAATCTGCATCGCTGGGGCAGTCCGCATGTGATGGACGAGTTCCGTTTTCAGATGTCGCTGACGGGCGGTGTCGAGCCTTCCAGCAGCCAGAGGATCGAGCGTGCCGTGCGCAAGGTTTTCGAGCCGCTGCTCACCCGGCCTCTGTCATTTTCCAGCCTTGCGCTTTTCATCGAGGATGAACCCGGTGCGCCTTTCCGGGTGCACTCGCTGCACCCCATGGGTCGTGTTTCCGCCCGAAAGATCGCCTGAGAAGCGCCCCGCAGAAATCGTACACAAAAAAGCATCGGAATGTCGGCAAAATTGCTCTCGACATTCCGAATGCGGATGCTACCGTCCGTGCATCGCATGTCTGAAGCGTGTCGTGTTTACCCGTATCGGGCAGACACCTTCGGATGGTTGTTTTGCTCATGTCTTCCAGAAGCGGGTTCCGCGTCGGGAGAGGTGTTTTGGGTGGCTGAATGATTTCCGAGAATTACTCCCGCAATCTGGTGGGCTACGGCCGCAATAGTCCCGATCCGAAATGGCCGGGCGGCGCACGCATCGCCGTGCAATTCGTCATCAACTACGAAGAGGGCGGCGAAAGCTGCATTCTCGACAATGACAAGGCGTCGGAATCGCTGCTGTCGGAAATCGTCGGCGCGCAGCCGTGGCCCGGCCAGCGCAACCTGAACATGGAATCGATCTACGAATATGGCTCACGCGCCGGTTTCTGGCGGCTGTGGCGCATGTTCACCGATCTCGGCGTCACCACAACTGTTTATGGCGTGACCGCTGCCATGGCGCGCAACCCGCAAGCCGTTGCGGCAATGAAGGAAGCGGGTTGGGAAATCGCCAGCCACGGTTATCGCTGGCTGGAATACAAGGATTTTTCCGAGGAGGAAGAGCGCAAGCATATTGCCGAAGCCGTGCGCCTGCATACGGAGCTGACGGGCGAGCGCCCCTTTGGCATGTATCAGGGTAAGCCTTCCGACAATACGTTGCGTCTCGTCATGGAAGAGGGTGGTTTTCTCTATTCGTCCGATTCCTATGCCGACGATCTGCCCTATTGGGTGAAGGGATTGCAGGATGAACCGTTCCTGATCATTCCCTACACGCTCGACACCAATGATATGCGTTTCGCCACGCCGCAGGGTTTCAATTCCGGCGACCAGTTCTTCGCCTATCTGAAAGACGCTTTCGACGTTCTTTATCAGGAAGGGCTTGAAGGCGCGCCGAAGATGATGAGCGTCGGCCTGCATTGCCGTCTCGTCGGCCGTCCCGGCCGCGCCGCAGCCCTTCGCCGTTTCATCGAATATGTGCTGGGCCATGAAAAGGTGTGGATCCCGCAGCGTATCGAGATCGCTCGTCACTGGCATGAAAACCACAAGCCGGGAACGCTCTGATGCTGACGCGGGATGAATTTGTCAGCCGTTTCGGCGGTGTGTTCGAACATTCGCCTTTTATCGCCGAACGTGCCTATGATGTCGGAGGCGCAGGTCTGGAGTTAACGGCGAAGGCGGTTCATGGCGCATTATGCGCGCAGTTTCGTGCCGCCTCCGAAGCGGAACGGCTGGGTGTTTTGCGCGCGCATCCTGATCTTGCCGGCAAGCTCGCAATAGCAGGTGAGTTGACCGCCGATAGCCGCAATGAACAGGCGGGCGCAGGGCTTGACCGGCTTTCGCCGGAGGAGCATGCGCGCTTCACCGAGCTGAACTCCGCCTATACGCAAAAATTCGGCTTTCCATTCATCATTGCAGTCAAGGGGCTGAACAGGCACGATATTCTCTCCGCCTTCGAGACGCGTATCGGCAATGATGCGGCGACAGAATTTGCGACGGCGACGGCGCAGGTGGAAAAGATCGCCTGGCTGCGCCTTTCCTCGATGCTGCCCGAGGGCTGAATTGGCGAGCGGCGGTCGTTCCGCTATACTCGTGCTATCTGGAGATTGAGGCCATGAGACCCTCCGAGGTGCTGGAAAAGAACAGGGAAGCGATCCGCGAAGCAACGAAGCGCTTCAACGCGGCAAACCCGCGCGTGTTCGGTTCCGTCGCCCGTGGCGAAGACAGGCCGGACAGCGATCTGGATATTCTGGTGGATGCGTTGCCGGGGACCACTCTGTTTGATCTTGGCGGATTGCTGGAGGAACTGAAGACTATCCTCGGTGTCGAGGTTGACGTCGTCACCTCAGGCGGCCTGCACTCGGATATCCGGGCGCGTGTTCTGATGGAAGCCAAAGCAGTATGAGTACGGATCGACTTCTGCTCTACCTGAAGGAGATGGATGTTGCCGCCTCCCAAATACGGGATTTCATTCAGGATATGGATGAGGCCACTTTTTCTTCCGATACGCGAACCCAGATGGCGGTGATGATGTGCCTTGCCCTGATTGGCGAGGCGGTCGCAAAACTGGACAAGTATTACCCCGCGTTTTTACAGCAGCACCCGGAAATCCCCTGGATTAAGATGAAGGGTATGCGCAATTTGATCGTGCATGATTATTTTCGGGCGGAACTCTCGGTCGTCTGGAAAACGATAACGCAGAGCATTCCGGATTTGCAGGCGCGTCTCTCACTCCTCCGAAACTGGCATGCCCAAGGTGAATGACATTTGACTGATTTTCTCGAGATCAAGCCTCTCACCAAAGAGGCGTTCGCATCCTTCGGTGATGTGATCGAAATTACACCCTCTTCCATGCGCCACATCAATGGCGGCCAGACCGAGCGGCATCATGCGCTTGCGGCACCCGAGGCAGCGGGCGAGGGTGCGCGCATCATCCTCAATATTTTCCGCGGACAGCCGCGTACCTTTCCCCATACAATCGAGATGATGGAGCGGCATCCGCTCGGCAGCCAGAGTTTCTCGCCGCTGTCCGGCAGGCCTTTCCTTGTCGTCGTTGCCGAGGACGAGGGCGGCAAGCCTGGTCGGCCGCAGGCTTTTCTGGCGCGCGGGGATCAGGGCGTGAATTACCGCCGCAATGTCTGGCATTATCCGTTGATGCCGCTGCAGGCGATTTCTGATTTCCTCGTTGCCGATCGCGATGGGCCGGGCAACAATCTGGAAGAGCATTTTTTCGATGCGCCCTACATGATCGCGGAGCCTAGCCTATGACCGGTTTGACCACTCACGTCCTCGATGCCGCCCATGGCACGCCCGCCGAGGGGCTGACGATCGAGCTTTACCGGCTCTCGGGTGATCGTCGCGAGAAGATTAAGACGGTTAAGACCAATAGCGATGGCCGCGTTGATGGCGGGCCGCTACTTGTGGGCGACAGTTTCAAGGCCGGGGAATACGAGCTGGTTTTCCATGCGGGCGATTATCTGCGTGGCAAGGGCGTCACCCTGGCGGAACCCGCCTTTCTCGACATCATCCCCATCCGTTTCGGCATTGCCGACGAGAGCGGCCATTACCATGTGCCGCTTCTGCTTTCGCCCTATAGTTACTCCACCTATCGAGGAAGCTGACCGCCATGATCTTTGCCGCCATTGCCGATATTCATGGAAACTGCGCCGCACTGGAGGCCGTGCTTGAGGATATCGCGAGGCTGGGCATCAAGGACATCGTCAATCTCGGCGATTGCTTCAGTGGTCCGCTGGAAGCGGGTTTTACCGGCGATGTGCTGGTTGGCAACTGGATACCCAGCGTTCTCGGCAATCATGATCGCGAATTGATCGAGCGCGCGCCGGAAGAGATGGGCAGCTGGGAGAGGCCGGCGCATGCGCGGCTGACCGCCGCGCATCTGGACTGGCTGCACACCCTGCCGTTCAGCATGGTTTTCAAGGACGTCGCCTATTGCTGCCACGGCTCGCCGCGCGGTGATCTGGAATACTGGCTGGAAACGCTTTCGACGGAAGGGGTGCTGAAATTGCGACCGCTTTCCGAAATCGAGGCCATGGCTGATGGCATCACCCAGCCGCTGATGTTGTGCGGCCACACACATATCGCCCGCACCGTGCAGCTCTCCGATGGCCGCCTGATTGTCAATCCCGGCAGCGTCGGCTGCCCCGGCTGGAAGGATGACACGCCGTTCGACCATCATGTCGAGGTTGGTCATCCGCTTGCCAGCTACGCCGTGCTCGAAGAAACCGCACGCGGCTGGCAGGTCTATTTCCGGCAGATACGCTACGATAATCTTGCCATGGCCGAAATGGCGAAGGTCAACGGCATTCCGTATCTGGCCGATGCGTTGGAAAACGGTTGGCTCAAGCGGTAGAACTCACCCTTCGCTGTTCATGACAACGCAGGCATAAGACTGCGCCTTCAACTCCTTACAGGCGGAAACCGCCGAAGACTGGTCTTCAAAGCCGGTAAAGCGGGCGCGGTAGAGCGTTGCCGATCCGCTTTGCACCGCTTCGGTATAGGGCGCGATGCCGGAGTAGCTGCCGGCGATGTTGGAGCGGGCATTGGCGAGCAGCGAGCGGGCGGCAGCTTCGCTGTCGGTGGCGGCGATCTGCACTTCCCAGCGGCTGCGTTGGCCGGTCATTTGTGCAGCGGGTGCGGGTTTCGGAATGGCAGAGACCTGGATCATATCCGCCATCTGGCTGTTCGCCGTGGCGATCTGCATGGCGATCGGATCGGTGCGACGCTCGGCAAACATAGGCAATGGTACGGTTGCCGGAGGGACGGCTGCGGGCGGCACATCGAAAGTGCGGCTGACATTGGCGCTTGCCACCAGCTGTTCGGTATTACGGCTTCTCGAGGCCTGCGGCATCGCCTTGTCCAGCAGAGCAGCCATCTGCGCATCGCGGCTGCGCGCGGTCTTGCCCCCCAGCACGACGCCAACGACACGGCGGCCATTGTGATTGATGGCGCTGACGAGGTTAAAGCCCGACGCATTGGTGTAACCGGTCTTGATGCCGTCCATGCCCTGATAGCGATACATCAGATTATTGTGGCCACGGATGCGCTTGCCCCGGAAGCTGAAGGATTCCATGGCAAACAGGCCGTATTCTTTCGGAAAGTCGCGCTGCAGCGCAAGGCCGAGTTTTGCCATGTCGCGCGCCGTCGTCACCTGCGATTTGCTAGGCAGGCCGGAGGCGTTGCGGAAAACCGTCTTGGTCATGCCAAGCTGGCGGGCCTTACGGGTCATCATCTGCGCAAATTGTGCCTCGGACCCACCGAGATGGTCACCCATGCCTTCCGCCATGTCATTGGCGGACTTGACGATCATGCCGTAGACGGCTTCGCGCACCGTAAACGTCTGGCCCTCACGCACATAAAGCTTCGAGGGGATGACGGCTGCGCCGTTCCTGGACATTCTTATCTTTTGGTCCCAGCGAATCCGGCCGGCGTGCAACGCCTCGAAGGTCATATAGAGCGTCATCATCTTGGTCAGCGATGCCGGGTGGTTCAGCACATCGGCGTTCTGCGCGGCGAGGACCTTGCCGGTATTGGCATCCATGATGAAATGGGCATAACCGGCCTGCGCAGGCGATGCCTGCAATGAGAGGATCGCGCAAAAGAAGGCGAGTGCGAATACCCATGCGCCCGCCATTCCCCGTTTGATCGTTCCCGACATGGTCCACCCCTTTATGTTCGATCGCCGCGATGGGCGAAGTTTTACTGACACTTTCCGGCAACAAAACCGCTAAAACTTTAGAGATCGCTTTCATGCTTAATTAAGTATGAAATTCAAGTCGGCCGTCGCCCTCACAATTTCCTTGCAAAGAAACCAACCATCCGGTATGTTATCGACCATGACAAATGCACATGAACGCAAAAAGCAGCCTGAGATCGTGCGCCGCAATCTTCTCGATTGCGCGGCGAAACTCGCTGCCGAGCAGGGGGTTGCGGCGCTTTCCGTGCAGGCAGTGGCTGATGCCGCCGGGGTGACGAAGGGTGGGTTGTTTCATCATTTTCCCTCCAAGCAGGTGCTGCTGGAAGCGGTGATGACTGACCTTCTGGCGGCTCTGGACACTGAGATCGACGACCTAATCTCACAGGATTGTGAAGCTTTTGGGAGCTTCACAAGGGCCTATGTGAACGCGGTTTTCTCGGATCGGGGCAGGGATTCGGGCAGGCAATGGGCAGCGATCTCGGTTTCCATGGTCGGTGAACCGTCGCTTCGGCGCATGTGGAACAGCTGGATTGAGGGGCGCCTTGCCCGTCATAAAGAAACGGATGACGGGGTGGTGCTGGAGATGGTGCGGCTTGCGGCTGACGGCATCTGGTTTGCCGATCTATTGGCCGACGACGGTAAAGCGGGTGGCGACAGGGCGGCTCTGAGAGCCCGGATGATCGCCCAGACGAAAAAGGAAGTGGAACGATGAACGCGGCTGTTTTGACTTATGGGGCGCTTGTCGCGGCTATCGTCTGCGAGGTCATCGCAACTTCCTTTCTGCAGCAATCGCAGCAATTCACCAAGCTGTTGCCGACGGTGCTGATGGCGCTGTTTTACGGTGCGGCCTTTTATCTCCTGTCGTTCACGCTCCGGGCGCTGCCGGTCGGCGTTGCCTATGCGATCTGGAGCGGGCTTGGCATCGTGCTCATTTCCGGGATTGGCTATTTCGTGTTCCGCCAGACGCTCGATATTGCTGCGGTGGTTGGTCTTGGGTTCATCGTGACCGGGGTGGTGATCGTCAATGTGTTTTCGAAGACGGTGGGGCATTGAGCGGACTTCTCCACCTCATTCCTGTTCTTGTCACAGGAATCCAGCCGGCGCGCGTCTGCGCGACGAGAATAGTCCTTTCAGCCCAAGGGCTTGGGCTCGCTGGGTCCCTGTGACAAGCACAGGACTGAGGGAGGCGGCGTAAAGGCGATATTCTTACCGAAGCATCGGCTTCGATCTTTACGTTGTATGCCGTGTCGTCACCATCACGCCAGAATGCTGCGATCGACGTCCGTAATCAGCCGCTTCCCGCAAAGCGCCATGCTGATATCCATTTCCTTGCGGATGATCTCGAGCGCCGTCGTCACGCCCTGCTTGCCATCCGCGCCGAGGCCGTAGAGGAACGGGCGGCCGATGTAGGTGCCCTTGGCGCCGAGTGCTACCGCCTTCAGCACGTCCTGGCCGGAGCGAATGCCGCCGTCCATATGCACCTCCACCCTGTCGCCAACGGAATCGACGATCCTCGGCAGCATGGCGATCGAGGAATGCGCGCCGTCGAGCTGGCGACCGCCGTGGTTGGAGACGATGATGGCGTCCGCGCCGGTATCGAGCGAGGCGCGCGCATCTTCCTCGTCAAGGATACCCTTGAGTATGAGCTTGCCGCCCCAACGCTCCTTGATCCATTCGACATCCTTCCACGACAGGCGCGGATCGAATTGCTCGGCCGTCCAGGAGGAGAGCGACGAGAGGTCGGAGACGTTCTTGGCGTGGCCGACGATATTGCCGAAGCTGCGGCGTTGCGTGCGCAGCATGTCGAGGCACCATCTTGGCCGTGTCGCCATCTGCCAGATGTGTTTCGGGGTGAATTTCGGCGGGGCGGAGAGGCCGTTGCGCAGGTCCTTGTGGCGCTGGCCGAGAATTTGCAGGTCGAGCGTCAGCACCAGCGCCGAGCATCCGGCGGCTTTGGCGCGATCGATGAGATTATTGACGAAGTCGCGGTCCTTCATCACGTAAAGCTGGAACCAGAAAGGTTTGGAGGTGACGGAGGCGACATCCTCGATGGAGCAGATGCTCATGGTGGAAAGCGTGAAAGGCACGCCGAATTCTTCCGCCGCTTTCGCCGCCAGCATCTCGCCATCGGCATGCTGCATGCCGGTTAGTCCAGTGGGGGAGAGCGCCACCGGCATCGAAACCTTCTGGCCGATCATTTCGGTGGCGAGCGACCGGTCGGTCATATCCACCAGCACACGCTGGCGTAGCTTTATCTTGGAAAAATCTTCCTCATTGGCGCGGTAGGTGCCTTCCGTCCAGGCGCCGCTATCGGCATAGTCGAAAAACATCTTCGGCACACGGCGCTGAGCCTGTTTCTTCAGGTCCGCTATGGTGAGGATTTTGCCCATGGATAAAGCCTTCACATTTGAATGATGGCTTCATATATCACAATTGTGGCGGGTGCGACATCAAAATCGGCAGGGTTTCAACCCCAGAATGCTCGCAAACACAGCTCAGCCCCAAGCATAAGCAGGCAGATGAGGAACCAGCGCCTGAATGTCGCGGGAGTGACGATGCGGCGGATATTCTGGCCAAGCCACATGCCGAGAAGCGCTGGCAGGACGGCGAGTGCGGAAAGCGACATGTGCTCGACGCGGAAGGCGTCCTGAGAGGCAAGGCCAGCGGCGAGCGCAACGGTGGAAACGGTGAAGGACAGGCCAAGCGCCTGCACGAGATCATCGCGGCTGAAGCCAAGCGACTGGATATAGGGCACGGCGGGGACCACGAAAATTCCGGTGCCGCCGGTCAGAAGGCCGGTCGCCAGCCCGACGGCCGGGGAGAGTTTCGGTTCCAGCCTTGCGGGAACGGCGAAGGGCTTTGCAAGAAGGCTGTAGGCTGCGTAGGCCGCGAGGCATAATCCGAGCGCCGAGGTGGTCCAGACGCCGGTGCCTGATGTCATCAGCCGGATGCCGAGAAGCGTGCCGACGGCAATGGCGATCATCATCGGCCATAGTCGCGAGACGATCGCCTTGAAATTGGGTCCGGCCAGCAATTGCCAGATATTGGTGATGAAGGAGGGCAGAATGAGCAGGCCAGCGGCAACGACCGGCGGCATGAAAAGGCCGAGAACGCCCATGGCAACGGTAGGCAGGCCCATGCCGGTGACGCCCTTGACGACGCCCGCGACGATGAATGTCGCGACAATCATGAGCGTTGTGGTTGTCTCAAAATCCGGCACGGCGCACTCCAGAGGTCATTCGCATTTCGGCTGACTTGGGCTGTGGGGCGATCATATGAAGCGGGCGAGTGCGGCCTGTTTCTTTTCCCGGCGGGGAGAGAAAAACAGGCGACGCCCGCTCGTTTCAATATGTACTGATATAGATGAGGCGACGACCTGATGTTTCGGTCTAAACCGAACTATGCAAGCGCGCTTTTCATCGCCTTGCCGGCCACGTAGGTTTCGACGACGGTGCGGTCGTCGCCCATGGTCAGCATCAGGAACAGTTCTTCGGTCAGGCTTTTCACCACTTCCATCTTCAGCGCCATGGCGGGCGTGGAAGAGGCGTTGAGAACCGTGATGTCGGCATCCGTGCCGGCGTCCAGCGTGCCGATGCGGTCGACCATGGAAAGCGCTTCGGCGTTGCCGCGCGTCATCAGATACCAGCTTTCCAGCGGGTTCAGGCGTTCGCCCAGCAATTGCTGGATCTTGTAGGCCTCATCCATGGTGCGCAGCATGGAATAGCTCGATCCGCCGCCGATATCGGTCGCAACTGCGATGCGCACCGGCTTTTCGCGCCGTTGCAGCTTTTTCATCGGGAAGAGGCCGGAGCCGATGAAGAGGTTCGATGTGGGGCAATGCACGGCGACTGCACCGGTTTCCGACAGCACGTCCGCCTCACGTTCCGAGAGGTGGATGGCGTGGCCGAGCAGGGTCTTGTTGCCCATCAGGCCGTAACGCACATAGATGTCGGTGTAATCGGTCGCTTCCGGGTAAAGCTCGCAGGTATATTTGATCTCGTCCAGATTTTCGGAAAGATGCGTCTGGATGAAGAGATCGGGAAATTCCTGCGCCAGCGCCTGGGCTGCTTCCATCTGTTTCGGCGTAGAGGTGATGGCGAAGCGAGGCGTGATGGCGACGTGGTTGCGGCCCTTGCCGTGCCAGTCGGCGATGACGGCCCGGGTCTCGTCATAGGAGGTTTCCGGCGTGTCCAGCAAGCCCTGCGGGGCGTTGCGGTCCATCATCACCTTGCCGCCCACCATCAGCATGCCGCGCTTCAGGGCCTCAGTGAAAAACGCATCGGCTGAGGTCTTGTGCACGGAGCAATAGGCGACAGCCGTGGTGGTGCCGTGGCGCAGAAGCTCATCGTAAAAATGTGTGGCGATGCGCTGGGCATGCGCGCTTTCGACGAAACGGCATTCTTCCGGGAAAGTATAGGTATTCAGCCATTCCAGAAGGTTGGCGGCATAGGAGCCGATGACCTGCATCTGCGGGAAATGCAGGTGCATGTCGATCAAGCCCGGCACGATGAGATGAGGGCGGTGGTCCTTCTCCTCAATGTCATCAGGTGCCTGCTTGCGAATATCGGCATAGTCGCCAATGGCGGCGATCTTGCCGTTTTCGATAAGCAGGCCGCCATCCTCGATGTGGAGATAGCTTTGCGTATCGTCGATTGCGAGCGGCGCGCGGCGGAAGCTTAACAGGCGGCCACGCAGCAGAACCATGCTCATTCGGTTTTTTCCTTGGCGTCTTTGCCCGAGGAAACGGCGCTTTCGTACCATGCGGTCAGCACTTTGCGCTCCTGCGGGGTGATGGCGGTGATGTTGCCGGGAGGCATGGCATGGCTGCGGCCGGCTTGCAAATAGATTTCGCGGGCGTGTGCGGCGATCTGCGCGTCGGTTTCGAGCTTCACAGATTTCGGTGTGAAGGGCACGCCTTCCCACACCGGCTCGGCGGCGTGGCACATGGAACAGCGACCCTGAACGACATCGCGGGCGCTCGCGAAATGGGCGTCGCTGACGAATTGCTGCTGCATCGGCGAAAGCATTGCCGCCTTCTGTTCTTCTTCGCCGGTCAGCACCTTCGGCACGGTGGAAAGCCACATGATGACGATGAAGATGAGCGCGGTCAGCAGCCAGGTCCATGTCGGCTTGCCCTTGCGGGCATGGGTGGTGTTGAACCAGTGGCGAATGGTGACGCCCATCAGGAAGACAAGTGCTGCGATGATCCAGTTGAACTCGGTCGCAAAGGCCAGCGGATAATGGTTCGACAGCATGAAGAAGATGACGGGCAGCGTCAGGTAGTTGTTGTGCAATGAGCGCTGTTTGGCGATGCGGCCATATTTCGGGTCCGGCGTGCGCCCGGCGATCAGGTCGGCAACGACGATCTTCTGATTGGGAATGATGATGAAGAACACATTCGCCGACATGATGGTGGCGGTAAAAGCGCCGAGATGCAGGAAGGCGGCGCGGCCGGTGAAGACCTGCGTATAGCCCCACGCCATCGCCACCAGCGCGACGTAAAGCACCACCATCAGGCCCCAGGTGTTGTTGCCAAGCGGCGATTTGCAGAGAAAATCGTAAAACAGCCAGCCGACAGCAAGCGATGCCAGCGACAGACAGATGGCCTGGAACTGGGTGAGCGCCAGCACCGAATGATCGATGAGGAAAAGGTCGGCGCCGCCGTAATAAACGATGCACAGCATGGCGAAGCCGGACAGCCAGGTGACGTAGCTTTCCCATTTGAACCATGTCAGGTGTTCGGGCATCTGGGCCGGGGCGACCAGATATTTCTGGATGTGGTAGAAACCGCCGCCATGCACCTGCCACTCCTCGCCATAGGCCCCCGGCGGCAGATGCGGCCGTTTGACCAGCCCAAGATCGAGCGCGATGAAATAGAAGGACGAGCCGATCCAGGCGATGGCGGTGATGACGTGGAGCCAGCGGACGGCAAAGGCCATCCATTCCCACGCAATGGCATATTCGTACATTCGGTTCCCCTGATCCTTGTGCAGCGCACCTTGCGAGAAATTTGACCGTTAGGAAAGGGAAAAGCAAACACCGCACGATGATTGTTCACAATCCCGTACGCTCGTGTCCACAACTTTGGTGCAGGCGCGGCGACGTCCCGCTTCCGGCCCCGCCCAATCGTAACGGACCGGTCCTGCCGCTGAGTTTGTGCTTAGCTGGCTAACGCGACTCAGCTATTATCCGTTGAGCAGTCTGCTGATGTGCAAAACGATTGGGCTGCGGGGCCTTGGAGCGACCTGCGTCCGAAAGGACGCTTCGAAGGGCACTCTGACACATTCATGTTGCGCATGTTCTTTCCGGTTTTCGGTCAGAGGCGCAGGGCTTCAATGACATGTTTTCGCTGGCGGTTCATTCCGAAAGCGGGTGCTGCGAACCCTGGGGGCGGGGGGCAGATCAGGGGCAGGTGTTGCAGTTCCCGGTGCCGTTGCGTCCGGGTATGCGTTGATGCTTGGATTTTGAATGAAGTGACGCAATGACCTTCCGGCAGCCGCCGTTGTTTTCAACGGAGACCGTGCCGATGCGCCTTGTTCTGACAGTTCTTTTCCTGCTGATGGCGTTTAACGCCACGGCGATTGCGCATGAATCCCACAAGGGGTTCAAATATGAAAGCTACTGCTGCAATGGCGACGCCGAAACCGGCGATTGCCAGATGATCCCTACGCGAAGTGTTCGTGTCACGCAGGATGGTTACGAGGTGTCGCTTGCGCCCGGCGATCATCGTCTGGTGACGCGGCGCCATGTCTTCAGCTGGTCGCAGCGTGAGGCAAGACGATCCGAGGATGGAGAATATCATCTCTGTCTGTTCCCGGACGAGGACACGCCGCGCTGCTTTTATGCGCCTGATATGGGGTATTGAGATGTTTGCGGCCGGTTTTCGTCGATCCGCTTCAGTATCCAGTCGCGAAACAGCCTTATCTTGCGAATGTTCCTGCGGTTTTCAGGGTAGACGAGCCAGTAGTTCTTACCTTCGTTGCTGAGGTGCTCGAAGGGCTGATAAAGGCGGCCGAGGGCAATCTCGTCCGCATAAAGTTCAGGGGTGAGCATGGCTACCCCCTGGCTGGCAATTGCCGCTGCGGCTTCGAAAGCCTGCACGCTGAGGCGGCTGCGCGGATAACGGTCGAGGCCCGGATTTTCGATGCCGACTTCCCGGAACCATTGGCTCCACCAGATGTCACCCGGATCGATGATGCGCAGGCGCAGAAGATCCTCCGGCTTATTCAATCCGCCGATGCTTTCGGCAAGGTTCGGATGCAGCATCGGCGTGTAAACGCCCCGCAGCAACTGATGATAGATCAGTCCTTTGCCATCGTCGCTGCTCCAGCGGATGGCGACATCGCAATCGGACTGCGTAAAATCGATCAATGCGCTTGATGTGTCGAGCCGCACGGCGATCGAGGGATGTTCAAGCTGGAAAGCTCCCAGATGCCGCGAAAGCCAGCGCGATGCGAAAGTCGCGGTGGAGTGAATGGTCAGGGTGGTGTCAGAGGTGTCACGGACATTGTCGACGGCCTCCCGTAAAGTGTTGAAGGCTTCCGCAACTTTCGGCGCCAGTTTCTGCCCGGCCTCGGTCAGCACAACCTGCCGCGCCTTTCTGATGAAGAGCGGCTCGCCAACATTCTCTTCCAGCAGTTTCACCTGATAGCTGACCGCCGTCTGCGTCATGCCCAGTTCCTCACCGGCCTTGGTGAAGCTGAGATGCCGGGCAGCGGCTTCGAACACGCGCAGGGCGTTCAGGGGGAACTGGCGGGACATTTTCATGGATAAGTTCTCTTTATGCCAACTGCCAAAGGTTTCATTGGTTTTTATCCGGAAAACAGAGCATTTTTAGCTCAATTCATCAACTGAGCTTCTGACATTTTTTAAATGGAGACGAACATGCGCACAGCACTCTTGCGCGCGTGGTCCCGCCTGCGCGCGGGTCTGCGGACCGCGGAACGGTTTTCCCTTGAAAGCCTTCGACCGGATAATCTGGTAGATGAAAGCCTGCCCGACGGGATCAGGCGTGATCTTGGTCTTGAGGATGGCCGCGCTGATTTTCGGTGCGACGGGTTTCGGCAGCGGAAAATGCTTGCAGCAACTCGGCTGCCACAAGGGCCGCTATGATTGCAGGGCGCTTGTCCCTGACGCTACTTCCACCGATCGGCAGGATGAGTTTTTGAAGGCGGGAAGGGGGTTCTCCCTCCCGCTCCAGCCAATGGGCGAAGGTGGCGCGTTTGGTTTTCGAGCCGATCATGCCAACATAAGCGAGATCGTCGCGGGCAAGCGCTTCCTTTGCAATCAGGAAATCGAGTGCGTGATCGTGGGTAACGATGATCGCAGCGCCGTTTGCGGGAATTTTCGCGATCAGCGCTTCCGGCATGGGGGTCAGCACGGATACGACACCGGCTGAAAGATCGCGCAACTCGTTTTCACGGGTTTCCACCACGGTGAGTGTCAAAGGCAGAAGCGACAGAGCATCTGTCAGCGCCTTGCCGACATGGCCCGCCCCGAAAATGAAGACGGCCTGCTGCTGCTCGGTTTCAGCCTTAAGCCTTGCCTCGAGTGCTGCCGCGATGTCCGGCGTTACCAGCCGGAAGCGGAGCAAGGTGCGGCCGCCGCAGCATTGACCGATTTCGGGGCCGAGCGGAATATCCATGCCGTCTTCGGTCGTACCATTCTTCAACATGGCACGGGCATGGTCTATCGCCATATATTCGAACTGCCCGCCGCCGATGGTCTCCCACAGCGCCTTCCGGCTTACCAGCATGAAGGTTCCCGCCTCGCGCGGCGATGACCCTTTCACGGCCTCGATTTCCACGAGGATTGCAGGTCCGGAGCTGGCGAGGAAGCGGGAGAGGGACGTCATTATGTCTCCCCTCACACCTTCTTCAACCGTTCCACCGCCATCAGCACCCGCTCGGGCGTTGCCGGCGCATCGAGGCGTGGGCAGACCTTGTAGTCGGCGATGGACGCGACGGCCATGGAGAGTGCTTCGAGAACCGAGATCGCCAGCATGAAAGGCGGTTCGCCCACGGCCTTGGAGCGGCCGATGGTGGGCTCGGCGTTTTCCGACCATTCCGCCAGTTGAACGTTGAAAATCTTCGGCCGGTCGGAGGCAAGCGGGATCTTGTAGGTGGAGGGAGCGTGGGTGCGCAGCCGCCCCTTGCCGTCCCACCATAATTCCTCCGTCGTCAACCAGCCCATGCCCTGTACGAAGGCGCCTTCCACCTGGCCGATATCGATGGCCGGGTTCAGCGACTTGCCGACATCGTGGAGAATATCGGTGCGGTTCATCATGTATTCGCCGGTCAGAGTATCGATCGACACTTCCGAACAGGCCGCGCCATAGGCGAAATAATAAAACGGCGTGCCGCGGCCTGCGGCACGATCCCAATGGATTTTCGGCGTCTTGTAAAAACCGGCGGCGGAAAGCTGGACGCGGGCGAAATAGGCTCGTTTGATGAAATCGTTGAAGGCGATTTCCTCAAGCCCGATGCGGACCCGGTTTGGCAGGAAGACAACCTCTTCTTCCGGCACGTTCCAGTTCTCGGCGGCGAATTTGATGAGCCTTTCACGGATCTGGCGGGCAGCGTCATAGGCCGCCATGCCATTGAGGTCCGTGCCGGACGAGGCGGCCGTGGCCGACGTATTGGGCACCTTGCCCGTGGTCGTGGCGGTGATTTTCACCCGGCCAATATCCACCTGGAAGGCATCGGCCACCACCTGCGCCACCTTGGTGTAGAGGCCCTGGCCCATTTCGGTACCGCCATGGTTCAGGTGGATCGAACCGTCATTATAGATATGCACCAGCGCGCCCGCCTGATTGAAGGCGGTCATGGTGAAGGAGATGCCGAATTTTACCGGGGTGAGCGCAATGCCCTTGCGGATGATCGGGCTGGTCTTGTTGAACTCGACAATTGCCTGCCTGCGCGCGCGGTATTCGCTGGAGGCTTCCAATTCCTCGACGACGCGGGCGATGATGTTGTCCTCGACCTCCTGATGATAGGGGGTCGTGGTGCGGCCCGAACCGGTCTCGCCGTAGAAATTGAGCTTGCGGACATCGAGCGGGTCCTTGCCGACGGCATAGGCGATTTCCTCGATGAAACGCTCAGCCCCGAGCATGCCCTGCGGGCCGCCGAAACCGCGAAAGGCGGTGTTGGAGACGGTATGGGTTTTGAGCGGCCGGGAGGTCAGAAGCACATGCGGATAGAAATAGCTGGAATCGGCGTGAAACAGCGCGCGGTCGGTTACCGGGCCGGACAGGTCGGAGGAAAAGCCGCAGCGGGCCGCATAGGTGGCGTCGACGGCGTGGATGCGGCCTTCCTCATCGAAGCCTAGCTCGTAATCGACGCGGAAATCGTGGCGTTTGCCGGTGGCGGTCATGTCTTCGTCGCGGTCGGGGCGGATTTTCACGGCCCGGTTCAGCTTCTTGGCGGCAATGGCGCAAAGGGCTGCGAACTGGTTTCCCTGGGTTTCCTTGCCGCCGAAACCGCCGCCCATGCGCCGCACCTGCACCGTGACGGCATTGGATGGCACCTGAAGGATGTGGCTGACAATGTGCTGGATTTCGCTCGGATGCTGGGTGGAGCTCCACAGCGTCACCTCATCGTCCTCGCCCGGCACGGCCATGGCGATGTGGCTTTCGAGATAAAAATGCTCCTGCCCGCCGATCCGCATCGTACCGGTCAGGCGACGGGGTGCCACGTCCATTTCGAGCTTCGCATCGCCACGCTTCAGCGTCATCGGATCGATGACGAGCGCACCGCCATTTTCAATCGCCGTGTCGATATCGGTGAAATGCGGCAGGTCCTTGTAGACGATTTTCGCCTTGCGGGCGGCCTTGCGGGCAATATCGCGGCTTTCAGCGAAGACCGCGAAGATCGGCTGGCCGTGAAATTCAACCTTCGTTTCGGCGAGCAGCGGCTCGTCATGACGCCCGCCGGAGGAGACGTCGTTTTCGCCGGGCACGTCTTTACCTGTCATCACCCATAACACGCCCGGCGTAGCTTCCACTTCGGAAAGGTCCATCGAGACGATTTCGGCATGGGCCCGGTCGGAAAGGCCAAGCGCACCGTGAACGAGGCCGGCGGGTTCGGGAATATCGTCGATATATTCGGCGCTGCCCGTCACATGTTTATGGGCAGAATCGTGCCTGAGCGAGGCGTGTACAGGGCCGTCGATTTCGGTCTTGGTCTTATCGAAGCTTGTCGTGTCCATGGTTCAAGCCTCCTCCAGCGAGAAGCGGGCAAGTTCCTGCTTTTCCCCTGATGTCTCGAGGAAAAACCGTGTCAGCAAATTCTTGGCTGTGAGTTGCCGATATTCGGCGGTGGCGCGCCAGTCGGTCAGCGGGGTGAAATCATCGTCCAGCGCATCGCGCGCCGCATCGATCGTTTCCTGAGACCAGGGCTTGCCGAGAAGTGCCGCCTCCAGATGTGCGGCGCGTTTCGGCGTGCCGGCCATGCCGCCAAAGGCGACGCGGATGTCTTCGACCGTGCCGTCGGCCTCGAGCGTCAGATGGAAGGCGGCGCAGAGAGCGGAGATATCCTCGTCGCGCCGCTTTGAAATCTTGTAGACGGCATAGTGGCTTTCGGGTTTCTGGAATGGAATAAAGAGCTTTTCGACGAATTCGCCGCTCAGCCGGTCCTGTTTGCCATAATCGATGAAATAGCTTTCCAGCGGCAAGGTGCGGCTGCCGGGAGACGAGCGCAAGGTGAGCGTGGCGCCGAGCGCGATCAGGGCCGGGGGCGTGTCGCCGATGGGCGAACCGTTGGCGATGTTGCCGCCGATGGTTCCCATATTGCGCACCTGTTCGCCGCCAAGACGATCGAACAGCCGGGCAAGCGGCGGGAAATGTTCTGCAATGGTCTTGAAGGCCTGGCTGTAGGTGACACCGGCACCGAGCGTCACGCCGTTCTCATCCACGGCAATACCCTGCAGATCGCCGAGGTTGTTGATGAAGATGACAGGGTTAAGCGCCCGCATCTGCTTTGTCACCCACAGGCCGACATCGGTGGAACCGGCAACGATGGTAGCCTTCGGCTCGGCGGCATAGATATCGGTCAATTCAGCAAGCGTTGCCGGGATGATGGTCCGATCTTCGCCGCGGGTAACCGTAATGGTTTCATTGGCGCGGATCGCCCAGAGCCTTGCCATGATATCGGTGCGGTCGCGTTGCAGCGGGTCGAACAACGCACTCGGGCGGGCGGCTGCAATCTTTTCGGCAGCCCGCACAATCGGCTCGTAACCCGTGCATCGACAGAGATTGCCTTGCAGCGCCTTTTCAATATCGGCGCGGGACGGGTTTTCGCTGGCAAGCCACAGGCCGTAGAGCGACATGATGAAGCCCGGCGTGCAGAAACCGCATTGGGAACCGTGGAAATCCACCATTGCCTGCTGCACGGGGTGAAGCGTGCCATCGCGGCCAGCCAGATGCTCTACCGTCACGATATGGGTTGCATGCAGCGAGCCCAAAAAGCGGATGCAGGCATTGACGCTTTCATAACGCAGCGAGCCATCAACAAGCCGCCCGACCAACACCGTGCAGGCGCCACAGTCACCTTCAGCACAGCCTTCTTTCGTCCCGGTCAGCCGTCTTTGAAGGCGGAGATAATCGAGAAGCGTGTCTGTCGGTCCGAAACCCTTAAGCGAAATGGTTTCGCTGTTGAGGATGAAGCTGATCGCGTCGTTCATGCACTGCCTTGCTTTTTGTCCGGTTGAGCCGGTTCCCAATCTGCTATCTATGCACGCCCGCGCGCGCATATCGATTTCCGTTTTGGCAATTCATTGTTTCCAAAACGGAAAGAGATGTCATCGATTATTGCGCTGTCCAGCCGCCATCGACGGAAATATGCGTGCCGGTAATGTTGCTGGCGGCATCGCTTGCCAGAAACAGCGCCGCTGCTGCCACGTCATCGATGGTGACGAATTGCTTTGTCGCCTGCAATTCCAGCATCACGTCGTTCTTCACCGCCTCTTCGCTGATGCCGCGCACCTTGGCCATTTCCGGTATCTGCTTTTCGACGAGCGGCGTCAGCACATAACCGGGACAGATGGCGTTGACGGTGACGCCCGTCTGCGCAAGCTCGAGCGCCGCCGTCTTCGTCAGGCCCATGATGCCGTGCTTGGCTGCCACATAGGCCGATTTGAACGGCGAGGCGACGAGACCGTGGGCAGAGGCAATGTTGATGATACGGCCTTTGCCGGCCTTCTTCATCAGGGGTATCGCAACGCGCATCGTATGGAAGGAACTGGTCAGATTGATGGCGATGATCCAGTCCCACTTTTCCGTCGGAAACTCCTCGATCGGAGCGATGTGCTGAATGCCGGCATTGTTGACGAGCACATCGACCGAACCAAGCTTTTCATGCGCGGAATTGATGAGATCGGCAATCTCGTCCGGTTTCGTCATATCTGCCGGGTGGTAGAGCACACGCCCGCCACTTTCGGCTTCCAGCAAGAGGCGGAGTTTTTCAATTTCGTCTTCGTCGCCGAAGCCATTCAGCACGATATTCGCGCCCTCCCTCGCAAATCTCTGTGCGATGCCAAGGCCGATGCCACTTGTGGAGCCTGTCACGATAACTGTCCGATGCATGCTTTCCCCTTTTTGCATTACTTCGCACATATTTAAGCAGGTTATGCCCAAAGGGGGCGGGCTGGCAATCGCGATTTCGGGCGCGATTTCGGGGGAGGCCGGCATGGGGCATAATGCGCCTGCGTCCATCCACTTTTTCGAAGCTAAGCATCCAGATTTTACGCCAGATTTTGCATTTGTCTGAAGGGCCGTCCGTGCCTATCTCTCAGACATTCAAACAGAGGTATCGTCTATGGAACTCGGTCTTTACACTTTTGCGGATGTCAATCCCAACCCCGCCGATGGCCGTGGGCCGGAAGGTGCGCGCCGGCTGCGCGAACTGCTTGAGGAAATCGAGCTTGCCGATCAGGTCGGACTGGATGTGTTTGGGCTGGGTGAACATCACCGCCCGGACTATATCGCGTCCTCACCCTCCACCGTGCTTGCGGCGGCGGCGGTGAAGACGAAGAATATCCGCCTGACGAGCGCTGTCTCGGTTCTGAGTTCGGATGATCCGGTCCGGGTCTTCCAGCAATTCTCCACCGTCGATCTCCTGTCGAACGGCCGTGCCGAAATCATGGCCGGGCGCGGTTCCTTCATCGAATCCTACCCCCTGTTCGGTTACGACCTCGAAGACTATGACGTGCTGTTTGCAGAAAAGCTCGATCTGCTCTTGGCGCTGCGCGAGAACGAAATCGTCACCTGGTCCGGCACCAAACATCCGGCCATCAATGGGCGCGGGGTCTATCCGCGTCCTCTTCAGGAGCGTCTGCCGGTCTGGATCGCGGTTGGCGGCACACCGCAATCGGTGGCGCGGGCCGGCGCCATGGGGCTGCCGGTGGCGCTTGCCATCATCGGCGGCGAATATCGCCGTTTCGCGCCGCTGTTCGATCTCTATCACGAAGCTGCACGCCGGGCGGGGCAGGAAAAGACCAGGCTGCGCACCAGCATCAACGTGCACGGCTTCATTGCCGACACCACCGACAAGGCGGCGGACCAGTTTTACGGACCGCAGGCAGAGGTGATGAACCGCATCGGCCGCGAGCGCGGCTGGGGTCCGACAAACCGCGCGCATTTCGATGCGGCGCGTGGGCCGGAGGGCAACCTCTTCCTTGGAGAACCTGAGCTGGTGGCGGAAAAGATCATCAAGGCGCACGGCGTTTTCAAGAACGACCGTTTCCTGTTGCAGATGGCAATCGGCCTGATGCCGCATGACCAGATCATGCGCGGCATCGAGCTTTATGGTACGAAAGTCGCGCCTGTTGTCAGAAAAGAATTGACGGGGAGTGCCGATCCGGTGAAAGCCACGGCCTGATTATTACCAAGGCGGGCGTCTTCAGACCCGCCATTTAGAACGACGGACAGAAACATGGTCATCTCCACCGACGAAGAACTGGTTTTGCTAAAGGATATCGGTCGCATCTGCGCCGTGGCCATGCAGACCATGGCGGATGCGCTGGAACCCGGTATCACCACGGCCGAACTGGATGCGATCGGCCGAAAGGTACTGGAGGATAACGACGCGCAATCGGCGCCGGAGTTCTGCTACCAGTTTCCCGGCGCGACCTGCATCAGCGTCAACGAAGAGGTTGCGCATGGCATTCCCGGCCCGCGCATCATCAAGGCGGGCGATCTCGTCAATATCGATGTTTCGGCGGTGAAGAGCGGTTTCTTCGGCGATACGGGTTCGTCTTTCGCCGTGCCGCCGGTGAAAAAGGAGATCGAGCGGCTGTGCCGCGATGGCAAGCGCGCCATGTGGACGGGCTTGCAGCAGGTGAAAACCGGTCGGCCCTTTGCCGATATCGGCAATGCCATCGGCTCCTTTGCAAAAAAGAACCGCTACACGCTGATCACCAATCTGGCGAGCCACGGCATTGGTCGCTCCCTGCATGAGGAGCCGAAGGAACTGGCGACCTGGCCGGACAAGGGTGAGCGGCGCATCATGCAGGAGGGCATGGTCTTCACCGTTGAGCCCTTCCTGTCAACGGGTGCCTATTGGGCTGAAGATGGCGACGACGATCCGTGGACGCTCTATAGCGATCCGAGCGCGCCGACCGTGCAGTATGAACATACCGTGGTTGCTACGAAGAACGGCCCGCTGGTGCTGACGCTGGTTGAGTGAGGGGTGAAGACCGCCACTTTACAAGACACCAAGTTTCGTAGCTGAGTGCGCCAATTACGACGTTTGCCGCATTCGTTGACCTTTCTCCTCCCTCATCCCTGTGCCTGTCACAGGGATCCAGCCAGCCCAAGTCCTTGGGCTGAAAGGACTTCTCTCGCCGCGCGGACGCGCGTCGGCTGGATTCCTGTGACAAGCACAGGAATGAGGGTGGATAAGGATGCGCAGGCAACAAGGTCCTTGCATCTCGTACCAACAAAGACGGCTTATGCTGCCGATCAAAATAACTCGCTTGTTCCGTGGCAGTGCGGTTGCGATAAGCCGTACATGAGCATCGACAAGCCACTTTCCCCCAAACATCTGACTGCACTCGGTTTCGCCGGCGCCTTGATGATGGCGTCCGCCATGGGCTTCGGCCGTTTTTCCTTCACCCCCATTCTTCCTGGCATGATGGCGGATGTTCCGCTTTCCGCGGGGGATGCGGGTATCGTCGCGGCGGGGAATTTCGCCGGTTATCTCGCGGGGGCGGTTCTCGCCGCCTATTCATGGGGCTCGGGACGGGAACGGCTGGTCGCCCTTTGTGGCTTGTTTTCCACGGGCGCCTTGCTGCTTGCCATGGCAGCCTTCAACTCCGTTGCGGCCTTCACCCTGATCCGGTTTTTCGCCGGCGTTGCCAGTGCGATGACCATGATCTTCACGTCGCAGATCGTCATCGGCCACGCCATGAAAGCCGGCAAGGACCATATTCAGGCGCTGCATTATGGCGGCGTCGGTGCCGGCATCGCGATTTCCTCGCTTGTGGTCTATCTCATCGGCGTCGTTTTTGATGGCGGCGGTGCCTCCTGGCGAGAGGAGTGGATTGCCGGTGCCGTCTTTTCCTTCGCTACGTTTCTTCTCGTCTGGCGGGTGATGCCCGCCGGGCCACCCCGGCATGCCTCTGCGCTGTCGGAGCCGCCGCTCAAATGGACGAAGCCGCTCTTTCTGACGACGCTCGCCTATGGGCTGTTCGGCTTCGGTTACGTCATCACCGCCACCTTCATTGTTGCGATTGCCCGCATGGCTGCTGCTGGCGCTTTCGTGGAATTTCTGGCCTGGTTCGTGACGGGATGTGCCGCCGCCATTTCGCTTTTCCTCTGGAAGCCGGTCTTGAAATCGCAAGGGCTGAAGCGCGCTTTCGTGATCGTGCTTGCCGTGGAAGCCGTCGGCGTCTTCGCTTCCGTCATGCTGCCACCCGTTCCGGGCGTGCTTGCCGGCGGTCTGCTTCTGGGGCTGACCTTCATGGTCATCACCGCCTATGGCCTTCAGCTCGGCCGGGAATTCGCAGGCCCAAGCCCACGCCGCGCCTTTGCCCTGATGACGGCAGCCTTCGGTACTGGACAGATCGTCGGACCACTCGCCGCCGGCTGGATTGCCGAGGTGACGGGAAGTTTTACTGCACCAAGTATTCTCGCCTCTGCCGTGCTTGTCGCCAGCATTCTCCTGATGCTACCGGTTCTCGCCACGGAGCAGCGATAACCGCGCCTACAAGGCCGGGCCCCTGCTGATCCCCAACCGTTTTGTCAGTCAATCCAGCATGTTGCGCGTTACATCTTGTTAAGGTCGGCGCTTCTTCATTGCTGTGCACAAATTTCTGCCCTAGGTTCGGGATAGCAAGTGCTTCGCCAATAGTGGCCGACTTCAAACGCGCGTGAGTTCAACAACGTGTTTCATTCCTTCTTTCCCAAGCCGAAATTGTTCTTCACCTCTGCCTTTGTGTGGACCATGGCCATGATTGGGCTGTGGTATGCAGGCGCACGCAACTGGGGTGCAGCGATCGGCTTGCCGCCGCTGCCGGAAGGACAGGCGCCCGCGACCGGCGTTTCGGTTTTCTGGTCTACCCCGTTCCTGTGGTTTTACGTTTATTATGCTGCGGCAGTTCTAGTGTTTGCTGGATTCTGGTTCTGGTACAGGCCGCATCGCTGGCAGAACTGGTCCATTCTCGGTTCCGCACTCATTGTTTTCGCGACTTATTTTTCGGTGCAGGTTAGTGTCGCACTCAATGCGTGGTATGGGCCTTACTACGACCTTATCCAGCAGGCGCTGGCAAAGACCGCGCCGGTAACGGCCGAGCAACTTTATATGGGCCTCGTCGGCGTCAGCGGCATTCTGTTTTTTGCGATTACGGTCGGTGTGCTGAACCTGTTCTTCGTAAGCCACTATATCTTTCGCTGGCGCACGGCGATGAACGAATTCTACATGGCAAACTGGGACCGCCTGCGCCATATCGAAGGTGCTTCCCAGCGCGTTCAGGAAGATACGATGCGGTTTTCCTCGACAGTTGAGGGACTCGGCGTCGGTCTGGTGCGCGCGATCATGACCCTAATCGCTTTCTTGCCGGTTCTGTTTACCTTCTCGGAGACGATCAACGAATTGCCGATCATCGGTCAGGTGCCGCACGCACTGGTCTGGGCAGCTATTTTGTGGTCGCTGTTCGGCACCGGCTTTCTTGCCCTTGTGGGTATAAAGCTGCCGGGTCTTGAATTCCGCAACCAGCGGGTCGAGGCGGCTTATCGAAAAGAACTCGTCTACGGTGAAGACGACGGAAATCGTGCGCAACCGGCAACTGTGGCCGAGCTATTTGCAAACGTTCGAAAGAACTACTTCCGGCTGTATTTCCACTATATGTATTTCAACGTAGCGCGGATTTTCTATCTTCAGGCCGATAACATCTATAGTCTCATCGTCCTCATTCCTTCCATTGCTGCAGGTAAGGTGACGCTTGGCGTTTTCACGCAGATCGGCAACGTCTTTGATCAGGTCCGCGGTTCGTTTCAGTATCTCATCAACTCATGGACGACGATTGTAGAGCTAATGTCGATCTACAAACGTCTTCGCGCCTTCGAAGCTGCAATTGACGACAAGCCACTGCCTGAAATCGACCAGCGTTATCTTCAGCGGGAAGCGGAAGCCGGAGAGCTGGCGGCCAACAAGCCCTGACGGAAAACAAAAAGGGCGGCCGACTGGCCGCCCTTTTGCATTGTATCCGGGGACCTTAGCCCTCTGTCTTCTGCTTCCTGCGCGCCTTGATGATCGGCATGGCCTCGGCGTAACTCACGCAGGCGACATCGTCCCTGCGGCAGACTTCGCGCAGCAACCGCTCATAGGCGTTCCAATAGGCGCCGCCATTCATCTTCACGAAATGGAAGCCCATCTGCAGAGGGATGCGTTCGCCATTATACTGCTTGTCGAAAGCGGTGCGGAACGCCGCATAGGCGCGGTCCTCGAATTCCTGCGCGCGGTCCGGCGTCTCGATGCCGATGGAGTGGCGGATGAAGAGGTTGTAGTCCATGGCGATGATCGGGCGATTGCCGGGGCCTTCCGGAACCAGCGGCAGACCGAAATGTTCGATGCCGTCGCGCTCCACCGGCCATTCCGGTCCCTTGGTGATGCTGGTGGCGTCATAAACGAAGCCGTGTTTCTTCTGAGCCGCGGTCAGCGCCGGCCCCTGCGAAAGATAGGGCGCGCGGAAACCGTTGATGTTTTTCACCATGTCGCGCCAGCCTTCGGGTTCTTCACCCTTCTTGCCAATCATCTGCCAGGCATTTTCCAGCGTGCTGGTGAAGGTGGTGAACTCGCCGTCCCATTGCTCGGCGGTCCATTGGCCGCCATCGAAATGCCCGCAGGTGTGATTGCCGATCTCGTGGCCTTCGCGATAGGCCGACCAGATGTTGCGCAGCCGCGTCTCCACCTCTTCCGGCGACTGGCCAAATCCGACATTGGAGCGCCCGGCCTTCTGGCCGGGGCCCTGATAGGTCTTGGCGCTGGTCTTGCGGTCCATCACCAGCGTGCAGGCAAGGAAATAGGTGAAATGCGCGCCGACCTCCTTCGCCGTCGCCCGACTTCTTTCCCACAGCGAATTGTCGCCCGCACCGTCGAAAGAAACGATGACGAGCTGCTTCGGCTTCTCTGCATTTTCGGCAAAAGCGGGAAGGGCAAGGCATAGCGACAGGGAAAAAGCAGTCAATGGGCGAAACATCAGGCATCCGTCATGTGAAACACCGCTGCCTTTTGCGTGTGGAATAAGGCGAAGCTTTGAATAAACTGGCTTTTTTACGTCTTTCAGCCTAATTCCTTTTCTGCGTCGCGGTAATGAGGCCGCATTCCGTTCCACCGGGGGACCGTGTTCCATGCTTTTTCTCCTACTCTGTCTTGCCTTGTTTTTCTTGACGCATCTTTTGAAGGTGTTTGCGCCGCAATTTCGCGCGCAGATGATCGCGAAGATGGGAGAAGGACCGTTCAAGGGCGTCTATTCTCTCGCAAGCCTCGTAACGCTCGGTCTCGTCATCTATGCGTTTGGCGAGGCGCGACAGGAAACCGGCGTTCTGTGGAACCCGCCGGTCTGGACGAGCCACCTCGCCGTGACCCTGATGCTGCCCGCGATGATCTGTCTTATCGCCAGCCTCATCCCGGCTGGCCACATCGCAACCAGAACCAAACATCCGCTCATTCTGGCGGTCAAGATCTGGGCGCTCGCCCATCTTCTGGCGAATGGAGAGACCTCTTCGATTCTTCTCTTTGCATCGTTCCTCGCCTGGGGTGTGGTGATGCGGATTTCGCTGAAGCGCCGGGAAAGAGCGGGTGAAAAAGTGGTCCGTCCCTTCGTCTCGGGCCGTTACGATCTGGTGGCCATCGTCGGCGGCATCGTTCTCTGGGGCGCTTTCATCCTGAAACTGCACGAATGGTTGATCGGCGTTCAGCCCATCGCCATGTAGGAAATCAACGTTTCCCCCTTACATATCAGGCAAAATAGGCTAGAAGGCCGACCATGACCCGTCGGCCGGACTTTTGCTGACCCGGGTAAGCGGCTTGGTATGTCCGCGAACGGATGGATCGGCGACGATCTCCGCGCGGGTAACGGAGAATTTGATGGCAAACGAAAATGATACCTTTATCCGCGAAGTGAACGAGCAGATCCGTTCCGAGCAGCTTTCCCGTTTCTGGGGCCGCTACGGTATCGTGGTCGTTGGCGCCGCCGTTCTCGTGGTTGTGGGCGCCGCCGGTGCTGGCATCTACGAATACTGGAACACCAGCCGCGCTTCCAATTCCGGCGACCAGTTCATTGCGGCGCTGAAGCTTGCTTCCGACAACAAGACGGACGAAGCGCTGAAGGCCTTTGCCGATCTTGAAACCTCCGGTCATGGCAATTATCCGGTGCTGGCGAAGTTCCGTTCTGCGACGCTGCTTTCGCAGAAGGGCGATGCGGCCGGCGCCATCGCTGCCTTCACCGCGATCGGCAACGACACGTCTGCCCCGCAGGTCTTCCGCGATACGGCGAAGGTGCGCGCGGCGTGGCTGCTGGTTGACAACGGTACGTATGATCAGGTCGTTGCACTTGCGGAGCCGTTGAGCGGCGAAGGCCAGACCATGCGTGCATCGGCTCGCGAAGCCCTTGGTCTTGCCGCCTACAAGGCTGGCGATTTCGCCAAGGCCAAACAATGGTTCGAGCAGATCGTCAGCGACGCGCAGGCGCCACGCAATGTGACGAACCGCGCGCAGATCATGCTCGACAATATCACTGCTTCGGGCAAAGCTGTCTAACACGGCTTTCCCACCTCCAAGGATTAACGATCAATGAGCTTCACCGTCGCCATAGTCGGGCGCCCCAATGTCGGCAAGTCCACGCTTTTCAACCGTCTGGTCGGAAAGAAGCTGGCGCTTGTCGACGATACGCCGGGCGTGACCCGTGACCGCCGCCCGGGCGACGCGAAGCTTGTCGACCTTCGTTTCACCATCATCGATACCGCTGGTCTGGAGCAATCCGGGCCGGAGACGCTTCAGGGCCGCATGTGGGCGCAGACCGAAGCGGCGATCGACGAAGCCGATGTGACGCTTTTTGTCGTTGACGCCAAGGCAGGCCTGACGCCCGCCGATGAAACGCTGGCCGAAATGCTGCGCCGTCGTGGCAAGCCGGTGGTTCTGGTGGCCAACAAGTCCGAGGCGCGCGGTTCCGATGCGGGCTTCTACGATGCCTTTACGCTTGGTCTTGGCGACCCGTGCGCCATCTCGGCCGAACATGGCCAGGGCATGATCGACCTGCGCGACGCCATCGTCGAGGCGATCGGCGAAGACGTTGCCTTCCCGCCTGAAGTGGATGAGGCGGAGACCGATATCGTTCTTCCGCGCACTGAGCCAGGCAGCGAGGAAGAGGAAGAAGAAGAGCCTGTTTATGACGAGACCAAGCCGCTGCGCGTCGCCATCATCGGCCGACCGAATGCGGGCAAGTCCACCCTCATAAACCGTTTCCTTGGTGAAGACCGCCTGCTAACCGGCCCGGAAGCGGGCATTACCCGCGACAGTATTTCCGTCGAGTGGGACTGGCGCGGCCGCACCATCAAGATGTTCGACACGGCCGGAATGCGCCGCAAGGCCAGGGTGACGGAGAAGCTGGAGAAGCTCTCGGTCGCGGATTCCCTGCGCTCCATTCGTTTCGCCGAAACGGTGGTGATCGTGTTCGACAGCACCATTCCGTTCGAAAAGCAGGACCTGCAGCTGGTCGATCTCGTTATCCGCGAAGGCCGCGCCGCCGTGCTTGCCTTCAACAAATGGGATCTGGTTGAAGATCCGCAGGCGTTTCTGGCCGATCTGCGTGAAAAGACCGAGCGGCTTCTGCCGCAGGCCCGCGGCATTCGCGCCGTGCCGATGTCCGGCCAGACGGGCTATGGCCTTGACCGGTTGATGCAGAACATCATCGATACCGACAAGATCTGGAACCGCCGCATCTCGACCGCCAAGCTCAACCGCTGGCTCGATGCGCAGACCACGCAGCATCCGCCGCCGGCCGTTTCCGGCCGCCGCCTCAAGCTGAAATACATGACGCAGGTAAAGGCGCGCCCTCCGGCCTTCATGATTTCCTGCACCCGACCGGAAGCAATTCCGGAGAGCTACACGCGCTACCTCGTGAACGGTCTGCGCAAGGATTTCGACATGCCGGGCGTGCCGATCCGCGTGCATTATCGTGGCTCGGACAATCCATTCGAGAGCAAGGCGAAGAAGAGGCGGTAATCGGCTGCTGAAAACCTCTCCTCCGTTATTCTCGCGCTTGTCCCGAGAATCTGCAAACTTTCGATTTTGCGACACGGGAGGTAGATCCTCGGGACAAGCCCGAGGATGACGTTGCGTGGGGCAGAGGTCTCACCAATATCGAGATCGACGGTGAACCGGTCTCTTCCGTTGCCTTCCGATAACCATAAAACCGGCGAGTAAAAAACCATGTTGATCAAGCAGACCGACTATCACCGGATTTACCGCGTCATCAACAGCCTGCTCGTCAACGACAATGCCGACCCGGCTACGGCCTGCATGTATTTCAGCACCTTTGGCGCCTTCATCCTTCAGCAGCATTACAAGGTGAAAGCTGTGCCGAAAGGCGGGCTTGCCGCTTATAATCTGGGCGGAACAATCATGCTTTTCGCGGACCATCGTGACGATGGTTACGTGACGGGCGCTGGCGATAATTTCCATTGCTGGGTCGAAGCGGACGGATGGGCTATCGATTTCATGGCGCCCGCTTTTTCGCAGAGCGCACGCGAACTTTCCGTGCCCCCGAAGATGTTTCAGCGTCCGCTATCGGCCATGGCGGCTTCCATCAACGATCTCGATCATTCCGGCGATTTCTTCTACCGCTCCGAGCCGGAAGCCACCGCGCGGCGTTTTGCCGACTGGCATAAACAGGCGATGATCGGCGATCTGGCGAGCGTCGCCGCAAACTGGTTCCGCAAGTCGCCGAAACAGATGTCCCCGTCGCTTTCGGTCACGGAGCGGAACGGCAAGGCGCGGACGGTGCCGCTTTCCGGCCAGGCGCTCGTCGGCGCGTGGTGATCTGAGACGGGATAAGTCTTTGTGAAATTAGGACGGCCAGCGTGATCTCGCGGCAGCCGCCTGACGTCAATCAGCAGCCCGACCCCGTTCTAAAGATAACGGCGGTCGCGTCCAGATCGTCTTGTGACACTCCTGCTTTGTTTCGTCCACCGTTCCCCGATAAAATGTCGGGGATCAATGTGTCTCCACGTCAGGCAAGTCGTGAGCGGGACAAAAGCGGCAGGGATTTTCCGGCGGCGTGAATGACGTTGTCGAGGAATTGCCGCGATGCCTTTTCCCAGCTGTAGCTTTTGGAAAGCGCCAGAGCCTCCTGTGATGAACAATGGAGCGCTGCAAGACACGCTTCGCGAAGATTTTCATTCAGCGCGCCTGCCCCGGGATTGCCGCCGAGAATATCGATCGGCCCGGTAACGGGGAAGGCGGCCACCGGCACACCGCTCGCCAGCGCTTCCAGAATGGTGTTGCCGAATGTGTCGGTCTTGGACGGGAAAACGAAGACATCGGCCTGCGCATAGGCAGCCGCGAGTTCTTCCCCGGTCTTGATGCCGGTAAACAGCACGTGCGGATATTTTTCCTGCAATTCATGGCGGGCCGGGCCATCGCCGATCACGACCTTCGATCCGGGCAGCTCGAGGTCGAGGAATTCAGGCAGGTTCTTTTCCACCGCCACACGACCGACCGTCATGAAGATCGGTCTTGGCAGATCGAAAGGCAGCGACGTTTTCGGACGTGGATGGAACAGTTCGGCATCGATGCCGCGGCTCCAGCGCTTCAAGTTGCGAACCCCGCGGGCCTCAAGCTCGGTCTCCAGGCTTGGCGTCGCCACCATGCAGGTGTTGCCGCCATTGTGAAACCAGCGCACGAAAGCGTAAAGCCAGCTTTCCGGGATGGGGAAGCGCGCCGCGACATATTCGGGAAAGCGGGTGTGATAGCTGGTGGAAAAACGCATCCTGTTCTTCACGCACCAGCGCCGCGCCATGAAACCCAGCGGACCCTCGGTGGCGATGTGCACGAAGGAGGGCTGGCTTTTTTCAATCTCCGCCGCGACACGGCGATAGCCGGCGACTGACAGGCGGATTTCCGGATAGGTCGGGCAGGGGATGCTGTAGAAACTCTGCGGTGTCACCATGTGCACATCCACGCCCAGCCGCGCGAGTTCCGTATTGGTATTTTCGATGGAACGAACCACGCCGTTGACCTGCGGGTGCCAGGCATCTGTGACAATCGTGATTCTCGTCATGAAACACCGATCCTGCTCGACTGCGCGCGGGCGATTCCCCACCACCCGGCTTCCGCCCGTATATGCGGCGTGCGTGTTACAGGATCATGTCAGGGCGGATAAGGGTAGAGAAGTGTCCTTTGCACACACAAGCTTGCTCTGTCCGTAATACCCGCTCCTGGTCATCCCTGTGACAAGCACAGGTATCAGGAAGCCGGTTCCGTCTGGCATCATCCGACCAGCGGAAGAAGCTCGGGGCTGATCAGCGCGCCGTGATGGCCGATGACGGTTGCCGCTGCCCGTGCGGCAAAGACGGCGGCGTCATGCGGCGAACTGCCGGTTACATATCGGGCGAGAAACGCGCCGTTGAAACTGTCGCCTGCACTTGTCGTATCCACCACATCCACGGCTTCTATCGCCGGAGCGTGGCTGCGTGCGCCGCTGAAATCGAGTGTCGCACCCTTTGCGCCATCCTTGACGACGATGTTGGCGACGCCGAGCGCACGGTAACGCTCGATTGTGGCCTCGACGGATGTGTCACCGAAATGGCTGGCTTCGTCATCGAAACTTGGCATTACCAGCGTTGCGGCGCGTGCGCCGTTGGTAATCGTCTCCAGCATCGTGTCCTTGTCGGACCAGAGGCGCGGGCGGATGTTCGGGTCGAAGACCACGGGCTTGCCCTCTGCCTTGGCGCGGCGCAGTTCCGCAAGGAAAGTATCGACATCGTGCGGCGAGGCGAGAATGGCGAGCGTGATGCCAGAAAAATAGATGACGTCGGCGCTTTCCACCGTCTTGCGCAGGTGGTCCGCATCTGCTGCGAGTTGCCTTGCTGCGGCGGCGTTGCGCCAATAGCTGAAGGTGCGCTCACCATCCTTGAGGTTGATGAGGTAAAGGCCGGGTGTGCCGCCCTTGATGCGGCGGATTTTTTCCGTGCCGATACCGGCATCTGCAATGAAGGCCAGCATGTCCTGCGAAAGAGGATCGTCGCCGAGTGCCGTGAAATAATCGACGGACCAGTCTTCTGGCAGACAGGCACGTGCATACCATGCCGTATTGAAGGTATCACCGGCAAAACCCTTGCGCAGCAGCCCGTTTCCGGCCTGCGACAGTTCCACCATACATTCGCCAATCGACAGAAACCGTCCGCCCACGCCGTCATCCTCCACTTGCTTTACCTTCGGGATTACGACGACAGGAGGTGCCTGACAAGCCCGCTTCGAGGCGATTTTGGGCATTTGCGAAGTTCCGGTTTACGCAGGGACAGCTGCTTTATATTCTCGGACCAACCCTCATCAGGAGATCGCTCATGCCGACAACCCATGCCCCGGTCCACAAATCCCAAGCGCAATCGGACTGGTGGAAGGGGGCGGTGATCTATCAGGTATATCCGCGATCCTTTCAGGACACGACCGGCGACGGTTACGGCGATCTTGCCGGGGTGACGAAGCGGCTGTCCTACATCGCCTCGCTCGGCGTCGATGCCATCTGGCTCTCGCCTTTCTTTACCTCCCCCATGGCCGATATGGGCTATGACGTATCCGATTATTGCAATGTCGATCCGATGTTCGGCACGCTTGCCGATTTCGATGCATTGATGGCCGAGGCGCACCGGCTGGGGCTGAAAGTCATCATCGACCAGGTGATTTCGCATACATCCGATAAGCATCCCTGGTTCGTGGACAGCCGTGCAAGCCGCATCAACAGCAAGGCGGACTGGTATGTCTGGGCCAATCCCAAACCGGATGGCACGGCGCCCACCAACTGGCTTTCCGTGTTCGGCGGGCCGGCATGGGAATGGGATGGCGTGCGCAAGCAATATTACATGCACAGCTTTCTCGCCTCGCAGCCGGATCTCAATTTTCACAATCCGGATGTTCAGGATGCGCTTCTGGAAACCGTACGGTTCTGGCTCGATCGCGGCGTGGACGGTTTTCGTCTCGATACCGTCAATCACTATTTCCACGACAAGCTGTTGCGCGACAACCCGCCGCTTTTGGACGACGAAAGCTTTGGTCTCGATGCGTCCGACGTCAATCCTTACGGCATGCAGGATCATCTCTACGATAAGACGCGGCCGGAAAACGTGGCCTTCCTCCAGCGCTTCCGCGCGCTTCTCGATGAATATGAGGGCCGCGCCACCGTGGGCGAGGTGGGGGACGGCGCACGCTCGCTGAAGACGGTCGCGGCCTACACATCCGGCAATGACAAACTCAACATGTGCTATACTTTCGATCTGCTTGGCCCGGATTTCAGCGCAAAACACCTGCGGGGCTCGGTCGAAACCTTCGGCAAGGTGGTGACGGATGGCTGGGTGTGCTGGGCTTTTTCCAACCACGATGTGGTGCGCCATCTGAGCCGGTTTTCCGAAGGCTCCGAGGAGCAGACGCGGGTTGCGAAGCTCGCCATCTGCGTTCTCGCCAGCCTGCGCGGCTCGATATGTCTGTATCAGGGTGAGGAGCTGGGCCTGACCGAGGCCGAACTGGCCTTCGAGGATTTGCGTGACCCCTACGGCATTCGCTTCTGGCCCGCCTTCAAGGGGCGTGACGGGTGCCGCACGCCGATGGTGTGGGAAACCGGCAAGCCGAATGCGGGTTTTTCAAGCGCGGAAAAGCCGTGGCTGCCGGTGCCCTATGCCCACGCCATGCAGGCGGCGGATGCGCAGGAGCGCAAGCCGGACTCGGTTCTTAACCACTACCGCGCGGTCTTGTCCTTCCGCAAAACCCATGGAGCATTGCGCGACGGCGATATGGACTTCATCAAGACCAATCTCGATGTGCTGGCCTTCACGCGCCACAAGGGTGACGAAAAACTGCTGTTCGTTTTCAACCTGACCCGTGAGGCGGTGGAATTTCCTATCCCGAAGGGTATGGAGGTCACGGATATCCTGCCGATGCCGGGTTTTGAGCCGCTGTTCGACGCCGGGATCGTGAAGCTTGAGGGGTTGGACGTGTTTTGCGGGGTCGTCGCTTGAGCCTGAAATTTTCCATCAGGGACGCCGCAGCATCTCTGGACGACTGGTCCCTTTTGCGCCACCGTTTATGGCCCGATGCCTCTGTTGCCGAACATAGGGCTGAATTGCAGAACCTCTCCGACAACGACGCCGGTTTCATTGCCTATGATCTGGTCGGAATGGCCATCGGTTTCGCCGACGTCAGCCTCCGGCGGGATTATGTCAACGGATGCGATACCTCGCCTGTTGCGTTTCTCGAAGGCGTTTATGTGGAAGAAGAATTCCGCGGTCAGGGCGTTGCCGCGGCATTGATCGCCGAGGTCACCCGCTGGGCGATCATCAGGGGTGTGAGCGAGCTTGCCTCCGATGCCGATATTGCCAATATCGATTCACACCGCATGCATGCGGCGCTGGGGTTTGAGGAGACCGAACGGGTGGTTTATTTCCGCAAGCTGCTGCCATCGGGTTCATGACTTGTCGATGCTGTAAGTCAGCCGATTTAGCAATCCGTCCGTTTCGCCTTGTCTGAACCGGCATTTTCATGCGGACGTCGCTCGGCTCTTTTATGCTTATTCCGGGAACTTGCGCTGCGTTGGACTTGGTGACGCGATGCAAATTGCCCATAGGCGATAGTACTTATTTTCATACTAATTTATGTATTAATTTATTTAAAAGTATGAAAATTTGAATTGATTGATGTAATTCATCATTTTTAATCTAAGAAAAACGAAATATTCGGTTCATTTTTTATTTATTTCTTATGAATTTGGCGAGCTTTGCGCAAGTTTGGATTATTATTGACTGAATAATTATATATTTTTGGATAATAACTATAAAGCGAAGTAGGGATTGTCATGTCCGTTTCGATCAAGAATTCGAGTCAACTTACCACCGCTAGTTCCGCATCCTCACGTACCAAGGTTCAGACTGCCCCCGCGACATCCATCAGAAGCGTTTTCGCTTCCGGACAATCGTCAGTCAGCGCATCCACAACGAATGCAACGCCAAAAATGTCGTCAATCGAATATCTCGCGTCATCAGGCTTTATGCGAAATCTGAAGGTCAAGCTTTCGACAGCGGGGGACGACCCGGCGCAATACCTGCGTTCCCAATCGATGATGAGTGCTCTTGCGGGCGGGCGCTTGCAGATCTCGGACCCCACGCAGGGCAAATCTATCAGCGCATGGGATCCGAGTCAGAAAAACGCCAGGTCGACAACTGCTACGGATATCGCCAAGACCAACTGGGCGGATTTCCTGAACTCGCAGCTCAAACGTAACGAAAGCGGCGTCCTTTCCAAGGATGCAAGTGGCAGCTATGTCGACAAGACGACGGGCAACCACGCCTATTTTGGCAGGGTCGCGGGCAAATATTACTACGTGACCTGGCCTGCAGAAACGAAAACCTGAGACGGCTCGCGCCGTCTCAGAAACGCGGCATAAGTAGATTACGCTGTTTCCAGCCGATAAACTCCATCGTCAGATCAGTGCAAACCGATCCACATCCACCATGCCCATGTCGGAAATCTTCAGGTGCGGGATGACGGGTAGCGGCAGGAAAGCCACCTGCAGGAAGGGCTCCTCGAGCGTCGTGCCGAGCGCATAGGCTGCCTTTCGCAGGGTGTGGAGCGTGTCTCGCACCGTTTCGTAAGGTTCGAGGCTCATCAACCCGGCCACCGGGAGCGCAATCTCGCCCGTCACCTTGCCGTCTTCGACTACCACGAAACCGCCCTTGATTTCGCCGAGCCGGTTGGCGGCCAGCGCCATGTCGTCCTCGTTAACGCCGACAACGCAGATATTGTGGCTGTCATGACCGACAGTGGAGGCGATGGCGCCCTTCTTCAGCCCGAAGCCCTGCACGAAGCCGTTGGCGTGGTTGCCGTTCTTGCCATGGCGCTCGATGACGGCGACCTTGATGATGTCGTTTGCGAGATCGACAGTCGTCTGGTTGCCGTCCGTCGGCAGCGTGTAGCGGCGATGTTCGGTGATGATCTTGCCGGGGAGCACGCCCATCACCGGAGTCTCGCCTTGCGCGACCGGCACGCCGAAATGGGCGGCGAGCACGGGTCTTGCCTTGACGCTGTCAAGACCGACGGGCGCGACCGGCTTGCGGGTGGCAAACAGCGCGTCATCGACGATACGGCCGCCGGAGAAGACCATGCCGGCCTTGCAGTTCTGCAAGGTGTCGATCACCACGAGGTCGGCGCGCCAGCCCGGTGCGATAAGACCGCGATCGCGCAGGCCGAAGGCCTTTGCGGCGGAAATCGAGGCGGCGCGGTAGATGGCGAGCGGTTCCACGCCGTTGGCGATTGCAGTGCGGATCATATAATCGAGATGACCCTGTTCGGCGATGTCGAGTGGGTTGCGGTCATCGGTGCAAAGCGCAAGATAAGGCGACAGACGCTCGGTGATAACAGGCATCAGGGCGTGCAGGTCTTTTGAGACCGAGCCTTCGCGCACGAGAATATGCATGCCCTTGCGGATCTTTTCCAAAGCTTCGGCAGCACTGGTGCACTCATGTTCGGTGCGGATGCCGGCTGCCAGATATCCGTTCAGCGCCGTTCCCGACAGAAGCGGCGCGTGTCCGTCGATATGCTGTCCCTGAAAGGCTTCGAGTTTTGCCATGCATACCGGGTCTTTGTGGATGACACCCGGAAAATTCATGAATTCGGCAAGGCCGATAACCTTCGGATGATCACGGAACGGCAGCAGTTTTTCGATCGGCAGATCGGCGCCCGAGGTTTCCAGATGGGTTGCGGGCACGCAGGACGAGAGCTGCACGCGGATGTCCATGATGGTTTCCATGGAACTGTCCAGGAAGAACCGAAGCCCCTCCGCGCCTAGAACATTGGCGATCTCATGCGGGTCGCAGATGGCGGTGGTAACGCCGTAGGGCAGAACGCAGCGGTCGAATTCGTGCGGCGTGACCAGCGATGATTCGATGTGGAGATGGGTATCGATGAAACCTGGAACGACGATTTTCCCCGAAATGTCGATTTCCCGGCGACCCTTGTAGCTTTCGCAAGTTCCAACGATGGTATCGCCGCAGATGGCGATGTCGGAGGCAACAAGTTCTCCAGTTACGAGGTCGAAGAATCGTCCGCCCTTGAGAACTATATCTGCCGGTTCACGGCCCGTACCCTGATCGATGCGCGTTTCAAGTTTCGAATTCATGCGGCTTTTCTTCGGCTCCTGGTTTACGTCGTTCGCGAGAATTTTCAGTATTTACATTCTTAGGTTGTTTCTTGACTTAATCGAATTGATTCTTTGCGTTTTAAATATATCCAGAGTAAAAAATTTTCATATTCGTGCTATCTTATGTTTAAGTTCCAAAATTGAACAATGTTAGGAATGCGTAACTTACCCTTGCAGGGATACCGGTTGGTTCCGGTCTTTTCAGCAATTGCCAGCGGAGGTTACCATTCCCGGGAAGGAAAATAAAAGCGTCTGATGCTCAAACGAATTTCTACCCAGCAATTGACGGTTGGCATGTTTATCGAAGCGGTCGAGGGAGCGCTTTCGAACAGCGGATTTTTGCAGCGATATCGATTTCTTCTGCGCCATGAAGAGTTGATGCGTCAATTGAAATTGAGCGGCGCTGAAAGCATCATCATCAATACGGCCAAGGGAAACGATATCGAGGGTAGGCCGTACTCTGGAACCGTCCCGCCGCGATTAAACAATGGCCCCGAAACCATGGCTGCCATCACCCATGCCGTGCGCTCCGCCGCCGATGCCATTGCCGAGACATTTGCCGTTGCCGAAGCCGGTGGCTGCGTGTCGCTCAAGGGCATGACAGCGGCGGCCGGCAAGATTTCCGATGCGGTCCAGTCGAACCCGGCGATTTTCATCGGGGTTACCCGGTTGAAGTCGAAGGACGAGACGACCTTCGTGCATTCGGTTTCCGTCAGCGGGTTGATGATCCATTTTGGCAATTATCTCGGGTTGGACAAGGAAACGGTCGATCTGCTCGGCATCAGCGGCCTGCTGCACGATATCGGCAAGGTGGAAATTCCTTCGTCGATCCTCAACAAGGCGGAAGGTTTAAGCGCCACCGAGCGGGAAATCATCAATCTTCATCCAACGTTTGGCCGGGATATCTTGTCGCGCAACGAGCAGATGCCGGCCATGGTTCTGGATGTCTGCTTCAATCATCACGAGCGCATTGATGGCGGCGGTTATCCCAGCGGCTGCGCCGGAAACGAGATCAGTCTTTACGCGCGCATTGCGGCGATCTGCGATGTCTATGACGCCGTAACCTCGGTTCGGCCCTACAAGAAGCCGTGGACGGCAAACGAAGCGCTGACGTGGATGTTGCGCCGGGAAGGCCACTTCGACATGCAACTTTTGAAGAAATTCGCGCTGTGCATTTCCACATCGCTGCCGCGTAGCTAGGCAGCAGGCGATCTCGAAGTCGCGCTGTTTGAGGCTTGCCCGGCTGCGCCGAAGTGACGCCGCCGATGCAGGATGTTTACGCTGCCTTGGTTTTCGCCTTGCGGGTGAGATGCACCACGACGTTCTCGATCATGCGCATGCCGGCATCCTGGCCGAGAGTCATGATCGATTCCGGGTGGAACTGAACGGCGGCTACCGGTTCCTTGGCGTGTTCGATGCCCATGATCGTGCCGTCTTCACTTTCCGCGGTGATGATGAAATCACGCGGAAGGGTGGAAGGGTCGGCGAAGATCGAGTGGTAGCGACCCACGGTCACTTCCTTGCCGAGACCGGAGAAGACCAGGCCTGGCTCCAGCACGCGGATGCGTGAGGGCTTGCCGTGCATTGGTACCGCAAGTTGGCGAAGTTCGCCGCCATAGGCTTCCGCCAGCGCCTGAAGACCGAGGCACACGCCGAAGATCGGCAACTCGCGGGCGCGGGCGGCCTTGATCGTCGCCTTGCAGTCGAAATCCGTCGGGCTGCCCGGTCCGGGCGAGAGCACGACGAGATCGGGCTGGAAGCGGTCGAAGACCTCCGCTGCGACCGGCGTTCTGACGGTGGAAACCGTGGCGCCCGTCTGGCGGAAATAATTCGCCAGTGTGTGCACGAAACTGTCTTCGTGATCGACCAGCAGGATCTTGACGCCGGTGCCCACCTTGGCGGCATCGCGCTTGGTGGCGGCCGAGTTTGTGGCTTTTGCATCGCGAATGGCCGCGATCATGGCGGATGCCTTCAGTTCGGTTTCGGCTTCTTCTTCCTGCGGATTGGAATCATTGAGAAGCGTCGCACCGGCGCGGACTTCCGCGATGCCATCCTTGATACGGATGGTGCGCAGCGTAAGCCCGGTATTCATGTCGCCGTTGAAACCGACCATGCCGATTGCACCGCCATACCAGGCGCGCGGGCTCTTTTCATGGCTTTCAATGAAGCGCATGGCCCAGAGCTTCGGTGCGCCGGTGACGGTGACGGCCCAGGCGTGGCTGAGGAAGCCATCGAAGGCATCCATGTCGTCGCGCAGACGGCCCTCGATGTGGTCGACCGTGTGGATGAGGCGCGAATACATCTCGATCTGGCGGCGGCCGATGACCTTCACCGAACCCGGCTCGCAGACGCGGCTCTTGTCGTTGCGGTCCACATCCGAGCACATGGTCAGTTCGGACTCGTCCTTCTTCGAATTCAGCAGCTTCAGGATCTGCTCGCTGTCGGCAATCGGGTCGTCGCCACGCTTGATGGTGCCTGAAATCGGGCAGGTCTCAATGCGACGGCCGGAGACTCGCACGAACATTTCCGGCGAAGCACCGACCAGATATTCCTGATGACCGAGATTGATGAAGAAGGAATAGGGCGAGGGGTTGATCGCCTTCAGGCGGCGGGAGATCGCCGATGGATTGCTTTCGCAGCGCTCCATGAACTTCTGGCCGGGAACGACCTCGAACAGATCGCCGCGTCGGAAGCTTTCCTTGGCCTTCACCACCAGCTCGGAATATTCGCCGGGACGGTGATCGCCCTTGGGCGGGATCGTGTCGGTGGTCTTGAAGGGATCGGGCGCGATCTCTGAGGACTTGCCGTCCGTCGTTACACCGTCCTTCTCGAAATCGTAACGGTCGATCCAGGCCTTGGCGGAATAATGGTCCACGACGAGAATTTCGTCGGGCAGATACAGCACCATGTCGCGCTGGTCTTCCGGGCGCGCGAGCGAAAGCTTGATCGCGTCGAACTGGAAAGCGAGATCGTAACCGAAGGCGCCGAACAGGCCGATGGCCGAATCCGCATTCGAATAGAACAGGTCGACGATGGCGCGCAGCGCCGTGAAGACGGTCGGGATTTTCGAGCGTTCTTCTTCCGTAAAGACGCGGTCCGGCTCGTTGACCGTGAGGTCGAGACGGCGGACGGAGGATGCGCCCAGCGTCAGATCGGGCGTCGCCTTCAGCTTTTCGGTGATGAAGTCGAGCAGTACTTCGCCGCGACCGTTATAGGCTTCGATCCACATCTGGCGACCGAAGCAGGAAATGCCGAGCGGCGGATCGATGATGGCCGTATCCCAGCGCGTGTAGCGGCCCGGATATTCGTAGTTGGACGAGAAAACCGCGCCGCGATGGGCATCGAGCTTTTCGATGTAGTTGTCGATGGCGCTGGCATATTCGGCGGCGCGACGCTTTCGGCTGACCTTTATGCCGCCTTTCGTCTCGTAGGTTTCCGCTCCGTCATCCTGAATGATCGTTACCATTTCTTTCGCACTTCCCGTTTTTCAGGCCCGATGACAGGCGGCAGAATAACAAAAAAGCCGCCTGAAAATTCGGGCGGCTTGGACTTTGTCTGAAGACATGACTGGTCAAGGCCGCGTAAAGCTGCTCCACCACCAGTTAGCAATGTTCATAGACACGATGTTCATGCGAAAATTGTTAGCCTGCACAATTCGCCTTGGCAAGCGGATTCCGGCGACGGAATGAACCTTACCGGCGCGAGTTGCGTTCCTGTCCTGCCGAAACAGTCAGGAGTGCCCCGGAAAATGCTTCATCGCCTGTGTCTTCTGATGACGAGTCTCGCCCTTATTTCCGCTTCCGAACCGCCGCCACAGGTGCCGGTGCCACAGCCGAAGCCTGGCGAACAGCAAGCACCTGCCACAACGGAAAAGCCGGCCGATAAGGGCGCGCAAACGCCCGAAGACACACCGAAACCGACCCCCAAGCCGCAAACGCCTGAAGAAGGAAGATCTGACGCGGAAGGGAAGGGTGCTGAGGACAAGAAGAAAGACGACAAGGGGCAAAACGGCGGTGAGAAGGTAGCTCCGGCTGTCGAAGCAACGAAACCCGAGGAAAAACCGCCGGAGCCTGTGAAGCCGGAAGACCCGGCAGAGCTTCAGGCCTGCCTTGGCGCATTGAAGGAAATCGGCGCGGAATTCAAAGAGCTCGAGCCGATCCGCGACGAAGAGCAGGGGTGCGGTATCGAAGCGCCGATCGAGCTTTCCGTGGTGCTGCCGGGGATCAAGCTTGAACCATCTGGCACCATGCGCTGCGAAACTGCTCTTGCGCTATCGCGCTGGACAAAGGAGATGATGCTGCCGGCTGCGGCTCTCGCCCTGCCGGACAAAAAGGTAACGGCGATTGCAAATGCCTCGACCTATATTTGCCGCAACCGCAACAGTGCCGAAACCGGCAAGATTTCCGAACATGCCAAGGGCAATGCTGTCGACATTTCCACCATTTCCTTTGACAAGGGCGATCCGCTGGTGATGAAGCCGCGCGGCGAGGATGGAACGGTGGAAGGTGCCTTCCAGCGGACGATTACAGCCGCCGCCTGCCTGTTCTTCCGCACCGTTCTTTCCCCCGGCAGTGACGCGACCCATCAGGATCACCTGCATCTCGACGTGCTGGAGCGAAAGGGAGGTTATCTCTACTGCCGCTGATAAAAAGGGGGCGACCCGAAGGCCGCCCCGACTGGAGATGATGTTCCGACCGGGTTCAGAATTTCTGGGTCAGAGAGATTTTGAAGGTGCGTCCCGCTTCCGTATAGAAGTCGACAGGCTGGTTGACGGTGCTGACGGCATTGGGGTTGACGTCACGAACGCCGACGGCGTTCCAGTATTGCTTGTCGAACAGGTTGTAGACGCCGGCCTGAATGCGCAGGCCCTTGGTCTGTTCCGGTTCCCACCAGCCGGTCAGGTTGAAGATGCCGTAACCGGGTGCGTCGTATGTTGTGGCCACCTTGTCGTCACGCATATGCGAGGAGAAGATGCCCGTGAATTCCGTGCCCCATGTCTCCTGTGCGTAGCCGACGCCGAGGACGGACTTGAACGGCGCCACCGTGCGGATGAATTCGTTGCTGTCTGTGTCTTTGCCATAAGCATAAGCAAGCGACGCATGGGCGAAGAAGCCGTTTGCGAGTTCCTTGCGGACCTTGGCTTCCACGCCGGAGATTTCAACATTGTTGCGGTTGCGATAGGTGAAGAGCGATCCGTTGCCCCTGCCGCCGAAGCCGGGGAACAGCGTCGTCGAGGTCGTGTATTGCTCGATGAAGTTCTTGTACTTGTTGTGGAACAGCGTCAGGCTCCCCGTCAGATCGCCGGATGCGTAATTGGCGCCGATTTCAAAGCCGTTGCTGGTTTCGGGGTTGAGTGCGGAGTTGCCGACCACGGCATAACCCGAGCTGATATTCGAGAAGTTCAGATAAAGCTCGTTGATGGTCGGAGCGCGATAGGCCATCGACCATTGTGCGAAGAGCTGCAATTCCGGCGTAACGTCGTAGGTGGCGAGCAGCTTCGGCGAGAAGCGCGAACCGCTATTGCCGCTTGGCAGGCCGAAGGTGTTGTAACCGCTGTTGCTGGATACCGAGCCATCCGGATCGTAATCGTAGGAATCGAAGCGCAGGCCGGGGGTGAGCCGGAAACCGTTTCCAAACGCGATTTCGTCATCGAGATAGAGGCCAAGGCTCTTGCCGCTCACGTCAGGCATGTCCGACTGTGACGATGAGGTCACTCCGCCTGTGTTGGCATAAAGCGCCTGGCTGAAATCGGTTGTCATGGCGTTGCCGCCGAAGCGCACGGTGTGCTGCACGCCGCCGAGTTCGAAGCCGGATTCAAGGCCGCCGACGATGCCGAAAGCGCTGTTGCGCATGCTGTCTTCGCGGATATAGAGCGAGTTGTTGGTCAGCCGGTTGCCAGCGCCGGATTCCTTGGAGAGGCGCGTCCAGTAGAGCGACAGATTGGCTGCATCGATCAGGCTGTCTGTCGACGGCGCTTCATATTCGTAATCAAGCGATACGCGGTCGCGCTCCGTATCCTCGTAGCCGCTGTAGTCACCAATCCGGTAAGTCGATCCCGATACGCTGACGCCTTGCAGGGTTCGCATGTCGCTGCGATCTCTCAATGAATAACGCTCGGCCGTAAGCCCGATGCGGTGGCCGCCTTCCAGATCCTGGCGGATCTTGAACATCAGGTTGCTTTCGTAGGTATCTGCCGGGTTGGGCTTGGTGCGGCGGGTTCCGTAGATATCGGCGAAGCCCTTATTGTCCGTTTCGTTGCCGCGCTTGTAAGAGCCCTGGAACAGAACCGAGGTGTTTTCGATCTTCTTTGCAACGGCGAGCGATCCGCCGACGCTTCTGTCCTCGCTGTCATAGGTGGTCTTGGCAACACCGCCCCAGTCCTTGCTTTCACCGATCAGGTCTTCCGGCTCAAGCGTGCGCAGAACGAGTGCGCCGCCAAGGGCGCCGGAACCGATGCGGCTGGAATCGGCGCCGCGTACAACGTCAACCGTGGAAAGCGATGAAAAATCAAAGCTCGAACTGGTATCACTCAGGGTCGTCGTGGCCTGTCCCTGACGGGCGAAATTGTTGAAGTAGGGAACGGGAATATTGTCGATCAGGGTCACGACACGGGCGCCGCCCAGACCGCGAATGAACAGGCCGCCGGGCCTGCCGGGCTTGGCATCCACATAATCGACGCCCGGCTCGGTGGAATTTCCGAGGTCCTTGATGCTGCCGATGTCTTTCTTCCTGATGTCTTCCGCCGTCGTCTGGCTTGCAAGCGGTGTGTCGGCGGCTGCATTCGCGCTTTTGACGCGCTTGCCCTTGACCACGATCTTCTCCAGCGTGGTGGTGTCGTTCGTCTGCGACGCGGCATCCTGCGATTGCGCAGGTCCGGCAAAGGGCAGAAGAGACATGGCAGTGCACAAAAACAGCGCCGAATGTGTGCGCGAGATGGACATTAAATACCCCCGGATAAGGCGCGCGCAGAAGCTATGGCGCGCAAAAACGCGCCGCGCTTGCTGTCGCGGCTGAAACTGTTTTGATTTGTTACGGGCAAGCCGATTGCTGAGGACTAAAAAACATGATCATAACTGTCAACATATTATATATGACTTTTATCATCATGTTTTAAAGCATAACGGTGCGTGGCAAAAATGTGACGCCCCGTGAGACTGCATCCGGACCGGTGGAGAGGCCCGAAAATGCCGGGTTCCGGCCAAAGTCCCGACATTGACGCTTGCTAGGATATTCGCAGCCAGTTTAGATGGCGGAAGAATGCATGCTCCAACAATATACAAAAAAGTAATCGGATACGGAAATGAAGTCACTTGAACTGCTCGTCGAGCGGATCATTCTCTCCAGCCGCTGGCTGCTCGTCGTGTTTTATCTCGGGCTCGTTGCGGCGCTGGCGGTTTATGCATTTTCCTTCGTGCTGAAATTCCTGAAGGTCGCTAAAAACGTTTTCACTTACGACGAATCGGACATGATCCTCGCCATGCTCGGGCTGATCGATGCGGCACTGGTCGCAAGCCTTATCGTCATGGTGATGATTTCCGGCTACGAGAATTTCGTCAGCCGTTTCGATGAGGCGGATGACGAGGTTTCGTTTCTGGGCAAGCTTGATGCCGGCAGCCTGAAAATCAAGGTCGCATCGTCGATTGTGGCGATTTCGTCGATCCACCTGCTACAGATATTCCTCAACGCCAGTCAGTATACGGATAGCCAGTTGATGTGGTTCACCATCATCCATCTGGCCTTTGTCGTCTCGGCGGTCATGCTCGGTTTCCTGGAGAAACTGATGGCCAAGCCGAAGGATAAACCCGAAAAACCGGCACTTTAGTCAAGGTGGTCCGCCCGATATGAAGGTTGCAACACTGTTTGCCCATGCCGCCTGGTCGTCGCTTCTGGGTGTCCTGCGCCCACCGCCGGGTGGCGCCTGAATGCCGAAGACGGAGCGCCAGGCCAGACTTTGCCGCGACCTTTCGGCTGCCATTGACAGACCCCAATGGCTGGCGGCGCTGCAGCAGGTGATGCAGGCGTTCAGTTATTCCTACGTGACCTTGCTGAAGCTGCCGAGCATTCGCAATGCCTACGCCCTGCCGATAGTGGTGGAAAGCAGCCTGCCGGTGTGGGTGGTGAATGCGATGACCCGGGACGGTGAACTTGCAGATTGTCCCGTCATAAAGCGCGGCGCTTCATCGATGATGCCGCAATACTGGTCTCTTGATGATAAGGACATCAACTCCGGCTCGCTGTTGGAAGTCTCAACCTTGCTGCGCGGCATGGGAATCACTTCCGGTCTTCTGGTGCCGGTGAACGGCATGGACGGAAACCGGCATCTGATGAATTTCGCAGGCGATTGCGATGTCCTGTCGCAGGGTTCGCTGAACGAGCTGTGCATGATCGCCCTTCACGCCCTGGAGGCCTATGACCGGCTTTGTCGTGCAGGCTCAAAACTCCCCTCACCACTGACGAAGCGGGAACTCGACGTGGTTCGCTGGACTGCGCAGGGCAAGACCTCCGTGGAGATTGCCGAGCTTCTGTCCATCTCGGAGCACACCGTCAATACCTATATGAACAACGCCATTCGCAAGCTGGATTGCGTCAACCGCGCGCAGCTGGTGGCCAAGACAATACGCCTTGGCCTGATAAGCTGATTTTCATGCCGGTCCAAGCCGTTGACTTACCTGTCGAGAACGGAGCGGAGCTCAACGAGGTTGGAGCGAACGCGCAGAACATAAAATCCCATGGTGGCAAGGTGCGAGGGCATGATCCAACCGCTTTCGTCGCCGTTGGAAATGATTGCCGGCTGGATGCGTAGCGCCGCACGGGTCTGTCCCAGGGTGTCATTCCACAGATTGGTCAGATTGCGTTCGCGAATAACCTGCGCGAAGTCCGATCCGGCTGCAGACAGCACGCCGTAATAACCATAGAGCTGGCCATAGGCGAACCAGAAACGGTCGTCCGCGCGAGTGTCGAACCAGCCGCCATTATAGTTTTCCGAACGCTCGCGCAGAATGGCCGATGTCGAGCCGATATCGCCGGCAATGCGGTCGATGAACTGGATGAGGTTATCGGCGCGGGTATCGAAGACGGCCTTGCAGGCGGTCAGTTCACCGTTAAATGCCTGGAAGCTGCGGATGGCGGCGCGATAGTAGCTCGGTGTCGGTGTTTTGGGGCCAAACGGATCGAGGCCGAAATACCAGGAATATTCGCTGAACTGCATGTTCCCGCGCGCTTCCTGGAGATTGTTGTTGATACCGGAGGTTCCGCGAACGCGACCGAGCGTATCCACCAGTTCCACCGCGGTGCGGCGCACCGCCTGATTCACGCCGCGCTGGAAGGACGCCTTGTTGTCCAGAAATGGCGTGCTGTCCCAGTCCATGCCGAAAAGGCCGAGACGATAGAGCAGCATGGAGGAAATCCATGCATTCTGATTGACGTTGAAATCGGTAAGATCGGCGGCAGCATCGACGATAGCCGAGCGCTGGCATACCGGTGCGGAGGTGTTTGCGGCAGCACCGGTGGCGCCGGCGGTGGCCGTGGGTGTTGCAGCCGGCAATTCCTGCCCGGGCGGCACCGTGCGTTCGGCAAGCTTGTAACGGGAAATATAATCCGGGTCGAAATTCGTCCAGACCTGCGTTTGCCAGAAGAAGTATCCGTAAAAGCCGGCCAGAAGGATGAGCACCAGAGCGATCGGACCCTTGATGATCCAGTTGCGGTCGCGATACCAGCCGTGGGCGGCCATGAAAGGCCACAGAAGCCAGGCGACGACGAGACCGGCGGCCTTGCCGATGGCGTTGAAGGCTGCCTGAATCAAAGCGGTTATCCGGTCGATCATGTCGTCATAGTCTCCTCTGCCCGTGGGGCTGAACGCCGGAAGGAACAACCGCGGTTCGGCCATGCGCCTTTTGGCGCTTCGCAACAACCGCGGTCGTTTACTGTCTTCCAGATATGTCCCTACCCACCGGGATACAACATGATTGCGAAACTTTTCTCAACCTGCGGTCCGCGCGGGTCGTTCCCGTGTTCCGGAACTACGCGTGGAGCATGTATCGCCCGGACAAGGTGACAGGCGGTTACAGACCGAGCTTGGCAATTTCGGCGTCCAGCCGCTCCCGCGCCTTTTTCGGCAGCTTGCCGGTCTTTATGGCATCCAGATTGGCCGGTGCGGCATCGCCGACCACAACGAGGGCGACCATGCCCATGCCGAGATGCGGCGTGCATTTGACGACGTATGCGCCGTCCTTCTCGACGGTCAGTTTCACCGTCTCGTTCATCTTGCCCTTGAAGTCCGCAACGCCCTCGGGAAGCATTTCCTTGACTGCAGCCGCATCATGACCCTTGTCGACGGGCACGAAGGAAATGACGTCGCCGACAGCTGCCTTGACGGTTGCCGGTTCAAAGACCATCGCCTGGCCATCGCTGCCCTTGTTGAGCATCTTCACCTCGATTTCGGCCGACAGGGCGGGAAAGGCAAGGAGGGCAGCAGCGATGGCAAGGCTGGCGACGGTGGCAGTTTTGTTGTGCATATCTTTTGCTCCTGAGAGAAAGCACATCCACGCGAATGTGTCCGCATGGTCTTAGCGCAGGAGCAGGGGAGCCATCCTTGCGAAAAATCAAATGCGGCAACCGGCCGCAGACGGTCAGTCGCCCTTGACCGTTTCGACCCAGTGGCGGCGGCAGAAGGAGACGTATTTTTCGTTGCCGCCGACATCGATCTGCGCGCCTTCCTTGACCACATTTCCTTCATTGTCGAAACGGGCGACCATCGTCGCCTTGCGGCCGCAATGGCAGATGGTGCGGATTTCGCGAAGCTCGTCGGCAATGGCGAGCAGTTCCCTGGAGGCCGGGAAAAGCTTGCCCTGAAAATCCGTGCGCAGGCCGTAGGCCATCACCGGAATGTTCAACCGGTCGGCAATACCGGCAAGCTGCCAGACATGGTGTTCGGACAGGAAGTTGGCTTCATCGATGAAAACGCAGGCAACGGGCGCTTCGGCATGCAGGGCCTCCACTTCGGAGAAGATATCGGTGTTTGCGTCGAAGGTCCGTGCGTCGGACGACAGGCCGATGCGTGACGCGACCCGGCCGAAGCCGGCCCGGTTGTCAAAGGCGGCCGTGAAAATCAACGTGCGCATGCCGCGCTCGTGATAATTATAGGATGCCTGTAACAACATGGTCGACTTGCCGGCGTTCATCGCCGCATAATTGAAATAGAGTTTTGCCATCGTCCACTCCCTGTACACCTTCGCGTCTTTTGACGGCGAAGGGTCGGGTTGAAAAGTGCCGCAACGGGAAAAACACAGATTTCCGCATGCCGCAGCTGTCCGTATCGCGGACTAAAAGGCCGGAGATTTTCATCGTCGTGTCGCAAACGGCGGGCCAAAGCACGCAAATGCACGCGAGTTGATTGTATCCGGCAGATATTGATAATGGCAAGGGAACGAAAAAAAGGGAGCAAGCGATGTTTGCAAATAGAAGTCGCTGTCTGGCTTTGGCCGCAGCAATCTCCGTCATGACGTTCAATGCAGCCGGCGCTGCGGAGCCGGCAAGTTGTGGCAAGGTTCGTTTTTCCGATGTGGGCTGGACCGACATCACTGCCACCACAGCGACTGCCACGGTGCTGCTGAAGAGCCTCGGTTATGAAACCGACGTCAAGCTTCTCTCGGTGCCCGTTACCTATACATCCCTGAAAAACAAGGACATCGACGTGTTCCTCGGCAACTGGATGCCGACCATGGAAGGCGATATCGCGCCTTACCGCGACGACAAGTCGGTTGAAACGCTGCGTGAAAACCTGACCGGCGCCAAATACACGCTCGCGACCAATGCCAAGGGTGCTGAACTCGGCATCAAGGATTTCAAGGATATCGCGGCCCATAGCGGCGATCTCGGCGGCAAGATCTACGGCATCGAGCCCGGCAATGACGGCAACCGCCTGATCCTCGACATGGTCGCCAAGGACACCTTCGGGCTGAAGAGTTTCGAGGTGGTCGAATCCTCCGAACAGGGCATGCTGTCGCAGGTTGCCCGCGCGGGGAAATCCGGCGAACCGATCGTGTTCCTCGGCTGGGAACCGCATCCCATGAATACGAATTTCAAGCTGACCTATCTGACCGGCGGTGACGAGGTTTTCGGCCCCAATCTCGGCGGTGCGACGATCTACACCAATGTCCGCAAGGGTTACACCGAGGAATGCCCGAATGTTGGCGTCTTTCTCAAGAACCTGGAATTCTCCCTGCCCATGGAAAACGAGATCATGGGTAAGATCCTGAATGATGGCCTCGAGGGCGAAGCGGCGGCGACTGCCTGGCTGAAGGCCAACCCGGCCGCGATCGAACCCTGGCTTGCCAACGTCAAGACCAAGGATGGCAGCGCTGACGCCTTGCCCGCCGTCAAGAAGGCCTTGGGCCTCTAGGTTGCAGACAACGCATGTATCCGGCCTAAGCTTGTAAACAGGCCGGATACTGCAGGAAATTACGATGTCCTTTGCATGATCTCGGTCCGCGAATTTTTCTCGCATCCGGGGTCACGCGCCATCCCGGTGTCCGGCAATGCTGTTGCCGGCCGTCGTTTCTGCATTAGCGGCATTTCCGGTGAAACGGGATCACCTTCAATGCCTGTTCTTCTTATTTTTTTGCAATTCCGGGCCCAAAACCGTTACGCATTTTTACTGGAATTGCTCTGGTTCACGAAAGGTCTTGTCTTACCGTGGAATGGCTCAGCGCTCCTGAAAACCGCCTGCCCGTCGGCCGATATGCCAAGGAGGCCATTGACTGGCTGACCGGCAATCTCGCTTTTTTCTTCGATTGGCTTTCTTTCATTTTCCAAAGCGTCATTAACGCCCTGCTTTACCTTTTGCAGGCGCCGCATCCGCTGGTCATCGTCGCGATTGTGACGGCTCTTTCAGCCTGGACGAGGCGGTCGGTCGGCATGCCGGTCTTTACGGCGCTTGGTCTGCTGTTCATCATCAATCTCGGGTACTGGAAGGCGACGACGGAAACGCTGGCGCTCGTTCTTGCCTCCAGCGCGGTCTGCATGATCATCGGCATACCGCTTGGAATACTGGCGGCGCGGCGCAAGTGGATCTATGCCGGCATGCGCCCGGTGCTGGATCTGATGCAGACCATTCCGACCTTCGTCTATCTCATTCCGGCGCTAGTGCTGTTCGGCCTCGGCATGGTTCCCGGACTTATCGCCACCGTCATCTTCGCAATTCCCGCGCCCGTGCGACTGACCCGTCTCGGCATCGTTTCGACGCCGCCGGCGCTGGTGGAAGCGGCCATCGCCTTCGGTGCCACGCCATCGCAGGTTCTGCGCAAGGTGGAGCTTCCCTTCGCTGCGCCGCAGATCATGGCGGGTCTTACCCAGACGATCATGCTTTCGCTTTCGATGGTGGTCATCTCCGCCCTCGTCGGCGCCAACGGCCTTGGGGTGCCGGTGGTACGCGCATTGAACACCGTCAACATCGCCATGGGCTTCGAAGCGGGGTTGTGCATCGTCATATTGGCGATCGTTCTCGACCGACTTTTCCGCCTTCCCGGCACGGAGCATGATCTATGAGTGATGCAATCATCTTCGGAAATGTCGATATCGTCTTCGGCGACCGGCCCGAGGCGGCGCTGGCGCTGATCGACAAGGGCAGCACGCGTGACGAGATAAACGAGCAGACCGGACTGGTCCTCGGCGTTGCGAATGCCTCGCTTTCGGTAAATGAGGGCGAGATACTCGTGCTCATGGGGCTTTCGGGCTCCGGTAAATCGACGCTGCTCAGGGCCGTTAACGGCCTTGCGCCTGTGGTGCGCGGCAATGTCAGCGTGAAGACGGCGTCCGGTTTTGTCGATCCCTATCGGGCGACGGCGAAGGCGCTGCGCGATCTGCGCATGCATACGGTTTCGATGGTCTTCCAGCAATTCGGCCTGCTGCCCTGGCGAAACGTTGCCGACAATGTCGGTTTCGGGCTGGAGCTTTCCGGGACGCCGGAAGCGGAGCGCAAGCGCATGGTGGCCGAGCAGCTTGAGCTGGTGAACCTGTCCGCCTGGGCTGACCGCAAGGTGGGGGAGCTTTCCGGCGGCATGCAGCAGCGCGTAGGGCTGGCGCGCGCCTTCGCGACCGGAGCGCCCATTCTCTTGATGGACGAGCCGTTCTCGGCGCTCGACCCGCTCATCAGAAGCCGCCTTCAGGACGAACTTCTGGAGTTCCAGAGCCGGTTGAAGAAAACCATCCTCTTCGTCAGTCACGATCTGGACGAGGCATTCCGCATCGGCAACCGCATCGCCATGATGGAGGGCGGGCGTATCATCCAGTGCGGCACGCCGCAGCAGATCGTCAAGCAACCGGCTACGCAATATGTCGCGGATTTCGTGCAGAACATGAACCCGATTTCCATGTTGACCGCCGCGGACGTGATGAAGCCAGGCGTGGATGAACAAAACGGCCGGTTGAACGTGGCCGCCACCGCCCGTCCGACATCGCCGCTGATCGATATCCTCGATGCGCTCTCGAAACATTCCGGCGCGATCGGTGTTGTCGATAATGGCGCAATTATAGGCACGATTTCCGCAGACGAAATTGTGACAGGCCTCACTCGCCACCGCAAGAAATGAGAAACACTCGCATTGGTCGAGAAAACGAAAGGCCTTCCTCCCCGGAAGGCCTTTTTTGTATTACCTAATGCTGGTATAAAGAAAAAGAATACCCAAGACATTATAAGTTATGCATTAAAATAATTACGAATAAAAAGCATATTGCAAACTTTGAGAAAATTGCGCAAAGTAAAACTAGATTCTGTACCTCCTTGCTAAATTTAAGGTGGTGTAAGGTAGTGGTCACGAAGCCAGACATTGGAAGACAAGATTTGTGTGCTCAATTTTTGATTGTTTTTTGCTCCAAATACTACTGAGAATGTAGCAGTTTGTTGCTAAAATGACGAAAAACAGGCGAAAGTCTGAAAATTTGATCAAGATGTCCAGGTAAATGATCAATGAAGAATAGTCTTGGAGGGGGACACGATATAAGCAAGATTTAGGTATATACAACGTATCGACTGAATTATAAAAAACACCTTTTGGACCACCTATAATAGCCACCATGACGGTCTTTCCGACTGTCATCAGGAGACTTGAGCGTATGGATAACCAATCTCTGTCGGAACATAGCATCGCCGCTGCAGACTTGCTCTCAGCGATGGCAAATCCCAAGCGCCTGATGATCTTGTGCACGCTGGTGGATACGGAAGTGCCGGTCGGTGTTCTCGCCTCCCAAGTTGGTCTCAGCCAGTCCGCGCTCTCGCAACATCTTTCGAAATTGCGTGCCCAGCGGCTGGTGAAAACAAGACGGGATGCTCAGACCATCTATTATTCCAGCAATTCCGAATCCGTCAAAAAAATCCTCGCTTCCCTCGAGGAGATTTATTGCCAGGTGCAGAAGAGCAGCAAGACTGCTGCCGCTTGATCTAACGGCCATCCCACGGCCCGGCGGTGCCATTCCGTTGAAACCGGCGCATGACGCCGGTTTTTTCTTTTTTTGGCGTCTGGCTCGCATGTAATGCGGTGAAAAGTCGCCCGCGCCACTCACGGCGAAGACGCAGCCTGTATCTGCTGCTTTAGCCGGCTTGCCGCAGCCGCATATCCACCGTCGGCACCATCGACGAAATGCATATGGTCCTTCGAAAGCGGGGAGGGCACGATACAGGTCATCAATGCGGCGTCCTGCTCGTGCAGGCCGAAATAGCAGGTGCCGGAGAGGCGCCCCTGCTCCAGCCGCGCACGGATCTTTTCGAGCCTCTCGGCGTCGATATCAACCGTCATTTTCAGGCCATCGTCGAATTTCCTGAAATCGGTGTTGCTGGCAACCGAGCGCCGATAGCGATCCGCATTAAACCGTCCGAGCGACAATCCCGTCATGCCGAGGAAATTCACGAGCAAGCTCTCGCCGAGAATGCGGAGCGAACGGCGCACCTTGCCCCAGCTATCGTGATAGGCCGCACCTGCCCTGGCTTCCAGACCGAGGCCTTCCCGCACGAAGCCCAGTTTCGGCCCATCCTCCGGCACGGGGTGGCCTTGTCTTGCGTCCTGCGTGGCCAGATCGACGAGATCGATGACCAGCTGGCGGAATGCCGGCATATCCATTGAGGGTCCCGGCATGGCGATGATCGACACTACCTTGCCATGGGTTGCCGGAATGGGGTTCCAGCGGCATGAAAGGCCGGTCAGGTCCGGCCGACCGCCTGTCGCAACCGTAGGCAGGGCATATTGCCCCTCCTTCATCCGCGCCTCGGCCCAGCTGTTGCCGCCGCCCGAAAACATGGCGTAGGAAACATCCTCGCTTGCCTGAAAGCGCGCGACGCGCACATCGAAGCCGTTGTTGCGTATGTCCTCCACCGGAACAAGCGCCACACGCATCGAAAGGTCGAGATCGTCCTTCACCCAGCGCTGCACGTTCGAAAGGGCGGTGCGCGCAAGGGATATCCCGTTCGGTGGCACCGCAACGGCGGCTCCATCGCCACCGAACACGAAGGGCAGGTCGTGACGCCCGAGGCTGTTCGATATGCCTGAGATGACCGCAGCGCCCGCCATGTTGACGGACTTATATCTGCCGGTGCCGATCGCCCCTGTCGAATCGATGATATCGGCAATGGCCAGCGCCCATCCCGGCGGCAGGGCGCGATAAAGCGCCGGGTCGGCCACGTCCTCGAAATGTCGGAAGACGGGCAGACCCGTCAGAAATTCGTCATCTGCTGTTATCATGCCGCCATTATCCTCCTGCGGCGACCAAACGCCAAGCGTTTACGCCGTTGCGCTTGCCCGTTTCGATGACACGATCGAGGCTGGCCTGACGATAGATTTACCGCGAATAGACCTTATCCAGCAAAGGTGACTTGCATAAGCCATCAAACCTTCCGTATGAGTTGAAATGAAGGCTCGGAATTCAAAAATGGAACGGGTTTTCGCCGGGAGGCGTCCGCGAAGTTTCATTCGGTCGGCGCCCAAGGCGCTCATCGGGGCTGAGACCCCATTTCCAAGGAGACACCAGGATGAAACTGAAGACATTGACCAGCGTGACGCTTGCAGCGTCCTTCGCATTCGCACCGCTTGCCCATGCCGAAATCGTCATCGGCCTGATTGCGCCGCTTACCGGTCCCGTCGCCGCCTATGGCGACCAGGTCAAGAACGGCGCCCAGACGGCAGTCAATGAAATCAACAAGAAGGGCGGCATTCTCGGAGAGCAGGTCGTTCTGAAGCTGGCAGACGATGGCGGCGAGCCGAAGCAGGGTGTGTCGGCTGCAAACCAGCTGGTTGCCGGAGGCATCCATTTCGTCGTCGGTCCGGTCACGTCAGGCGTTGCCATTCCGGCATCGGACGTGTTTGCTGAAAACGGTGTCCTGATGATCACCCCCACGGCGACCTCGCCGGGCCTGACGAACCGTGGCCTTACCAATGTTTTCCGCACTTGCGGTCGGGACGACCAGCAGGCAGAAGTTGCGGCGAAATACGTTCTTGCCAAGCTTAAGGACAAGAAGGTCGCCATCATTCACGACAAGGGCGCTTACGGTAAGGGTCTGGCGGATGCCTTCAAGACCACGCTGAATGCCGGTGGCGTTACCGAAGTTCTCTATGACGCGCTGACACCAGGCGAAAAGGATCTCGGTGCGCTGACGGCCCGCCTCAAGTCTGAAAATGTCGATATCGTCTATTTCGGCGGTTACCATCCGGAAGCCGGTCTTCTGGTGCGTCAGTTGAACGATATCGGCGCCAAGGCTGCCGTTATCGGCGGTGACGGCCTGTCGAACAGCGAGTTCTGGAACATCGGTGCCAAGGCTAGTGAAGGCACGATCTTCACCAACGCCTCCGACGCCCTGAAGAACGAGGATTCCAAGGCTGCTGCCGAAGCTCTAAAGGCCGCCAACATTCCTGCGGAAGCCTTCACCCTTAACGCTTACGCTGCCGTCGAAGTGCTGAAGGCCGGCATCGAGAAGGCTGGAAGCGCAAAGGATTCCGAAGCGGTCATCACGGCTCTGAAGAGCGGTGACGCTTTTGCCACGGCGATCGGCAAGGTCACCTATGGCGAGAGTGGCGACCTGTCGTCGCAGGCTTTCTCGCTCTACAAGTGGCAGGACGGCAAGATCGTCGCAGCCGAATAAGGATAAGGCGTACCGGCCGCATCCGTTGCGGCCGGTACCATCTCCGTTGCGTGACTAGGGGCAAGCAGAATGGGCAGTGACGTGGACGCCCGGGATGCAAGCGCGGCGGGTGGGGAAAACCTTCCTCACATTGGCTTTGCGCGGATATTCCCGATTCTCAGAATTTTCGATGAGGCCAAAGCGCGGGAATTCTATGTTGATTTTCTCGGTTTCAAGGTCGACTGGGAACACCGCTTCGGCGAAAACTTCCCGCTCTACATGCAGGTTTCGCGGGCCGGAATGGGGCTTCACCTCAGCGGCCATCATGGCGACGCGACGCCGGGCTCCAATATCTTCGCCACCATGCACGGCGTGCATGCCTTCCAAAAAGAGCTGGCGGGCAAAGACTACCGCTTCCTGAAGCCTGGTGTCGAAGAATTGCCCTGGGGCGATGTCATGGAAGTCATCGATCCATTCGGCAACCGTATCCGTTTCTGTGAGCAGAAAAGCGAGGGGTGACGTCTTCGACGTGACCTCATGTGTCTTGACCTCGGCTGCGGTTTGAACGATAGGAAGCGCAAATAGCGAACCGCGTGCACGGAGACCCCGTGCGCGCGGTTCGTGCGTTTTGGCGGTCAGTTCTGCAATTCGTTCGCATCCGCACGGGGGCAAAAAATGAACACTGAAGGCAATGCACTGGTAAGGAAGCTCGCATTCTGGGGCATTCCACTTTCTTTCGGCGTGCTTGGCCTCAAGCTCGTGGCCTGGTGGGTCACAGGGTCGGTAGCGCTGCTGTCGGACGGTCTGGAATCGACCGTCAACGTTGTTGCGGCCTTCATTGCCTATTTCGTGATCCGTTATGCGCAGAAGCCCGCAGATGACGATCACCAGTTCGGCCATCACAAGGCGGAATATATCTCGGCTGTCGTCGAGGGCGTGCTGATCGTCGTCGCCGCACTTCTCATCGTGCAGGAAGCCTGGGGTGGTCTCTTCAACCCGAAGCTGCCGGAAGCGCCGGTTCTCGGTCTTGCCATCAACGCGTCAGCGGGCGTCATCAACGCCGTCTGGGCGACAATTCTTATCCGCGTCGGCCGGAAATACGCTTCACCAGCCCTCAAGGCGGATGGTCATCATATCATGTCGGATGTCGTAACGTCGGCAGGCGTGCTGGTCGGCCTGGTTCTGGCGCTTCTGACGGGTTACGCCATTCTCGATCCGCTGCTCGCCATTCTGGTGGCCATCAACATCCTGTTCCAGGGATCGAAGGTCATTTTGCATTCGCTCGGCGGGTTGATGGACCGGGCGGTGGAACCGGAAGAAGACGAGGCGATCAAGAAGGCGATCGCCGAAAATTCCGTCGGCATCATCGGCGTGCATGATCTTAGAACCCGCCGCGCCGGTTCGGCCGCCTTCATCGATTTCCACGTCGTTGTTCCCGCCCCGATGACGGTGCGGGAGGCGCATGATATTTGCGACCGCCTTGAAGATGCCATAAGGGAAGTCATACCGGGTGCCAGCCTTGCCATTCACGTCGAGCCGGAAGGCGAAAAGGCGCATGGCGTCAAAGTGATCGTTTGAATAAGCAGGAGTTTTCCATGTCCGTGACGGATGTTTCCAGCCTGTCGCAGCTGGGCGCGAAGGTCGATACGCCAGAGAGCCCGGAAAAGGCCATTCTCGAAAAGGTGCCGAACGGCAATGCCGGTACCGATTACGTGGTGCGGTTCACAGCACCCGAATTCACCTCGCTTTGCCCGATGACCGGACAGCCGGATTTCGCCCATATCGTCATCGACTATATTGCCGGTGATTTTCTGGTGGAATCGAAGTCGCTGAAGCTGTTCCTGCAATCCTTCCGCAACCACGGCGCATTTCACGAGGATTGCTCGGTCTATATCGCCAGGCGGCTGGTGGAACTGTTGCAGCCGAAATGGCTGCGCATCGGCGCTTACTGGTATCCGCGCGGCGGTATTCCGATTGACGTTTTCTGGCAGACCGGACCGGTGCCCGAGGGCGTGTGGTTGCCGGATCAGGGTGTGCCGACCTATCGCGGCCGCGGCTGATCCGGCTTTTCACGGTTGAAAACGTTCAGGCGAACGACCCGTCGTCGCCTTGATCGAAATCGTCATCGGCGCTGTCGTCGTAGTCGGCCTGCTGGACATCGTTACTATTGTCCGGCTGGGAGGAACTGTCGCCGTAGTAGTTGTTGATGACGGTTTCTTCGACCGGTGCATTGTTGCCCAGCGGATTGCCGCCGCCGAATGGCGAGCCAATGCCGAGCGACGATGCGTGGTTGCCGAAAATACCGCTCAGCGAATTGGCGAGCAGCATGCCGCCGGCAACACCTGCAGCAGCGCCGAGCGCACCTTGCAGAAAACCGCCGCCGGAGCGTCCGGCTGCTGCGGGTTGCTGGCTCCAGAGGCCACCGGGCTGCTGATCAGGTGCGCGGCCGGCTGGTGAGCCCCAAGGACCGGTGGTCTGGCCTGCGGTATCGTTGCGCCATGATGTCTGGGGCGGTGGCGAGACGGGCGCCGGAGCAGGTGATTGCTGTTGGCCGGTGCCGAAGATCGAACTCAGAAAACCACCCTGTGCGGCTGCTTGAGGGGCCGCATTACCGCTTTCCAGCGCATGGATGCGGTCTTCGAGCTGTTGGATGTGTGCTGCTGCCGCTTCCAGACCCTTTTCCTGAACGATCACCGCCTGGGCGAGATAATAGGGGGCTGCGGGCTGATCGCGCACGGCATCTGCGATCAATATTTCCGCCTCGCGGTCGCGCGGGGTGGCGGATGCGGCTTTTGTCCTGTCGAACAGGGCCTTGAGAAGTTGGCTTTCTTCCGGTGACATATGATGCCTCCTTACCGTGAAGCGGAAATCAACGATAAGGAGGTAGGTCCAAATTCAGGCTTTTCAAAGCGGCCGAAACTTTAAATTTCGGTAATGATCGTCACCCGCCGAAGGCAAGGGAAAGGCCCGCTATCGCCGTCAGCGCGCCGGCGGTACGGCTTGCGGCCGAGCTGAAACGGGCAATGCGCAGGCCAAGCACGATGCCTGCGAGATGCAGGATCGCGGTTGCTATCATGAAACCGATGCCGAATTGCAGGGCGCCGGCGCTCCCGAGTTCACCGCCATGGGCATGGCCGTGGAAAAGGGCAAAAGCGCCGACCACGGCCGCAGCGGCTGCCGTCGGCAGCTTTGCCGCAATCGTGACCAGCAGGCCGAGGCCGATGACGGAGGCCAGGATGGCCGGTTCGACAAACGGAAGGCCGATGCCATAAACGGCCATCAGGAAACCAATGGCCATGGTGCCGACGAAGGCGGCAGGCACGATCCACAGCGCCTTGCGGTCATTCTGCGCCATGGCGATCTGCGATGCCCAGAGACCGACGGCAACCATTGCCAGAATATGATCCGCACCGAAGAAGGGGTGGGAGACGCCAGCCATGAAGGAGCCGTGTTCTTCCGGGTTCAAATGGGCGAAAGCGGGCAGGGCGGTGGCGCCGAGCGCTGCGGCAGCAAGGCTTAGTCTTTTCAGCATGATTCCCTCTTTTGATTATCGCCGCCAGCAAGGGGATCTTGGGGTTCCCGCAATCGGCGGCACTGCAATGAGGACCTGACGATACCGCGAACCCGGAGAGGCTGTCCATGCGTCATCTGCCGGGGGCGATGTTTATTGTTGGGGCGCAAACCTTGCCTTTTTTGCTCATTGCCTTACGTAACAAGTCGCACTATGTCCGAAGGGCATGCATGAATTACGCTGGAGAGCCGCTGATGAACGAAGACGAAGACGACAAGAGCAAGGAACTGCCGATCGGCAAGGAAACGGAAGCGAATCTTTTCAAGTCGCGTTCGATCTTCATCTATGGTGGCATCACGCAGGAATTGGCGCAGAAGGTCTGCACGCAGCTCGTGGCACTTGCCGCCGCCAGCGACGACGACATTCGCGTTTACGTCAATTCGCCGGGCGGCCATGTCGAATCGGGTGATTCGATCCATGACATGATCAAGTTCATCAAGCCGAAGGTTTATATCATCGGTACGGGCTGGGTCGCTTCCGCTGGCGCGCTGATCTATGTTTCGGTGCCGAAGGAACGTCGCCTTTGCCTGCCGAACACCCGCTTCCTGCTGCACCAGCCCTCCGGCGGCACGCGCGGCATGGCATCCGACATCGAAATCCAGGCCCGCGAAATCATCAAGATGAACCAGCGCCTGATCAAGATCTTCGCCAAGGCCACCGGCCAGAGCGAAGAAAAGATCGCCAAGGACATCGATCGCGATTACTGGCTTGGCGCTGAAGAAGCCAAGGGCTACGGCCTCGTCGGCAAGATCGTCGAGAGCCAGTCGGAAGTTTAAGGTTTTGATTTTTAGTTGAGAGAGCCCGTGCCGGTGGAAACCGGCACGGGCTTTTTTCATTCAGGCCGGATGATACGTGCCGCTCCTAGTCATGTGCATTGAATGTTCGGCCGGCATCACTTCATCGTGTTGCAGGCCTTCATCATGTCGGCTTTTTTCATCTTGTTCATTTCCATGTCAGCCTTGTGCATGCAGTCCTTTTTGGATGCCATGGACATGTCGCCTTTTTTCATCGTCTGCGTCTTCATGGTGTCGTTGTGCATTTTCGTCATATCGGTTTTCATGCCGTCGGCATGGGCGATGCCTGCGAAAGAAAGAACAGACAGCATGGAAGCGGTGGCGATGGCGGTGAAAATGCGGGTCATGAAAGATCTCCTCTGGACGTCATTAAATGTCCGCCGGCGTTGCACCGGGGCTCACGATTGTCCATTCGGTGGGGGCCCGTGTGTCGTTACACGCTCACGCGTTTGTGACATCATATTCGGGCGAGATTCTTTTCACGCCATTATGTAACAATATCCCGCCGATTGCGAATAACCCGATAGTGACGATGACAGGCAGCCTTTCGGAAGAGACATTAAAAATGCTGATGCTGCGTTCCCTCGATGGGGACGAGGGCGCTTACAGGCATTTGCTCCATGCCCTACGCAGGCTGCTGACAGCCTATTTCGACCGGCGCATGAGGGCCGCTTCACGGGGGGATGTGGAAGATCTCGTTCAGGAAACCCTGTTGTCGCTTCACGCCAAACGCGAGACCTATGATCGAGCAAGGCCTTTTACCGCCTGGTTCTTTTCGATAGCGCGCTACAAACTCATCGATCACTACAGGGGCAGGGGTGCGCGCCAGCTTTCGGAAGTGGAACTTGATGAGACGCTGGAAGCGGGATCGTCCGTCGATCAGGTCACGGCGCGCATGGATGTGGAACGGTTGCTCGACGAGTTGCCGCAGCGGCAACGCGACCTCATTCGGAGGGTGAAACTCGAGGGTCAGTCAATCGCCGAAGCGGCCCAAAAATCCGGCCAGACCGAGCTTGCGGCGAGGGTCGGCATTCACAGGACGCTTAAAATGCTGGCGGCAAAGTTGCGAGGCGAAACGTGAGGAAGACGGAAGACATCATTGAACAACTGGCAAGCGGCCTCAAGCCCGTGCCTGCCTTGTCACTGGAGCGCCGGCTGGCGCTGGCCGTCCTGCCCGGCCTTGGCGTTTCGCTGTTGCTGATGCTTGCAATTCTCGGGCCGCGGGTCGACATGCACGACGCCTTGACCGAGCTGGGCTTCTGGATCAAGTCCGCCTATAACGCCCTGCTGGCCCTGACTGCGTTTTTCGCGGTCGGCCGCCTTACCCGCCCCGAGGGGAACAGCGGCTGCCTTTTTGTTTGGCTTGCGCTAATTTTCGTTGTGATGGCGGCGATAGCGCTCGTACAGCTGGGGTTTGCCTTTCCGGACAATTACAGGACGCTTGTTCTGGGGTCGTCCGCGCTGCATTGCCCGTTTTTGATCGTCGCTTTCGCGCTTCCGGTATTCGTGGCGAATTTTTCAGTTCTCAAACGCTCAGCCCCGGCTGATCCAGCCCTGGCAGGTTTTGTGGCGGGCATTGCGGCGGGTGCAGCCGGAGCCTGGGTTTATTCCTGGTTCTGCACCGAAAACGGCATGGCTTTCGTGCTGATCTGGTATTCGCTTGGCATTTTCATCACCGGCCTGATCGGCGCTTTTGCCGGTTCGCGTTTTCTGCGCTGGTAAAAGGCGTACCTGTTCAGCCTGCGGGCATCTTGCCAGCTGTTGGGTTTTTTGATCTTCAAGGGAAACAGAAGATCCGGGAACCGCCATGTTGATGAAAGACCTTTCCGTACAGAGCCTGTTCATGGGGTGCCTGACCGCCTTTGTCGGCTTCGCCAGTTCTTTCGCCGTGGTGTTGCAGGGCCTGAAGGCTGTCGGTGCGACGGATTTCGAGGCGGCGTCTGGGCTGATGGCGCTTTCGGTGGCGATGGGGGTTTGCGCGATAGCGCTTTCAGTCGCGACGCGGATGCCTGTCAGCATCGCATGGTCGACACCCGGTGCAGCCTTGCTGGCGACCACGGGCGTGATCGAGGGCGGTTTTCCGGCCGCCGTGGGCGGGTTCATCATCTGCGCCATATTGATCATCGTTGCCGGCCTGTTCCGGCCGCTCGGAAAGGCGGTGGCCTCCATTCCAGCGCCACTTGCCAACGCCATGCTTTCCGGGGTCATCATCGGCCTGTGTTTTGCGCCGATCAAGGCGATCGGCTTTAACCCGGCGCTCGGATTGCCGATCATTCTTGCCTGGATCGTGGTGGGAGCCTTTAAACGACTTTTCGCCGTGCCTGCGGCGCTTGCCGCTTTCGTGCTTGTGATGATCTTCGGCGTCGATATTCCGGCGGGGGCGCTTGACCGAGTGGCGCAATCGCTGACGCCTCCGATGGAGTGGGTAACGCCCGTCTTCAGCCTGCACGCCGTCATTTCCATCGCGCTGCCGCTCTTCATAGTCACCATGGCGTCGCAGAATATTCCCGGTATCGCAGTGTTGAAGGTCAATCACTACGATCCGCAGCCCGGACCGCTTTTCGCGGCGACCGGCTTCTTCTCACTGCTTTCCGCACCCTTCGGCGGCCATGCGGTCAATCTTGCCGCGATTACGGCGGCGATGTGCGCTGGCGAGGACGCCCATCCTGATCCGAAACGGCGCTATTGGGCGGCGATCATCGGCGGTTTGGGCTACATCGTCTTCGGCCTGCTGGCGGGCGCGGTCACGGCTTTCGTGGCACTGGCGCCGCCTATCCTTATTCAGGCGGTGGCGGGGCTTGCACTGGTGGGCGCCTTTTCCGGCTCTGCCGTTGCGGCTTTCAAGGATCCGGAAACACGCGAGGCAGCGGCGATCACCTTCCTCATCACCGCCTCCGGCCTTTCCTTCGCCGGTGTATCCGGTGCCTTCTGGGGGCTGATCGGTGGCGGGTTGATGATGGCGTTGACCGGTTTCGTAAAAGGATTGAAGAGACAATAGCCCTTGCATCCAAATATTTCGCCGATTATAAGCTTGCCCATGAGCAACAGCATCGCAACCATTTCCGGCATGAGCGCGCAGATTTCTGCGATTGCCTCTCCGTGCGGTGCACTCTCGCTTCTTAGCCTCGACCTTACACGCGGTTGCCGGGTCCAGTGAGGAGCGCCCGGCGGCCGAAAGCCCGCTGGCGCAAACGCTCCTCATCTCGAAATCTCATTTTATACTGGATTTAGGCCCTTGAGGGCCGCGCATCCGCCGATGGCTCGAGAAGCCCGCGGAATGCGCAAGGAGGACGCGAAATGGACGGCAAGATCACCAATATTTCCAAAGGCATGTCGGACGCGAACGTCAAGTATCGCCCTTACCCGACCATCAATATTCCTGACCGCACGTGGCCGGGCAAGACCATCACCAAGGCGCCGATCTGGTGTTCGGTGGACCTGCGTGACGGCAACCAGTCGCTGGTCAACCCCATGGGCCATGACCGCAAGGCCCGCATGTTCAGGCTGCTGCTCGAAATGGGCTTCAAGGAAATCGAGATCGGTTTCCCTTCCGCTTCGCAGACGGACTTCGATTTTGCCCGCTGGTGCGTGGAGCAGGGCAATGTGCCTGAGGATGTTTCCCTGCAGGTGCTGGTGCAGTGCCGTCCGGAACTGATCACCCGCACCTTCGAAGCGCTGGAAGGCGCCAACAAGCCGATCATCCACTTCTACAACTCCACCTCGGAGTTGCAGCGCCGCGTGGTATTCGGCAAGGATGTACACGGCATCAAGCAGATTGCCGTCGATGCCGCCAAGATGATCACCGACATGGCGGCCAAGGCCGGCGGCGGTTTCCGCTTCGAATATTCTCCGGAAAGCTTTACCGGCACCGAGCTGGAAGTGGCGCTGGAAATCTGCAATGCCGTGGTCGAGGTGGTGAAGCCGACGGCGGATAACAAGCTGATCCTGAACCTGCCTTCCACAGTCGAAATGGCCACGCCGAACATCTATGCCGACCAGATCGAATGGATGTGCCGCAATATCGACAATCGCGAAAACGTCATCATTTCGCTGCATCCGCACAACGACCGTGGCACTGGCATCGCTGCGACGGAGCTGGCTCTGATGGCCGGTGCGGACCGTGTCGAGGGCACGCTGTTCGGCAATGGCGAGCGCACCGGCAATGTCGACGTCGTGACGCTGGCGCTGAACATGTATACGCAGGGCGTCGATCCGGAGCTGGATTGCCGCGATATTGAGCGCATCAAGGCGGTCTACGAATATTCGAACGAGATGACGATCCCCGAGCGCCACCCTTATGTCGGCGAACTGGTCTATACGGCGTTTTCCGGCTCGCATCAGGATGCGATCAACAAGGGTATGAAGGCGATCAAGGTTGCCAATCACCCGGTATGGGAAGTGCCCTATCTGCCGATCGATCCGAAGGATGTCGGCCGCTCCTACGAAGCGATCATCCGCATCAATTCGCAGTCCGGCAAGGGTGGAATCGCCTATATTCTCCAGCAGGATTACGGCATCAACCTGCCGCGCAACCTGCAGGTGGAGTTCCGCGAAGACATCCAGCGCATTACCGATGAAGAGGGCGTGGAACTGCCGGCCAAGCGCATCTACGAGCGCTTCATGGAGCGTTACGTGACGCAGCCGAATGCGCGCATCAAGTTCGTCGATCACCACACCTATCCGGCGGGCGATTTCAAGGGCGTGCGCATTGTCGCCGCCGAAATCACCGATAATGGTGAGGTGAAGCGTATCGAGGGCAAGGGCACCGGTCCTATCGACGGGTTCATCAATGCACTGTCGGTCTATCTCGGCATCGATCTGTCGGTGAATGATTATTCCGAGCATTCGCTGCAACATGGGTCCAATGCTTCTGCCATTGCCTATGTTGAGATGGAGCATCCGGGCGGAAAATTGTTCGGCGCCGGGGTGAATACGAATATTGTTGGCGCTTCGCTGGAAGCGATTGTTTCGGCGGCCAATCGGGTGCTGGAAGAGCGGGTTAAGTAAGTTCTAAATTCTCCCTCATTCCTGTGCTTGTCACAGGAATCCAGTCAGCCCAAGTCCTTGGGCTGAAAGGACTTTTCTCGCCGTGCAGACGCACGTCGGCTGGATCCCTGTGACAAGCACAGGGATGAGGAGAATATGCCTGACCGTCAGTGGTTCAATTACAGATCGTGCAAATGACTGGAGACGTCATTCCACCCGGGATTGGTGCGTTCGATCAGATTGAGCTTCCATTGCCGAGGCCATTTCTTGATCGTTTTTTCGCGCGTTATTGCGCTCGTCAAAAGATCGAACTCCTCAAACCAGACCAATGTTTTGACGCCATATCGCGACGTAAAGCCGGGCGTCAGTTCATTCTGATGCTCGAAAAGCCTACGCGGCAAATCTTTTGTCACGCCGGTATAGAGCGTTCCGTTGCGTTTGGATGCCAATATGTAGACGTAGCCCTTCATTGCAAAACGATGCACTTTTGAAATGGCAAACGAATGACAGGATGACGTCGCGTCTTTTGACAGGCTAAGCGTCTTTATCTGAGCCGCGAGAACCCCAACGGCCTACCATTCTCATAAAATACCCTGATATCTTCAAGCCCGATACCCGTTCCGGTATCGTTGAGGCTGTGGCGTTCACAGGCGACGTTCCAGGTGCCGGGGCCACCGGAAATATGGAAGAGATTATAGGCCGCGCGCGGTTTTTCACCGCCCGGTCCCTGGCTGGCGGAGGCGATGCCGACGACCGGGATGTGCTCTTGCCCGTGGTGAGTGTTCAGCCAGTATACGGTGTTCAAATGGGTGTGGCCATGCAGTACGAGCTCGGCGCCGCCAACGCCAAGCGCTGCCGCGAAACGGCGAATGCCGAACATGCGCTTGTGCGCAGCCGCCGCACCGCGGATCGGTGGGTGATGGATCATCACCACGCGGAACAGCCCCTGTTCACCGGCTTTTTTTAAGAGTTCCGCGGTTGCGCGTGCTTGACGGTTGCCGAAATAGCCGGTGGCCGAGAAGGGCGGCGTTGCAATCGAGGTGGAGCAGCCGATCAGTGCGACGGGACCGCGCACGCGCATATAGGGGAAAATCTTGCGGTCATCGTCCCATTCCGCCGGGTCGCCATCGCCACGCACATAAGGATACCAGGCGCGCATGGCCTTGTCGTGCGCGCCGGAAACATAGGCGTCATGATTGCCCGGAACGACCGAGATCTTTTCAGGGTCGCCGACTTCTTCCAGCCAGTCGGCGGCGGCACGAATTTCAATGCCTGTCGCAAGATTGACGAGATCGCCGGTAATAGCCAGATGATCCGGCGATTTGGCTTCGAGATCATCGAGCAGCTTTTCGAGCGTGTCGGTGAAAAGGTGCTTGCGGCGGTTGCGGTGCCAGTTGACGAAACCGGTGATACGCTTGGATGCAAGTTCCCGGAAAGTGAGTTTTGGCAATGGCCCGAGATGGACGTCTGAAATATGCGCAAGTTTGAACATGGCGGCAGAGATAACCTATGATATGCGGCACGTCCAATAAAAGCCTGCCGGCAAGGAGAAACCAGGGTGAATGACGAGAGAACCGAGCGGCAGGCCCGTCCGTTCCACACGCGTATCCTTATCCGCCTGCTTCATTTCGTTTTTCTGTTCACACGTGGTGCCACACTCGGTGTGCGTGCGCTCTGCTTCGATGATGCGGGACGGATTTTTCTGGTGCGGCATACCTATCTGCCCGGCTGGTATCTGCCCGGCGGCGGGGTGGAACGCGGCGAAACGCTACTGATGGCGCTCAACAAGGAAATCCGCGAGGAAGGCAATCTCGAGGCTGCGTCGACCCCCGAGCTTATCCATGTCTACCTCAATCTGGAAGGCAGCAACCGCGATCATGTGGCGCTCTACCGGCTTCAGGTCACCCAGACCACGCCAAAAAAACCGGATCATGAAATCACCGAAAGCGGTTTTTTCGATCTCTCGGACCTGCCGGAAAATGTGACGCCTGCCACCCGCCGCCGCCTTGCCGAACTTTCCGGCAAAGCGGCGATTGCCGACTACTGGTAGCGGCGGCGTCTCTGCCGTCAGGCAAGCGTCTCACGGCCATGGGCCATGGTAAGGTCCAGTTCCGGGCCAACGGGCACGATACCTGTCGGGTTGATGGTGAGGTGGCTGCGGTAATAATGTTCCTTGATGTGGCGGATATCGACTGTGTCCGGCACGCCTGGTGTCTGGTAGAGGTCGCGGAGGTAACCCGTGAGATGCGGGTAATCGTGAATGCGGCGGATGTTGCACTTGAAGTGGCCGACATAAACAGGGTCGAATCGCACCAGCGTGGTGAAGAGACGCCAGTCTGCTTCCGTCTGTTCTGCACCGAACAGGAAACGGCGGTCCTTCAGCCGGTCTTCCAGCATATCGAGCGTTTCAAACACCTTCACGGCATTTTGCTGATAAGCATCCTGGGTGGTGGCGAAACCGGCCTTGTAGACGCCGTTGTTGACGGTGTCGTAGATAACGTCGTTCAGCGCATCGATGTCGGCGCGCAGTGCTTCGGGATAATAATCCGCCGCCGATCCGGTGAGGTCGTTGAAGGCCACGTTGAACATGCGGATGATTTCGGCCGATTCATTGGAGACGATGGTGCCGCGTTCTTTGTCCCACAGTACCGGCACGGTCACCCGTCCCGAATAGTTGGCATCCGCTTTGGTATAGACCTGCCACAGTGTGGAGAAGCCGAAGAGGTGGTCCTCGGTTGCACCCGGAGTGCGTTCGCCTTCCGGTCTGAACTCCCAGCCGTTTTCCAGCATCAGCGGATCGACGACGGAGACGGAAATCAGGTCTTCCAGCTTTTTCAGTTTACGGAAAATCAGGGTGCGATGCGCCCAGGGACAGGCGAGCGACACATAGAGGTGGTAGCGATCCTTCTCGGCCTTGAAGCCACCTTCGCCGGAAGGTCCGGGCGCGCCATCCACCGTTACCCAGTTGCGAAATTGCGAGGCGCTGCGCTTGAAGTGCCCCTTGGTTTCCTTGGTGTCGTACCAGACGTCTTTCCATACGCCTTCCACCAGCATGCCCATGACGATCTCCTTGATTGTTTCCTTGACCGCAATCCTAACCGTTTAGCGCGGTGCCGCGAACCCGTGGCGCATTGAACAATGCGTTTCCGGTCTCGCATGGGCTGAATGGGATAGTGCCGAGATTTGTTCTGGACGGGTGGGAATTTTCCTGATAATTGCGATTTTCACAAATCTGAGGAAATCGTAGATTATGATCGAAACACGGATGCTCCGACGACGCTGACGCTCCTGAACGCCTTTACCGGCGCAGCCGTCATCTATTGTCGCATCCGCATTTTGGAAGTTTCGGTCTCTTCATGTCCAAGCACGATCTTGTCTACCTCACCGAGGACGCGTCGCACGACGCCATCATCGAAATCATCAACGAAGAAGCATTCGGCCCCGGTCGGCACACCCGTGCCGCCGCGCGTATTCGCGAGCAGGGTCCGCATGACCGGTCGCTGTCCTTCGTCTGCGCCGATGATGGCGAGACGATCGCTTCGGTGCGCATGACGCCGGTTCTGGCCGGTGGGGTGAAAGGCCATATGCTCGGCCCGCTTGCCGTGCGGCCTTCGCACAAGAACATGGGCATCGGTCGTGAACTCGTCCGGATTGCTATCGCTGCCGCCCGGCGGAAGGGTTCGGAGGCCGTCATTCTGATCGGCGATCCGCCCTATTACATGCCGCTTGGTTTCGAAAAGGTCGCCTACGCCGCGCTTGATTTTCCAGGCCCGGTGGATCCGAACCGGGTGCTGGTCGTGCCTGTTGGTGACGACGTGCACCAGCGGCTGAAGGGCAAGATCGGCTGGCGCAAATGCGATGCCGCCCTGCCTGCAGCCCAGGCGGAAGACGACGGCTTCGAAGAGCCTCTTCGGGTTTACGGCTGACGGATTTCGTTACGTCGGATTTCCCGCCCTTCACCAGTGCGCACTTTTTCCCTCATCAAATACGGCTGACTTGATGAGGGATGGGGCGTTGAGTCGACTATATTGGTACTGGCCGGTTATTTCGCTAAATACGGCGGGATGGTGTTCTGCCTTGAAACCATGCATCGAACTTCGCAAAATTCAATTCCGTTTCTTTCCCCTATGCGATAGCACTCGATAGTCGATTTCGGCACGGGGGCGAGCATATGACGGCAATCACCATGAACGATGCGCTGGAACGCGCAGGTGCGGGCGCCTATCAGCGGAGGTTGATGGGTATTTTCGGCCTCGTCTGGGCAGCGGATGCCATGCAGGTGCTGGCGGTCGGCTTCACTGCCGCCTCGATTGCCCTAACGTTTGGCCTGACTGTTCCGCAGGCCCTTCAAACCGGAACGGCCTTCTTTTTTGGCATGCTTTTAGGTGCTGCCGGTTTCGGGCGTTTGGCGGACCGTTACGGTCGCCGCCGAGTGTTGATCGTCACCGTGGCCTGTGATGCCGTGTTCGGTGTACTTTCCGTCTTTGCGCCGAACTTTGCCATTCTTCTTGTCCTGCGTTTTCTAACGGGTGCGGCTGTCGGCGGCACCCTGCCGGTGGATTATGCGATGATGGCGGAGTTCCTGCCCGCAAAGAACCGGGGCCGTTGGCTGGTCATGCTGGAAGGCTTCTGGGCCATCGGAACCCTGATCGTGGCGCTTGCAGCGTGGGGCGCCAGCCTTGCCGGTGTTGTCGATGCCTGGCGTTATATTTTCGCGGTTACGGCTTTCCCAGCCGTTGTGGGTCTGGGTTTACGGTTCATGGTGCCCGAATCGCCGCTTTACCTCGTGCGAAGAGGCCGATCGGACGAAGCCAAGGTCATCGTCAACCGTATGCTGGTGGTAAACGGCCGCGCGCCACTTGATGCCGGGACAGGGCTTTTTCAGCCGGAGGTTTCAAAAGGGCAGGGGATATTTTCGCCGGCGCTCAGACAGCGTAGCATCATGATCCTTGCCATCTGGTTCCTTGTCTCCGTTTCCTATTATGGCGTCTTCACCTGGATGCCGGCAAAACTGGCGGGAGACGGTTTCGGCTTCGTGCGCGGTTATGGTTTCCTCGTGCTGGTGGCACTGGCGCAGATCCCCGGTTATGCGCTTGCCGCCTATGGCGTTGAAAAATGGGGCCGCAAGCCGACGCTGATCGGTTTCTGCCTGCTGTCCGCCCTTGGTTGCCTGCTCTTCACGCTCGCTACAGGCGGGGCAATGATCGCCACGTCGCTTCTGATCATGAGCTTTGCGCTGCTTGGCACCTGGGGTGCGCTTTATGCCTTCACGCCAGAATTGTACCCGACGGAATCGCGTGCGACCGGCATGGGGGCTGCGGGCGCCATGGCAAGGCTGGGCGGCCTTCTGGCGCCGTCGTTGCTGGGTTATGCCATCGCGCAGGGCTTCGGTTTCGCCATCGGCATTTTCGCCGGGCTGCTGGTGCTGGCTGCGATTGCCGCAACGATGATCAATGCGGAAACGCGGCGGGTGGCGCTCTCCTGACACTGCTGCGCCAACCGCTTTCTTTCGAACGGCTTAGAAACGCTTTTCAAGCCACGTAATCGCCTGGCCGCTGGAGAGCGGGGCAAGCGAGCCGATCTTGGTGAAACCGCAGCGCTCATAAAGCCTCAGCGCATCCGGGTTCATCGTGTCGATATAAGCGCCCATGCAGCCGCGCTTTTTCGCTTCCTCTTCCGCCATGCCGAGAAGCTTCGCGCCTGTGCCTTGACCGCGTAAGGTCTCGGGGATGAAGAGAAGCTGCACATAAAGCCAGCCGCGGCCGGTATAGCCGACAAGACCGCCGGTGACGGTGTTCTCATCGTCGCGGATGGTGATGATGAGTTCGCGTTTGTCGCTTTCGCCAAAACGGGCGAGATTATAGGCCACCAGGGGATCGCGGATGGCCTTTTCAGCTTCTGCATCCGCGATGTCGCTCAAAACGAAATTCATGATTATCTTTCCCAGGTCGCCGAGCGGCGGCCGTTTCTCGTTTCTACTGCGAGACGTGAAAGCGCCTGAGCTTCCACCGGAAAGTTCCTACCGGCCCTCACGCCACCAGAGCGCGGAGAAAGCAAGGAGCAGGGCGGCAAGCCCGGCAAAACCGGCAAACAGCGGTAGGGTGTTGACACCTTTCAGCACCGTCTCGTCGGTCATGCGTATCAGCATGCGATCCTCATCGGCAACCCTGATATCGCCTCTGACAGGCAGGATATCGGGCAGTGCCACGCGGCCCGAATTGTCGGCGACACGGTGCACGCTGCCCTTGGTGGCGTCGGCAAGCGGCTTCAGCGTTTCGGTTGTCGAAATCATTGCCTTGAATTCCGGCGCATCCACCGCGCCGACATGGACGAGCGTAGTGAAATCGCCGTTCTTGATTTCGAACAGGCCGGTCTCGTCCATGCGACGCTCGATCTTGTAAAGACCCGGCTCGGTATTGTTGAAGGCCATGTTTTCGGTTTTGCCCGAGGGGAAATGCACGCTTGCCTGACCGGGGTCGTCGCCGATGGTCTGGCGGGTAATTTGCAATGTGCGGCCATTGGCGCGCGCCGTCAGCGCCTCTTCCTCAAGCTCCGGTTCCTTCATCAGCCAGTGGGCGATGCGCCGGTAAAGTGCCACATGCGGGCCGCCGCCTTCGTAGCCACGCGCCCAAAGCCAGCCCTGATCGGAAAGCAGCATGGCGACACGGCCTTCACCCTGGCGGTTCAGCACCAGCAACGGGTCCTGCCCGTCACCCAGCATCACGGTCTGGCCCTGCGGCGGCTCGACGCTGACGGTGCGGAACCAGCGGCCCCAATGCGGCGGCTCATCGCCCGACCCTTCCAGCCCGCGGGTAACGGGGTGTTTCTTGCCCGCTTCCGAGAGGCGGGGATAAAAGGCGGACTGATGCACCTGGCCTGTCGGCTGGGCCGGCAGCACGGATGCAAGCGGCGTCATGGCGATCGAATCCTGACCGGCATGTTCCGGACCGGCTGCGATCAATAGCGCGCCGCCCTTTTCGACATATTGCGCGATGTAATCGTAATAGAGGATCGGCAGCACGCCGCGATGCTGATAGCGGTCAAAGATAATGAGGTCGAAATCCTCGATCTTCTCGACGAACAATTCGCGTGTGGGGAAGGCGATCAGCGACAGCTCGTTGATCGGCGTACCGTCCTGTTTTTCCGGCGGGCGCAGAATGGTGAAATGCACCAGATCAACCGAGGCGTCGGATTTCAGGAGGTTGCGCCAGGCGCGCTCGCCGGCATGCGGCTCGCCGGAGACCAGCAGCACGCGAAGGTTCTGGCGGATGCCTTCTATCAGGTGAACCGCACGGTTGTTCGCGGCCGTCACTTCGCCGGGAAGCTCGGCGACGGAAAATTCCATGACATTGTTGCCGCCGCGCGGAACCTTGAAAGTAAAGGGTGTCGGCTGGCCGGGTGTGGCCTGCAAGGTGGCGATTTCTTCGCCGTTCATCTTCACGGTTACTTCCGCCGAACCACCGCCTGCGGCTGCACGGCCATCATCGAAGACGCGCAGCGTCAGTTGCTGTTCCTCGTTGACGATGCCAAAGCGCGGCGCGCGGACAATCTCGATACGACGGTCGAATTCATCGGCCTTGCCGGTGATCAGCCCGTGGAGGGGAGCGCGGAAACCAAGCGCCTGTTCGGCATTGGGCAGAGCATTCGGAATATCATGGATCTGGCCATCGCTGAGGAAAATCGCACCGCCGACACGGGAGGGTGAAACATCCGAGACGGCGGAGGAGAGGGCCGAGAAAAGCTGCGTCGAAGGTGAATCGCTCTCACCATCATCACGCACTTCCACGATGCGCGGTTCGATGCGCGGGAAGCGCGACAGCCGGTCTTTCAGCGCGGCAAGCGCCGTATCCGTCATCTGCGGTCGGTCCTGCACGTCCTGGCTCTGCGATCGATCGACGATAACGGGGACGATTGTGGAGAGAGGCTCGCGTTCCTCCTGCGTCAAAAGCGGATTGGCGATGGCGGCAAGCAGGGCGACAAGCGCCAGCCCGCGCAGCCATGCGCCGCGCACGCCGCGCCACAGGCCGATGAAGGAGAGGAGAAGGGCGGCGACGGCCAGAACGGCAATCACGATCCACGGCAGGAAGGGGGCGAATGTCAATGTCATGTCACTGCCCCAACCGTTCGAGAAGTGCTGGAACGTGTACCTGATCGGCCTTGTAGTTGCCGGTCAGCATATACATCATGATGTTGACGCCAGAGCGAAACGCATGTTCGCGCTGCAACTCGTCCGGCGGCACAGTGGGCAGCACCGGTGCGCCCTGCGCATCGACGGCCCATGCGCCGGCAAAATCATTGCCTGTTATCATGATCGGCGTCACGCCATCGCCGGAGGAAGAGAGGCCGGAGGTAGTCTTCGCCGCCCCCTGGCGCGATTCCACCCAGAGCGGCGAGCCGTTGTAACGGCCGGGGAAATTGGTGAGCAGGTAGAAAGACCGCGTCAGGACGTGGTCTTCCGGCACGGGCTCCAGCGGCGGAATATCGATATTGGCGAGGATCGCCTGCAAACGTTCGCCATTGGGGCTGGTCGCGCCAGTGTCGAGCGACGAAAACTGATCGCGCGTGTCGAACAGAACGGTGCCACCGGCGCGCATATAGGCATCGATACGCGATATGGCAGCGCTCGACGGCATGGGGGCGGAGGCCGACACCGGCCAGTAGATGATCGGGTAAAAGGATAATTCATCCTTGGATATATCGAGGCCGACCGGCTGGCCGGGCTCCAGCGTCGTGCGCCAGGTCAGGAATTCGCTCAATCCCTGCAAACCCTGTTCGGAAATGCGGTCGACATCGTCCTCGCCGGTGCGGACATAGGCGAGATGCGTCGTGTCCAGCCGCTCGAAAATCTGCTCGTCACCGGGTTTGGGGTCGTCGGCGCGCGCATCGCTCGGGGACATCGCGGCGAAGGCGCCAATGGCCAGCAGCACGGTGGCAGCTGTGGCGCTGCGGGCTTTCGGCAAGCGTGCGAAGGCGCCGTTCATAAAGAGCACGATGAGACTGTCGGCAATCAACATCAGGAAGGCGGCGATGAACAAGGCCGGGCGCAGCGATTTCGCCGTTTCGCCGATCAGTGCTTCGCTGGTGGTGTTGACACCGGCGAGCGAGGTATCGAGCGGGCGAAGCGTGGCGCCAGCCGGTAGAAGATTGAGAGCCACGAAACCATCCTCTGTGCCATAAAGGCCGGGGGGATTGTCGAAACCGGTGCGGGGAGCCTGACCGGGGCGCATTTCCAACGGCCGGGCGGAGCCGACATCGGCTGACAAAGCACCTTCGGCCGTCAGTAGCCGGAAGGGCGGTAATGCTGCGGCCGGGGCATTCGCGGAGGTGGAAGCACCGCCTGCCTTGGACAATTGCACGATACGGCGCAACATATCGACGAAGTGGCCTGATATCGGCAGATCGGACCAGCTTGCCTCGGCGCTGACATGGAACAGCACGATGCGGCCCGCTTCGACATTGCGGATGGTGACGAGTGGCGTGCCGTCGGCAAGGCTCGCCCAGGTGCGCTCGGCGAGATCCGGTGTCGGCTCGGCCAGAACCTGCCGTTTTACGAGCACGCCATCAGCCTTCGGCATTCCGGCAAAGGCGCCGAAATTCGGGAAATCGGCAAGCGGCTGTGGCTCGGCCCATGAGAGCGCGCCGCCAAGTGCGCGTTCACCCTGCCGCAAGGTCACCGGCACCAGCGGATCATTGGTGGGGGCTGCGGCAAGGCGCGGTCCGGCAAAACGGATCAGCGTGCCGCCGGCGGCAAGCCAGCGCTGCATCGGCTCATAGGTCTCCTGCGGCAGACGTCCGATATCGGCCATGACGATGACGGAAGGATTGGATTGCAGGATTTCCGGGATCGCCTGCGCAAGATCTGCCTGTCGTTGCGGGATGAGATCGACAAAAGGCTGAAGGGCGCGGCTGATGTAATAAAGCGGCTGCAGCAGCGGCTGGAAATCATTGCCGGTTTCACCGGCCAGCAGCGCCACGCGGCGGCGGCGGAAACCGTCATCCAGAAGATGCACCGCGCCCGCCGTCGAGACTGCTTCGATGGAGAGGCGGGCGAAGTCGTTGCGCAATTCGAAAGGCGCTTCCACCGTCGCCGTCGTTTCCGCTTCGCCGGGGGCGAAACTGGCGGTGCCAGTGGCAAGGATGCGGCCCTGGCTGTCCTGCGCATTGACGGTCAACCGGCTGGGGGAGGCCGTGTCGAGCCGCGATAGCGTGACGCTCATCGCATCGGCATTGTTGGTGGCGCCGGTAATGGCGGCGATGGATTTCCCATCACCCGTGACGATGCGGAACTCGGCAGCTGAGAGACTGGCCAGCGTTTTGAGTGCGCTTTCATCCTGCGCGGTGGCAACGCCGTCGGCAATATAGGCGAGCGTGCCGGGGGAGGTGCCGTTGAGCGCCTCGGTAATGGCTTCCGCCGTGCGCACGCGGTCCGGCGCAAGAGGCTTCGGCTTGGCGGCGGCGAGCTTGTCCAGCGCCACCGCCGTGGTGGCCGGCACGGCGTCGTGTTCGGCATCTGCGGTGAAGCTGATGGAAACGGGGCGATCGGCCCTTTCCGCATCGCCGATCAGGGCCTGAGCGGTTTCGACGCGTCTCTGCCAATCAGTTGCGGAGGCCCAGCTATTATCGACCACAAGCACCAGGGGACCAGTGCCGGCAATGCTGTTGTTGCGGGGGTTCACCACCGGATCGGCCAGCGCGAAAATCACGGCGGCGGCGAGCGCGATGCGCAGCAATGTCAGCCACCACGGGCTTTTCGAGGGCGTTTCCTCGCGCTTCAGCACGGTGGCCAGAATTTTCAGCGGCGGAAAAACCTCTGCCTTGGGGCGCGGCGGGGTGAGCCGCAGCAGCCACCAGATGGCTGGAAGCGCCAGAAGGCCGAAGAGAATATAGGGGCTGGTGAAGACGAAGGGCAATGCGCTCATCGGTTGCCACCGCCTTGCGCGGGCGCACCGGACAAATACATGTGAACAGCCACAAGCGCCTCGGAGGCTAGATGATCGGTGCGGTGAAACACGAAATTCCAGCCTAGACGGCGCAGCGAAGAAGACAGCGCTTCGCGGCGGGCGAGATAGGCGCGGGTATAATCCTCGCGAATGGTTTCCGCGCGGCCGGAGACGAGTTTTTCACCGGTTTCCGGGTCGGTAAATTCGGTGCGGCCCGAATAGGGGAAGGTTTCTTCGGCCGGATCGGCGATTTCCACCACATGGCCGCGCAAGCCGCGCCGCGCGAGTGGCGAAATCCGCTCCATCACATTTTTCGCATCGTCGAGAAAATCGCCTATGAGGACGATGTCGCTTGCACCGCGGATCATGCCCGTTTCCGGCATGCCTGTGGTGAGCGGCGCGTGCATGATGGCGGCAGCCAGACGTTCGGCGGCGTTTCTGGCTGAGATGGGCTCCATGATACCGGGACAACCTATGCGCTCGCCCGAGCGCGCAAGGATTTCCGCCAGCGCCAGCATCAGCACCAAAGCGCGGCTTTCCTTGGAAACGGAGCCGAGTGTGGATTTGAACATCATCGACGGCGACATGTCGGCCCACAGCCAGATGGTGTGAGCGGCTTCCCATTCCCGATCGCGCACATAGGTGTGGTCGTCGCGGGCCGAGCGTCGCCAGTCGATGCGCGACAGGCTCTCGCCTTCGGCATAGGGGCGGAACTGCCAGAAATTCTCGCCGATGCCGCGCTTGCGCCGGCCGTGCCAGCCGGCGGTGACGGTGTTGGCGATGCGCTTGGCTTCGACCATGCAGTCCGGCACCAGTGCGGCACGCTGGCGCGCGCGCGCCAGGACTTCGCTACCCGGTGTCTTATCTACGATCTGGCCGATGGATGCCACAGGCACTCCTTTCGAGAAAGCTTAGGCAGATGTCAGAGCGGCGGGCCGCTCCGAGTTTTCGTCGAGCATCGGATTTTCCGAAAACAGCGTCACACTTTTCGGTCCGATGCCTTAGTTCTTCGCCTGCTCCACAAGGGCTGCGATGACATCGCGCACCGACATGCCTTCGGCGCGGGCGGCGAATGTCAGCGCCATGCGGTGCTCCAGCACCGGTTCGGCCAGCGCATAGACATCGTCCAGCGACGGCGCGAGCCTGCCTTCGTAAAGCGCACGGGCGCGTGCCGTCAGCATCAGGGACTGGCCGGCGCGGGGACCCGGGCCCCAGACAACGTGTTTGTCGGTCAATTTGTTGCCGTGGCCGGGGCGGGCGGAGCGGACAAGCGAAAGGATCGCGTCCACAACCTTGTCGCTGACCGGCATCTGGCGGATGAGCGCCTGGATTTCCATCATGCGTTCAGCGTTGATTACCTTGCGTGCCTCGCCCGATGCGGTGCCTGTCGTGTCGAGCAATATCTGGCGTTCGGCGGCGAGCTCGGGATAGCCGACATCCACCTGCAGCAGGAAGCGGTCGAGCTGCGCTTCAGGCAGTGGATAGGTGCCTTCCTGTTCCAGCGGGTTCTGGGTTGCGAGAACGTGGAAGGGTTTCGGCAGGTCGTAACGCTGGCCGGCCATGGTGATGTGATATTCCTGCATGGCCTGCAGCAGTGCGGACTGCGTGCGCGGGCTGGCGCGGTTGATTTCATCCGCCATCAGCAATTGCGCAAACACCGGACCTTTTATGAAGCGGAAGGAGCGCCGCCCGTTTTCATCCTGATCCATGACTTCGGAGCCGAGAATATCCGACGGCATGAGGTCCGGTGTGAACTGGATGCGGTTGGCATCGAGCCCGAGAACCGTTCCGAGCGTGGTGACGAGCTTGGTCTTGGCAAGCCCGGGAACGCCGACGAGCAACGCGTGGCCACCCGAGAGTATGGCGAGAAGCGTGTTCTGCACCACTTTTTCCTGGCCGAAGATGACCTTGGATACCTCCGCGCGGATCGCGGCAATATCCGAAAGCGCCTTTTCGGCCGAGGCGACGATGGCTTTTTCGTCGAGGGTTTCGCCGGTATTCATCACGCCCATGTCGCTCTCCTCATACCTTTGCCGCCGACTCATTCCTGCCCCGATCTTGATGGCCATTGGCCGGGGCGGATTTCGCGCTGCAACTAGCTTATTGCTCTCTTGGCCGCTGACAAGCGCCATTCGAATGACTATGTCGTGACTTAGTATTTCCTTATCGGCAAAGCGAGACTCGAATATGGCAGCGGAGACGATAAATTCGGCAAGCGATGCAGCAGGGCTGGCGGCGATGATTTCCCGCGCCGCCGAGCAGACCGGCGACGCCAAACGTGGACCTGCCCCGGTGGAGCGCTGGAATCCCCCCTTTTGCGGCGATCTCGACATGGAAATCCGCGCAGACGGCACCTGGTTCTATATGGGTACGCCCATTGGCCGGGCGCCGCTTGTGCGGCTGTTTTCCACGGTCCTGCGCAAGGATGACGACGGCAAGACCTATCTTGTAACTCCTGTGGAAAAAGTCGGCATCCGCGTGGTGGATGCACCTTTCGTGGCCGTCGAGATGAAGGTGACGGCGGGCGAGAAGGATGGCGGACCGCTGCTGACCTTCCGCACCAATGTCGGCGATGTGGTAGAGGCCGGGCCGGAGCATCCGCTACGCTTTACGATTTTCGGAGAAAACCGCGAATTGAAACCCTACATTCTGGTGCGCGGCAGGCTGGAGGCGCTCGTCTCGCGGGCGGTGATGTATGATCTCGTGGCGCTCGGCGAGGTGATCGATGTGGACGGTGTCGAGATGTTTGCCGTGCGCTCGGGCGGGGTTGTCTTTCCCGTGATGCCCGCCAAAGAACTGGAACGGCTTTCGCAATGACAATGACGACAACCCGCCTTGAAACTTTTACCGCCGCCGATTTCCGCCGCCGGGTCCTGGAGGAAGGCGAGGGCGTGGCGGAACGCGAGAATGGCGATCATCTGCTCAATCCGGGCGTGGTGCTTTCGGGAAACGGCATAAGGCTGAAGGACGCCGCCGTGCTGGTGCCTGTCATCGACGACGGCAACGAAGCGCGGGTGATCTTCACCCAGCGCACCGCAACCCTGCGCAAACATTCCGGCCAGATTTCCTTTCCGGGCGGTGGCATCGATGCTGGAGACCGCACACCGGAAGAGGCGGCCCTGCGCGAGACGGAAGAGGAGATCGGCCTCTCGCGATCTTTCGTGGAAACAGTCGGGCGTCTGCCGGATTATATTTCCGGTACCGGTTTTCGCATAAAGCCGGTGCTGTCGGTCGTTCGTCCCGGCTTTGACCTGACGCTCAATCCCACGGAAGTGGATGAGGTTTTCGAGGTGCCGCTGTCTTTCTTGATGGACCCAGCCAATCACGGGCGCGGCAGCCGCATCTTTCAGGGGAAGGAGCGGTTTTTCTACGAAATGCCCTATGGCGAGCGCTACATTTGGGGCATTACGGCGGGCATCGTGCGGACGATTTACGAGAGGTTTTATTCATGAGCAGCCTTGCCGGGCGGGACTGGTTTGAAAAGCCGGCGCTGAAGCGCATCTTCGCGCTGTTGAACGCCGATGGCGGCGAGGTGCGGATCGTCGGCGGCGCCGTGCGCAATGCGCTGATGGAACAACCGGTCGTCGATGTCGATATGGCGACGACGCTTACCCCCGATGTGGTGGTTGAGCGCGCCAAGGCGGTGGGCATCAAGACGGTACCGACCGGCATTGAACACGGCACGGTGACGCTGGTGATCGACGGCGAAGGTTTCGAGGTGACGACGCTGCGCCGCGATGTCGAGACCAATGGCCGCCATGCGCAGGTCGCTTTTGGCACAGATTGGCAGATCGATGCCGAGCGGCGCGATCTCACCATCAACGCACTTTACGCTGACGACAAGGGCGAGATCATCGACCTCATCGATGGCCTTGCCGACATTGAAACCGGCACGGTGCGTTTCATCGGCGATGCGGCAATGCGGATTTCGGAAGATTATCTGCGGATTCTTCGCTTCTTCCGCTTTTTTGCCCATTATGGTTCCGGTCGTCCTGATGCCGATGGCTTGCGCGCCAGTGCGCGGGCCAAGGACAAGCTTGGGACGCTCTCGGCCGAGCGGGTGTGGAGCGAGCTGAAAAAGCTGCTTTCCGCGCGCGATCCCTCCCGCGCCTTGCTGTGGATGCGGCAATCCGGCGTGTTGGCGGAAATTCTTCCCGAAACGGAAAAATGGGGTATCGACGCCATTCACGGGCTGGTGGCAACCGAACAGGCGCTTGGCTGGACAGTTGACCCGATGCTGCGGCTCGCTGCGATAGTGCCGCCCGACAGGGAGAGGCTAGCGGCGCTTGCTGCGCGGCTGCGGCTGTCCAAGGCTGAAGCTGCATATCTTGCCCACTGGGCTTCCGCGCCGGTGATCGATCCGGAGATGAAGGAGACGGCGCTAGACCGGCTGCTTTACCGGCAGGGCGTTGACGGTGTGAAGACGCGGCTGAAACTGGCGCTTGCCTCGGCCCGCGCCGACCTTTCGGGCGGTGAGGCGGCGATGCAGAAAGTCGCGCGACTTTCGACGCTGCTGACGAGAGCGAACAAGTTCCACAAGCCCGGCTTTCCGCTAAGCGGCGCTGATGTGATGGCCGCGGGCGTGGAGTCCGGTCCGAAGGTAGGCGAGGTGCTGAAAAGCCTCGAAGAAAAGTGGATCGACGTCAATTTCTCGCTAGACCGGGCAGCGCTGACCGCCCGGCTGAAGGATATGCTGGAGAATTGAGATCGCAGTGCCGGAGGAGTTGCGGCTCAGGCCGCATTTGCCTCGTCGCGGATGCGGGATTTGATGTTTTCGATCATGTTTTCGCGAATGATGGTTTCGCCGTGGGCCGATCGCATATGTTCCACGGTGCGGCGCACGACTTCCGCGTCGTCATCCGCACGGGTGTGCCAGGCACAGCCGGGCACGAGCGTTCCACATTCAAACAGTCTCATGGTCTTGCCTCCCTGTTTTAGACAGAGGGACAGCCTGCAAATGCCTGCTGTCCCTCTGACAAGAAACGAACGGTCGCCGCTAATGTTCCAGAGCGGCGTCCGCTGACCCTGTTCAGGCCCTATTCGGGCATCGCCCAGCACTGGAAAACAGAGGATGTGCCGGCTGCCGGGATTTTTGTACGAGGCATTTCGTCATTGTCGGCCCGCGTCACCGCTTTTCCGGCAAGCGTGCGTTTTACCTGTTCGACATAAAAGGAATGCGGCAGTTCGCGATCGCCGGTGGCACGCATTTCCGCTGCCAGGCGGTCGATCAAATCAGGTGTATCGATGGAATGCGAGGCTCCCTCAGCGGAAGCGGATATAGGCATGCTGTTCGAAGTAATCATGACGATAGCTCCTCCAGTACGTCTGCACGCAGGAGATTATCATTGCCTTTATTTTTCCATAAGTCCTAATTTGCGCGATTTGCGCCCAAATTCCTGACGGGCGTCAAATTTACGTGAGTATTTCAGGGCCACCGGACCACGGGCGGCAGGGAAGACAGAATCGATTCGACATTGCCGCCGGTCTTGAGGCCGAAGATCGTGCCGCGGTCGTAAAGCAGGTTGAATTCCACATAGCGGCCACGGCGAATAAGCTGCTCGTCGCGGTCCTCTTCGGTCCAGGACTGGTTGAAATTGGACCGCACGATTTTTGGGTAGACCAGGTTGAAGGCGCGGCCAACATCCTGCACGAAGGCGAAATTGGCGTCCCAGCCGCCCTTTTCCTCTTCCGGGTGCAGCCAGTCGAAAAAGATGCCGCCGGTGCCGCGCGACTCGTTGCGGTGCTTGAGGAAGAAGTACTCGTCGCACCACGACTTGTAGCGCGGATAGTCGGCCACGGGATGGCGGTTACAGGTGATCTCGAAGCCGCGGTGGAAAAGCTGGGTGTCCGGATCCTGTTCCGTCCGCCGGCGTCCAAGCACGGGCGTCAGGTCCGCGCCGCCGCCGAACCAGTGGCTGGTGGTGACGACCATGCGGGTATTCATATGAACAGCCGGCACATTGGGATTGACCGGATGGGCGATCAGCGAAATGCCCGAGGCCCAGAAGCTCGGGTCTTCTTCCGCGCCCGGTATCTGCTGGCGGAATTCCGGCGAGAACTCACCATAGACGGTGGAGGTGTGGACGCCGACCTTTTCGAAGACGCGGCCCTCCATCATCGACATCTTGCCGCCGCCGCCCGCGCCATTGTCGCGCAGCCAGTCCTTCTGCACGAAGCGTCCCGGTTCCTGATCGGCGAGCGGGCCGCTCAGCTCGTCTTCAAGGGTTTCGAAGGAGGCAACGATGGTGTCGCGCAGATGCTGGAACCAGGCCTGGGCGGCGGCCTTCTTGTCTTCTATGTCCTCGGGCAAGCCCTTCGGCAAAGATGGCCGTTCCATGCATGTTCTCCTTTGGTGAAGTCGATTCCCTGTCGCATCTAGCAGGTGCTGGCCTTGCGCACAAATTCGACTCGCCAAGTTCACATGCGGGCACTATCTTTAGCGATGTAGGTGCCAGAGGTGAATATCATGACGAAATTTGCCGGACCGCCGCCCCTGGACGGGCTGAAGCGCAGGATCGCCAATCACCGCAAGGCGCGTGAAAGTGACGGCGGCGATCCGATGCGCAACGGCATGTTCGTGCGGCAGACCTTTTGTCTCAACCGTGAAGAAGCCCGTGCCAAGGCGCGCGAGTGGTTCGACAGTTTTCCGAAGGCCGCCTATTGGACCGAAGTGGAAAGCTGGCGGCAGCTGGAAGGCGACCGCATCGAATTCACCATGCGGCGGCTTCCTTCGGCAGACTAAGCTTTAAGCACGCGGTTCGGCGTAACGCAGGCGGCTTTCAATCAAAACGCCGCTTTCATCCAGAATGGGATGGGCAACAGACACGATATGGGCGTTTATGCGCTTCAGGTCGCGCAGCATGTCGAGATGCAGTGAACTCGTCTGCATGCTTTCCGTCAGCCCATCGCGCAGCCGCTCCAGATGGCGGTTGGACGACTGTTTTTCGAGGCGGCGTATATCCACCTTGCTTTCCATCAGCCGGCGGGCGAGATCGAAATCGCCGGTCACCAGAATGCTCTGGGCAGCCCGCAGATTTTCGATTGTCATGTCGAACAGCGTCTTCAGCTCCTCATAACCGTCGTCGGAAAATTTGAAGCTGTTCAGCACTTTCTTGCGGATCTGCTCGCAAATGCCTTTTTCGATGATGTCGCCGATATGTTCGAGATTGATCGCGTAATCGATGATGGCGATCGAACGGCGCGCTTCGTCGTCTGCAAGCCCTTTGCGCCCCAGTTGGGAAAGATAGACCTTCACCTCCTGCTGACGGCGATCGACCTTCTTTTCGAGCAGGGACACTTCCTGAAGGGGTGCCAGATCATTATGCTTGAAGGCGTTTTCGGCGCGGATCAGCATGCGCTCGATAGCATCGCCGACGCTCAAGACCTCACGCGTGGCATTGGCGAGCGCCACAACAGGCGTATCCAGCGCCTGCTGATCGAGGAAAATCGGGCCATCTTCGGCTTTCGGATCGCCCGGCACCAGCTTTGCCATCAGGTCGGATATGAGGGCTGAGAACGGCCAGGCAACCGCTGCCAGAATGACATTGAAGATGAGATGTGCATCAACAGGCAATTTGGCGGGCGAAAGCGGCAATTGCTGCAAAAGCGTTGCGCCATAGGATGCGAGTGGCATGGCGATGAGGCAGCCGATGGTGCGCACCACAAGGTTGCCGATGGTGATGCGCCGCGCCGAGGCCGGGCCGGAGAGCGTGGCGATGACCGGCGGAATGGCGCCGCCGAGATTGGCGCCGAGAATGAGAACGATGATGAGACCGGCGGACAGCGTGCCGGTAGCAGCAAGCGACAGGATAAGCACCACGACAGCGAGGCTGGAGGAGGAGACGAAGGCCAGCACGGCGGAGAAGATCAACGCGACGGGCCATGCGCCATCAAGCAGACCGATGAAGACGCCAAGGGCTGGCGAGGCACGCATCGGTTCGGTCGCGCCGCTCAACAGATGCAATGACAGAAGCATCAGGCCGATGCCGATGACCGCGGTTCCGCCACCTTGTCGGGCGTTTGAGCTACCCTTTTTGAGCACGATACCGGAGAGGATCAGCAGTGGCGACAGCCACTCCACACCGGCCGCGACAATCCAGGCGGTGACGGCGGTGCCGACATTGGCGCCGAGCAGCACGACCTGCGCCATGCGCGGCTTTATGAGATCGCGTTCTGCGAAGGAGGCGACGGTAAGCGCGGTTGCCGTCGAGCTTTGCAGCGCGACAGTGGCGAAAAAGCCGGAAAAGAAGGAACGCGGGCCGCTCTGGGTGCCCGTCGCCAATACACTTCGCAGTTTCATGCCGAAGGCACGGGTAACCCCATCCTTGACCTGGGCAAGACCAAAGAGCAGCAGCGCGACTGCGCCGAGAAGGTTGACGATGACAATGGTGGATTGCATGCGACGTCTCCTCACACCCGCCGGCGGATGGCTGCGGCGAGGGCGATTTTTGTTGTCCGGCTAATAAGTATAGGAGCCTGAAAGCCTTCGGTACAGGCCGGGTTGCGACAGTTTTGAAGCAAAAACGGTCAATTTTTGTATTTGCACGAAAAAATGGCGTTAAAAAAGGCGCTTACGACCATGCGGTCTGGCGCAAAGCCTCGCCGGTGATCATCGCGGCGGACATTGCGACGTTGATGGAGCGCTGCCCCTCGACCATCGGGATGATGATTCGCTCCTGCGCCTTTTCATGCACGTGGTCCGGCACACCAGCACTTTCACGGCCGAAAAGCAGGATGTCGTCGTGGCGATAGGCGATTTTCGTATAGGGCAGGGCGGCCTTGGTGGAGGCGAGAACGAGGCGGCGGCCGGTGGTTGCGCGCCACTCCTCAAACCGGTCCCAGCTGACGTGGCGTGTCAGCGCCGCCGCTGCGATATAATCCATGCCTGCCCTTTTCAGGTTTCGGTCGGAAATATCGAAACCTGCCGGCTCGATGATATCGACGCCGAGGCCGAGACAGGCCGCCAGCCGCAGGATCGTGCCGGTATTGCCAGGAATATCCGGCTGGTAGAGGGCAATCCTGATTTCGGGTCTGATATCGCTCATGGTCTTCTCACCGCGTTTGGAATGCCGGAGCGCTTATCACGGGCGGCGGGTTTGTGACAGATGCAACCCGAGAAGACCGTTTCGAAGAGTGCCGTATTCATTCGCGTGACACACAGTCGGGCTACCCATTAACCAACGTGTCGTCAGGCCGATCCGGCACATCCGGTTGCGTCGGATCGGCGTTGTTTCGATCCGGATTCCGCGCAGCAAAAACAGGAAGATATCATGTCCGAACGGGCGAATTTCGTCCATTTGACCGATCTGCATGTGGGCAATCCGCAGGTGCAGGACGATGATCTTTATTCCGACACCTCGGCCACGCTGGCCGATACTCTGGCGCAGATCAAGGCGCTCGGGCAGGCGCAGGACGCCACCGAGTAAGCTGTGCATCCAGGCATCACGACGGGCGGAGACCTTCGCGGGTCATCTCCGCCCGTTCGGCAGAATTGGTCGCAATCGAGAGCTTTTCTGACGCGTTCGGCATCTTTGCGGCTGGTCAACGATTAATTTTTGCGCTACAAGGCGACATCTTCAACACCAGCTAGGGAGGTTCTGATGCAAAATGACATTCGTATTCGCCTCCCGGCCCCAGTAGTGCTGCTGCTGGCCTAGGTGTTACCCCCGCGGTTCGACCGCGTTTCCCATAGTCTGATTCGTCATGTGGCTGTTGCGGCCATATCCAATACTTTTCTGTTCCGTCGTGAGCCATATTTGCGTTTGCTCACGTTTCACGATGGGGCGATTGCTTGCCGGAGCTTGGCCTATGTTTGGCTGGTTTGAAAAACGCCTTGATCCTTTTCCCTCTTCGGCGCCGTCTGTGCCGCCGAAGAAGCTTTTGCCGTTCGTGTGGCATTATGTGCAGCCCGCATGGCCGTGGCTCCTGCTGCTCGGCCTGATGTCCATGGGCATCGCCGTTGCGGAGGCCATGCTCTACAAATTCCTCGGCAGCATCGTTGACTGGCTTTCCACGGCCAATCGCGAGACGTTTTTTGCCGATGAGGGCTGGCATCTGATGGTCATGGCTGGGCTGGTGCTCTTCTTGCTGCCACTGATGGGCGCTATCCACACCATGACGATGCACCAGACGCTTGCCGGCAATTTCGGCATGATCGCGCGCTGGAAGATGCATCGTTTCCTGCTGCGCCACTCCATGAACTTTTTCGCCAACGAATTTGCAGGCCGGGTTTCGACCAAGGTGATGCAGACGGCGCTGGCGATCCGCGAAGTGGCGCTGAAGGTGATCGACGTGTTCGTCTACGCTATCAGCTTCGTCGTCTCGATGCTGTTCATGGTTGCGGCCGCAGACTGGCGGCTGGTCATTCCGCTGCTGGTGTGGCTCGGCATATATATGGGTATCCTCACCTATTTCGTGCCGAAACTCGGCCGGCTCGCACAGGAGCAGGCCGATGCGCGCTCGATGATGACGGGGCGTATCGTCGACAGCTATACAAACATCTCGACGATCAAGCTGTTTTCGCATGCGGGCCGCGAGGAAAGATATGCGCGTGAGGGCATGAACGTGTTTCTCGGAACCGTTCACCGCCAGATGCGCAAGATTTCCGGCTTCAACATCCTGATCGACCTCAACAATGCGGTTGTGCTGTTTTCCACGGCCTCGCTCGGTCTTTATTTCTGGATGCAGGGTTCGGTCACGGCCGGCTCGGTTGCCATTGCCATAAGCCTTGCCATGCGCGTCAACGGCATGTCGCAATGGATCATGTGGGAAGTCACCTCGCTGTTTGAAAACATCGGCACCGTCTATGACGGCATGTCGATGATGACGAAGCCGCACGATATCGTCGATGCTCCGAAGGCGCCTCAGCTTGCTGCACCACAGGGCGCGATCCGTTATGATAACGTCCGCTTCCACTACGGCAAGAACAAGGGCGTGATCGACGGGCTGACGCTGGATATCAAGCCGGGCGAGAAGGTCGGGTTGGTCGGGCGTTCCGGTGCGGGCAAGACGACGCTGATGAACCTGCTTCTGCGCTTCTACGATCTGGAAGCGGGCAAGATCACCATCGACGGGCAGGACATCTCCAAGGTGTCGCAGGACAGCCTGCGCGAGCTGATCGGTGTCGTGACGCAGGATACTTCGCTGCTGCACCGTTCGATCCGCGACAACATCGCCTATGGCCATCCCGAGGCCACCGACGAGCAGGTGATCGCGGCGGCAAAGCGGGCGAATGCCTGGGACTTTGTGGAAACGCTTGTCGATATGCATGGCCGCCAGGGTCTCGATGCCCAGGTGGGCGAACGCGGTGTAAAGCTGTCCGGTGGCCAGCGTCAGCGTATCGCCATTGCCCGCGTGTTCCTCAAGAACGCGCCGATCCTGGTACTTGATGAGGCGACCTCGGCGCTCGACTCGGAAGTCGAGGCGGCGATTCAGGAAAATCTGTTCTCGCTGATGGAAGGCAAGACGGTTATCGCAATCGCCCACCGTCTGTCGACGCTGACCGAAATGGACCGGCTCATCATCCTCGACAAGGGCCAGATCGTGGAATCGGGCAGCCATGCGGAACTGGCGGCGATGGGCGGTATCTATGCCGATCTATGGCGGCGCCAGTCCGGCGGCTTCATCGCCGACCACGAGGCGGAAGTGGCTGCCGAGTAAGGAGAGCTCGAAGGGCGGGAAGCATGGTTTCCCGCCCTTTCGTTTGCGGTTCGCGTTTATCTAGGTAGGCGAGTTAAACCTCTCCTCCGTCATGCCGGCCTTGAGCCGGTTTCCAGCCACGGCGCGTCTGCGCCGTGAAAGGAGTATCCGCGATCAAAGACTTGAATCGCGCTTTACCCCGGATCTAGTCCTTGGTGACGGAGTGAGGATGCTGCGAGTGCGCGAAATCCAGGTGGATCTATCCAGAGCCCGGTGGAACATTCTTCGCCCTTTTTCATTTCCCGAACGTTACCGAAATATAATCTCTTCCCGAACGCTCTGCGGCTGTTCCCGCTCCGGGAATCCGCCTATATCCGGATCATGGTCATTACCCGCATCTTCGAGTTTTTCGAGAACTGGATAAAGCCCTTCGCCCGCAAGGACGATTTGCGGCCGCCGGAAAAGACGTCCGGTTTCATCTGGTTCTATATCTCGCAGGCCAAGGCGCCGTTTCTCGCCATGCTGGTGCTGGGCGGGTTGACGGCTGCCATTGAGGCTGCGCTTTTCTGGTTCGTCGGGCGGCTGGTCGACATTCTCTCGACCGTCAAGCCGGAAGAGGGCTGGGCTGGACTGCTGGCAGCCCATGGCGGCGAACTCGTCGGCATGCTGGTGTTGATCGGCATCGTGCGTTTTATCGTCACCATGGTGACCGCGCTGGTGGACCAACAGATCATCACGCCCGGCTTTTACAATCTAGTGCGCTGGCAATCGTATATGCATGTGGCGCGGCAATCGCTGACCTTTTTCCAGAATGATTTTTCCGGCCGCATCGTCACCAAGGTCTGGTCGGGCGGGCAGGCGGCAGGCGATCTTGTCACCTCGCTGATGGAAAGCGTCTGGTTCGTCGGCATCTACTCCGTCTCGATGCTGCTGCTGATCGGCGGACTGGACTGGCGGCTTGCCGTCGTCGTCCTCGTCTGGGTGCTGATCTTCTCGCTGCTGGCGCGTTATTTCGTGCCGCGCATCCGCTCCCATTCGAAAGAAACGGCGGAGGCAGCCTCCATGCTTTCCGGCCGGATGGTGGATGCATACAGCAATATCCAGACGCTCAGGCTGTTCGGGCGCGACGATGCCAATGACCGCTACATGCGGCAGGGCTTCGATATCTTCCAGAACGCAACGATGACGTTCACGCGGTTCATCACCGGTGTGCGCGCCTCCATGGCGCTGCTGTCGGGTGTGATGATCACGTCGATGGCGGCGCTGTGTATCGACCTTTGGCTGTCCGGCAAGATCAGTTCCGGCGCTGTCGCGTTCACGCTCGCACTGGTTCTGCGCCTCAACTTCCTGCTCGGGCGATTGATGACGCAGTTCAACGGCATCATGCGCAATTTCGGCACGGTGCAGAATGCGGCGGAGCTGATTTCGCAGCCGATCGGCCTCGTGGACGCGCCGGATGCGACAATGCTGGACGTGAAAAGTCCAAGTATCCGCTTCGAAAACGTCAGCTTCCATTATGGGCGGGCGAATGGGATCATCGATAATCTTAATCTCGATATCAAGGCGGGGGAGAAGGTCGGCATCGTCGGACGCTCCGGCGCGGGCAAATCCACCCTCGTCAATCTGCTGCTGCGGTTTTACGATGTCGAGAAAGGCCGCATCCTCATTGATGGGCAGGATATCGCCAAGGTCACCCAGGAATCACTGCGCGCCCATATCGGCATGGTCACGCAGGATACATCGCTGCTGCACCGTTCTATCAGAGACAACATCATGTTCGGGCGCACGGATGCCACCGAAGCGCAATTGCTGGAGGCGACGCGCCGGGCCAAGGCGGATGAGTTCATTGCACGGCTGGAAGACCAGCGCGGCCGCACGGGTTTCGACGCGCATGTCGGCGAACGCGGCGTGAAATTGTCGGGCGGCCAGCGCCAGCGCATCGCCATTGCCCGCGTGATGCTGAAGGATGCGCCGATCCTCGTCCTCGACGAGGCGACGTCTGCGCTTGATTCGGAAGTAGAAGCGGCGATCCAGAGCAATCTGGATGAGTTGATGCAGGGCAAGACAGTGCTGGCCATCGCCCACCGTCTGTCAACAATTGCTGCTCTCGACCGGCTGATCGTCATGGATCAGGGCCGTATCGTCGAGCAGGGCAGCCATTCAGATCTCGTCTCGCAGGGCAGACTTTATTCGGAACTCTGGGCGCGACAGTCGGGCGGCTTCCTTGCTGTGGACGAGGCGGCCCAATAGGGCCTGTCGCCAGCTATTTCCCGATCATGAAATCCGCCATCAGGCCGAAATGATTGGAACCGAGGCTGTCGGGCAGACGGGTGGTTTTCAAGAGCGTGGCCGGTTCGCGGGCGAAGATATGGTCGATGGCGATGCCGAAGCGACCTGCCTTCGTCGGCCATGTGGCGGGTTCCCATGGCGCTTTCTTCAGGTCGTTGGCGGCGAGGAAGTCGCGCATGTCGGGAGCGATGCTGGCCGAATTGAAATCTCCGGCCAGAATGAGCGGCCCGGTGACACGAAAGAGAATTTCGCTGACTTCGTCCAGCTCGTCCCGGTGATAGTCGTCGAAATAGGGTTTGGTGATGTGACCTGCAGCGAGCGTCAGCTTCGTGCCGTCGAAATCGATGCTGGCGATGGCGAAACGGTCGCGGCGCAGATCGCTGAGGCTATGGAAACGGCCCTCCAGCAGCGGCCGCTTCGACAGGATCAAAAGATCACAGGTCGGTGTTCCGGCATAACAACCGAGCCTGTGGGGGTAGGTTTGCTGCAGACGCGGCAGAACCGATTCCAGCGCAGCCGCCTCGAACAGATAGACAGCATCCGCGTCTGATTCGAGAATCCTGTCGGCAATCGCATCCGCATTGGCGGCGTTATCCATCAATACGTTTAAGGACAATAGCCGGAAGGGTCTGGCGCCAGGTGCCGCATTGGCGCTTGTCGCGAATTCCATGAGCATGGCGACGGCGTGGATGGCGAGTGCAAGCGACCAGATGATGAGGAAAGCGGAAATCGCGTCACGCGTCAGCCAAAATACCAGGCATGACAGCAGGATGCAGACGAAGGCGATGTGAAGCTGGAAACTGGTGACGAAGGCTAAAAGCCAGAAATCCGTCACATAACGCAGGCTGGCGATGAAAAGTACGGCAGCCACGACCGTGGAGACCATGCACGAGAGCTTCGCCGTCATCCGAATCCCTGCTTTCCAAGCTCTCCCTTGATGTCTCGTAACATGCCGCAAGGGTGGGCACAATGTTGCCCGCTTGCCGGGGCTTAGGAAAAAATGAGAAACAAATCCGCCCCTTCTGGCAGAATTACGGCAGCTTTGTGTGCTTTGCTCTTGCCAAGTCAGTCAATATTTTGCGATCAAACAGAATGACGCGGTTTCTCAAACGCCGCGAGGATGACCGAGACGGTGGGACGGAGATTGTCTTGGATCAAATCATAGCGGGAGGACTCATGCGATTTACGGCAAAAACAGCGCAGAGGATGGTGTAGCGGTGAGCGAGCACGTAACCAATCACGACGCCTCGGGTGAACCGACCCGTCGCGATTTTCTTTATCTAGTAACCGGAATGACGGGCGCCGTTGGTGCCGCCGCAGTGGCATGGCCCTTTATCGACCAGATGCGTCCAGACGCATCGACGCTGGCGCTTGCCTCCATCGAGGTGAATGTCGCGGCGGTCGAGCCGGGCATGTCGCTGACCGTGAAGTGGCGCGGCAAGCCGATTTTCATCCGTAACCGCACGGAAAAGGAAATCGGCGAAGCCAATGCGGTCGCTCTTGCCGATCTCAAGGATCCGGTGGCGCGCAACGCCAACATTGCCCCCGACGCGCAGGCGACGGACATTGACCGTTCCGCCGGTCAGGGCAAGGAGAACTGGATCGTCATGATCGGTTCCTGCACCCATCTCGGTTGCGTTCCGCTCGGCCAGGCCGGCGATTTCGGCGGTTGGTTCTGTCCCTGCCATGGCTCGCATTACGATACGGCGGGCCGCATACGTAAGGGCCCGGCGCCGCAGAACCTCGCCATCCCGACATTTGCATTCACATCCGATACCGTGATCAAGATCGGATAAGGGGACAGATATTTATGAGTGGTCATTCCAGTTATCAGCCGTCCACCGGCATCGAGAGGTGGATCGATTCGCGGCTTCCCTTGCCGCGCATGATCTATGACAGCTTCGTTGCCTATCCTGTCCCGCGTAATCTGAACTACGCCTACACATTCGGCGCGATGCTGGCTGTCATGCTGATCGTGCAGATCCTCACTGGCGTCGTGCTTGCCATGCATTACGCCGCTGAAACGACGGTTGCCTTCAATTCCGTCGAAAAGATCATGCGCGACGTCAACCACGGCTGGCTGTTGCGCTACATGCACGCCAACGGTGCATCGTTCTTCTTCATCGCGGTTTACCTGCACATCGCCCGTGGACTTTATTACGGCTCCTATAAGGCGCCACGCGAAATCCTCTGGATTCTCGGCTGCGTGATCTACCTCCTGATGATGGCGACGGGCTTCATGGGCTACGTGCTGCCGTGGGGCCAGATGTCCTTCTGGGGCGCCACGGTCATCACCGGCTTCTTCTCGGCTTTCCCGGGCATAGGTGAGTGGATTCAGCAGTTCCTGCTCGGCGGCTTTGCGGTGGACAATCCGACGCTCAACCGCTTCTTCGCGCTCCACTACCTGCTGCCCTTCATGATCGCGGGTGTCGTCATCCTGCATATCTGGGCGCTGCATGTGACCGGCCAGACCAATCCGACCGGTGTGGAAGTGAAGAGCAAGACCGATACGGTACCCTTCACGCCCTATGCGACGTTGAAGGATGCACTCGGCGTTTCGGTGTTCCTCATCGCTTATGCGTGGTTCGTCTTCTACATGCCGAACTTCCTCGGACACCCTGATAACTACATCATGGCGGATCCGTTGAAGACACCGGCGCATATCGTGCCCGAATGGTATTATCTGCCGTTCTACGCGATGCTGCGCGCCATCACTTTCAATATCGGGCCGATCGATTCCAAGCTCGGTGGCGTTCTCGTCATGTTCGGCGCAATCATCGTGCTGTTCTTCCTGCCCTGGCTCGATACCTCGAAGGTTCGCTCCGCGGTATATCGTCCCTGGTACAAGCTGTTCTTCTGGCTGTTCGTGGTCAACGCCATCCTGCTTGGCTGGCTGGGTTCGCGTCCGGCGGAAGGCCTTTATGTCATCATGTCGCAGATCGGCACGCTTTATTACTTCGGTTTCTTCCTCGTCATCATGCCGATCCTCGGTCTGGTCGAAACGCCGCGGCGTATTCCGAATTCGATTACCGAGGCCGTTCTGGAAAAGAACGCCGCCAAGAAGACTGCCGCGCCAGCGGCCGCCCAAGTCTGAGCGCGAAGGAAGGATGACGACAATGAAGAAGCTTGTAACGAGCATCGCGCTTATCGCTGCCATCGGCTGTTCCGCCGCCGCTTTTGCGGCGGAGGAGAGCCACGATCTCGCCACCAAGACCGAGCATGCGATCGCCGGCGGTCACTTCCCGGTCATCAAGCCCGAGGAGCAGAGCTGGTCTTTTGCCGGACCTTTCGGCAAATACGACAAGGGCCAGCTGCAGCGCGGCCTGAAGGTCTACAAGGAAGTCTGCTCTGCCTGCCATTCGATGAGCCTCGTTTCCTTCCGCACGCTGGGCGATCTCGGTTATTCGGAAGAGCAGGTGAAGGCCTTTGCTGCGGAATATGAAGTGCAGGACGGGCCGAACGCCGACGGCGAAATGTATAATCGCAAGGCTGTGCCTTCCGACCATTTCCCCTCGCCATTCCCGAACCACGAAGCGGCTGCTGCTGCCAATGGCGGAGCTGCACCACCGGACATGTCGCTGCTTGCCAAGGCGCGCGGCGTGGAGCGTGGCTTTCCGCAGTTCGTCATCGACATGATTCCGATCATCGGCGGTTATCAGGAAGGCGGCCCGGACTACATCCATGCGCTGCTGACCGGATACCAGGACGCGCCTGCCGGCGTTGAAGTGTCGGAAGGCACGCATTTCAACCCGTATTTCGCCAGCGCCGTGGCGCTGAAGATGGCGCCGCCGATCAGTGCCGATCAGGTGACCTATGACGATGGTGCGCCGCAGACGGTGGATCAATATTCCAAGGACGTGTCCGCTTTCCTGATGTGGGCCGCAGAACCGCATCTGGAAGCGCGCAAGCGCACCGGCTTCATGGTCATGGTGTTCCTGTTCATCTTCACGGCGCTGATCTATCTCACCAAGAAATCGGTCTACGCCAACAAAGAACATTGAGCGGCTTCAAATGCCTGCAATCATTGGCCCCCATGGTCTTGCCCTGGGGGCCTTTTCATGTGTCGAAGGAGGATGAGAAATGGCGAAAGTCCGGAGCGGTGGCTGCCTGTGCGGTTCCGTCCGTTTCGAGGCCACGGGTGAACCCGGCAATCCGCACAGCTGCTCCTGCGATATCTGCCAGCGGCACTCCGGCGCTTCCAGCCTTGCCTGGGTGGAGTTTGCGAGCGATGCAGTGGTCTGGACGGGAGAGCGCGGTGCGCCCATGGTTTACCGGTCTTCAGATTATTCCAGCCGTGCGTTTTGCGCGGTCTGCGGCAGCACGCTTGGCGCCATCGACGATGCACCGACTGTCGCCCTCGTTTCCGGCTCTTTTGACGACAGAAATGACGAGGCGCTACGGCCTCTGTCGCATTCCTTCGCGGATGTATGCCCAGTCTGGGCGCGGATCGAGGGAATGTCGGGGCAGGAATGAGCGGCGGTCCTTTTTAGTTGGTCCGCAGCCACCAAGTTGATAGGGTGGCCCGAACCTTCTGATCCATTTCCCAATCTAACTGGAAATACCATGACCGTTATCGCTTCGGAGCTTTCCGCTGCCATCCGCTCCATTCCCGACTATCCGAAGCCGGGCATCATCTTCAGGGACATCACGACTCTGCTTGGCAATCCGCGCGCTTTCCGCCGTGCCGTGGACGAGCTTGTGCAGCCCTATGCGGGAACGAAGATCGACAAGATCGCGGGGATGGAAGCGCGTGGCTTCATTCTGGGCGGAGCGGTGGCGCACCAGCTTTCCGCCGGTTTCGTGCCTATCCGCAAGAAAGGCAAGTTGCCGCACACCACCGTGCGCGTGGCCTACAGCCTTGAATACGGCGTTGACGAGATGGAAATGCATGTGGACGCCGTGCAGCCGGGCGAAAAGGTCATTCTGGTCGACGACCTGATCGCGACTGGCGGCACCGCCGAAGGTGCGGTGAAACTCTTGCGGCAGATGGGCGCGGAAATCGTTTCGGCCTGCTTCGTCATCGATCTGCCCGATCTCGGCGGCCGCAGGAAGCTGGAAGACCTCGGTGTGGAAGTGCGGACACTGGTGGAGTTTTCAGGCCATTGAGGCCGGTTTCCGGCTAGGAATGTTGCGACAGGCCGGTGTTTTGTCCGTTCTTTCGTAGTGCGATCCATGTCCAGTGGACGCCCATGGCGCGATTACCCGCCTGAATGGAAGCAACTTCTACCTGTCGTATCAACGTGAACCCCAGACGGGCTGCATTGCCCGTCGTTTCCGCTGGTGAAATGGGAAAAGCACGGCGGCCTTTGGGTGCGGGGCCGTGACGCAGGGACATGATCAGCAATCCGCCTTCTGCCGTCATCTCCGAGAGGCTTTCCATGGCGGTCTGCCGTGCCTCGTCATCGATATGGTGCCAGACTCCGCACAGCGTAACCAGATCGAACAGGCCGTGGCGGCGCGCTTTCATCAGATCGGGCAAACAGTCGTCAAGCCAGGTTATCTTGTGCGAGAGGTGCAATCTCTTTCCGGGTTCACGCAGTTCCTTGACCGGCTCTATCGCCAGAACATCATGGCCGCATTCAGCAAACCAGGCGGCATCGCGACCGGTGCCGCTGCCAATATCCGCGACGCGGGCCGGTGTGACCGGCAACAGATCGATGACCGGTGCGTAGATTTCCCGGCAATCCAGTCCATCGAACCTGGCAATCAGGTCTGGCGTTGCCGCTTCAGCATAACCCTGTAGGATATCGTTCATTCTTGCCTTCCCGCCGCGACGCCGATTCCGAGGGTATCGCGCGCGGGCTATCTCGGCCAGCCGCTATTCGAACTCCAGAACCCCGCTCTGGAAGGTCATCACGGTTTCTCCGGACTGGTTCACGCCCTCGTTGAAGGTGGTGTTCAGCCAAACCCCGGCTCTTGATTCCAGCGGTCGAGCATCGAGCAAGGTGACGAAATAGGTCACGTCGTCTCCGGCGAAAACCGGCTTTTTCCATTTGAGTTCACGAAAGCCGGGGGAGGGGCCGAGTTTCGGCGGCTCAAGGCCAAGTTGTTTCAGCCTCTTCACTTCCTTGCCCCAATGGGAAAGGAAACATTTCATCCAGCCAGCGCCGGTGTGCCAACCGGAAGCGCAGAGCGCGCCGAAGACGCTGTTTTTCGCCGCTTCGGCATCGAGATGAAAGGGCTGCGGATCGAAATCGCGGGCGAAACGGACAATGTCTTCGGCGGAAAAATGCAATGTGTCGAGGGTGACCCGTTCGCCGATCGGGGAAAGTTCTGCCAGTCTCATGCCGCAAGGCCTCCGTCCGCACGCATCAGGAACATCACGGTGTTTTCGCCGTGCGATACCAGAACGCCGCGCTGGTTGTAAAGCTCGTGGCGAAACTTCACGAGGCCGATGCCAGGGCGTGAGCTGGAGGTGCGCTGTTCCAGAACAATGGATTTTCCCGAAAGCGTATCGCCAGCCAGAACCGGCTTTTTCCAGTCGACATAATCGATGCCGGGGCTGCCTTGCGATGTCGAATCGCTGATATAGCTCTCCGCCATCATTCGCATCAGCAGGGCGCAGGTGTGCCAGCCGGATGCCGCCAGCCCGCCGAGAATGCTCTGGCGGCCAGCCTCTTCGGACAGATGCATGGGCTGAGGATCGAACTCGCTGGCGAATTCGATTATTTGTGCTGCAGAAATCGATTGCGGTCCCAGGGGAAATTCCCGTCCGACGGAAAAATCCTCATAGGCATATGTCGCGACCGGCGCCATGGCTTCCTCCCTTGCCTAGTCGATGTCACCGGCATCTAAAATGATTTTTCCCTTTACGTAAAGGTCAAATCGAGAGTGCGCGTTTGCGGCGTAGGGAGATCCTATTGAGAGATCGAGTGCGGCATGCTGCCTTCTCCCAGAGGAGGAGAAGGTCGCGATAGCGGAATGAGGGGCAAGGGTCGTGAGATTCGCCAGCGTTGCCTCCTCATCCGATCCTCCGGGCTATCTTCCCCCGCCGGGAGAAGAAACAAGCCACAGGTCTGTGTCACTTCGGTGAGCGCGTCAAAAGACGCGATGTGACCGCCGCCGCGCTCAAGACCAGATCAGGTATTAAAGCGGAAGTGGATGACGTCGCCGTCCTGGACGACATATTCCTTGCCTTCGTCGCGTCCCTTGCCGGCTTCCTTGGCACCAACTTCGCCCTTGTAGGCGATGTAGTCGTCATAGGCGATGGTAAAGGCGCGGATGAAGCCGCGTTCGAAATCGGTATGGATGACGCCGGCGGCAGCGGGCGCTTTGGTGCCGCGCACGATCGTCCAGGCGCGCGTTTCCTTCGGGCCGACGGTGAAATAGGTGATGAGGTCGAGCAGGTGATAGCCGGCGCGGATCAACCGGTCGAGACCGGCTTCGGTGAGCCCGAGGGCCGAGAGGAATTCTTCGGCTTCATCGGCCGGAAGCTGCGCGACTTCGGCCTCGATCGCCGCCGAGATGATCACGCATTCGGCGCCCTGTTGCTTTGCCATCTCCGCGACAGCCGCGGTGTGCTCGTTGCCGGTGGATGCGTCGGCTTCGGAGACGTTGCAGACATAAAGCACCGGGTGCGACGTCAGGAGATTGAGGCCCTTGAGAATTTCGATTTCCTCGTCCGCCAGTGTCTTCAAAAGCAGACGTGCCGGTTTTCCGTCGTTTAGCAGAGCAATTACGGCTTCCATCACCGGCAGTTGGGCCAAGGATTCCTTGTCCTTGCTGGTGGCGCGCTTGCGCGTCTGCTCGACACGGCGTTCCAGGCTTTCGAGGTCGGCGAGCATCAGTTCCGTCTCGATCGTGTCGGCATCGCCAACCGGATTGATGCGGCCTTCCACATGGGTGATGTCGTCGTCCTCGAAGCAGCGCAGCACATGCACGACGGCATCGACTTCGCGGATATTAGCGAGGAACTTGTTGCCGAGACCTTCACCCTTCGATGCGCCGCGCACCAGGCCGGCAATGTCCACGAAGGAAATGCGGGTCGGAATGATTTCCTTCGATCCGGCAATGGCCGCGAGCTGCTGCATGCGGGGGTCCGGCACGGCAACTTCGCCGGTGTTGGGCTCGATGGTGCAGAAGGGATAGTTGGCGGCCTGCGCGGCCGCCGTTTTCGTCAGCGCGTTGAAGAGGGTGGACTTGCCGACATTCGGCAGCCCGACGATACCGCATTTGAAGCCCATGGCTTGAAACCTGTCCGTTTGAAAGAATTCGTTGAGGAGCCTTTTGCGGAAAGGGCAGGGCAAGGTCAAGCCCGGGGGCCGATTTGGGCGGGCAAAGCCCCGCGAATGGCGCGGAATTCTGCGCAAGTTCGGGGCCGGGTTGTCGATGCTGCGGTTGCGGCGCAATATGTGCCGGTCGAGCAACCGATCTTTCGTCATCAACGGGGATTTTCCCCATGGGCTACAATTGAGTGACAATCACGGGCGACAATGATGAGTGACAGTCCTGTTGATCTCAAACCGAAACCGAAAGTCAAACCGAAGCTGGAGCGGCCTAAGCTCTACAAGGTCATTCTGCTGAATGACGACTATACGCCGCGCGACTTCGTCACCCTGGTGTTGAAGGTCGTTTTCCACATGGGCGAGGACACCGGCCACCGGGTGATGATGACGGCGCATCGCTTCGGGAGCGCGGTCGTCGTTGTCTGCGAGCGCGACATTGCCGAGACCAAGGCCAAGGAGGCGAACGATCTTGGCAAGGAGGCCGGGTTTCCGCTGATGTTCACCACCGAGCCGGAGGAGTGACGGCTTTATGCTCAATCCCGCCGGATCTGAAAACCCGTCTTGTTCTGAATGAAACCGCAGCTTTCGTAGAAGGCATGTACCTCAGGACGCTGCCGGCCGGTCAGCAGCATCACCTTGTAGCAATTTGCGGCAAAGGCGGTCTCGATGGCGTGGCGCACGACTGCGCGGCCATATCCCCGGCCGCGACGGGTTTCCAGCGTCACCACATTTTCGATGAAGGCATAGGGACGGGCAGCGCGCGTCAGGTTCAGGATGACGAGAAGCGTGGCGGTTGCAACGGGTTCCTGGTCTTCCATGGCAAAGAACACGGTGAGGCCGGGTTGGCCGAGCATGGCGGCGAAAACCGTGCTTGCCTCTTGCGTCGTCAGTTGCGGGTCCGAAGGGTTCAGCGCCTGGTAAAGTTCGAGCAGTTTCGGCAGATCGTCCGGGCCAGCTTTGCGAAGGCTCATGGTCTCTGAAGACATCTGCGCTCAATCCTTCTTGCCGAACATCCGCTTCAGCATCTCTGCCATCGGCCCGGTTTCCGGCAGTTTTTTCGGTTGGGCGTTGTTGCGCGCCTGATGGATGTGGGATTGCGCGGCGGGCTTGGCCGCCTTGGCCGGTTTTTCCGTTTCCGGCTTGCTGCCGGTGGCAAGCGCCAGCTTGTTCATCAGCTGCGAATCCTCTGATTTCACCAGCATGGCGGCATTGTCGGCAATGGCGTCCAGCAGCGGATCGAGCCAGACCCGGTCGGTCTTGGCGAAATCACCGAGAACGTGGCCATGCACCCGCTCCTTGTCGCCGGGATGGCCGATGCCGAGGCGCAGGCGGCGGTATTCCTTGCCGCAATGGGCGTCGATCGATTTCAGGCCATTATGGCCGCCATGGCCGCCGCCGGTCTTGATGCGCGCGCGGCCTGCAAGCAAATCGAGTTCATCATGGATGACGATAATGTCTGCCGGTGCAAGCTTGAAGAAACGCATGGCCTCGCCGACGGACTCACCCGACAGGTTCATGTAGGTGAGGGGCTTCATCAGCAGAACTTTCTCACCGCCTATTTCGCCTTCGGAAATCTCCGCCTTGAATTTCCGCGCCCAGGGCGAGAAGGAAGGCAGGCGCTGCAGCGCATCCACGGCCATGAAGCCGATGTTGTGACGGTTTCCCGCATATTGGGCGCCGGGGTTACCAAGGCCTGCGATGATCTTCATGGGGCATGTCCGCTTTTTTGCCTGACGATGCTGTTGTCACCACCCCGAAATGTTCCGGCTGTCAATCTTTTTATGGATTTTTGATGTCGCGAGCGGGCGCTCAAGGGCTGACGAGTTTGTAGCGGTCGAATATGCTCTGTTGCGTTCCATCGGCGATCAGCCTGTCCAGGCGCGCCTGCAATTTTGCAATGACCTCGTCTGGAACGCTTTTGTTGCAGGCAAGACCCAGCTGTTGCCGCGCCAGCGTTATCACTTCCCTGAACGTGCCTGGGGGTTGGCTTTTGAAAGTACTTTCCGACATGGGCATCAGGTCGATGCGGCCTGCGTTCAGCTTGTGAAGCGTGATCTGGAAATCAGCACCGACATCCACATGCTCGAAACCGAGGTTGCCAAGAAGGACCTCGGTGTAGTCGCCACGCTGGGTGCCGACCCGGTATTTCCTCGCGTCTTCCAGACTGGAGACGTTGATATCCGCATTCTGGCGCGCCACGAGGATGTTGCGGTCGCTATGGATCGGCGAGACCCATTTGAATAATTTTTCCCGTTCGGACGTTCTTGCCGTGGCAAAGACGCAATGCATGGCCTTCGTTGTGGCCAATGCGATCGCCCGCGCCCAGGGCATGACGGCAACCTCGTAATCGGTGCCGGTATCCTCAAGCACGATCCTGAGCTGGTCGATATAAACACCCGCCACGCTGCCATCGTCGTTTTGCAGATTATAAGGTGGGTAAACCTCGGTGGTCAGGAAAAGCTTGGCTGCGCTGGCCGGGCCGGCAAGAGCAAGAAAGATCAGACAAAAGCGGATCAATCCCATGGCTGCTCCCACCCGTTTACGCCTGTCGCGCCGCGGCGCGGTCTGCGCCGTTATCCGCATTCAATGCGGCGATCAGCCGTTCGATGGGCTGCGGTCGCGCAAAATAATAGCCCTGTCCGTAATCCGCGCCTATCACTGTCAGAAGCTCCTTCTGCTCTTCCGTCTCGACGCCTTCGGCGATGACGGAGCAATTCATCTTGTGTGAGATTGCGGCGATACCCTCGACCAGCATGCGGCTGCGCTGCCTTATCTCCACCGTGTCGTCGCAGATCGAGCGCGTGAAGGACTGATCGATCTTGACGATGTCGACCGGAAAGCGGCTGAGATAGCTTAGCGACGAATAACCGGTGCCGAAATCGTCCAGCGCGATGCGGCAGCCCAGCTGGTGAATGGCATTGAGGATCGCCCGGATTTGCGGATCGTCCTTCATGATGACCGCCTCGGTTATCTCGATAATCAGCCGCTTGGGAAGAATGCCGTAGCGGTGAAGGACGCCGGCGATACGGGTCGGCAATCCCGGTTCGAACTGCAGCGGCGAAAAATTTACCGCCACATAGGATTGCTCCATGCCGGGCAGGTGCGACAGTCTGGCCAGATTGGCGATTGACTGGTCGAGGATGACATTGCCGATGCGATGGATGGTACCGTTTTCTTCCGCAAGGCTTATGATCGTGGCGGGAGAAAGCAATCCCTTTTCCGGATGGTTGAGACGCAACAGTGCCTCGAAACCCGCCGTCTGGCCGGTTGCAAGATCTTGAATCGGCTGGAAATAAGCCTCGAACCAATTGTCGGAAAGCGCCTGCGCGATATCCCGTTCCAATTCCGCATGTTCGCGCGCCCGGTCCATGATCGAGCTGTCGAAGATCTGCGAGCCGTTCTTGCCCGTTCTCTTGCGGGTATACATGGCCATGTCGGCATTCTGCAAAAGTTCGGACGCGCTTGCGGCATGCAGCGGGTAGATCGCCATGCCGATGCTGGCGCTGAGACGGATGCTGTTGCCTTCGATCTCGAAGGGCGTGTCCAGCATGGTGCAAATCCGCTCGCAGAACAGCTGGGCGCGCTCCTCCACCTTGTCGCCGGCAAGCAGGATGGCGAATTCGTCGCCGCCCAGACGCGACGCGCTGTCCAGCGGTGTCAGCAGTGGTTCGATTTTCAGCGTGAATTCCCGCAGAACCGCATCGCCTGCCGCATGGCCGAGATTGTCGTTGATGGCCTTGAACCGGTCGAGGTCTATGAAAAGGCATGCCAGTTCGCTGCCGTTCCTGTCTGCGTCACGGATCTGCACGTCGAGAATGGCCTCGAAACCCTGGCGATTGAAGAGGCCGGTCAAATGGTCGGAAATAGCCTGCTGGCGGTTGCGCTTTTCCGACTGGCGCAACTCCGTCACGTCAGTCATGACGCAGAGATATGTGCCCTGATGTGCGTTGCCGGAATCAAGGGCTTTTTCAAGGATGAGGGCGTCCATAACGCTGCCATCCATGCAATGAAAACGCACCGTGATACCCGCATGTGCGGCGTCGGGCGAATGTTGTGCCGCCTTGCGCTGCAGGAAAAGGGACCGGTCATCCGGGTGGATGAGGTCGGCGAAATTCAGGCCGAGTATTCTGGCCCGATCATAACCGGTCGCCTGCACCCAATAGTCGCTGACCGCGGCAATCCTGTCGTATCTGTCAAGCGAGAACAGCATGGCGGGTGTGCGATTGTAGATTTCCGTCTTCCGCTCATGGGCATGCTTGATTTCCAGCTCTTCCTTTTCAAGCTGGGTCTGCATTTCGTTGAAGCTTTTTGCCAGCCTGCCGATCTCGTCCTTCGAGCGCCAGTCGACATGGTGGCGGGAGCCGACGCGGCGTGTCGCTTCTATCGCTGCCGCCAGCCGCATCAGCGGGCGGATGACCATGAAGCGGTTGCCGGCGATGGCCGCAAGAACGGTGGTCAGAATGGCGAGAATGAAAATTGTGATGAACGCCAGTTCGGTGCGGCTGAGAGAGGTCAGAAGACCGATATCGTCGTAATAGACTGTCAGTTGCCCGACGGTGACGACACCGTTTGTGGTTTTGTAGGTCACTTCGCGGGTCGTGGAGGCTGCATCCTGAATGATGTCGCTGCCGGCCGTCTGGATGATGTCCAGCTGGCCAGAGGTATCCTTGACCTCGACCATGCGGATCACGGGGTCGGAGACGAGGGTGCCGGTAATCTGATTTATGGTGTCGTCGTCGAGATCCCATAGCGGGCGGGCAAGCGCCTGCGCATTGGTTGACAGCAGAATCTCAAGGTGATTGCGCTGGCTACGGATAGCCTCGTGATAGGAGAGGGTCAGCAAAAGGGTGAAAAGCGGGGCGACCACTGTGAGAAGTGCACCGGAAACAATCGCGATAAAGCGACTTTCGACGGAATGAGCCATGTTCTATTGCAGTACCCTCTACCCCAGATAACTGCGCCCCGTTTCCGCCCCGCCCGGAGAGACATCCTTGAGGTTTTCGGCAACGGCCTTGTATCCTCACTGTATTTCTTCAACCCGTCCGGTGTTTTCACGATAACGCAATGGGCATCGTTTCATGGAATTGTTAATTCACGCTGAAACGGGACCGGCATCCTGCACGCGGCGAGAGGTTTTTGCTTTTAAAGTTCATAAAAACTAAAAGGCCCGTTCCGAAAAACGGAACGGGCCTTTTAGCTCAAATCTATCTGGCCTTATGGCCGCAGATTATTATTCAGAAGCTTCGCCGGCTTCTTCTTCTTCTTCAGCAACGCCGCCAGCCGGAGCAACGATCGTTGCGATCGTGAAGTCACGGTCGGCGATTACAGGCGAGATGTTCTTCGGCAGCTTCACATTCGAAATGTGAACGCTGTCGCCGATCTTCAGACCGGAGAGATCAACCGTGATGAATTCCGGAATGTCGTTGGCCGGGCAGTGGAATTCCACCGTGTGGCGAACGATGTTCAGAACGCCGCCGATCTTGATTTCCGACTTTTCTTCGTTTTCGAAGTGAACCGGAACTTCAACGTTGACGAGCGTGTTGCCCGAAACGCGCAGGAAGTCGACGTGCATGGTGAAGTCGCGGACCGGATCAAGCTGGTAGTCCTTCGGCAGGACCTTGATCTTCTTGCCGTCGACGTCGATTACCGCCACAGTCGTCATGAAGCCGCCAGCGTGGATACGCTTGGTTACTTCGTTGGTCGACAGAGCGATGGAAATGGGGGCCTGCTTGTCACCATAGATGACAGCGGGAATCAAACCGTTGCGGCGAAGTTCACGAGAGGACCCCTTACCAACTCGTTCGCGCGCCTCGGCCTTGAGCTCATACGATTCTTTGCTCATGGCAATTCCTTTCGAGGTTATATGGAGAGTTCATGCCCGCGGGCGCTGAACTGGAGAGGCTAAAAGCCATCTCGCCCGCGTTGCCTCCAAGGGTGTCTACACGGGTGCGGGCGCTATAATACAAACGGAAGACAAAGACAAGAGCGGCCGTTTTCCACGGATGCTATGCTGTGATTTTATTAGACTTGTCTAATTCACTCGTGCATTGCAACTTTTAATATATGCTTATCCATTCATATAAACCGGCTGCAAACTTGGCAAGTGATAAGGCTGCCTGGAATTCCAATTGCGTAGATGACAATGCTTAAAGTTCTCCAGTGCCTTACCGTCGATCATGACTTCCGATACACCACAGCAGCGGTCCTCGTCTGCATGCTGGGAAGCTTCGTCACGATGCGTCTTTTCTCGAGGGCGCGTCAGGCGAGGGGTTGGCAAAAGGTCAACTGGCTGTTTCTGGCTGGTGTCAATGGTGGGTCGGCGATATGGACCACCCATTTCGTGGCGATGCTGGGTTATGTCGCTGCCGGGGAGGTGGGGTACGATCCCTATCTGACCGGGCTTTCGCTTCTCATCGCCATTGCCACAACGACAACCGGCTTTGCCATTTCCGCCTATGGCGGACGCACAGCGCTGGTGGAAGCGGGTGGTGCGACAGTCGGTCTCGGTATTGCGGCCATGCATTATACCGGCATGGCTGCCTATCAGATCCAGGGTATGATTTTCTGGAACCAGACCTACGTCATCGCTTCGCTGGTGCTCGGGGCTGTATTCGGCGCGCTCGCGGTCAATCGCATCGCGCGCCCAGTCAACCGGTTTTGCCAATATAGCTCTGTTGCGTTCCTCATCCTGGCCATCGCCTCCATGCATTACACCGGCATGGCCTCGATGTTGTTCGAGTTCGATCCGCGCATCGTCATTTCGGAAAGTCTGCTGCCGCCCGCCATCATGGGTGGGGGCGCCATCGCCGTGACGCTTCTCCTGCTGGCGCTCGGGCTTTCCACCTATGTCATCGACGCCCAGTCCACCCAGCAGGCGGTCGCCCGCTATCGTCATCTTTCGTTGCACGATCCGCTGACGGGCATTCCGAACCGCGCGGCATTTATCGAACATCTCAACCGCCGCACGCGCCATCTCTCCATGGGCGCACACACGGCGCTTTTGTCCATCGATCTCAACCGCTTCAAGGAAATCAACGACGTTCACGGCCATGCGGCGGGCGATGCCGTGCTGCGCGCCATTGCCGACCGCGCAAGTTCCGTTCTGAAAGCCGGGGAGTTTCTGGCGCGTATGGGCGGGGATGAATTCGTGGCGATGACCCATTCCTATTATACCCGCGCCGATGGTGCGGAATTCGCCCAGCGGCTGATCGAGCAGATCAGCAGGCCGGTCGAATGGAACGGGCAGACATTTTCGGTCGGCGCGAGTGTAGGCATATCGGTGCGCAATACCGGCGCCATTGACGCCGACACGCTGATGGCGCAGGCCGATGTCGCCATGTATCGGGCAAAAGGCGGGAATTCCGACACGATCTGCTTTTACGACAAGTCCATGGATGAAGCGGCACGCGAACGCAACGCGCTTGCCGTGGCCATGCGCAGCGGTCTCGCCAACAGCGAGTTCGAGCTTTATTACCAGCAGCAGAATGATACCAAGAGCGGCAGCATCGTCGGTTTCGAGGCGCTGTTGCGCTGGAAACATCCGGAACGCGGTATGATCTCGCCCGTCGAATTCATTCCGATCGCGGAGCAGACCGGCTTTATCGTCGAATTGGGCGAATGGGTTCTGCGCGAAGCCTGCGCGCAGGCGGCTCTCTGGAAAAAATCGCTTTCCATCGCCGTCAATGTCGCCCCGCAGCAGCTTGCGGACAATGATTTCCCCGAGAAGGTCGAGAAGATTCTTAGGGAGACGGCGCTTGCGCCTGAGAGGCTTGAGCTTGAAATCACCGAAGGCAGCATCATCGCCGACCACCGCCACGCGCTGATCACGATCCGCAAACTCAAGGCGCTCGGCGTCAAGATCGCCATGGACGATTACGGCACGGGCTATTCCTCCCTGTCGACCCTGCAGAGCTTTCCCTTCGACAAGATCAAGATCGACCGGGCCTTTATCGATGGCCTGTCGACCAATGTGCAGTCGGAGGCGATCGTTCGCTCCACGCTCATTCTGGCGCATAGCCTCAATATTCCGGTGCTTGCGGAAGGTGTCGAGACGAAGGCCCATATCGAGTTCCTTCGCCGCGAAGGCTGCCTGCAGGTGCAGGGCTTCTTCTTCGGCAGGCCCGGTCCCTTGACCTCCATCGCCAATCTCGTCGACGACACGTTCCTCTCGACGGAGGACGAGCCGGAGGTCACCACCACCGGCCAACGCTATTTCAAGGCGGTATGATTTCAGGCGCAGCCCGCGGTTGCGCTGACGGATGCGGGTCGCAAAGTTTTTAGTTGAAACGTGAACGCTTCCAGCGCACCATTGCCGAAAAGCTTTGGGAGGAGCGAATGCCGACAGACGTCGCCCATGCGGACCGCGTGTATGAAACAGCGCGCCAACGTTCCGCAGCCGCAAGTTCTCCGATTATCGCCTCATGGCGCCGTTGCATGGTCACGCACCGTCTTGCGCCGGAGGAAAACCGCAAGCCGATCTTTCTTACCGACGTCGAATTCCGCCGCGCACGCGAAAGTGCGGCGGGACTGATTGCCGAAAGCACGGATGAACTCGACCGCATTTTTCACAGTGTCGGCAAATCCGGCTGCTGCCTGCTTTTGACAGACGCCCAGGGCGTCGCGCTGGAGCGCCGGGGTGCTGCCGGCGACGATCGTGATTTCCGGGCGCTCGGTCTCTGGTCCGGCGCCGTCTGGAGCGAAGCGAGCGTCGGAACCAATGGTATTGGAACGGCACTTGCCGACGAACGTTCGGTGGTGGTCTATCGCGACCAGCACTTCTTCACATCGAACACGGAACTCTGCTGCACCACGGCCCCGATACGCGACCATACCGGCCGTGTGACGGGCGCTCTCGATATTTCCACATGCCGCGACGACATCAACGAAATGACGTTTTCTTTCGTCACGCAGGCGGTGCGGGATGCGGCGCAGCGTATCGAGGGCAATCTCTTCCGCCGGGCCTTTCCCGGCGCGCGCATCGTCGTGGTGCCTACGGGTTTCAGTCCGGCACTTTCGTTGCTTGCCGTCGATCAGGACGATCTCGTGCTTGGGGCGACGCGCGCGGCGCGCCTTGCGCTGAAGCTCGATGACCATCGCATTGCGCAGGGGCTGCCCGCCGCCGATGTCTTGCAGGAACAGCGTCACGACGGCGGTTCCGATCTTGAGGAGGCGGAACGTTCGGCTTTGCGCCGGGTTCTGTCGCGCACCAATGGCAATGTCACGCAGGCCGCGTCCCTGCTCGGCATCAGCCGCGCCACGCTTCATCGCAAGATGAAGAAATTCGACGTGCATTGAGGCTACCCGAGACGATACCCGCTTAATTCAGCGGGATCGGAGCGGGTTTGTCGCAGATGTGAGACAATGTGCGCTGCGGAACCGCGCGGTGCCACTACCCGCCACGATCATCTAGGCCCACCTTCCTGTCATGCGGTCCGTCGCGGATCGTTTTCATCAGGGAGGATGAAATTATGAATATTCAGGTTCAGCACAAAGCTGGCGAAGCGCCCTTCAAGCTGAAATACGGAAATTTCATCGGCGGCAAATGGGTGGAGCCGAAATCCGGCCGCTACATGGACAATCTGTCGCCGGTAACGGGTCACAAGATTTGTGAGGTTCCGCGCTCCGATGCGGCCGATATCGAACTCGCACTGGATGCCGCCCACCAGGCGCGGGAGAAGTGGGGCAAGACGAGCGTTACCGAACGTTCCAACATCCTGCTCAAGATTGCCCAGCGCATCGAGGACAATCTAGATCTCATCGCACGGGCCGAAACCTGGGATAACGGCAAGCCGCTACGCGAGACCACCAATGCGGATATTCCGCTGACGATCGACCATTTCCGCTATTTTGCGGGCTGCATCCGCGCGCAGGAAGGCACGATCGGCGAAATCGACAATGACACGGTCGCTTATCATTTCCATGAGCCTCTCGGCGTCGTCGGCCAGATTATTCCGTGGAACTTCCCGATCCTGATGGCCGCATGGAAACTTGCGCCGGCACTCGCCGCAGGCAACTGCGTGGTACTGAAGCCGGCGGAACAGACGCCTGCTTCTATTCTGGTGGTGATGGAGCTTATCGAAGACCTGCTGCCGCCGGGCGTGCTCAACATCGTCAACGGCACTGGTGTTGAAGCGGGCAAGCCGCTGGCGCAGAGCAAGCGCATCGCCAAGATCGCCTTCACCGGCTCCACCCCCGTCGGCAAGGAAATCATGCGTTATGCGGCCGACAATGTCACAAACATCACGCTGGAACTGGGCGGCAAGTCGCCGAACATCTTCTTTGCCGATGTGATGAATGAAGACGACGCCTTCCTTGACAAGGCGCTTGAAGGTTTCGCCTTCTTCGCGCTCAATCAGGGCGAAGTCTGCACGTGCCCGTCGCGTGCGCTGGTGCATGAATCGATCTACGACCGCTTTATGGAAAAGGCGATCAAGCGCGTTCAGGCCATCAGCCAGGACGACCCGCTCAATCCGTCGACCATGCTGGGTGCGCAGGCCTCGCAGGAACAGTTCGACAAGATCATGCGCTATCTGGATATCGGCAAGAAGGAAGGCGCAAAGGTTCTGACCGGCGGTGACCGCAAGACGCTCACGGGCGATCTTAAGGACGGTTATTACATTCAGCCGACGGTCTTCGAAGGCAACAACAAGATGCGGGTTTTCCAGGAGGAAATCTTCGGTCCTGTCGTTTCGGTCACCACCTTCAAGACGGTGGAAGAAGCGCTCGAAATCGCCAATGACACGGTTTACGGTCTTGGCGCTGGCGTCTGGAGCCGCGATACCAATATCGCCTATCGCGCTGGTCGTGGCATCGAAGCGGGCCGCGTGTGGACCAATTGCTACCACGTCTATCCGGCCGGTGCCGCCTTTGGTGGTTACAAGCAGTCAGGCATTGGTCGCGAGACCCACAAGATGATGCTCGATCACTACCAGCAGACCAAGAACCTGCTCGTATCCTACAGCCCGAACAAGGTTGGCTTCTTCTGAGTTCCTCCCCGGAAGCCGGCGACGGATCGTCCTGATTTCCGGCCGCCGGCGAGTTCCCAGGGGCTTCGGTCCCTGGGAACCCGGATGAAGTTCAGCAAAATAAAAGGCCGGAGGTTTTGCCTCCGGCCTTTTTTTACTGCGGACTATGCCGCGTAACGCTGGTCGCGGTTTCGGGTGGCACCTACGGAGAACTGGCCCACCTGTTCGGTCAGGCCATCAGCTTCGCTTGCGAGCGAGAAGGCCGCAGCCGTCGTTTCCTCCACCATCGCCGCGTTCTGCTGCGTTACATGGTCGAGTTCGTTGACGGAGGCGTTGATTTCGCCGAGGCGGCCGGATTGTTCGCGCGAAGCTGTGGCGATTTCACCGATCTGATCGTTGACCGACTGGATGCGTTTCTGGATCTGCTCGAGGCTTTCTCCGGTTTTCAGCACCAGTGCCACGCCGCTTTCCACATCGCCCGCAGAGGTGGCGATGAGCGTCGTGATATCCCGTGCGGCAGCCGCCGATTTCTGCGCGAGTTCCCGCACTTCCTGTGCCACGACCGCAAAGCCCTTTCCGGCCTCACCGGCGCGGGCGGCCTCAACCCCGGCGTTCAGCGCCAGAAGATTGGTCTGGAAGGCAATCTGGTCGATGACGTCGATGATCTGGCGGATCTTGGACGACGACGTCTCGATCCGCTCCATGGCGACGATCGCTTCTTTGACGACAGCGGTGGATTTATGGGCATCCTGCATGGTTTCCGCCGTCGTTCCGACTGCGACGTCGCAGCGGGAGAGGGAAACGTTGACGGCCTGCGTCATGTCTCCAAGTGCGGCGGCTGCTTCTTCGAGGGCGGCCGCCTGGCGTTCCGTGCGCCGCGACAGATCTTCCGATGCGCTTTTCAGCTCGCCGGAGCCGGAGCGGATGGCATTGGCGCTTTCGCCGATGCTGGAGATCGTCGCATCCAGCCCCGCTATGGAGTTGTTGAAATCGACGCGCAGATGGTCGAGCGACGGCACGAAGGGTTTTTCAATGCGAAGATCGAGCCTGCCCGCAGCAAGATTGGCAAGGCCGGTCGCAAGCGCATCGACTGCTTCTTCCAGTTCCTTTGCACTTCTTGCCTTTTCCATCTCACGCTGGGCACGTTCCTCGTCCAGTTCTTCGCTTTTGCGATGGGACTCGGTTTCCATGCGCTGCTTGTCGAGAATGCCCTGGCGGAAGGATTCCAGTGCGCGCGCCATGGTGCCGATTTCGTCACCACGGGAAACGGCCTTGATCTCAATATTATGGTCACCACCGTTCAGACGTTCCATCAACCCGGCAAGGCCGGTCAGCGGCTTGGTCAGGCTGGCGGAAACGAAAATGCCGATGAGTGTCATGACGGCAAGCACCGCAAGTGTTGCAAGCGTTGCCCAGAAGGCGAGATCATTGGCCGCTGCCAGCACCTTGCCCTCCTGCTGGCCGATGGCCAGAAGATGCTTCTGTCCGAAAACGGAGACCGGACGATAGGCGTAGAAGATGCTGCCCGCAGGGGTCTTCGCCATGACCGTTCCGGCTTCGCTGGCACCTGTAAGTGCCGCGAGACTTTCGGAAACGGCGACACCAGCCCCACCGGAGAGCACGCCCGCGCGAAGTTTGCCTTCAGCGCTCAGAAGAACGGCGTCGTCGATGGACTTGCCGGTTTCCTCAGGTGTTACCACCGCACCGATACGGTCTGCGGAAATGCGCATGATGACGGCGCCCTTGCGCTGCAACTGGCCCCAGTTCGAGACCGCAAGCGGCATGCCGATCAGGGCCGAGTCATTGGTGCCGCCATCGCTGAACCCAGTTGTGCTGATGACACCGTCCTTGCCGGCCTCGATGCGGTCGAACAATTCCTTGATCGTGCTGTTTTGCGGTTCCGTCACATTGGTCAGGAAGTTCTTGCCCTTGGTCACGGAATAGATAATGAGGCCTGCCTTGTCGATGACGTAGATGTCGCTGACCCGGGTGTTGCGCCAGACGCTGGCGATGGCCGCGTTGATCGTGGCGTGGCGAATGGCATAGAGCAGCCGCAAACCTTCACCGTTGAAGGAGGCGCGCTCCTCCTCGGATACGCCCTCGCGGCGGAATGCCTGAATGATCGCATCCTTTTCCGTCGGTACGACCGTGGTCATGGTTTCCAGCGCCTGAGCGATCGCAGCGTTCTGCGACAGCTCGGAAATGCTTTGTTCGACGCGCAGCGTATAGGCATCAAGCTGTTTGGACTGGTTTCCCGCAACCGTCTCGAGCCTGATCTTGCTGGCGTCGATCAGGCCGGACTTGCCCATTTCGTATGACAGCAGCCCAACGGCCAGGCACGAAACCAGCGTCGCGCCCGTGACGAGCGCTGCGAATTTGGCCTTGATTGACAATGATTTAGCTTTGACAGCAGTCGGATTTGCACCCGGCATCCTGTTTCCTCCCCCCAAAAGAACGTTGCGGTACCGTCGCAACAATTGTTTACGGTCGGGTTAAGCTTGGCGGGGAATTGTATGATTATTTCCCGCATACCGTGAAAAAATCCAAGGCCCTGGCCGCCATTCTCCGTAATAAAACTGCAATGGAACAGGCGCATACCGTGCGAAGTTCAACGGCTGTTCATATTCATGCAAGCTTTTCGCGCTCCTGCTCTTGCCACTATCGACGATGTTTGCGGAACACCCGCGGCTGGATATGACGGAGCCCCTTTGAGATCGATCCCGGATTTCGCGGTTATCGTACCCATGCACAATGAGGAAGCGAGCGTTGAAACGCTTGTCGCTGAGATCGTTGCTGCCTGCCAGCCGGTCGGTCCGTTCGAGATTATCGTGGTGGACGACGCATCTTCCGATCGCACGGCGGATGTGGCGCTTTCGCTTGCCGGGCGTTATCCGATGCTGCGGCTGGTGCGGCATGACCGGCAGGGCGGGCAATCGGCTGCGATCCATAGCGGTGTGCAGGCAGCGCGCGCGCCGGTTGTCTGTATGCTTGACGGAGACGGGCAGAACCCGCCGGACAATCTGCCGGCGCTTCTTGCGCCGCTTCTTGCCACGAACGCGCCGAGCCGGCTTGCGCTTGTGGCCGGGCAGCGCGTCGGCCGGCGCGATACGCTTGCAAAACGTCTTTCCTCCCGCTTCGCCAATGGCTTGCGGGCGCGGATATTGAAGGACGGCACGCGGGATACCGGCTGCGGCCTCAAGGCTTTCCGTCGCGACGCCTATCTCGCCTTGCCCTATTTCGATCACCACCACCGCTATTTTCCGGCGCTCTTCAATCGCGACGGCTGGCAGGTTGCCCATGTCGACGTCACGCACCGGGCGCGCCTTCATGGCAATTCCCATTACACCAATATCGGCCGCGCGCTTGTCGGCATCCACGACCTGATCGGCGTTGCCTGGCTGTTGCGGCGGCGCAAGCGGGCAAGTTGGGCCGAAACCTTCAAAACGGAGACATCGCCGTGAACGCACCGGCCTTATGGTCCATGCTGCATGTGAACAGCTGGAAGGAATTTCTCTGGGTCTGCACCGGCTTTATGGGCCAGATGCTGTTCACCATGCGTTTTCTGGTTCAATGGATTTCGTCGGAACGGGCGAACCGCTCGGTCATTCCGGTAGCCTTCTGGTATTTCTCCATCGTCGGCGGCCTTGTGCTGCTATTATACGCGATCTGGCGTCGCGATCCCGTTTTCATTCTGGGACAGGCCTCCGGCCTGTTCATTTATGCCCGAAATCTCTGGTTGATCCATGCAGAACGCCGCCAGCATGCATGAGGCCGCAGCTCTGCCTTACGCGCAGGCGAATGAGCAGCGCCAATGGATGACGTTTGCGCTTGCGGCAATCGTGCTCGTCACCGTGCTGCGCGTCCTCGGGCTTGCTTTCAACCGCACCGATCTTTTCGTTGATGAGGCGCAATATTGGCTGTGGGGCCGGGAGATGGCGTTCGGCGCCTATTCCAAGCCACCGCTGATCGGCTGGATCATTCGCGCCGCCACCACTCTGAGCGGCGGCGAGAGCACCTTCGACGTGCGGCTCGCCGCCCCGGTCATCCATGGCATAGCGGCCGCGGCGATCCTTGCGCTCGGGCGCATGATCTATGATGCGAAGCTCGCCTCGCTTGCCGCTGTCATCTACCTGACGCTGCCCGCCGTAACGCTCGGCAGCCTGCTGATCTCGACCGATACGCCGATGATGCTGTTCATCGTGCTGTCGATGATCTGCGTGCGCAAGCTTGCGGAAGCATGCGCTGCCGGTGTGTCCGCGATGCTCTGGAGCATTGCGCTCGGTCTAAGCTTCGGCCTCGGGCTGATGTCTAAATATGCGATGATCTATTTTCTGCCCTGCTTCATCGCTGCCGGCTGGCTGTGCGTGGGCTGGCGCATCCGTTGGCGTGACGCCGGTATTGCTGTAGTTGTCTGCGCCGCCGTCATCGCTCCCAATCTTTGGTGGAATGCTGCGCATGATTTCATGACCGCGCGCCACACGGCGGACAATGCCAACTGGCATGGCGTTAAGCTGAAAATTGGTCCGGCGCTCGAGTTCTTCTTCTCGCAGGCGGGTGTTGTCGGGCCGTTCGTCTTCATCGGCATGATCGTCGCGACGTTCAGGGCGAAAACCGCTGAAACCCGGGCGCTTGTCGCCCTTTCGGTGCCGATCGTGCTTCTGATCACGGCACAGGGGCTGATGTCGCGGGCGCTCGCCAATTGGGCGGTGGGGGCTTATGCCGCGGGCGTGCTTCTGGCGGTGCCTGTCCTGGCATCCCGGCGCTGGCTTACCGTCTCCACCCTTGTGCTCGGCGGCATCGTTGCCATCGCACTGCCGCTGATGACGATTGCCGGAACGGAATTGCGCTTGCCGAATGGCGACCTGGCGATGAAGCGTTATCTCGGCGGCTCGGAGCTTGTGTCGACCGGCCTTTCAAGGGCGCGAGAGGCGGGGGCGGATGCAATCGTCGCTGCAGATCGCTCCATTCTGGCCGAGCTCTTTTATCAGCTGCGGGACGAAAAGCTGCTCATGCCGCGCGCTCTGCCTGAAACCGGCGTTCCTTCCAGCCACTACGCGCTTCTTTACCCGCTGAAAGCCGGAGAGGCGACAAATCCCGTCTATCTTGCGAGGGCGGACAGCCTGCCGGGCTGTCTCAATGGCGAGGCGCCGCTATCGACCTGGGTTGCCGGGCCGGGCTCGTTCGAGGGCAAGGAAATCGGTCTCTGGCGTCTGCCGCCACAATGCATCCCGAGGGTTGCCGATGGACAATGATCTTTCGCATATGCGGATCACGATCTGGGTTACGTTCGCCACATTGGCGCTCGTCATCCTGTTCGCGACCTTCCCGTCCATCGACCTCGAGTTTTCTTCCCTGTTTTTCTCGCCCGAAGCGCGCCTGTGGGCTGGAAGCCTGCCGGTTCCGGAATGGTTTCGCGATACGTTGCGGGAGTTAACGGAACTGGCCGCACTTCTGGCCTTCATCGTTCTGGTCGGCAACATCAGGCTGGGCGCGATGCAGCGCACCGGCTGGCGCGTCTGGGCCTTTCTCTGCGGGCCTGTGGTGCTCTGCGCCGGGCTTCTGGTAAACGGGGTGCTGAAGGCCAATATCGGCCGCGCCCGCCCGTTCAGCGTCAGCGATTTCGGTGGACATCAGCTTTTTACGCCGCCTTTCCAGTTCAGCACGCAATGTTATTCAAACTGTTCGTTTTCCTCCGGGGAAACGGCGCTCATAGCGAGCTTTTTCCTGCCGCTCTGCGCGCTTGTCTGGAACCGCCTGCAATGGGGCGGGCGTCTTTTCATGGGCAGCACTGCCGCCGGCGCCATCATCCTCATGTCCGGTCTGCGTATTGCAGCTGGCGGGCATTTTCTCAGCGATGTGGTGATGTCCGTGCTGTTTTCCGCACTGACGACGCTGTTCCTTTACCGGGCGCTGGCAATTGCCCGTCATCGTCATCTATTTACCGGCGATGCCGTTACGGCCGATGCCATCAGCCTTTGGCGCAATGGCAGCCATGCTGTTCGCACCCGCGCTCGGCGCTGGTGGCCGAAAATCAAGGCCGCCGCCACACGGCTGCAACGACCGCCGGATGCGGGCACGGCATCTTCCTGAGTGGTGCAGATGGAGTGCTGCGATCTCTGCGGATGCTGAGATAGCTGGCAAAATTGATAAGCCTTCTTCTCATCATGCCAATCTTTAACCGGCATCCAGCCACGGCGCGGACGCGCCGTAAGAAAGGATCTTACGCGATCAAAGACTTGATCGCACTGGACCCCGGACTAATCCGGGGTGACAGTATGCGGATGCAGTGATTTTGCAGATGTACGAGAGAAACGATTGCTTCAGTCGAACAGGCCGGAAACCGACTGTTCCTGCGCGGTGCGGTTGATCGCTTCGCCCAGAAGGCCCGCAGTGCTGATCACGCGGATATTGTGCGCGGACTGGACGCTGGTGGTCGGCTGGATGCTGTCGGTGATGACGAGTTCGCGCAGCTTCGATGAGGCCACGCGGGCAACGGCGCCGCCGGAAAGCACGCCGTGCGTGATATAGGCAGTGACGCTGGTTGCGCCCTTTTTCAACAGCGCTTCGGCAGCATTGCAGAGCGTGCCGCCGGAATCGATGATATCGTCGATCAGGATGCAGTCCTTGCCGGATACGTCGCCGATGACGTTCATGACTTCGGATTCACCCGGACGGTCACGGCGTTTGTCGACGATGGCCAGCAGACAGTCCAGACGCTTCGACAGGGCACGGGCGCGCACCACACCGCCAACGTCAGGCGAAACGACCATGACGTTGTTGGTGTCGTAGTGGTCCTTGATATCGCGGGCCAGAATGGGCGCTGCGAAGAGGTTGTCGGTCGGAATATCGAAAAAGCCCTGGATCTGGCCGGCGTGAAGATCGAGCGTCAGAACGCGGTCGGCGCCGGCTTCGGTGATCAGGTTGGCGACGAGCTTGGCGGAAATCGGTGTGCGGGGGCCGGCTTTGCGATCCTGGCGGGCGTAACCGAAATAGGGGAGTACTGCCGTGATGCGTTTTGCCGAGGAGCGGCGCATGGCATCGATCATGATGAGCAGTTCCATCAGATGATCGTTTGCCGGAAACGAAGTGGACTGGACGAGAAAAACGTCCTCCCCGCGTACGTTTTCACTGATTTCTACGAAAATTTCCTGGTCAGCAAACCGCTTTACGGTGGCATTTCCCAAGGGAACGTTGAGATACTTGCAGATCGCTTCGGCAAGGTGCCGGTTCGAATTGCCTGCGAAAACCTTCATTGCGCCCGCCTGTTTCCATGCAATCGCCTTGCGCCACGGGAAAGTGTCTGCCGTAACCAAGCGTCGTTCAAGGGGAGGAACATCCGGCTGAAAAGCCTTTGCCGGATACGCCTTGTTGCCATGCGCGCCTTAATAGCGTTGTTGCTTCCGATTGCAAGAGGACTCCGTGCTTTCGCAATGATTTTCATGAAATCTCTGTGACTTCTCCCGCCGTTTCATCTCATCCCCTTTGAGACTGCTTCCATGACGAATACTCGTTGAGCGTTTTTGCGGCGATATCCTGCATGACCCTGTCGGTCGCGGCGGCCCAGGGATCGCTGCCCTTGGCTGCCACCGTTTCCTGCCCCTGCAGGCGATGGAGCCTGACACCATTGGCATCCAGAACGTCCCAGACGTAGATGATGTTGACCTTGCTGCCATCGGCGAAGGCGGAGAAATATCCCTTGAGGATGTTCTCTGCCGAATTGTCGTTGGAGGCGCGGATTGTCAGCCCCTTTGCCCGCGCCTCGGCGCCCAGTTGCCGCGAAAGCGGCGTGACGGCCTGAACGGGCGCGCCGATGATCGGCAGGAAGCGGATGGTGTTGCCGGAAGCAGCGGGGGCAAGTGCAGCCGTCTGCTGTGGAGGCGGCGGCTGGGTGCTGGCGGGTGAGTGGCCTGCAGATTGTCCGGTAGACTGGGTCTGACCAAGAGGTTCGCCGTACTCATTGCCGTTGGAAAGCGCCTGTGCCTGCGCCTGCAGGGAGTTCTGCGGTGCGTAAGCGGGCACGGAAGAGGCGGTTGCCGGTGCGCCTGCGGGCGCGCGGTCGGCGGCGGCAGCCATCTGGTCGAGATCGCCCTGCGTCACCGGTGTCGATTGCGAGCTATTGTGGCCGACATTCACCTGCGGCGTCAGCGCCTCCGTGGTGTTGCAGGCCGACAGGGTCAACGCCAGCGCCGGAATTACGAGGACCGAAACGACAAACGTCTGGAAAGGGCGGGTAAACCCCGTCCGGCTCATGCGACGTTTCCTCTCATGTTCCGCTCCTTCTTGCCCAAGGTGGCGGCAATGTAGGGCCGGTTTTCCCGCTCTGTCAAACCCGGTGCAGATTTAAGCTGTGAGAAGATCGAGGCTATGGCGCGAGAGCGGTTCCGGCGCGCCTTCCGTGGTAAGGTAGGTCTGGCCGAGGGTCATGGCGGTGCCGGAATCAGAATCCATCACGATCATGTGCACGAACAGGGTCATGTCGCTGGCGATTTCCTGCGAGTTGCCGGCATGGAACATCTGATGCTCCATCCATGACGGTGAGAAACGCGCGCCCAGCGAATAACCGCAGGAGTTCAGGCGATGGCGGGTCAGTCCACGCTCGTCCATGACGCGGGCGTGCACGTCGAAGACATCGCCGAAGGTCTTCCCGGGCCGCAGCACCTCTTCGATGTCGGTGAGGTTTTGCAGGCAGGCGCTGTAAAGCTCCTTCTGGCGGAAGTCCTGTTCGCCGATTACCACCGTGCGCATCATGGCGGCGTGGTAGTGGGCGCTGACACCCGCCCATTCCAGCGTCAACTGATCCTTGTCATCGAGCCTGCGGCGCCCGGCCTTGTAACGGCACAGCAGCGCGTCCGCGCCTGAGCCGATGATGAATTCATTGGCGGGATAGTCACCGCCGCCTGCCAGAACCGCTCCCTGCATTGCCGAGAGGATCGCGGCTTCGTCCGCACCGGGCTTGATGAGTTCCAGTGCAGCGTCCAGAGCCTCGTCCGCAAGTCTGCCTGCCTTCCTCGCATAGGCGATCTCTGCTGGGCTCTTGATGAGCCGCAAGCTGCTGACCAGATAGGAGGCGTCGATCATCTGGCAGAAGCTGGCAAGCTGGTTGTCCAGCAGGCGGGCAACGCGCCCGGTCATGCCGTGGGTGTCGTATTCCACGCCGATCTTGGCGCCAAGGAGATCGAGATCGCTGAGGAGGTTCTTAAGATCGAGCGTCGGGTCGGCATTGGGCCGGTCGACCCAGACGAGAATATTCTCGATCGTCGAAGTATTTCGGGCCTGCCGCATATCCGCCGAACGGGTCAGAAGCATCATGGAGCCGTCCGACTTGACCACCAGCGTCTGGAAGAAGCAGTAGCCGAAGGTGTCATAGCCGGTCAGCCAGTACATGCTTTCCTGGGCGAAAAGCAGAATGGCGTCCAGCTTCTCTTCCGCCATCTTCGCAATCAGCCGTTCGCGGCGGGCATCGAATTCCGAGAGCTCGAAGTGCAGGGCCATTTAGTCCTCCAGAATTGCGATTGCGGAAATCTGCCGCCCGTAGTCGGGCTCGGCACGGTGGGTCGTGCGGCGGTAGGAATAGAAGCGTTCTTCATCAGGATAGGTGCATAGGCCGAGGTTTTCCGCTCTAACGCCCGCATTGACCAGCCGGTCCACCGTAAATTGCTTGAGGTCGAATAGCGCATGGCCGCCTTTGTCCGAAGCGGTGAAATAGGCCGCATAGGCGGGATCGAAATCGGTGAAGCGCGCCACATATTCAGGCCCGACCTCATAATTGGCCTGGCTGATGGAGGGGCCGAGGGAGGCGGAGATGCGCTCGCGGCTGGCGCCCAGCTTCCTCATGGTCTCGATCGTGTTTTCGAGCACGCCGAACAATGCGCCCTTCCAGCCGGCATGGGCGGCACCCACAACGCCCGCTTCAGCGTCAGCAAAAAGGATCGGGCCGCAATCGGCGCTCAGAACGCCGAGCACGAAACCCGGTGTCGCCGTTACCATCGCATCGGCCTGCGGGCGGCTGCCGTCATAGCTTTCATCGACCACAAGGACATCAGGAGAATGGACCTGATGCACGGTGGCGAGACGTTCCGGAGACAAGCCGAACCATTGCGTGACGCGCCGGCGGTTTTCTTGCACCAGTTCCGGCTCGTCATTCGAACCGAGGCCGACATTGAGGCCCTGATAAAGCCCCTCGGAGACACCGCCTTGCCGGGTGAAGAAACCGTGACGGACACGGTTTTCACTCAAGGCGGCAAGCAGGGGGCTCTGGATGGGGAGCGGCAGCGTTTCGTTCTGCATGGTGCGGGAGTTCCTTGGAGAATGTCGCTGTTGGCCAGTGGGATGCGTTAAGCGAGATGTTTCCTGTTGCCGCGGCGTTGCGCGGCGTTTGTCTGGTGCGGTGTGTCTGCGTTCGCTTGCTTCGTTCTGGGCAGATGTTGGCCCAGAGGTGATTGCACTGTCAATCCACCGCGCGAAACGGCATGAGATGGAGCGCGGGACTTGAAACGGCGATGACCTTGAAAAGTTCCCCCATCCTGCCAGCCCCTTCGCCAGCGAGACGGTTGACCGCTTCGGCGATTTCAAGCGTCTGGTCGGGTGTAGCTTTTGCGGCAAGGGCGGTTGCCCGTTCCTTCAGGCCAAGACCATAAAGAAAGTCGCCCTGCCTGATGCCGCCATTCACATGAACGCCGTTTGCCTCAGCCGTCCTGATAAGGCTTTCGAAATCGACATGGCTGGTCAGATCGGCTTGCCCGGGATGAGAAAGCGGCGGGTCGAAGGCATGGTTGCGCATGGCCTGCAATGTGTCGCCATACCCGGCGACCAGATGGCCGTAGTCGATCGCTAGTGCGGTGCCGCCATATGCGGACAGGCGCTGGCAGATTGCAGTCATTACGGCTTCGCGGGCGGGTGAGATCTCGAATATGCTGCCAATCGGCTGCCGTTCCGGGCCGGGCGGCAGCAGCGTCGGGTCGATGCCGGCAAGCCCAGTCGAGAAGACCAGTTCACCATCGGTACTAAGACTGACCACCCGTTCGCGGAAACCCTGCGGCGTTTTCACGAATTGGCGGATTGGGATGGCGTCGAAAAGCTCGTTGGCGACGAGGAGCAGGAAACCTTCAGGCACCGCATCGAAACTGTCATGCCATGTCAGCCGTTCGGCATGCGCAGCGAGCGTCTCTTTCTGGATGGCGCAAAGGCGAGGGCTGGTCTCCACCAGATGCACCCGCATCGTCTCGTAAAGTGGTGGGGCGATGCGGCGGATGACGCGCAGCATGTCAGACATCATGGTGCCGCGGCCGGGGCCGATTTCCACCAGACGAATATCTGCGGGTGCGCCATGGCGCTGCCAGGCGTGAACCACGAAAACGCCGAGCATTTCGCCGAAAAGCTGACTGACTTCCGGAGCGGTGATGAAATCACCCGATCGGCCGAAAGGCTCGCGGCTCCGGTAATAACCGTGTTCAGGATCGGCAAGGCAAAGCGAGAAGAAATCGGTGACGCTGAGCGGGCCGTTCAGGCGGATGAGGGATTTGATGCGTTGCGCAAGCGGTGTCGTCATGGTAGGCCATTCCGCTTAAGCGCGTATTTTCGCGCGCCGCGCACGCAAGACGGCCCAGAGGCCAAGAAGGAACATCGGCGTGGAGAGTACCATGCCCATGGTCAGCCAGTTGCCCGCGAGATAACCGATCTGGGCGTCCGGCTCGCGGAAGAATTCCACGAAGATGCGCGACAGCGCGTAACCGCAAACGAAGATGCCGGTTACGATGCCAGGTGTCTTGAGCGCCCTGAAAACGTAGATGGTGACCGCCAGAATGACGAGGAGAACGAGGCCTTCAAGTCCCGCTTCGTAAAGCTGGCTGGGGTGACGCGCAAACGGCCCGCCGGTGGGGAACACGACGGCCCAGGGAACGTCGGCGATACGTCCCCACAATTCGCCATTGATGAAATTGGCGATGCGTCCGAACAGTAGGCCGACAGGTGCGACGGCTGCGATGATATCGAACATGCTCCAGACAGGGATGCCGTTCTTGCGGGCGAAGAGGATCATGGCGATGGTCGTGCCGATCAGGCCGCCATGGAACGACATGCCGCCGTTCCATATCTCAAGTGCTCTTATAGGGTTTGCGGCGACGGCGCCAAGATCGTAAAACAGGATGTAGCCGATGCGCCCGCCAAGCACGATGCCGCCGGCTGCCCACAGGATGAAGTCGTCAAGATGCTGCGCCGAGATTGGCGATGTATCGTTTGGCCACAGGCGAGGCGTAAGCGCAAGGCGGCGGGCATAAAACCAGCCGAGCATGATGCCGGCGACATAGGCAATGCCGTACCAATGGATCGCCAGAGGCCCGAGAGACAGGGCAACCGGATCGATATTCGGAAATGGCATGATGGCAAGTTGGGTGGGAGCGGCTAACAATCCGTATATTCCGTCATCGTTGCTGGGCGGACAACAGAATAACCCATTGCCTCAAGGAGCCGGGCGATGATGCTCTCCGGTCTCTTTACGCGAGGAAAATGGCGATTGCCGCAGCGCCGGTCAAGATTATTCTTCAAGGGACGCTTTGCGATGCCGAAGGCCATTGCAAGCCATGCGGATTTTTCGATTTTGCTTGCAAGGCGGCTGTCGAGTGCCTACCTGAAAGGCATCAACAGCAGGGAACGGAACGCTCCCTGAACCGACGAAGGAACAGGGCCATGAGCACGACAGGCACCAATCGTTTTCTGGATGAATTCGCCAAGCTGATGACCGATGCGGCGGGCGCTGCGCAGGGAATGCGCAAGGAGGCCGAGGCTGCCTTGCACGCACAGGCGGATCGCTGGCTGAACAGCCTCGACGTGGTCAAGCGCGAGGAATTCGACGCGGTGCGCGAGATGGCGATCAAGGCGCGCGATGAAAACGATGCGTTGCGCGCTCGCATCGAGGCTCTGGAAGCAAAGCTTTCTGCTGCCAAGGATTGATTCTTTTCGCGCTTTTTCATCAAGAGGTCCCGGATCGCCTGCGATTCCGGGACTTTTTGTTTGCGGGCCATGCAACCCGAAATTATTCTCTGTCGATCCGGACCTGCCTCCATCGTTAATTTTTTGAGGCCTGTGGACACTTCCAAAAAACGCAATTGCCAGAGTCGCTTATGTATCTCGCCTGAGGTGATGGGGGAGAAGATATCCACTGTTCAAAAAGTAAAAATGCTGCCCGAGGGGTGGCAGCAGGACTCGGCCATTATACACTGATTTTAAATGATGATTCGAAACGAACCTGGTAAGCTCCACACAGGGTGAATGTGTAACTCTGTTGGTGTCGGGCAATCGTCTCAAGTGTTGAATCCGGTTTGTGTGTGCGTTTTGTGCCCGGCGTTCAAAACAGAACATCCATACCGGATGAGAAGGTGCCGCATGAGCCTGATAGAATTTGAAATTGAGCGCCAGTCCAATCCCGTGGACATGATCGAGATTGTCGCCGCCTCGAACGACTGGTCGTTCGAACGTTCCGGCGAAGATGAGATCGCCATGACGGTGGCGGGCCACTGGGCCGATTATCACGTTTCCTTTTCCTGGATGGAAGATTTCGAGGCACTGCATCTGGCCTGCGCCTTCGACATCAAGGTGCCCGATCAGCGCGTCAACGAAGTCATTCGCCTGTTGTCTCAGGTCAACGGCCAGGTACTGATGGGTCATTTCGATCTGTGGCGGCAGGAAGATGTTGTGATCTTCCGCCAGTCGCTGCTTCTGGCTGGCGGTGCGGAGCCTAACAACCAGCAGGTGGAAGTGCTGCTTTCCAGCGCGCTTGAGGCATGCGAACAATATTATCAGGCATTCCAGTTCGTCGTATGGTCGGGGCTGGATGCGAAAAGTGCAATTGAAGCGGTCATGTTCGAGACCGTCGGAGAAGCTTGAAAATGGTCTACAGGGCTTCCGGTCCTCTCGTCCTCGTTGGGGCGGGCAACATGGGCGGCGCTTTGCTTTCGGGCTGGCTGAAAAAAGGCGTGCCGGGTTCGCAGGTTATCGTCATCGATCCGCGCCCCTCTGATGCCATGCGCACGACAATTGCGGAAGCGGGCGCCACGCATAGCGAAAGCGTGCCTGACGGCGTGAAGGCGAGCATTCTGTTTGTCGCGGTAAAACCGCAGATGATGGAAGCAGTGCTACCCTCCCTCAAGCCCTTGCTCGGACCCGAGACCGTCGTGGTTTCGATTGCGGCCGGCACCACCATCGGCACTTTCGTTTCGCATTTCGGCTCGGTCGCCGCCGTGCGGGCCATGCCGAACACGCCGGCTATGGTTGGCCGTGGCGTGACGGGCGCCTATGCCAACGAATTGGTGACGCCGGCACTTAAAGCCGTGGTGGATGGATTGCTGAAGGTCAGCGGTCCGGTCGAATGGGTGGAAACCGAAAGCGATATCGACGCGGTTACCGCGGTTTCGGGAAGCGGTCCGGCCTATGTCTTCTATCTGGTGGAATGCATGGCGGAAGCCGGTCGCAAGGCAGGTCTGCCGGCGGATATAGCCATGCGGCTGGCGCGTGAAACCGTGGCCGGTGCTGGCGAACTCCTGCATCAGTCTTCTGACGAGGCGGCGCGCCTGCGCCAGAACGTGACCTCGCCGGGCGGTACAACGGCCGCCGCACTTTCGGTGCTGATGGCCGAAGACGGTATGCAGCCCCTGTTTGACAAGGCGATCGCTGCGGCGAAAAATCGCGCCGAAGAACTGGCTGGTTGAAGACGAGCAGGCTGGCGGGAGCAGGGCATGAGCAGTGAAATTTCCTATGCCGATTTCGAGAAGGTCGATATCCGTGTCGGCACGATCGTTGAGGCAGAGCCATTTCCGGAAGCACGCAAGCCGGCGATCAAGGTGAAGATCGATTTCGGCCCCGAGATCGGCATCAAGAAATCCTCGGCGCAAATCACGGTGCATTATACCCCGGAAAGTCTGATCGGCCGGCAGGTGCTGGGTGTGGTGAATTTTCCGCCGCGCCAGATTGGCCCGTTCCGCTCCGAAGTTCTGACACTGGGGTTTGCCGATGGCAACGGCGACATCGTGCTTGCCGCGGTCGAGCGGCCAGTGCCGAACGGCGAGAAAATGTGCTGAGAAAGCGCAACAACACGCAACCCGAAGATTGCGCAGGCTGAACATTCTTTCTCCGTCGTTCCGGTTCAAGGCTGGAATGACGGATGCGGGCGAGCCGCATCACATTTTTCTCTCCGCTGCTCTACGCCGGAATTTTGACGATTACCCGCAATCCGCCCATCGGGCTGTCGTCCAGCGATACGTCACCGCCATGGCTGCGGGCGATGTCGCGGACGATGGAGAGGCCGAGCCCGGTGCCAGAGGCGTTGAGGTTGCGTGCCTCGTCCAGCCGGAAGAACGGCTTGAAGACATCCTCCCTTGACGCTTCCGGAATACCCGGCCCGTCATCATCAAACGTCATGATGATGGAGCGTGGCGCCTTGCGGATGTCGATATGGAGCTTGCTGGCATAGCGCCGGGCATTCTCCGCGAGATTGGCGACGAGGCGGGAGAGGGCATTCGGGCGCGCGATGATCTGGTCGATATTATAAAGCTCATAGCTGAATTTTTTGCCGTGCAGCTCGAAATCATAGTCGATTTTTTCCAGAAGTGCCGGAAGCTCCAGCGTGCCGACATCCTCCTCGACATCGGTGCGGGCAAAGGTGAGGTAGGCCTCCAGCATCGACTGCATATCCTCGACATCCTTGTCCAACCCTTCCAGATCAGGATTGTCGCCGGCAAGCGCGAGTTGCAGCTTGAAACGGGTGAGGATGGTGCGCAGGTCGTGGCTGACACCGTTCAGCATGGCAGTGCGCTGTTCCATCTGCCGCTCGATGCGTTCGCGCATCAATATGAAGGCAAGTCCCGCCCGCCGCACCTCGTCTGCGCCGCGTGGGGAATAGGCGCTGATCTTCTGGCCCCTGCCGAAATTTTCGGCCGCCTTGGCAAGCGCTTCGATAGGCTTGATCTGCCCGCGCAGAAACAGGATGGAAATGGCGATCAGGACCAGCGATGCACCGACCATCCAGACAAGGAAGATATGCGTATTGGAGGCATAAGCGGCGCTGCGGCTGGTAAAGACGCGGAGCGTCTTGTCTTCGAGCTGGACACGTATTTCAACCAGGGAACCGTTGCCATAAGTATCGATCCAGAATGGCCGGCCGATTTGCTGGGTCAGCTGATTGGCGAGGATCGTATCCAGAATGGAAAACAACGGTTCTGGTCTCGGGGCCGGCAAATCGGCCTTCGGCTCGATGTAGATGCTGAGACCCAGCTTCTCGCGAGCGATGCGGATCACGCGCTGGTAGTCGTCTTCTTCCTCATCAGTTTGCAGAAGCTCGATGATCGCTGCGATATCGCGCGTTACGGCGGAGGAAAGGCGCTCGGTAACCAGCTGCCAGTGTCGCTCCATGAAAACGGCCGCGACAACGCCCTGAAGCAGGATCATCGGCAGGATGATGATCAGCAGCGAGCGCGTATAAAGCCCGGTGGGCAGCCAGTGGCGAAGCCATCTGGTAAATGCGCGCCAGGTCTTCGCTACGCCGCTATTCCTGACAGTGATTAGAAAATCGAGGCTCGCCATGGCTGTGCGCCCGCCTTTCGTTTGTCCTTGTCAATCCACGCTCAGGCGGTAGCCGATGCCACGCACCGTTTGCAGATAGACCGGGTTGGCAGGGTCGTCCTCGATCTTGCGGCGAAGGCGGTTGATCTGCACGTCGATTGTTCTTTCGCCCACTTCGGATTCCGCCTCGACCAGCTCGTGCCGTGGAATGGTATCGCCTGCGCGAAGCGCAAAGAGCAGCATGATCTCCTGTTCGCGATCCGTCAGGCGGATCGTTTCAGCGCCGCGCCGCAATTCCTTCCTGGGGATAGAGAAGCTGTAGGGGCCGAACATGATCTGTTCGATCTTGGGCGTATCCGGCGAAGTGTTGCGCCGCAGGATGTTGTTGATACGAAGGACAAGTTCGCGCGGATCGAAAGGCTTCGCGAGATAATCATCCGCGCCGGCTTCCAGCCCAGCAATTCGCGAATCCGCCTCCGAGCGGGCGGTCAGGAGAATGACCGGCACGGATTTGTTCTCATTCAGCGACCGGGTGAGCGAAAGCCCGTTTTCCCCCGGCATCATCACGTCGAGAATGAGAAGGTCGAAACGGATGCCTACCATCTTGCGCCGGGCTTCTGCCGCATCGGCTGCGACGGAGATGCGGTATCCCTTGTCGCCGAGGAAACGTTGCAGAAGATTGCGAATGCGGGCGTCGTCATCGACGATCAGAAGGTGGGCCGCATCGTCATCGGCGGGGGGGAGTTTTGTCGTTGCCGTGGCCATCGTCAGTCGCCTTCCCCCGGTGTCGGGCTGCGCATCTGCGCCAGAAACTTGCGAACGCAGGCGCGGGCGTCGGGTCCAAGCCCTTCCAGCGCACGGTCGATCCGGCGCGACTGCGGCTCGCTCAGCGCCAGCGCCAGTTCGCGCCCTGTCAGCGTCGGATAGAGCCTGCGCTGGCGGCGGTCTTCCGGGCCAGCCATCTGGCGGATATAACCGTCGTCGATCAATTGCTTGAGCACGCGGGCAAGGCTCTGCTTGGTGATCTGCAGGGTGTCGAGCAGATCCGCCACCGTCATGCCGGGCTGCCTGCTGACGAAATAGACCACCCGGTGATGCGCGCGCCCATATTCCAGTTTCGAAAGAATGACATCTGGATCGGAGACGAAATCGCGATACGCGAAGAACAGCGCCTCTATCGTATCGAAGTCGATCTTGCCGTCGTCAACCTTCGGGAGTGCCGGTGTCTGCCTGGCGGCTGCGGTTTTGAGCGATTGCGGTGGCACTGCGGTTCCTTCATATTCTGCGGCTGACATGCGTCGATGCGCCAATATTCTGTAAACATAGCCGAAAATGCGTCCGCTCGGGAGGATGCCGCGATCATTTTCTGTTGCGGTGGATAATATGCTGCGGGTGCCGGTGCAACTGGAATCCTGACTGGCCTTTACCGGAAATAGAAAAGAGCGCGGAAAGCCCGCGCTCTTCATTGGTTTCATGCTGCCGGTATCGAGTTCGCGTCTACTGGTAGACGTAGACAATCCGGCGCGTCGATGGCTCTACCAGAACCGGCACGTCGTTCACCTGAACGTAGCGATACTGGTAATCAGGGATTTCCACGAGCCGGGTATCGGAGGGCAGGGTGCTGCCGACCGCTACCTCGCCATCAAAGGTGACAGTGTCCGCAGGGTGCTCGTCAATATATGAGATGACTGTTTCGGGCGGATTGACTTCACCGACGCGGCCAAGGTTCGGATCGCCGGGGTTGGGTTCTGCCTGTACGCTCGAGGTCTTCTCGTAAGTCACGACCGGCACGCTGATATCGGAGCGGCGCTGTTCGAGAATAACGGGAGAGCCCTCATACATGACATTCAGATAATCCGCATGTGCCCAGCCGCGCAGGCCGTTGACTTCGATGCGGCACCAGCTGCTGCCGTCCATGCAGCCATCAAGAACCGCATTGCTGCCACGGGTGGCAAGGCCAAGCTCGGGATAATCCTCGCCTGGGCCCGAACGAACGGAAACGTCCGATGCTGTTGTGGCGACCATGGCGGCGTTTGCGTAACCGGCCATCAGGGCGAAAGCGCCGCCAGCCATGAGCATTTTAAGCGTCTTGTCCATGTGTCTCACTCCTTTTAAGACTGGACCTACAACGTCGCAGCCTTCAGGGCGTTCCACATTTTTCACAGATACCTCCCGTCTCGGGCGGGAACATTTCCGATATCTAATTGAATTAGCTCATATTTTTTGGGATTGGCAAGGTCACCGGAAACCGTTGCTTTTTCCTCCGCCATTGTGCCGGAACCGGCCGCAGGCTATAGGAGGCGGGATTTGTCAGACAGGGAGACACGGGATATGGGAAAGTTGCAGGCGGGCATTATTCCGGTCACGCCGTTCGAGCAGAACTGCACCATTCTCTTCGATGAGGATACGAAGGAAGGCGTTGTCGTCGATCCCGGCGGGGATGTGGATGTCATTCTTCAGGTGGTTTCCGAAAACGGCATCACGCTCAAGGAAATCTGGCTGACGCACGGCCATCTCGACCACGCCGGCGGCGCCAAGGAACTGCGCGAGAAGCTTTCCCTGCCGGTGATCGGCCCGCATGAGGACGATCGACCGCTGCTCGAGAGGATCGAGACGCAGGCCGAGAAATACGGCATAAGCGGCCTTCAGAACGTTTTGCCGGACAGGTGGCTGAATGAGGGCGACACGGTATCTTTCGGGGATCATGTCTTTGAAGTCTACCATTGCCCGGGCCACGCTCCAGGTCACGTCATCTATTATAATCGCGACCAGCAATTCGCCCATGTCGGCGATGTGCTGTTTGCGGGGTCGGTGGGGCGTACCGACCTGCCGGGCGGGAACCACGAGCAATTGATGGCGTCCATTCGCGACAAGCTGCTGCCGCTGGGTGATGATGTCGGATTTATCTGCGGCCATGGCCCCGGCGGGCGGCTTGGCGAGGAGCGGCGCACCAACCCCTATCTCAAGGGGATCTGAGTTTCCGGGCGCGTATTGGCGCCTCCGGATTGGGCATAAAAAAACCCGGCATTCCTGCCGGGCTTCAACTAGAAATGAAAGCCGTTTTAGGGTTAGCCAGCAATCTGCAGATTGACTGCCTTCGGGCCCTTGCCGCGACGATCCGGTTCCGTGTCGAAGCTCACTTTCTGATTTTCTGAAAGTCCGGACAGGCCGGAAGCCTGTACGGCAGAGATATGAACAAAGATATCAGCGCCACCATTGTCTGGCTTGATGAAGCCGAAGCCTTTGTCTGTGTTGAAGAATTTTACGGTGCCAGTTTCGGCCATGCATCAGGTCCTTTTCGCTCTGCCCGCGTTCAGCTACAGGCAGCATTACAGTTTTGCCCCGCGAGGGCGTTGGCAGGCAGCTCTTGACTATTGAGAAAAAGGACCTTCACAGCGGGAAGTAATGGCGTTCTCATCCAACGTTTTTCGTCCCACCGCCCGAGGTTTATAGCGTCCCCAGTGCGCAAATTTATAGGCCTTCCCATGCTCGCAAATTGCCCGAACCGCAGTAGATTGCTGCGTTTATGGAAAATTGGCAAGCAAAAGTTTTCACGGGCTTTTTGTCGGATAAAAACCTGCGGTAGAATTCCTGCGCGTAGTCGCACATTTTTTCCGCATATTTGATAATTGATGAAATAATTGCCGGTTGCCTTCGGTTTCCGGGCAAAATTTTGAATGCGGCGGTACGATTTTTCCTCGAAACAGAAAAATCAGTTCTTTCTGCGTCAGGCCGTTCCAACGGCGGTTTTTTGCCGTTTACGCGTCAGTTCCGGCACCAGTTCGACGATCAATATAGCGGCGAAAATGATCACGCAGCCGATATAACCGGCGCTGGAAATGGTTTCATTCAGGAAAATCGACGCCAGCAAGGCACCGAAAAGCGCCTCTGAAGACAGAAATATCGCAGCCTGCGGCGCGGTCGTATACCGCTGGGCGACGACCTGCAAAACGAAGGCGAGGCCGGAGGATACGAGGCCGACGTATAGAATTTCCGCCAGCGACCCCTCTATGGACGCCATGCTGATGGGTTCTACCGCAAGGCCGATCATGCAACTCAAGAGAGAGCAAATCGCAAACTGAGTGCATGAGAGCGCAAGCGGCCGTCCGCTTTCGGAAACGAAACGACCTGCGAGCGTAATCTGGATTGCCCAGAAGAAGGCGCAGATGATGCTGAGAATATCGCCCTGCGTCAGCGCCTCGAATGCGCCGCCCGAGAGCAGGAATATTCCGCCCAGCATCATCAGGGCGCCGGGCCAGACGATCCAGTGGGGATGGCGCCGGTAAAGAACGACGGCGATCACGGGCACGAAGATGACGTAAAGTCCCGTCAGGAAGCTGGAATTGGTGACGGTTGTAGTCAAAAGCCCGACCTGCTGCGTCGTCGCGCCGCCGAACAGGGCGAGGCCCACAAGGATGAAGCCGCCGATTTCCCTGCGACGTGGCGGCGATTTTTTCGAGCGGTTTTCCATCAGGGCGAATGGCAGCACGGCGATGGCGGCAATGGCGAAGCGCAGACCGACGAACCAAAATGGCCCGATCGAGGCCATGGCGGATGATTGTGCGACGAAACCGCCTCCCCAGATCGCCGCGGCGAGCAGAAGCAGCATGTTGGCCTGAATACGCGTCATTGATGGCACCAGCACAGCAGGGGCCCGAAGATCATTCCGTCGCGGCCTTGGCATTTCGGGGATTTTTGAAACGTCGTTCTGACGACTTCCCCTGTGCTTTAGCAGCAACACGCCGATGCCGCAAGTCGAGGAGAGGGCGGCTTACTTGTGGCGGCGGGCCTCGTCCTTCAGGCTTCGCCGGGTAAGCGCGAGGCCGCCTATGCCTAGGCTGATGAAGGCTGCGGCCGAGAAGATAACCAGCAACAGGTGCCCGCCCGCCCGCGCGGTTGCCGTCACCTGCGGAATAGAGGATGTCTGCAGGGTGTCGATTGCCTGAGGGGCTGCATTGGCCGAGGTTGCGATCCCGGCGGCCATGGTGACGACGACAAGAAAGGCGGCAATGGCCATCCAGAGGGAAAACAGCGTTCTCTGCGCCCTTAACCGTTCAACTGATGTCCTGTCGTTGGTAAACATGGCGATCGCCTCTTGTCCCTGTTCTCAAAGGATAAAAGAGGCTTCGAAATGGACGGCTTGGAGACCGAATTCAGGCGTTCCGCAGTATTTATTGTGGCAATATCGTGGCAAAGCCGATTTCAGGACAATTTCGCTGTCAACGGCCTCAAAGGCCGCGTTTTCCGAAGGTTCGGGTCTGGCGCAGGGTATGCGGCTCGGCGAGGCGTTCTTCACGCGGGAATGCCGTTGTCGCAGCGCTTCTGTCCGACCTTGGCGAGGGTGAAAAATATCCGCTGCCGAGTTCGGGAAAGCGAGCGTCGAAACTCGTCGGCGCTAGTTCGGGTTTTGCCAACACGTATCCCTGCATCAGCAGGACGCCGAGGTCCTCGCAGATATCCACCTGCCTGCCGGTTTCCAGTCCTTCGAACACCGGCTCTATCCCATCGTCGCGAAACTGGCTGACGATGACGCGCAGAAGGGCGGCGCCTGCCGAATTCTGCATGAAATCACGCACCCAGCCCGCCTCGAATTTCACATAGTCCGGCTTGATGAGTTTCACCCGGTCAATGTCGGAATCGCCCGCGCCATAATCGTCCAGCGCCACACGAAAACCGATGTCATGCATATGATAGGCGAAGTCGGCGACCATCTGCGTATCGGAGACTTTTTTCTCGGAGATTTCGCAGACGATGCGGTCTGCCGTCATACCAGCCTCGTGGGCGGTAAGGCGCATGCGCTCCACTTCCTGACGCATCTTGGCCGGGGTCTGGAACAGGCCCGGATGGAAGTTGACGAAAACGCGGGCGCGCGAACGATTGAGCCTGCCGGTATTGAGAATGTGGATCGTGCGCAGAATACTGTCGATATTCTCTATATCTTCAGGCGCCACCAGCGAGAAGAATTCACCCGGTGTCACAGGTTCGCCGTTGCGATGGGGACGCACCAGACCCTCGAAGGAATCGATGTCGAGAGCGCCGTTCATCGTTCGGCGAAAGATGGGCTGCAGGGCGGATTTCAAGTTGAAGGTGCCATAGGCCGTGGACCATGTGCCATCGACCTCGCGGACAAGACTGGAAAAGATGCTTTTGGGCGCCATTTTTCAACCAGCTACAGAGACACGACCTCTAGCCGGAGAATATAGCGCATCAAGCGTTACTTCCGGGTTAAGGAAGGTTTAAATTCTTCCCCGTGTCACATATGCTGCTTTTGACCTTGAAAGAGCGCCTGTCTTTCGACATAGAAAATGCCGCAGAAGACAGGATTTTCCGCCTCTGCCGATGTCAACCACAACAGGACCGATTAAAAATGGCCTTCCTTGCCGACATTCTCTCCCGCGTAAAGCCATCCGCCACCATCGCTGTTACCCAGAAAGCCCGTGAGCTTAAAGCGAAGGGCCGCGATGTGATCAGCCTTGGCGCCGGCGAGCCGGATTTCGATACGCCCGAAAACATCAAGGAAGCCGCCATTGACGCCATCAAGCGCGGCGAAACGAAATACACGCCCGTTTCAGGTATTCCTGAACTGCGCAAGGCGATTGCCGACAAGTTCAAGCGCGAAAATGGTCTGGACTACAAGCCGGAGCAGACCATCGTCGGCACCGGTGGCAAGCAGATTCTTTTCAACGCCTTCATGGCCACCCTCAACCCGGGTGACGAAGTCGTCATTCCTGCACCTTACTGGGTCAGCTATCCCGAAATGGTGGCGATCTGCGGCGGTACGCCTGTCTTCGTCGACACGACGCTCGAAGACAATTTCAAGCTGAAGCCGGAAGCGCTGGAAAAGGCGATCACGCCGAAGACCAAGTGGTTCGTTTTCAACTCGCCGTCCAACCCTTCGGGCGCTGCCTATTCGCATGACGAGCTGAAGGCATTGACGGACGTGCTGGTCAAGCATCCGCACGTCTGGGTGCTGACTGATGACATGTACGAACACCTGACCTATGGCGACTTCAAATTCGTCACGCCGGTTGAGGTGGAGCCTTCTCTCTATGACCGCACGCTTACGATGAACGGCGTCTCCAAGGCCTATGCCATGACCGGCTGGCGTATCGGCTATGCAGCCGGCCCGCTGCCGCTCATCAAGGCCATGGATATGATCCAGGGCCAGCAGACCTCGGGCGCCAGCTCGATTGCTCAGTGGGCGGCTGTCGAAGCGCTGAACGGCACGCAGGATTTCATTCCGGCCAACAAGAAGATTTTTGAAGGCCGCCGCGATCTCGTCGTCTCCATGCTCAACCAGGCGAAAGGCATCAATTGCCCGGCTCCGGAAGGCGCATTCTACGTTTATCCGTCCTGCGCCGGCATGATCGGCAAGACCGCGCCGTCCGGCAAGGTCATCGAGTCGGATGTGGATTTCGTCTCCGAGCTTCTGGAAGCCGAAGGTGTTGCCGTCGTGCAGGGATCGGCGTTCGGCCTCGGCCCGAACTTCCGCATTTCCTACGCCACGTCGGAAGCACTGCTGGAAGAGGCCTGCAAGCGCATCCAGCGCTTCTGCGCCGATTGCCGCTGATCGGTCTAGGATATTGAATAACAAAGCCCGGCAGCGATGCCGGGCTTTTTTTGTTGCGGCTAAAGCCCGAGAAACAACAGCATGATGAAGGTTGCGAAGAGGATGAAATGCGTCATTCCCTCGATCGCGTTGGTTTCACCGTCATTGAGGTTGATGGCGGCGGCGATGAGGGTGATGAAGACCATGACCGTCTGAACCGGCGTCATCGCCATGATGAACGGCTGACCGGTGTAGAGTGCGATGCCCTCCATCACAGGGACGGTGAGGATGACCGTCGAAAGCGATGCGCCCATGGCGATATTGACCACGGCCTGCATGCGGTTGCGCAATGCGGACCTGAGCGCGGTCAGGATTTCCGGTGATGCGGAGATCGTCGCGACCACGACGGCCATCAGTGCCGGTGGCGCGCTTGTGCCCTCGAGGCTCTGGCTTAGGAAGGCCGCCATGAATTCCGCCAGCACGCCGATCAGCACGACGCCCGCGACGATGAGACCGATGGAGAGGGGCACGCTGCCCTCTTCCTCGTCCTCCGTGTGATCGCCGGATGGATGACCGCTGGGATGAGCCTTGCGGGGATAGGCGTAGCTGAAGAAATAGCTGTGCGGACCAACCTGCATTTTCAGGAACAGCGCATAAAGCGCGATCATTGCGACGATGGTGAAGGCGGAATAGACGTGCCAGCTTTCCTTGGGGATGAATTCCGGCACGATCATCGAGATGCCCATGGCAGTCAGGATCATGACGCCGTAGGTCTTGCCTGAATCGTCATTGTAGGGCTGCTCGCCGTGGCGAAGGCCTCCCAGCAGGGCGGCCAGTCCCAGAATGCCGTTGATGTCGATCATCACGGCGGAATAGATCGTGTCACGCACGAGCGTCGGCGAATTGGATTCGCTCATGATGATGGCAAGGATCAACACTTCCACCGCCACGGCAGATAGCGTCAGGATCATCGTGCCATAGGGGTCGCCGACCTTGGCGGCGAGGATTTCGGCGTGGTGGGCAACCCGCATCGACACCAGAACGATCATCCCGATCAGGGCGATCGCGGCAATCAGCGACGCCGTTTTGCCGGCCTCGAATATCGCATGTTCGGCCATATAGGCGACGGCTGCCACCGGTATTGCCAGCAGCAACATGCGCTCCTGCTTTAAAATAGAACCCGCCATCGATTTCCCTTCCCCTGAGAGTGTGAGGCTGTGACGTATCGTCGTTAAGATCAAGCAGGATTTGCGCTTGAGTGCTTTTGGTAGGATAGTGTTACGGTCAAGGACATGCTGCTCATGCCGTGTTGTCCCCCGTCGGGTGCAATGCTTGAAGCGCGGTTGTGGTTGCGATGTCGCCTACTGAAACAGGAGGAACATGCATGACAAAAGTGGTATATGAAGTCGTGGAACATGACGGTGGCTTCGCCTACCGCATGAACGGCGCTTATTCCGAAACATTTCCTACCTATGCCGATGCGGTCGAGGCCGCGCGCATCGTTGCTGCCGAACAGCAGGTGGGCGGCGATGATGAGGAAATCAGCTATCAGGACGAACGCGGCCAGTGGCATGAGGAATACAGCCAGGGCGGCGACCGGCCGGAGGCGGAAGTGGTCGACAAGATTTCACCGCCGGCCAGACCGTTTTGATGGAGTGCGTCAACATTTCCGGTGAGAACAGCATCACCCTCCATGCTTCGCCGGTCTGTCTTGCGGATTTGCGGGCGCAAGGCCGTGCGGCATCGATGCTGTAATGGCGCTAGCGTCGTTGCGGCGGGGCGCCCGGATCGGTTTCCTTCAGGTGGGCCTTCAGGCCGTCGACAAGGGCGCTGAACACGGCACGGCATCGCGGCGAGGTCTTGAGATTTTCATGCATCGCGACCCATGCGTGCAGCGGGATGTCGGTTTTCGGAAGGACCTGGACAAGCCGCGGATCCTTGCGCGCCAGGCCGATCTGACAGACACCGATGCCTGCGCTGGCGCGGATCATGGCAAGCTGGGCGAGGTTGCTGTCGGCGCGAATTTCGAAGGAAATTTCTTCGATATCAGGTATTTCCGGATCGAGCGAGCGCATGCGCTGGATCGCCGCCCTGATGAAAGGCGTCTTGCGGTCGAAACCGATCATACGGTGGTTGTTCAGTTCTTCCATGTTTTTCGGGATGCCGGCTCTTGCCAGATAGTCGCGTGTCGCATGAAATCCCAGACGGAAATTGCCGATATAGCGCATGACGATGGCATCCTGCTGCGGTTCGGTCATGCGGATGGCGATATCAGCCTCGCGCCGCAAAAGGTCTTCCAGCGTGTCGGAGAGTGAAAGTTCTATTTCAAGCCGGGGGTGAATCTCCTGCATGGCAGCGATGATCGGCGGCAGCATTTCAACGCCGATGATATCCGATGCGCTGATACGCACGGTTCCTTCGATCTTGCCGACCTCGCCGGAGGCCGCCCGCATAAGGGCGGCGGCCGTCGCCGCCAGATTTTCCGCATATGGCCGGAGCGCCAGCGCCGCCTCTGTCGGCATCAGCCCGTGCGGCGAGCGGATGAACAGCGGAAAGCCGATGGCCTCTTCCAGCGCTCCGATATGGCGCCCAGCTGTCGGTTGGGTAATGCCGAGTTCGCGGGCGGCGGCGGAAAGCGAGCCGTCGCGCAGCACGCTGAGGAAGGTGCGGTAAAAATCCCAGCTGACATCGCGGCTTCTGATTATAAGATTTTGTATAGCGGCTCCACTCATTTGGACAATTTCGTATATCGCCTGATAGCCCGATACTCCAGCCCAGAAGAAGGAGTAATGGCAATGATATATGAAATCCACGCAAATGCAGCAGAGAATAACCGGCCTCTGGCGCTGATTGTTGGGGCGAATGGTGGCGTCGGCAGCCATGTCTCAAGGATGTTATTGCAGCGCGGCTGGCGGGTGCGGGCGATGACTCGCCGATCGGCACCAGTTGATACCGTCGATGGCGTCGAGCGCGTGACTGGCGATGCCATGAACCGGGAGGATGTGGTGAAGGCGGCAAAAGGCGCCGGGCTCATCGTCCATGCGGTCAATCCTCCGGGATATCGCAACTGGGACAGCCAAGTGCTGCCGATGCTCGACAATACCATTGCCGCTGCCGAGGCCTGCGGGGCAAGGATCGTGTTTCCAGGCAGCATCTATAATTTTGGCCCGGATGCCTTTCCGCTTCTGACGGAGGACAGTCCGCAAAAGCCTTTCACCCGCAAGGGCGGCTTGCGCGTTGAAATGGAGCGGCGTTTGAAAATGGCGTCGATGCGCGGCGTGCCGGTCCTGATCGTCCGCACCGGTGATTTCTTTGGTCCTGACGCGAAGAACAACTGGTTTTCGCAGATGCTGGTGCGACCGGGCAAGCCGGTTCGCAGCGTTCAGAATCCAGCAGTACCGAATGCCGGGCATCAATGGGCCTATCTGCCGGATGTTGCGGAGATAATCGGGCGGCTGCTCGATCGCTCGGACGAGCTTCAGACGTTTGCCGTCTACCACATGGAGGGTGTGTGGGATTTCGACGGGCTGCAACTGGTTGGGGCAATCGAGCGGGCCGTCGGCCATCCGGTCAAGATGCGGCGGCTTTCGTGGTTAGCCGTCGGGCTGGCTGCACCGTTCGTTCCCCTGTTCCGCGAAGTCATGGAAATGAAATATCTCTGGCAGATGCCGATCCGGATGAGCAACCGCAAGCTTGTCGAATTCCTCGGCGCGGAACCGCGAACGCCGATCGATGCGGCAGTATCGGAAACACTGGCGAGCCTTGGGTGTCTCGCCGAGGTGCAGCAACCGGCGGGCCTTCATCATGCGACCGATGCCGGGGGTAGGGTGTGATGGTTACAGTGGCTAATGGATTTTCCCGGCGGCGCCGTAAGTTCGCCGTGATTTCGGCAGGCGTGCCGGTGTTGATTTTCGCGCAGGTGCTGCTGGCCGGGCTGTCGATCTATTATGACGGATCGCTGCTTGTGGTTCACAAAGGGCTTGGCATGCTGATCGCCGTTCCCATTGTATCTCTAGTCGTGCTCGCCCTTCGTCATGATGACCTCCGGCCAAACCTCGGGCGCGCGCTCGTGCTGCTCGCTCTCTACTGCCTTCAGGTGGCGTTGATGAGCATCGGTCGGGAAACGGGCAGTGGCTTTCTGCAGGCGCTGCATGTGGCCAACGCCTTCGTAATGGGCGCATTTTCAGACTTTGCTGCGCGGCAGGCGCGAGGCCTGTCCTGAAACGGCAAAAGGCCGCACCGCTGTGGAGCGGTGCGGCGTTTCAAGTTTAGCACTGATCAGCCAAGAGCCGGGTAGTCGGTATAGCCTTCAGCCCCGCCACCATAGAAGGTCGGCTGGTTCGGCTCGTTCAGCGGCGCGTTGTCCTTGAGACGGCGCACCAAATCCGGGTTGGCGATGAAGGCCTTGCCGAAGGCCACGGCATCAACCTTGCCGCTTTCCACCGCCTCGATGGCGCTCTCACGGTCGTAGCCATTGTTGGCGATCCACAGGCCCTTGCCGCCCGCATTGCGATAGGCGGCCTTGAAGGCTGCGTAATCGAAGGGCTTATCGCCCTGCTTGAAGTCGCGCGGACCACCGGTCGCACCTTCAACAACATGGATGAAGGCGAGATTGCGTTTGCCGAGTTCTTCCGCAACGTAATTATAGAGCGGCTGCGGGTCGGCCTCGAAAATGTCGTTGGCGGGCGTGACGGGGGACAGGCGAATGCCGGTGCGGCCTGCGCCAATCTCTTCTGCAACCGCATCCACGACTTCCAGGAGGAAGCGGGCGCGGTTTTCGATCGAGCCGCCATATTCGTCGGTGCGCTGGTTGGTGCTGGATTTCAGGAACTGCTCGATCAGATAACCGTTGGCGGCATGGATTTCGACACCGTCGAAACCAGCCTCAAGTGCGGCGCGCGCGCCGGTCCGGTAATCTTCAAGGATAAGACCGATATCGTCGATGGTCAGTGCGCGTGGCTCGGAGGTTTCCGCAAACGCGCCGGTGCCGTCATCATTGATGATATAGGTCTTGGACTTGGCGATAATCGCGGAAGGGGCGACCGGCTGTCCGCCATGCGGCTGGAGCGAGGTGTGGGAAATGCGTCCCACGTGCCAAATCTGCGCGACGATCTTGCCGCCGGCGACATGCACGCCATCCGTTATCTTTTTCCAGCCCTCAACCGCTTCCTTCTTATAGAGGCCCGGAACATCCGCGTAACCCTGACCTTGCTGGGAAATCGGCGTGCCTTCGGTCACGATCAGCCCGGCTGTTGCGCGCTGCTCGTAATAGGTGGCGTTGAGATTGTTGGGAATTGCCCCCGGCGAACGGTTGCGGGTGAGGGGAGCCATGACGATACGGTTGGCGAGTGCGATATCGCCGGCCTGTGCCGGTTCGAAAAGACTTGTCATGCGACTTCACTTTCTGGTCGGTTGGCGAAATTGCGCGGCTGGCGCGCTTTCCTAATGTATGGGCATCGGAGAGAAAACCGCCTTGCAGTTTCCGGTCCGACGCCCCGGTCTTATAAGCTTGGGAGGCTCAAAGATTGGCTTGCAGATAATTGCGGAAGGCGTCGATGGTTTCCTCGTTGCGTTCGAAAAACACCCATTGCCCAACTTTCTTTGACCTTATCAGGCCAGCTGCCTGCAAAACCGCCAGATGTGAGGAGACCGTCGATTGCGACAGGCCGCTGATCTGGAACTGATTGGCGCATACGCCCATGCTGAGCGGATGGTCCTGACAGAAGTGACTTTCAGGGCTCTTCAGCCACTCGAGAAACTTCAGCCTTGCGGGGTGTGAAAGGGCTTTGAGGATTTCCTCCGGGTTCATCTGCGTTTCTCTAATATCTAACATGTTCGATATTTATATCGATAGTTTCCGATATACAATTCACGTCTCTGTGAGGTAGTCACCCGGGCCGAGAACAGCGCGCAAAAAAATGGCCGCCGGATTTCTCCGCGGCCAATGAGTTTGAAGGTTAAAACCTCCAGAGGGGAACAGCTGTCGCGTGCATAGGCAGGCGTGACAGCTGATTGAAATATGGGAGTGGCAAGAATGCAAAACAAGGTTGCATCATGCGATATTTCGCCAAATTGGAGAAAATTCTTGCGGGTAAAAAAAGAGGGCCGCCGGATAAATCCAGGGCCCTTTAAGTGTGAAGGTCAAAAACCTCCAGAGGGGAACAGCTGATGCGGTGGAACTGGGAGGAAAAGCCACCGTGTGCATCAACTGAGAGCGATATGGTGCTTTTTTGTGCACGAAACAACTCTTTTTTGTGCAGGTCAGACATGCGTGCGATGCAGGTCTGGATATTTCCGGTATAATTTATGTGCAAAGCTGAAGCGCGGCGCGTCTGGCGCGCCGCCATCTTGGGAAGGCCAACTCCATGAATTAGTATGATATTTTGTGGCGCTGGCCTATTTAAACGTCAGAAGTTCCAGTTCCGTGCCTTGGCAACGACGAAGTCGCGGAAGGCTTTCAGTTTTGCAGCGTTTTTCATCTCGTCCGGGTAACAGAAGTAGGTGTCGAACGAGGGAATATCGGCGGCAAGCGACAACTGAATCAATCCCGGATCGCGCCCGACGATGTAATCCGGCAAACAGGCGATACCTATTCCCAGCAGGCAGGCGCGCTTGATCGAGGTCTGGCTGTTGATCTGAAGATGCGGAATGCGGGTGTTGTCCGACGAGCGTCCCGCATTTTCCAGCCAGTTGACATCAAGCAGATAGTTGGGTGCCGGTTCGCCGAAGGAGATGATGCGGTGGTTGTCCAGATCCTCGATCGACTGCGGCTCGCCGTGGCGGTTGATGTAGGACGGCGCCGCATAGACGTGCATGTGCACCGTGAACAGCTTGCGCTGGATAAGGTCGGACTGTTGCGGCTGACGCAGGCGGATGGCGCAATCGGCGTGGCGCATGTTCACATCCAGCTCCTCATTGTCGAGGATCAGCTGGATCGACATTTCCGGATAGAGCTGCAGGAATTCCTGCACCTTGTCCGTGAGCCAGCCCTGGCCGAGACCAACCGTCGTCGTCACGCGCAGCTTGCCGCTCGGCTTCTCCGTCGTTTCGGTCAGCTGCATCTTGACGGTTTCGAGCTTTAGCAACACGTCATGGGCGGTGCGATACAGCAGTTCGCCCTGCTCGGTGAGGATAAGACCTCTGGCGTGGCGGTGAAACAGCTTCACGCCAACATCCTGTTCCAGCGCGCTGACCTGGCGGCTGATGGCCGACTGGGACAAATGCAGCTTGTCGGCAGCGTGGGTAAAAGACCCCGCTTCGGCTGCGGCATGAAAAATGCGCAGTTTATCCCAGTCCAATGGCATTGCCATGCCTATCCTGCCTTTCGGTTATTCGGCTGCTACCGCAAGCGGCTGCTGCGCGGTGAGGTACCGTTCTGCTTCAAGGGCGGCCATACAGCCCATACCGGCGGCGGTGATGGCCTGACGGTATATGTCGTCGGTAACGTCGCCGGCGGCGAAAATACCTTCCACGTCGGTAGCGGTGGAATCGGGCGCGGTCCACATGTAGCCATTGTCCTTGAGCTTCACCTTGCCCTTGAACAGTTCGACGGCCGGCGCGTGGCCGATGGCGACGAAGACGCCGTCGATGGGCGTATCGCTGATCACACCGGTCTTGGTGTCACGCAGTCGCACACCCGAAACAGAGGGTGGCATTGGCGGCTTGGCGGGAGCGCCGGTGATTTCGGCGATTTCCGTGTTCCACAGAATTTTGACGTTTTCCTTGGCGAAGAGCCGTTCCTGAAGGATTTTCTCCGAGCGGAAACTGTCGCGGCGGTGCACGACGGTTACGGACTTGGCGATATGGGCGAGATAGAGCGCTTCCTCCACGGCAGAGTTGCCGCCGCCGACCACGATCACATCCTTGTTGCGATAGAAGAAACCGTCGCAGGTGGCGCAGGCGGAAACGCCGAAGCCCTGAAAGTGCTGCTCACTCTCGATACCGAGCCACTTGGCCTTTGCGCCTGTTGCGATGATCAGCGTGTCGGCGGTCCAGACCTGACCGGAATCGGTCTTGACCACGAAGGGGCGCGTGTTGGTTTCGACTTCGGTCACGAGGTCGCTGACGATTTCCGCACCCACATGCGTCGCCTGCTTCAGCATCTGGTCCATCAGCCAGGGGCCCTGGATCGGATCGGCAAAGCCCGGATAGTTTTCGACATCGGTGGTGATCATCAGCTGGCCACCCTGTTCCATGCCGGCAATCAGCACGGGTTTCAGCATTGCGCGGGCCGCGTAGATCGCCGCGGTATAACCGGCGGGACCAGAGCCAATGATCAATACCTTGGTATGGCGGGCAGACATGGAAACAATCCTTTTTAAAGTAGCGGGGCCTTTCGGCAGCAGAACATTCCAGCCGCAGCACGGTGGACAGGCCGCAACCCCTTCGTTGCCCGGTATTTAAGGTTGTCTAGTGCCTTTATTCAAGGGCAGCCTTGCGTTACCAACAAGGCAGTTGTGGATGCGCGCGCAATTTTGTGACCGGCCGGCGGCATATTGTTGCGAATCCTGCGCCTGGTAGTACAAGGAAGTTCTCCGGCTTAACGAGGAACCTCTCCGTGACCAGCGTCGAACTCGATGCCATCGATCTGAAAATCCTGCGCGAATTGCAGCGCGACGGGCGCATGACCAACGTGGAGCTGGCCGAACGGGTCGGTATTTCCGCGCCGCCGTGCCTCAGGCGCGTCCGCAAGCTGGAAGAAGCCGACGTGATCGAGGGTTATCACGCCATGTTGAACGCGCCGAAGCTCGGTTTCGATCTCGTTGCCTTCTGCATGGTCGGCCTCAAGCGCCAGTCGGACAGCAATCTGAAAGCCTTTGCAGCGGCGACGGCCGGATGGTCGCTGGTGCGCCAGGCCTGGATGGTATCGGGCGAAAGTGATTTCCTTCTGCATTGCATCGCCAGAAACCTGACCGAGTTTCAGGATTTCGTCATCGAGGTTCTGACAGCGGACGAAAACGTCGACACCGTGCGCACCATGCTCACCATCCGTCAGGTCAAGCGCGTCGGTCTGGTGGAAATTTGATCGGCGGACCTTTGAGTGATTGCGCCGGCGCTTACCCGCGCCGCAACGCGTCATAGATCGTGCCGAGGCTTGTCGCCTCTTTTTCCAGCGGAAATGCAGTGCGCACATGCGAAAGCCCGGCACGGGCATGGTCCCTGGCGAGAGCAGGATCGGCAAGGTAGGTTTTAATGGCATCCCGCAGGGACGCGTAGTCGCCGGCCTCAACGACCATGCCGGTCTCGCCCTTGACGATCATTTCCTCATAGGCGCCGGCATTGCTGGCAACGACAGCCGTCTCGGACGCCATGGCTTCCAGTGGTGTCAGGCCAAAGCCCTCGTTGCGTGACGGTGCGACATAGAGGGTTAGCCGCCGATACCAGGGCTTGATGTCGTCCACCTCGCCCTGAAACGCGATGCGGTCCGCAAGACCGGCTGCTGCGACATCGGCCACGAGCTTGTCGGCGAAGGCCTTGTGCTCTGCGGTCACGCGGCCGGAGATGACGGCCGTCCATTCGGGATAGTCGGGCAGAAGTTCGATCATGGCGCGCACGAAAAGGTCTGTTCCCTTCTGGTGGCGCACCCGTCCGAAACATCCGATGAGAAATTGCCCCGGCAGGCCGGTCGAAGCGATCGTATCCTCCGGGCCGGTTGCGGGATGAAAGAGCTCGGTATCGACGCCATGCATGACGACGCTGTGTGGTACTTCCAAAAACGAGCCTGAGCGGCCGCTTGTCGCGACGACCGCATCCATTTTTGAAATCAGAAAGCGGGTATAGGCGGAATGTCGCCTTTGCGCCGCCGAGGTGAACATCAGCTTCACCTTCATGCGCAGCACGTCACGCATGAGAATGCCCGGCAACATTTCGAGATTGCGGCGGGCGTGCCAGATGCGCGGACCGCTGAGCGGGCCGTTTTGCCAGAGCCGCCACAGATCACGAAAGCGCACATGTGGCAGATGCTGCGGCAGGCCCGGGCCGATGACGGCCACTTTCTGACCCAGCCGGTTTTGTACCGGAATAAGCTGCACGATGGTGGAGGTAACGCCGGAGAGCCTGCGCTTGAAGTTCGGCGCAAGCACCTGCACATCTTTCAGACTGGCGTGGGACAAGATGGGCTTCCGTCTTTGCGGCTAAGGCAGGATGTTCAGTTCAGGATATCAATGCAATGCGCCCGAGGGGCGCATTGCATGAAAGGGCAGATCAGCCCCACTGTACGGCGAGAATCTCGTAACCCTTGGCGCCGCCCGGTGCGTTGACTTCGATGCTGTCACCGACTTCCTTGCCGATGAGGGCGCGGGCGATGGGCGAGGAAATGGAAATGCGTCCAGCCTTCACATCGGCTTCCTGGTCGCCAACGATCTGATAGATTCTCTCCTCGTCGCTATCCTCGTCGATCAGCTTGACGGTGGCGCCGAACTTGATCTTGGAACCGGACATCTTGGAAAGGTCGATGACTTCCGCGCGTGCGGTCAAGTCTTCGAGTTCAGTGATGCGGCCTTCGTTATGGCTCTGGGCTTCCTTGGCAGCGTGGTATTCGGCATTTTCCGAAAGGTCGCCATGGGCGCGCGCCTCCGCAATTGCCTCGATGATACGGGGACGCTCCTCCTGCTGGCGAAAGCGCAGCTCCTCCTGCAGCTTGATGAATCCACCGTGCGTCATCGGTACTTTTTCTACCATTTTTTTATCCTTCGCAGTCCTGTCGCTTTACTTGCAGACACAAAAAGAAACAGGTTCCGGAGGGGAACTCCGGAACCATGCCAAAATCATAACTAAGCCGACTATATCAGAAGACGACAACGAAATGCCAGCAAATTTGAGACGGGCATTTTCTTGCATTCGTTCAGGGCTTTAACAGATGAGATTGACATTTTTCAATAGAACATATAGTGAACATAACCATGAAGAAGTCAATCAGGCAACGGCTGGCCATTCTTTCCGATGCGGCCAAATACGATGCGTCCTGTGCCTCCAGCGGCACGACGAAACGCAGCTCTGCTGCATCCGGCGGACTTGGCTCCACGGAGGGGTCGGGCATATGCCATGCCTATGCGCCGGACGGGCGCTGCATTTCGCTCCTGAAGATACTGCTCACCAATTTCTGTATCTATGATTGCGCCTATTGCATCAATCGTTCTTCGAGCAATGTCGAGCGGGCGCGGTTTACTGCCGAGGAGGTGGTGTGGCTGACGCTGGAGTTCTATCGGCGCAACTATATCGAGGGGCTGTTTCTCTCTTCCGGCATTATCCGCTCTTCCGATCATACGATGGAAGAGATGGTGCGGGTGGCGCGGGAACTGCGCGTCACGCATGGCTTTCGCGGCTACATCCATCTGAAATCCATTCCCGAAGCATCGCCAAAGCTTATTGAGGAAGCGGGGCTTTACGCCGACCGGCTGTCGATCAACATCGAATTGCCGACTGATAGCGGCGTCAGCCGTTTTGCGCCGGAAAAGCAGCCCGCCAATATTCGCCGCTCGATGGCTGATATCCGCCTGAAGATCGAGGAGGCGGGGGAGCCGACCGTCAGGACGCGAAAGACCAAACGTTTTGCGCCTGCCGGACAGAGCACGCAGATGATCGTTGGGGCGGATGGGGCTGATGACAGCACCATTCTGTCCACCAGCGCCCGGCTTTATGGCAGCTATGGTTTGCGGCGCGTCTATTATTCGGCTTTCAGCCCCATTCCGGATTCGTCGAAGAACCTGCCGCTCATCAAGCCGCCTTTGATGCGGGAACACAGGCTTTATCAGGCCGACTGGCTTTATCGTTTTTATGGGTTCGACATTGGTGAAATAACCGCGATCGGCGGTAACGGAATGCTCGATCTCGATATAGATCCGAAGCTTGCCTGGGCGCTGAAAAATCGCGACCGTTTTCCAGTGGACGTGAACGTGGCGGATCGCGAAATATTGCTGCGCGTGCCCGGCTTCGGTACCAAGACGGTCGCCTCGATCCTGTCTTCACGCCGGTTTCGCCGGTTGCGGCTGGAGGATATTGCCCGCTTCGGCGTTTCCCTGAAAAAGGTGAAGGCCTTCATCGTTGCTGACGGCTGGACGCCGGGCAAGCTGACTGAACGGCCGGATTTGCGAGCGATGTTTGCTCCGCAGCCCGAACAATTATCGCTGCTGTGATGTACGGCCCGGTTCTGGAAGGGCGGGGCGATTTCGGCGAGTGGCGTGATGCGGCGCGCGCGGCTCTCGCCGCCAATGTGCCGCCGGAGGCGATTGACTGGCGGTTGCGGGATGAGAAAGCCGGGCTTCTCGATTTTGCCGGAGAGCCTTTGCCGGCGGCCCGTGCGGATGACGTGCAGGTGTCCGTTCCAGCCTCCTTCGTGACGTTGGCGCAAGCGATTATCTGTCATAGCGATCCGGGTCGTTTCGCACTGCTTTACCGGTTGCTGTGGCGGCTGAAGCGGGATCGCGCCCTGTTGCAGTTCAAGTCCGATGCGGATGTTTCCGAAGCCCGGCAGCTTGAAAAATCGGTCCGCCGCGATTGTCACAAGATGACGGCCTTTGTTCGCTTCAAGGAATTATCCTTGCCGCAGGGGCAGGGCGGGCGGCGGCGCTTCGTCGCATGGTTCGAGCCGGATCACTTCATCGTCGAGCGCACGGCCCCGTTTTTCCAGCGGCGGTTTACGGATATGGACTGGCTGATCGCGACACCGAACGGTTCCGCGCGGTGGGACGGAAACGTGCTGGAGACATCGCGGCAGGCCGCGTCCAAGCCTGAGCTGACGGATGAAACGGACGAGCTGTGGCGAACCTATTATGCCAACATATTCAATCCGGCGCGTCTGAAGATAAAAGCGATGACGGCAGAGATGCCAAAGAAATACTGGAAAAATTTGCCGGAAGCCGAGCTTATTCCAGGTCTCGTTCTCGGTGCCGAGGCGCGGGTGCTGGAGATGGCGGCAAAGGCTGCGAGCCAGCCGCAACCATTCCATCGCCGCCTGCAGGCCGCGGCCTCGGCGCGTGAAGAGCCGCCACCGGCGCCGGACGGTACGCTCGCTTCATTGGCGCGGGAGGCTGGCCAATGCACGCGCTGCGCCCTGCATTGCAAGGCAACGCAGACAGTGTTCGGCATGGGACCTGAAGATGCGAAAGTGATGATCGTCGGGGAGCAGCCGGGAGATCACGAGGATCTTGCCGGAAAACCTTTCGTCGGTCCCGCTGGTCAGTTGTTCGACCGGACGTTGGTTGAAGCCGGTATTGACCGCAAAAAGCTTTATGTCACCAACGCCGTCAAACACTTCAAATACGAGGCTCGCGGCAAGCGGCGCATTCACCAGCGACCGGATGCGGGCGAGGTGCAGCAATGCCGCTGGTGGCTTAACAAGGAAATCGAGCTGGTACGGCCGAAGCTTATCGTTGCCATGGGTGCAACTGCGCTTTATGCGCTGACAGGCGGAAAGGAAAAGGTGTCCGAGGTTCGGGGTCGCCCGATACCGATGCAGGAGGAGCGGACGCTTTTTGTCACGGTGCACCCTTCCTATCTTCTTCGCCTTCCCGACTCGCAGCAGAAGGAGGCGAAAATGCAGAATTTCAGGAATGAAATTGATTTTATAAGATTATTCTAATAGACTGCTTTGTGTGTTGCTACGCTATATTGGATGATCATCGATGTCTTCATCGATATGATTAAATTTTTGTTTATTGGTTATTTTTATTGAAATTTTATACTTTATACTATAACTAAGATATTTATATTTATTCATTGCGTGGATGTATGATGCTCGGCGAGCTAGATCTTGCAACAGTGATACTGATGCAAAAGTGTTCTTACATTGTTGGAATGCTGAGTTTTATATATCTGAAGCTCACAAATCGTGGTTTGCACGGCCCGACAGCTCTTGCAGCAGGCTTCGCAGCCATGGCTGCCGGCTCCACGCTCGCTGGGTACGGCGAATGGGGAATAATGTCTCCGGCCTTGTGGCAATTCGGCAGCATCGTCTTCGGTATCGTGGGTTATGCGCTGATCTGGCTTGGCCTGAAAATCGTGAGCGATGGACGTGCTGCCAGCAGGGGGACAGTATCAGCTGTCTGTTTGATTGCCTTGCTGGCAATTGTCCTTGCACAGCAGGTGGCTGACAATAACGCTTATCGTGCGGCCCTGTTCAACGGTTGTGCGGCTGTGGCCTATCTTGCGGGAGCGGGCGGGCTTTTTGCGCGGTGGCGCAAGGAGCCACTCCTGTCCCGCTTCGCGCTGGGCGCGATTGCGGGTATTTCCGGCCTGATTTCGTTGTCGGTGGCAAAGAGCGTGCTTTTGCCCCAATACGCCGCCATCGATCTGGTCAATGCGTTTTTCTTGATCATCATGTTGAACTTCGCCATTGCGCTGTTCGTGATGATGCTGGTAGCCGAGCGGTCAGAGCGGAAATTGCTGGTTCTCGCCAACACCGATCCTTTGACGGGCGTCAAGAACCGTCGTTTTTTCTTCCAGGCCATGCCGGCGGTGCCGGGTCCCAACGATGCGGCGATGCTGCTCGATATCGACCACTTCAAATCAATCAACGACCGCTTCGGCCACGCCGTCGGCGACAGCGTTCTTCAGGAAGTCGCGAAGCGTATCGGCGGCAGCATACGCGGTGGTGACGTGCTGGCGCGTTACGGTGGCGAGGAGTTCATCATCTTCCTGCCGGGTGCCGGTGTTCAAAAGGCTTGCATGATCGGAGAACGCATTCGCGATGCGATTGCGATAACCGAAGTCGATTGCGGCGGTTTGCGTGTCGGCGTGACGATAAGCATCGGCGTCGCAACCAGCGGAGATATGCGCTGCGATCTTCAGACCCTGGCGGAAATGGCGGACCGCGCCCTTTACCGCGCCAAGACGGATGGGCGCAATTGCGTGCGCGAAGCCTTGGCGGCGTGAGGCTTTTGAGCTTTTTGTGAGACAATGCAAAACGCCGCAGGCATGACCCGCGGCGTTTCCATGATCTTCGTTGGCGCCTGATTTTACAGGAAGTAGCTCTGCAAGGGCTTCACTTCCAGGTTGCCGGCCTTGAGCGCCTTGATGGCAAGGGCTGCTGCTTCGGCACCGGCCATCGTCGTGTAGTAGGGCACCTTCTGCATCAGCGTTGCGCGGCGCAGCGACTTCGAGTCAGAAATCGCCTTGTTGCTGTCGGTGGTGTTGATGACCAGCTGGACCTGCCGGTTGCGGATGGCGTCTTCGATATGCGGACGACCTTCCTGCACCTTGTTGATCTTCTCGGCGTTGATGCCCTGTTCAGCAAGGAAACGCTGGGTGCCGCCGGTTGCCAGTACCCTGAAGCCGCTCTCGACCAGAATACGGATTGCGGGCAACACGCGGTCCTTGTCGTCGTCGCGCACCGAGACGAAGACGGTGCCGGAGCGCGGCAGGTCGACGCCGGCGCCGAGCTGGCTCTTGGCGAAGGCGAGGGCGAAATCGGTGTCGAGGCCGATGACTTCGCCGGTCGAGCGCATTTCCGGTCCGAGCAGAATGTCGACGCCGGGGAAGCGGGCGAACGGGAAAACGGCTTCCTTGACGGCGATGTGCTTCAGGTTGCGCGGGTCGGGTTTCTTGCCGTAAGCGGCAATCGCCGCATCAAGCTTTTCGCCGGCCATGACGCGGGCAGCGATCTTGGCGATCGGCGCACCGATGGTTTTTGCAACGAAGGGCACCGTGCGCGAGGCGCGCGGGTTGACTTCGAGAACGTAGATCGTGCCGTCCTTGATCGCGTACTGAACATTCATCAGGCCACCGACGTTGAGCGCCTTTGCAAGCGCCGTCGTCTGGCGTTCCAGCTCGTCGAGGGTTTCCTTGCTCAGCGAACGGGAAGGCAGCGAGCAGGCCGAGTCGCCCGAATGGATACCGGCTTCTTCGATGTGCTCCATGATGCCCGACACGAAGACGTTTTCGCCGTCGCACAGTGCATCGACGTCGACTTCGACGGCGTTGGTCAGGTAGCTGTCGAACAGAAGCGGGTTCTTGCCGAGCAGGGTGTTGATCTGGCCGGTCTTGTCGTTCGGGTAACGCTGCTTGATGTCCTCGGGCACGAGGCCCGGAACCGTGTCGAGCAGATAGGTCTGGAGCTGGCCTTCCGAATGGATGATCTGCATGGCGCGGCCACCCAGAACATAGGACGGACGCACGACCAGCGGGAAGCCGATTTCCGAAGCGACGAGGCGCGCCTGTTCAACCGAATAGGCAATGCCGTTGTTCGGCTGGGCGAGGTCGAGCTTCATCAGCAGCTTCTGGAAGCGGTCGCGGTCTTCGGCAAGGTCGATCATGTCAGGCGCGGTGCCGAGGATCGGGATACCGTTCTTTTCCAGCGCTTCGGCCAGCTTCAGCGGCGTCTGGCCGCCGAACTGCACGATGACGCCGACCAGTTCGCCCTTTTCCTGCTCGGCGCGCATGATCTCGATCACGTCTTCGGCCGTCAGCGGTTCGAAATAGAGGCGGTCGGAGGTGTCGTAGTCGGTCGAAACCGTTTCCGGATTGCAGTTGATCATGATCGCTTCGAAGCCTGCATCCTTCAGCGCGAAGGCAGCATGGCAGCAGCAATAGTCGAACTCGATGCCCTGGCCGATACGGTTCGGACCGCCGCCGAGGATGACGACCTTCTTGCGGTCGGAAACCTGCGCTTCAGAGCGGGCGGCGCCGACGAAGGGGATTTCATAGGTCGAATACATGTAGGCGGTGGGTGAGGCGAATTCTGCCGCGCAGGTATCGATGCGCTTGAAGACCGGGCGAACATTGAGGCTGTTGCGCAGTTCGGCCACTTCCTTCGGGCGCTTGCCCGTCAGAATTGCCAGGCGGGCGTCGGAAAAGCCCATGGCTTTGAGCATGCGCAGGTTCTCTGCGTCCTGCGGCAGGCCTTGCTCACGGACACGGGCTTCCATGTCCACAATTGCCTTGAACTGGGCGATGAACCAGGGATCGATCTTCGAGTTTTCGTGGACTTCTTCTTCCGTCATTCCCATGCGCAGCGCCTGGGCGACCATGCGCAGGCGATCCGGCGTCGGCGTGCCGATGGCGGCGCGGATGGCGTTCTTGGAGCCTTCGCCCTCTTCAAAGCCGGGGATTTCGATTTCATCGAGACCGGTGAGGCCGGTTTCCATGCCGCGCAGCGCCTTTTGCAGCGATTCTGCGAAGGTGCGGCCGATGGCCATGACTTCACCGACGGACTTCATGGCCGTTGTGAGGATCGGCGAGGCGCCCGGGAACTTCTCGAAGGCGAAACGCGGGATCTTGGTGACGACGTAGTCGATCGACGGTTCGAACGAGGCAGGCGTCGCGCCGCCGGTGATATCGTTTTCCAGCTCGTCGAGCGTATAGCCGATGGCGAGCTTGGCGGCGATCTTGGCGATCGGGAAGCCGGTCGCCTTGGAGGCGAGAGCGGACGAGCGCGAAACGCGCGGGTTCATTTCGATGACGACGAGGCGGCCGTCTTTCGGGTTGACGGCGAACTGCACGTTCGAGCCGCCGGTTTCCACGCCGATCTCACGCAGCACCGCAATCGAGGCGTTGCGCATGATCTGGTATTCCTTGTCGGTCAGCGTCAGCGCTGGCGCAACGGTGATGGAATCGCCGGTGTGGACGCCCATCGGATCGATGTTTTCGATGGAGCAGATGATGATGCAATTGTCCGCGGTGTCGCGGACCACTTCCATTTCATATTCCTTCCAGCCGAGAACCGATTCTTCGACCAGCACCTCGGTGGTCGGCGAAGCGTCGAGGCCGCCCGAGACGATGTCGAAGAATTCGGAGCGGTTATAGGCAATGCCGCCGCCGGTGCCGCCGAGCGTGAAGGACGGGCGGATGATGGCTGGCAGGCCGACATGGTCGATCGCCTGGGCGGCGATTGCGATCGCATGCGCCATGTAACGCTGCTTGCGGTCGGTCTCGCCAAGGTTCCACTGGTTTTCCAGATCGTCCAGCGCCTTGTCCAGTTCCGCACCGGAAAGCTTCGCCTTGAGTTCGGCGCGGGCAGCTTCGTGCTTCTTGCGGTCGGCGTCCTTGATTTCAGTGGCGTTGGCCAGCATGGACTTCGGCGTTTCGAGGCCGATGCGAGCCATGGCCTCGCGGAAGAGGGCGCGGTCTTCGGCCATGTCGATGGCTTCGGGCTTGGCGCCGATCATTTCCACATTGTAGCGGTCGAGAACGCCCATGCGCTTCAGGGACAGCGCAGTGTTGAGCGCGGTCTGGCCGCCCATGGTGGGAAGCAGCGCGTCCGGACGTTCCTTGGCGATGATCTTGGCGACGACTTCCGGGGTGATCGGCTCGACATAGGTTGCGTCGGCGAGGCCCGGATCGGTCATGATGGTGGCCGGGTTGGAGTTGACCAGAATGACCCGGTAACCCTCTTCCTTCAGCGCCTTGCAGGCCTGGGTGCCGGAATAGTCGAATTCACATGCTTGGCCGATGACGATCGGTCCTGCGCCAATGATGAGGATGGACTTGATATCTTGGCGCTTCGGCATGGCTCTCTCGTTCCGCGTTTTGGTTGCGCAAAACACCAGCCAGGGTGAAAGATCACCGGCCGGGGCGCGCAATTCAAAGTTTTCAGGCTAGAAGCGGCTTATAGGCAAATGTTTTTGAGAACGGAACCCCATAAATTCCGGAATCGACAGAAACTCTTAACCCGCCGGTGTATGCGCGGCGAAACGGGCCTGCACGGCCGCGCTATGGGAGCGGCTGACGGGTATTTCCGAGCCGTCTCTTGTAATGACGTGCAGACGGCCAGCCTGTTTACGCAACGAGACGACGTCGGAAATGGCAATCCAGTGGGAACGGTGCACCTGCAAGCCTTCCGTGAGGCCTATTTCTTTCAGCGCATCGGCAAAACGCAGTAGAACGAGCTGATGGCCGCGCGTGGTGACGATTTCGGTATAGTGGTCCTGCACCGACAGCCGCAGCAATTCTCCGCGCTTTTGCGGCGGCAGCCGCTCCAGCAGCGGCGCGATGCTTTTCACCTCACCTTTGGCATCTCCATTCGGGTCCGCAACGGCATCCGTTGCCGTTGCGCGTGACTGGCAGGCCGTGAGGTAGCTCAGCAGGCAAAAGATGGCGCAGAGCGGCAGGGCCGACAGGCTGCTTTTCAGAAAGGCAGCGAAACCCATTTCCCTGCCGGAAAAGATTTGGTTCATGATGGAAAGCAGCAGCCCGATGGGCAGGGCTGCCGTCAGCGAGCCGATCATCATGCGTGTCAGCATATTTTCAATGCTGCTGGCAAGGATGGTGTTGGCGAGGATGGAAAAGGATATTGCGAACGTCCATGCGCCAGCCTGAACGATTGTCCAGTAAAGCAGCCGGTCGGCGAAACTCATGGTCTCACTTGTCCCGAAAGGGCCGGTCAGAATGAAGATCGCCAATATGGCAAGGAAGGTCAGCCACAGTCTGCGCGATTGCAGGATGGCGTGCATTTCACGAAGCGTGGACTGCAAAGAGAGGTGATCCACGAAGTTTTCCTGCGGTTGACGCCAATGCGTTTTTCTTTCGCGCATGTTTTGCCGAAGTTAGCGATAATTTCAACCGGGTCAAAACGCTTCACCATGTCACTCCAGCCTTTGCTAGACGCACCGCTTGCCGTGCAATTCCATGTCGCCACCGTTGTTCCGGCCGCGATTCTCGGTGCCTTCATTTTCCTTCGCCCAAAAGGAACCGCCATCCACCGGCTACTCGGCAGGATCTGGGTGACGCTGATGGTCATGACCTCCGTTTCGACCTTCTTCATCCATGAATTGAGGATGCTTTACGGTTTCAGCCCGATCCATCTTTTATCGGTTCTCACCATATATGGCTGTCTGCAATCGGTCCTTTTCGCGCGCAGGGGCGAAATCAGGCGCCATATGAGGATCATGCAGAGTGTTTATCTCGGCGGTATCGTCATCGCAGGCGGTTTCACCTTCGTTCCGGGGCGGATCATTCACGAGGTTGCTTTCGGTGACGGTCAGCCGGGTCTTGTGGTGCTTTTCGCGGGCGTGTTCGTGTTTGCCCTGCTGTCTCTGACCGTCTTCACGCAAAGGCGGCGAACCTCCTGAACGAATGCACCCACCTCCGCTTTCTTCCGGAACAAGATGTATTATAGTGCCGTTATAAGGTTGCCTGTTGAGGCGACGTTTGCGGAGAGAAAAGCATGGAATGGAGAGGGCGCCGCCAGTCGGACAATATCGAGGATCGGCGCGGCATGTCGGCGGGATCGGGGCCGTCCGGCAACGATCCTTTTTCGCGTGGCGGAATGCGCGTGCCGATCGGGCGCCGCGGCGGCGGCATCGGCATTGGCGGTCTTCTGCTGATCCTGCTGATCAGCTGGGTGCTTGGCATCAATCCGCTGACGCTGCTTTCGGGCGGAGACATTTCACTGGATGGGGGCGGTACCACGCAGCAATCCGGCCAGCAGGCGGGCACTCGGCCGCAGGGCCAATCGTCCGACGAGACGACGGCTTTCGTGCGCACCGTGCTGGCTGAGACGGAAGATACGTGGAGCGGCATTTTCCAGTCCGCCGGCGAGACCTATCAGAAACCGACCCTTGTGCTGTTTTCCGGGCAGGTTGCGTCTGCCTGCGGTTCTGCCTCTGCGGCCAGCGGCCCGTTCTATTGCCCTGGTGACCGCAAGGTCTATCTCGACACCAGTTTCTTCAGTGAACTGGACAAGCGTTTCGGCGCGTCTGGCGATTTCGCGCAGGCTTACGTTATTGCGCATGAGGTGGGCCACCACGTCCAGAACCTGACCGGTGTCCTGCCGGAGTTCAACCGCCGCCGCCAGTCCATGAGCCAGGTGGATGCCAACAAGATGTCGGTGCGTGTTGAGCTTCAGGCCGATTGTTATGCCGGTATCTGGGGCAAGTTCACCGAACAGAAGGGCATTCTGGAAACCGGTGACCTTGAGGAAGCGCTCAACGCTGCCCACCAGATCGGCGACGACACCCTGCAGAAGCAGACCCAAGGATATGTGGTGCCTGACAGTTTCAACCACGGCACGTCGGCGCAGCGCATGGAATGGTTCAAGCGCGGCTTCCAGAACGGACGCGTCGAGGACTGCGACACCTTCTCGGCGAATATCTGAGAATCAAATGAACAAGGGGGCTTTTCAGCCCCCTTGTTATTCAGCGCATCAACAGCGCCACGGCAAACATGCCAAGCGCGAAGATCGTATGGGCGACGAGGTTGAGAAAGCGAACCTTGTTCGGGTTCGGCGTCTTCGATGCCGCCCAGCCGATGCCGAGGCCAGGTTGCAGCAGGAACCAGCCCGCGCCGACCGTGACGATGCCCACGATCCAAGGCTGAATGAAGGAAGGCTCTGAAAACCACGAGGCCGGCACTATCAGGGCGAGAATGATGCCGTAGAGAATGCCGACGGCATAATGCGAGACCCAGCCGAGCGCCAGTTCATGCTCGTAAGGTGCGGCCGTCGCGATAGAATCGTGGAATATCCTGCCCTTCGGCACATGCCAGAACCAGCGGCCGACCGGTGCCCAGTTCGGGGCGGACTGGCCGAAAAACCGGTGCAGCACAATCGCCCATATATCCATAAACACGGTGCCACCCACCCCCATGGCAATACCGCGCCAAATCAAATCCAGCATAGATCCCTCCGCAAATCATGATCGATCAAGCTCTAGCTGATCGTGTGAGTGGCGTGAACAGGGTTTTTAGCTCGCTCAGTGCGGACAAGAAAAATGGCCGGATCGCTCCGGCCATAATGAAGACTGAAACGTCTCCTCCGTCATGCCGGACTGGATCCGGGGTAACGGTGCGATTGTCTCACCAGTGAGCTATTCTCGCTCTACGCGGCACGCCCATATTCAGCCTGCCGCCGCGTTGCCGTGGCGAGCTGGAACTGCGCAAGCAATTCGTTGAGTGCCGCCGCTTCCGAGGCGAGGCCATGGCTTGCCGCAGTCTGTTCTTCGACCATGGCGGCATTCTGCTGGGTGCCCTGATCGATGGTGTTGATGGCGGTGTTGATTTCCTGAAGTCCGGTGGACTGCTCGCGCGACGACGTTACGATGGCGTCGATGTGGCGGTTGATCTCCTGGACTTCGCGGACGATGGTTTCCAGCGCCTTGCCGGCATTGCCGACGAGATCGACACCGGATTGCACCTGCGATGTTGAGGCGTTGATCAGCGTCTTGATCTCCTTCGCGGCATTTGCCGAGCGCTGGGCAAGCTCGCGCACTTCCTGTGCGACGACGGCAAAACCCTTGCCTGCCTCACCGGCGCGGGCGGCTTCCACGCCGGCATTCAGCGCAAGCAGGTTCGTCTGGAAGGCGATTTCGTCGATCACACCAATGATGTTGCTGATCTCCGACGACGATTTTTCGATGCCTTCCATGGCGCGAACAGCGTCCTCGACGATGATGCCGGACTGCTCGGCATTGTTGCGCGTGCGGTCTACCAGACGGCCTACCTCTTCGGCACGGCGGGCGGAATCCTTGACCGTCGTGGTTATTTCCTCAAGCGCGGCCGCAGTCTCCTCGACAGAGGCGGCCTGCTGCTCGGTGCGCTTGGCCAGATCGTCGGCAGACTGGCGGATTTCTCCAGCACCGGCATCGATTGCGCGTGCATTCTGGCCGACTGTGCTCAAGGCAACGTTCAGCTTGGCGACGGAGTTGTTGAAGTCGTCGCGCAAGCGGTCGATGCGGGTCACGAAAGGTGTCTCGATCCGGTAGTTGAGGTCGCCGTTCGAAAGGTGCGTCAGTCCCTTTGCCAGCGAATCGACTGCGAACTGGATGTCGGCCGCGTCTTTCGCCGCCAGTCGTTCGCGGTCGTTGCGCTCCTGTTCGGAAAGCGTGCGGTTCTGTTCGGCGTCGCCCTCAAGACGCAGACGTTCCGTGGCGTTCGATTTGAATACGGCAACCGCCGCAGCCATCGAGCCGATCTGGTCACTGCGCTCCTGGCCGGGAATGGCGACATCGAGATTGCCGGCGGCAAGCCTTTCCATGGCAGCAGTCATCTGCGTGACGGGGCGAACAATGAAACGGCTGAGAACGGTTGCCAGCAGGGCGATCATGATCGCGGCGGCAAGGATCGTAGCGATGGTTGCCGCGAGGCGAAATTGGCCGATCGCGCTGTAGGCGACGTCGGAATCGACAACGAAACCGAGATACCAATCGACCGAGGGCAGACCGGCGACGGGAATGAAGCTGGTGATCTTGCCCTTGCCGTCGATCTCGGTTTGCGAAATCGCGGAAGAAATTGCCGGTGTATCAACCTTGAAGAGATCGGTCAGCGGCTTGTCGACGAATTTCGCATCGGGATGCATGAGGATCTTGCCGTCCTTGCTGACGAGGAAGGCGTATCCATCCTTGCCGGCATCCACCGACTTGATCATCGATACCAGCGAATCCAGCGAGAAGTCGCTACCCGTCACGCCGGCCAGCTTGCCGTTGATGGACACGGGAATGGCGGCAGTGATGATAAGGCCGCCGGTCGACGCATCGCTATAGGGCTCGGTCAGTACTGGCTTGCCGGCCTTGACGGCGTCCAGATACCAGGGGCGCTTGCGCGGGTCATACCCTTCCGGCAATGGCAATTTCGGGAAAGTCGTGAAACTGCCGCTTTCGGCATTGCCGAAATAGGTGGACATGAACTGAGCCGTCAGCACGTCGTTCTGGAGGAACTGCAGTTTGGCGTCGTCATCTGGGAGCTTGGCGAGCGTCTTTGCAACCGTTTCGGTCAGCATGATGCGCCCGTTCAGCCAGTTGGCGATGCTTTGCGCTGCCTGCTTGCCGGACGAATCGATATTTTCCGCCACGGCTTGCGTTGTCACCTGGTGCTGAAGACTGTCGATATAGAAGGAAAAGCCGGCAAAAGCGGCGACGACAAGCGATGACGCCGCAAACAGAATGCGCGTCATGAGATTGGTTTTTTTGGGCAAGCTACACGTCCTTGGAACCAGATGTGCCCATTCGGCTCATCTTGGAAAATAATGGGAAAGACATGCCTCAATGGCGGGAATATTCTGCGTCATGCAGCTTATGGTTTGAAAGAACTTCGCGATATTCTAATGCGTAAAGTGAAATGGTAAAATTCGGCTAAATTTGTTTTATGTCACGCCGTTTCGGCCCAAGTGGACGTAAAATTGCCGTTCTGCGTAAATTTTGATCATTGATCCGCAAAGGTTGCGTGCAGGAAGGGAATATTTTATTCATCACCTGCTGCCATTGCGCAATTCGCGGGCAATGGCCAAAATTCAGGTGAATTACAATGTCTTCGTCGGTTGTTGCAGAAACCGTTCCCTCTGGATCGGGGTCGTGGCTTTCGCATTTCAAGGCTACGCTTGCGCTTGGAATCCCGCTTGTCGGTGCGCAGCTCGCGCAGCTTGGCATCCACACTACAGATATGGTCATCGTCGGTCAGCTCGGAGCTGAGAAGCTGGCGGCCATGGTGCTGGCCGGGCAGTTCTTCTTCGTTGTCTTCATTTTCGGCTCGGGATTTTCCGTGGCCGTGGTGCCAATGGTAGCGCAGGCTTACGGGCAGGGCGATGCGACGGCTGCCCGCCGCTCGCTGCGCATGGGCATGTGGGTGGCAATCGCCTACTGGATTCTGGCCTTGCCGATATTCTTCAACGCCGAGCGCATTCTGGTCTATCTCGGGCAAAACCCCGAAGTTGCGGCGTTGACCGGCCATTATCTCGCCATCGCCAAGTTCGGCCTTTTGCCGGCGCTGCTTTTTTACGTGCTGCGCGGGCTTGTCAGTGCCATCGGCCGTGCCGGTATCATTCTGTATGTCACCATCATCATGTTGGTGCTGAACGGCTTGATGGCCTATGCGCTGGTCTTCGGCCATTTCGGATTGCCGGTGATGGGCATGAACGGCGCGGCCGTCGTCGCCGTCATCGTCAATGCCTTCAGCTTCACCTTCATCGTCGCTTATGTGCAGACGCGTGAGGAAACCAGGAAATACGAGCTGTTCGTGCGCTTCTGGCGGCCGGACTGGCATGCGCTGTTCGAAGTGCTGCGCCTTGGCCTGCCTATCAGCATCACCATCCTTGCCGAAGTGACGCTGTTTGCGGCCGCTTCGATCCTGATGGGACAGATTGGCACCGTGCAGCTTGCGGCGCATGGCATCGCCCTGCAGCTTGCCTCCATCGCTTTCATGATCCCGCTCGGCCTGTCGCAGGCGGCGACCGTGAGGGTCGGTGTCGCGTTCGGTCAGGGTGATTTCAGGAACCTCGTGCGCGCCGCCATCATGGTCTACGCGATTGCCTGCGGCATTGCCGTTTGCGGCGGCATCCTGTTTGCGGCTGTTCCGGAATTTCTGGCGAAGTGGTTTCTTGACGCGAAGTTGCCGGAAGCGGCGGAAGTGCTTGCCTACGCAAGCAGCCTCGTGGTGATCGCCGGCATCTTCCAGCTGGTCGATGGTATCCAGGCCGTGACAGCAGGTTTGCTGCGCGGATTGAAGGATGCGCGCATTCCGGCGATGCTGGCGCTGATTTCCTATTGGCCGATCGGGCTGGCGCTGGCCTGGACCATGGCCTTTCCGCTCGGCTTTGGCGGACGCGGCGTCTGGTTCGGTTTCGTGATCGGCCTTTCGACGGCGGCCGTTCTCCTGACTATACGTTTCGTCATTCTGGTGAAGCGTGAAATGAAAACGGCCCGCTGAAAGCGGGCCGTATATTTTTCCTGATTTTCCGAAGATGTCTCAGCGCTCGGCGAGCGCTGCCTCACCTTGTCTCTCGCGCAGCAGGTTGACGAAGCGGCGGAAGAGATAGTGGCTGTCCTGCGGGCCGGGCGATGCTTCCGGATGGTGCTGGACGGAGAAGACCGGCTTGCCGACGATGCGCAGGCCGCAATTGGTGCCGTCGAACAGCGACGTGTGGGTTTCTTCGACGCCATCAGGCAGCGACTTGGCGTCAACCGCAAAACCATGGTTCATGGAAACGATTTCCACCTTGCCGGTGGTGAAGTCCTTGACCGGATGGTTGGCGCCGTGGTGGCCCTGGTGCATCTTTTCAGTCTTGGCGCCGACGGCCAGGCCAAGCATCTGGTGGCCGAGGCAGATGCCGAAGATCGGCAGGTCGCTGTTGATGAGGTTCTGAATGACCGGTACGGCATATTCGCCTGTCGCTGCCGGATCTCCCGGACCGTTGGAAAGGAAAACGCCATCCGGCTTCAATGCCAGAATGTCTTCGGCGGATGTCTGGGCCGGAACCACCGTGACCTTGCAATCGAGACCGGCGAAGAGGCGCAGGATGTTGCGCTTGACGCCGAAATCCACGCAGACGACATGGTACTTCGCATCGGCTTCATTCAGCGTGCCGTAACCCTCGTTCCAAACCCAAGGCGTTTCCGTCCAGGTGGAGGATTGGCCGGATGTGGCTTCGATGGCGAGATCGAGGCCGACGAGACCGCTCCATGCCTTGGCTTCCGCCTTCAGCGCATCGATGTCGAACACGCCGTTGGGATCATGGGCGATCACCGCGTTTGGTGCACCGTTTTCGCGTATCCATGCCGTCAGCGCGCGCGTGTCGATGCCGCAAAGGCCGATGACGCCGCGGGCTTTCAGCCAGGCATCCAGATGTTTGGCGGCGCGAAAGTTCGAAGGCTCGGTGATGTCGGCCTTGAAGATGACGCCGACTGCGCCGCGGCGGGCGGCTGGCGTCAGGTCTTCGATGTCTTCCTCATTGGTGCCGACATTGCCGATGTGCGGGAAGGTGAAGGTGACGATCTGGCCGAGATAGGACGGATCGGTCAGGATTTCTTCGTAACCGGTCAGTGCGGTGTTGAAGCAGACTTCGGCCTGTACCTTGCCGGTTGCGCCGATCCCCGTTCCCTCGATCACTGTGCCATCGGCAAGAACAAGCATTGCGGTCGGTTTGCGGGTAGTCCAGGGCGCTGTCTCGGTCATCTCGTTCCGTTTCTGCCGCTTCGCACCCCGCCTCTTGAAAGGCAGGGGGAGAGGGGCCATTTTTTGTCGCAGGCTTCGTGACATAAAGGGGCGCGCGAAAAACTCGCGTTTTGACCCTTCGTTAAAATCTCGTGCAGGTGCCGGAAAATAACGAAAGCTGCTTAAACGGTCAACCGCAGGCTCGAGATTTACGCGGAATTAAACCTTCGCACATTCAAAGGCTTATGCATTTGATTTGCTTGAGCGGGTTTGCTCGGTTATGTCGTTTCGAAAAATAAGGTGGAAAGTTTCCGTGTCGAGAAGCTGCGGAATGCACTTTCCCAAGGAGAAGAAGAAATGATGCGCGACACGTTCGCTAATACTCTGAAAGACGCGCTGAAGGCTCGTGACGCCCGGCGTACATCGACCGTGCGTCTCATCCAGGCGGCCATCAAGGATCGCGATATTGCCAATCGCGGCGTGGGCAAGGACCCCGTCACCGACGACGAGATCATGCAGATCCTGACCAAGATGGTGAAGCAGCGGGAAGAGTCCGCCAGCATCTATGATGGTGCCGGTCGCGCCGAGCTTGCCGCTCAGGAGCGCGAGGAAATCGTCATCATCAAGGAATTCATGCCGGAAGAGATTCCGGCCGAAAAGGTGCGCGAATTGTGCCAGGCCGTCATCAGCGAAACCGGCGCCTCCGGCCTGCGTGACATGGGCAAGTGCATGAATGCGCTCAAGGAGCGCTATCCCGGCCAGATCGACTTCGCGAAAGCCTCCGGCGTCGTCAAGGATTTGCTGAAGTAGGTTTCGCCCGTTCGGAAAAAGTAAAGGCAGGGCAGCCATGGCTGCCCTGCCTTTTTGCTGCCGACGAAGGCGCATTTCGGCGGATCAAAATGCGGTCACGCGCAGGCGTTTTTCGGGGGACGTGCCTGCGGGCGTCAGCAGCTTTATGAGAATGTCCGGGCGCTGCCTTTAAATATGTTTTATACCTCTGCGACGGTTGGCTCAAATTACAAAAACATAATTTTTTGTGATGATGCGCTGCCATAAATTTGCCCGAAGCGGGCGACAGCGGCGATGCGGTTTTAGTGCGATGGCCTGTGAATATCGGGTATTCCGGTTCTTTGGGTTTGGTACTGACCCCTTTCTGCGCTTATATGAAAGACTGGCCTCGAACAGGTAACCCATGCGATTTTCCAATTCTTTTCTCGATGAGATACGCGACCGCGTGAACATCTCCGATGTGATCGGCAGACGTGTGTCCTGGGATAAGAAGAAGACCAATACGCCGCGGGGCGATTATTGGGCCTGCTGCCCGTTCCATGGCGAAAAAAGCCCGAGTTTTCATTGCGAGGATCGCAAGGGGCGATACCATTGTTTTGGTTGCGGTGTTTCCGGCGATCATTTCCGGTTTCTCACCGATCTCGAGGGGTTGAGTTTCCCCGAAGCCGTTCAGCAGATCGCCGACATGGCCGGCATCTCCATGCCGCAGCCCGATCCGCAGGCTGAGAAGCGCGAGCGCGAGCGCACCTCGTTGCAGGACGTCATGGAAATGGCGACGCTGTTCTTTCAGGATCAGTTGCAGACCGCGCTTGGTGCGCGGGCGCGGGCTTACCTGCGCGATCGCGGACTGACTGGGCGCACCATCGAGACATTCAGGCTCGGTTTTGCACCAGATAGCCGCAATGCGCTGAAGGAGCATCTGGCGAGCAAGGGTGTGGCGCGCGAACAGATGGAAGCCTGCGGGCTGGTGGTGCATGAAAACGTGCCGGTTTCCTATGACCGCTTCCGCGACCGCATCATGTTCCCGATCCTGTCGTCGCGCGAAAAGGTGATCGCTTTCGGCGGCCGCGCCATGGCGGCGGATGCAGTGGCCAAATATCTGAACTCCAACGAGACCGAGCTTTTTCACAAGGGCAATGTTCTCTACAATTTCGCCCGAGCGCGGCGCGCCTCGCAGGCTTCCGGTGGCACCGTCATTGCCGTCGAAGGTTATATGGATGTCATTGCGCTTTATCAGGCGGGTGTCGAAAATGCTGTCGCCCCGCTCGGCACGGCGCTGACGGAAAGCCAGCTTGATCTCCTGTGGAAAATGTCGCCGCAGCCGATCCTCTGCTTTGATGGCGACGGCGCCGGCATTCGTGCCGCCAACCGCGCAGCCGATCTCGCCTTGCCGCATATCAAGCCCGATCGTTCGGTTAGCTTTGCGCTTTTGCCCGACGGAAAAGACCCTGATGATCTCGTGCGGCTGGAGGGGCGTGCGCCTTTTGACCGTGTGCTTTCCGAGGCAAAACCGCTCGCGGCGATGATCTGGAGCCGCGAGACGTCTTCGGTGACTTTCGATACGCCTGAAAAGCGTGCCCAGCTTGAAAGCCGGCTGCGGCAGATCGTTGCCGTCATCGGCGACGAGGCCGTGCGGCGTTTTTACCAGCAGGATATGCGCGACAGGCTGAATGCCTTCTTCCAGCCGCGTTTTCAGCAGGGCGGTTCGCAGGGTGGAAATTTCCGTCGCGATGGCCAGCAGGGTAATGGGCGCGGGTTCCAGAGGAACGCTTCCGGACGGGGTGGAGCCATGGCTGCGCCGGCCAGCAACATTTCCGACCGTCTTACCCAGTCGGGTCTGGTCAGGGGCCACCAGACCAAGCCTTCACTTCGCGAAAGCGTTCTCGCAATCACCATCGTCAACCATCCCGAACTGCTGCTTGAGGAATATGACGAGATCGCCGCGATCGATTACGAAAACCGCGATCTGCAACGCCTGTGGTCGACTGTGCTGACCTTTGCTGCGGAAAGTGCGGCTGAGATTTCGCGGGCAGGGCTGATCGAGCGCCTGTCGCAGCAGGGTTTCGAGGTGCTTTTGAAAACCATGGACCAGCAGGTGCGCAATGCGCGCCTGTGGACGGCCACGGAACAGGCGGCGCTGGAAGATGCGCGTGAGGGATATGTGCAGGCGCTTTCCCTGCACAAGAGGACGAAATCCCTGCTCTGGCAGAAGCGCGAGCTGGAGCGGGAAATAGGCGAGGCGACGGACGATGAACGCGGCACGCTTCTGGTGCGGGCGCTGGCCGAAGTTCAGCTGGAAATCGGCCGAATGGAAAATCAGGAAGCGATCATCGATGGTTTCGGCGTCATGTCCGGCCGGGTAAAGGGTCCGGCTGTCGGCCATGGCTGAGGACTGCGGCCAAGAATAGAAAGACGTGTGGGGTTGCCTTTTGCTGCAAGCGCCCTAAATAGGGGGTAGTCTGGTGATAACTCGCAAAATGCGGCCCTTTTTATGAATTTCCGTGGCTGTCTCGCCCTCAAAGGCTTGACGGGGCGGGAAATAGCGGGAATCACCAATTCAGGAATAGTAAGGTGGAATGAGCCTTGGCGGATAGAAATTGCATGAGCAAGCATTTTCGGGTGCACTGTCTTTGCATTCTGCCTGAGGCTGCCGTGGTTAATCGGCAATTAAAGATCACTCCGTTAGGTGTCTGACAGTGATTCGCTGTTATCAGCCGGATGCTCTCAAGGCGAACGGCGATGCGGCGGAACAGGTGTTAGCGTCAGGGAAAGCGACGAGATAGATGGCAACCAAAGTCAAAGAAAACGAAGAAGCAGAAAACGAACGCGACGGTGCGACGGACGGTCCGCTTCTCGATCTTTCGGATGACGCGGTCAAAAAGATGATCAAGGCCGCCAAGAAGCGCGGCTATGTGACGATGGACGAGCTGAATTCCGTCCTGCCGTCCGAAGAAGTGACGTCCGAGCAGATCGAAGACACGATGGCGATGCTGTCCGATATGGGCATCAACGTTATCGAGGACGAGGATGCCGAGGAAGCACCGGGCGAAGCCGAAAGCGACGATTCCGATAACGAAGAGTCCGAAGGCGGCGAACTGGCACCTTCCGGCGGTACCGCGCTTGCGACCGCGAAGAAAAAAGAACCGACCGACCGTACCGACGATCCTGTGCGCATGTATCTGCGCGAAATGGGTTCCGTAGAGCTTCTGTCGCGCGAAGGCGAAATCGCCATCGCCAAGCGCATCGAGGCCGGCCGCGAAACGATGATCTCCGGCCTTTGCGAAAGCCCGTTGACGTTCCAGGCGCTGATCATCTGGCGCGACGAACTCAACGAAGGCACGACGCTTCTGCGCGAGATCATCGATCTCGAGACCACCTATTCCGGCCCGGAAGCCAAGGCTGCCCCGCAGTTCCAGAGCCCGGAAAAGATCGAGGCGGACCGCAAGGCCGCCGAAGAGAAGGAAAAGACCCGCAGACTGCGTGCGCCCTCCGGTGACGAGGATGTGACTGATGTGGGTGGCGATGGCCTGCCGCCGGAAGAGGAAGAAGAGGACGACGACGAGTCCAACCTTTCGCTTGCTGCGATGGAAGCCGAGCTGCGTCCGCAGGTCATGGAAACGCTCGACACCATTGCCGACACCTACAAGAAGCTGCGCAAGCTTCAGGACCAGCAGGTCGAGGCTCGCCTTGCCTGCACGGGGACCCTGTCCTCCGGTCAGGAGCGCCGCTACAAGGATCTCAAGGACCAGTTGATCACGGCTGTGAAGTCGCTGTCGCTGAACCAGAACCGTGTCGACAGCCTTGTCGAGCAGCTTTACGATATTTCCAAGCGTCTGATGCAGAACGAAGGCCGGCTGCTGCGCCTTGCCGAATCCTATGGCGTCAAGCGCGACAGCTTCCTCGAGCAGTATCATGGTGCGGAACTCGATCCGAACTGGATGAAGTCGATTGCCAATCTGGCCGCCCGCGGCTGGAAGGAATTCGCCCGCGAGGAAAGCAACACGATCCGCGAGATCCGTCAGGAAATCCAGAATCTGTCGACGGAAACCGGTATTTCCATCGCCGAATTCCGCCGTATCGTTTCCATGGTGCAGAAGGGTGAGCGCGAAGCGCGTATCGCCAAGAAGGAGATGGTCGAGGCCAACCTGCGTCTCGTGATCTCCATCGCCAAGAAATACACCAACCGCGGCCTGCAGTTCCTCGATCTCATTCAGGAAGGCAATATTGGCCTGATGAAGGCGGTGGACAAGTTCGAATATCGCCGTGGTTACAAGTTCTCGACCTATGCGACATGGTGGATCAGACAGGCGATCACCCGTTCGATCGCCGACCAGGCGCGCACGATCCGTATTCCGGTTCACATGATCGAGACGATCAACAAGATCGTTCGCACCTCGCGCCAGATGCTGCACGAGATCGGCCGCGAGCCGACCCCGGAAGAGCTGGCGGAAAAGCTGGCCATGCCGCTTGAAAAGGTGCGCAAGGTTCTGAAAATCGCCAAGGAGCCGATTTCGCTCGAAACCCCTGTGGGTGACGAAGAGGATTCGCATCTCGGCGACTTCATCGAGGACAAGAACGCGCTGCTGCCTATCGACGCCGCCATTCAGGCCAACTTGCGCGAGACGACGACCCGCGTTCTCGCCTCGCTGACGCCGCGTGAAGAACGTGTTCTGCGCATGCGTTTCGGCATCGGCATGAACACCGATCATACGCTGGAAGAAGTCGGCCAGCAGTTCTCGGTCACGCGCGAACGTATTCGTCAGATCGAGGCGAAGGCACTGCGCAAGCTGAAGCATCCGAGCCGCTCCAGAAAGCTCAGAAGCTTCCTCGACAGCTAAGCCTTTGCCTGCATTAAAATTGAACCCGGTCAGTCTCCTCTGGCCGGGTTTTTTGTTTCCCGCACTGGCGATCTCTGCGACAAGCCTTATGTGTGAAAACAAAGCGTTCCGCTTTTTCGGAAATGCTCAGGTTCGATTTGGCTCGATAACATGCAACAGGTTTCGGCAAGCAGATGGCGAGGGAAGGGATGGGCGGTGCCCGTCTCCGTGTTGCTGCATCTGGCTGTGGTCGCGATCTTTCTTTTCGAGCTGCCCGAACGCATAGCCGAACCGCAGGAGCCGGAAAGCATCAGCGTTGATCTGGTGCCGCCGCCTGAGGAAAAGAAGCCGGAAGAAGCCAAGCCTCGCGCAGCCGAGCAGGCAAAGCAAGAAAAGCCGCAGCCTCCACCGCCGCCGCCCGCTCCGCCGGCAGAGGAGCCGAAACCTTCGCCGCCCTTGCAGGCGACGCTGCCGGCGATCGCCATGCGGCCGGAGGAGACGCAGGCGGACCCAGAGGACAAGCCAGGTAAGGCGGAGGAAGCGGACAAGACCGAGCCTTCCAAGGAGCCTGAAAGCCAGCCTGAAAAGACGGCTGAGGACAAGCCCGCGCCATCTGCCGCCAACGGCGATCTCAAGGCGTCCGCCGAGCAGGGAGAAATTGCGGTTTCACCCGTCAAGCAAGAGGCTGAGCCGGAAAAGGCGCCTGTGCCGCAGGAGAAACCGGCTGACGAAAAACCTGCCGAGGTGGCAAAGGAGAAGCCCGCGAAACTTCCGGCCGCGAAACAATTATTGTCTTCGTCGCTGCTTTCTCCGGCCCAAAGACGCCAGATGTTTGGTGATCTGCCGCCCCGCCGCCGCATTGTTCAGCTTTGCAGCACGGAGGCTCTGGCGCAAATTCAGGGCGCGGGTTTTGCCGCCCGTGGCATGATACCCTATTCGGATACGGGCGGGAGGATATCGGGGAATTCGATTGATGCTTCCGGCGGCGCATTCAACACCGGCAATAGCTGGCACGATGTGTCTTTTCAGTGCGAGGTCGATCTGGATAACTACGCCGTGACGGCCTTCCGGTTTAAGATTGGGAACGCCTTAACACCGGATGAGGCGAAAAAGCGGGGCTTCACCCGATTTCAATGAAGGCTAGTTTTTTTAAACTTTCGGTTTGCTGACGAAGGTTTCCGTCCGCCACTCCGTCGTCCTCGGGCTTGTCCCGAGGATATGCAACCGACTGATTTTGTAGACGTGTTTAAATCCTTGGGACAAGCCCAAGGATGACGTCCAGTCTGGAAATGTGTCGGTCAGCAGGGCTAGGAGCTTACACCCTCTCCGTATCACCGACCAACAGCCCGATACCCGCCATCAGCGCATCCTCGTCGTACGGCTTCCTGATAACAGGCACGTTGCCGAAGTCGTCAGGCACCATGCTGGCATCGGCATAGCCGGTGGCGAACAGGAAGGGGATGCCACGGCGGTGAAGCTCGCGTGCGACGGCGATGGAGGTGTCGGAACCGAGATTGATGTCGAGGATAGCCACATCCGGCACGTAGCTCTTCAGCTTTTCGATGGCCATTGCCGAGGAGGTCGCGGTTTCGATTGTCTTGATGCCGTTGTCTTCCAGCATGTTCTCCACATCCATGGCGATCAGCATCTGGTCTTCTACGAGCAATATTTTCAACGTTTCCTCCCGGTTGGACCGTCTGGGTTGTGGTACGGTGTCATCCTCCGTCTTCATCTCGGAAGCTGTCATGACTGCTGAGATATGGCGGGAGGGCAGGAGAATTTCCGCCTCCAGCCCATCAGGCAAATACCGAATGGTGCTGCGTCCGCCCAGATCGTAGGGGATGCTGCGGCTGATGAGCGCCGTGCCGAACCCGGAGCGTGATGGTGTGGGCAGCTTGGTAGGCAGAGTTTCGCGCCAATGTATCAGGCAATCGCGGTTTTCGTCGACTTCCCAGCGCAGATCCAGTTTTCCGCCGGTCTGCGCAAGCGCGCCGTATTTGGCAGCATTCGTCGCCAGTTCATGCAGTACGAGAGCCATGACGGAAAATGCGCGCGAATCGAGCGTGACCTGTGGTCCGGCGAGATCAACAATAGCCTCGGCTGAACGGTGCGGCGACAATTCGGCGTCCAGCAGGTCGCGCAATGACCCGCCGCCTTCACCGCGAATGATCTGGTCATGGGCAAAGGACAGTGCCTGGATACGACCCTTCAGCGCACCGACATATTCCTGCAGGGTTTTACCCTCCTGCGAGGGATTGCCGACCAGCGATTTGATAATGGCGAGAACGTTCTTGACGCGGTGGTTGAGTTCCTCGTTCAGCATGCGCTGGCGCACTTCCGCGCGCTCCCTTTCGCCCGCCATCAGCTCGCTGTGATGGAATGCGACCTCGACCAACGCTATTCTTGCGGCTTCGGCAATTTCCCGGTCCGCATCTGACCATGGCTGCGCCTGCAGGCGCACGGTCTCTTTCCAGATCGCGAAGCTCTTGCGCGGGGTGAGACGATCGCCGAGCGGACCGGTCTCATAGGATTTTTCCGGGTTGCCGGCCCAGTTCAGGTTCTGCACGATCTCCCTGCGGAAAAACAGCAGATAGTCGTTTTTGACCTGTGACAGCGGAATGGCGAGCATTCCGGCTGCGATATCTGCATAAATCTCCGCTTCCGGTATGGCTTGCGAGATGGCATGGGTTGCCCAGACCCTTCCCTCACTGACAGAGGTTACGAAGCGCGCCAGCCTGGGAATGGCATCCGCGGGCGGCGTTGCGCCGTGGCCGTGCCAGTTGTTGTCCACCCAAAGCCCGACGCCGTCGCATGGCATCAGATCGGCAAAATCCTGGAAACTGTCGATCAGCAGTTCCTCGATGTGCGCGTGATGGGCGGCGAGCCGCAGGAAGCGGTCTAGAGCGGCATGGGCGTGGTTGACGGTATCGAGTTTGCGCTTCTGCTTAAGGACCTGCAAATGCATGGAGAAAAACTCTCCAAACATTTCTGCGGCGATCCTGACTGACATCGTCAGAACGCGTGGCGAATAATGGTGGCAGGCGATAAGACCCCACAGGGCGCCATCGACGATCACCGAAATCGACATGGAGGCACCAACGCCCATATTGCGAAGATATTCGCAATGGATGGGAGAAACGCTGCGCAAATGCGCGAATGACAGATCAAGCGGTTCACCAGACACATCGATGGCGGGCAATACGGGAACTCGTATTCCGCTGGCGTCGGAGATGATGCGCAGTGTGTTTTTAAGATAGAGCGTGCGGGCCTGCTGCGGTATGTCGCTTGCCGGAAAATATTGTCCGAGAAAGCTTTCCAGTTCCGGCTGCTTTGCCTCCGACACGACCTTGCCTGCACCGTCATCCTCGAAACGGTAGATCATCACCCGGTCGTAACCCAAGGTCGCCTTTACCAGCCGGGTTGTTCTCGAAATCAGGCTTTCGACCGTGTCCGCCTCGCGAATGCGGTCCACCATCTTGCGTGCGGTACCAAGCGGCTGGGTCTCGCTCCCCGACGGTTCGAATTCGATGATCGTCGTGGATTTATAGCGGTGGAGCGCAATATCGAACCTGCGACCATCGCGCAGTTCCATATTGGGCAGCATGGCAGGGCGGGTGGTCCTGCCGGTTACCGTGAGTGCGTTGCGAAGGTCATGGACAAGATTTTTACCAAGCACTTCTTCGGCGGTCCTGCCGTTGATATCGCCATCGACGCGCAAAATCTCGCGACAGTTTTCCGAATGTCGCAGGACCATGCGCATGGCGTTATCGCAAGCGATCAGGCAGCCGTGCGATTGAATATAACCTGGAATGTGGATGGGTTCGCGGTCGCAATTTGTCAGGTCGACATTATAATCAGTGGATGCCATGAATCTATCTCTCGCACCCTTTGCCTGTCTTGCACTGAAAATAGTTTAGTCGTCCGCAGACGGGAAAGCCTGAATGGTTCATTCTGATAGTGCCAATCCTTCCCCGTTTTTTGCAACCGTGACGCCGGTATTCCGTTCTACTAAAGGCAGCCGCCATGTCATGGAAGCACGCCTTTTCGCCATCAGTTACAATTCGACATGGTCCAACGTTTGCAGTGCCTAATTTGTTCCGAATTTTCTAAAGGAAATAACGTGCCGCAGAAGAAAATGACCATTACCACCACCCACGGGCAGGGGCTCTACGAATTTACGTCCGAGGCCGAGCGCTTTGTGAAGGAGGCAGGCGTGGACGAAGGCCTTTTGACCGTCTTCGTCAGGCACACATCCTGCTCTCTGCTTATCCAGGAAAATGCCGATCCTGATGTCCGGCGTGATCTGGCGGTATTTTTTTCCCGCCTCGTGCCACCTTCCGACGATGTCTCCATGCGCTGGGTCGTCCACACGCTTGAAGGCCCTGATGACATGCCTGCTCACATCAAATCGGCCCTGACCGCGGTTTCCATCGGAGTACCGATCAGCGATGGCAGGCTTACCCTTGGCACATGGCAGGGCCTTTATCTTTTCGAACATCGCGACCGGCCGCACCGCCGTGAAATCGTTCTGCATATCTCCCCATGATTCCCGTCAAAAGCCCTGCCTTTTCCTTTCGTTTTCGCGTTAATGTCTCTGAACGTCTGCTGAACATGCGGTTCTGTCGGCGTTCAGGCGGGCGGGTCTAGGGTCTCGTCAATCGCCGGGGGACGTCCCTGCCGGCGCAGAAACAAACGGAGTGAGTTCATGTTCAGCACCTTCGCAAAAGCCGGCCTGGCTGCCCTCATCGCCCTTGGCGGAATTTCCGTCACCGCTCCAGCTGCTTCGGCTGGCCCGGATGTTCAGCTCAGAGTTCAGGTTCAGGATGGATACGGTCATGACAGAGGCCGCGGCCCGGGCTGGGGTCGTCCCGATCGTCCTGGTCCGGGCCGTCCTGACCGCCCGCGTTACGGTTGCTCGCCGCGGCTTGCGGAGGAAAAGGCTAGCCGCATGGGTCTTCGCCGCGCGCGCGTTGTCGATGTATCGCCGCGCCGTGTCGTGGTTGCAGGATTCGACCGTCGCGGCCCTGACCGCATCTTCTTCGCCAATGAGCGTGGTTGCCCGGTGATCCGTCGCTAAACGGCTGATATTGATCCGCGGAAATCCCCCGCCCTTCGCGCGGATCAAAAAAAATGCCCCTCGCTTGTTCTGACAGGCGGGGGGCGTTTCTTTTTGTGGCATCTCGGGTGGCGGTTGCGCGCAGCCGTTCGGCAAATGCGGGCGGCGGGCAATGCCGCCGCTCCGACTGTTTTATTCGCCCAGGGCGAAGGTGACGTTGACCACCACGCTGTAGCTGTTCTCACCCGAAGCGATCGGCACGCTGTCGGCCTCCTTCGCCATCGAAGCGCGCATCATGGTCTGCGGCACAGGCATGGGGCGCTGCATGTTCTCGCTGATCTGGATCACGCGTCCAAGCTTCACGCCCGCCGCTTCCGTCAGCGTTTTCGCTTTGGCCAGCGCATCGGCAACGGCCTGCTTGCGAGCCTCGGTCACGGTTGCTTCCGGCTTGTCATTGGTGAAGGTAATATCGCCGCCTTGGTTGATACCGAGCTTGACGGAGGTATCGAGTATCTCGCCCAGCTTCTTCAGGTCGCGTACGCGCACGGTCAGTCCGTTGGAAACCTGATAGCCGGTAATTTCCGGTGCAACGTAAACGCCGTCTTTCGGCTCATAATGCTTGTAAAGCGGCTGCACGGAGAAATTGCTCGTCTGCAGGTCGCGGTCTTCGATGGCGGACGCCTTCAGCGATTTCAGAACCTCGGCGAGCGCCTTGGAATTCTCTGTCAGAGCCGCAGCCGCCGTTTCCGCCTGCTTGACGACACTGAATGACAGGATCGCCATATCGGGCGCGATTGCCGACTGGCCTTCGCCGGAAACACTGATGGTTGCTTCGCGCGGGGTGGCATCCTGCGCAAGGGCATTACCGGCAAGCGGCATCATTGCTGCTGCGGTCAATGCACTAAGTGCGAAAAGGCGGGCCTTTGTCGTTGTCATGGTGTTTCCTCGTTGATTGTGTCCCTTTGCAGGGTATTGCCTTAGATTGTGAAGCTAATACGGCAACGGCAGCTTGCGATAGCATCAATGGCTTGTCGGGCCGTAAAAATTACGTTAGAGCGTGACCCACCGGATTCGAACCATTGCGAAGCCGGTGTTTCGGATAATTTTTCCGAAAGGGCCTGTAGCTCAATGGTTAGAGCCGGCGGCTCATAACCGCTTGGTTGGGAGTTCGAGTCTCTCCGGGCCCACCATTTTACCTTGAAAATCAATTACTTATAGAGTGGTTAGCCAAAGGGTTAGCCCTTGGGTTTTTTCTGCACCTGACGGGTTAGCCTCGTCATCGCATCGCGCGCCATGCGCCGCTTTCGGCAAGCATTTCCCCAAAGTTTTTCTGAGGCCGTGCAGCGTGCATCCTGTCGGCATGTCTGCGGCCTCGGTCCAGACGCGCATTCTCCCGGTGATGGATTTTTCCGAGAAGGGCTTGCCGTACTGGGTCATGAGGACTGTATCGCCCTTGCGCTCCACCGCATCGAGCGCCTCGCGCAACATGGGCGTGATCGGCAGGATCAAACCTCTCTTGCCCTTCTTGTTCTTACGCATGTGAGACTCAATCGGGCGGGGAACGGATCGCGCACGCGGACTGATTGCGGACCGTTTCAGTTGAATACGGTAGAACGAAATTGGAACAGACCTTCGCTTCTGTCCCGCAAAAGGTGGGTCTTCAGGAAGCAATCGCCGTTCGGGACGTGGGATTCCACGTCTCGGCTTCAAACTTCGTCAGGTATCCGTCGTAGCTGACTTTTGAATTTGTTAAATATCGCTTCCTGGAGTTCTAACACCTCAGGTGTGCACTCCTCGCTTGTGCGATCGGTGGACGAAAGAGCAATCGCATGAGCCGGATTGTCTGGATATGGCGGGTTATTTAGCACTGGATCGTCGAGCACGCATAGCGCCTGCGCACCCTCTGGTAATTCGATTGAACGTACTTCTCCAGCAAGGGCGATCGCAAGGCTGTGCGGAGCTTGGCCGGTCGGTGCAATGTCATGAGCAATCCGGATAATGTCGGTTTTGCTCATTTTGTTTGTACGGAGAAGCGATAACCCGGACTGACGGATGTGACTAAGTGGAAACGCACCAGGTTTAAGGCCGCCACTTTTGTTGAAATGGGCCGGGCTCATGATGACCCTTGCGAGCTCCTCATCGTCGGCCACTGGACCCAGTTCCCCATGAGATACATGCTCGCAAGAGCAAATCTCGGCGGATGTCTCGGTTTCATCCACCATCTCAGTTAAGCCGCCAAGAGCAGGTCCAAAAACTCTTGCGGAATTTCCTTCAGGTGCGCTCCGGCTATACCTCCAACCTTCGTCCCATCCGCTCTGTTTCGGGCAAAAAAGGCATACTTTCCGTCTGTCGAAAAAGAAGCGGTCGCATAGATATCGTAGGTATCCCAAAACCAGCTCACAGTCCCATCGGCAGAGGCGCTTGCTTCCGGCGCCGGTGCTGTTGGAGGAAGAGCTTCCACAAATGCGGTCGCTGCTTCGATGAAGCTGTGATTGGGCTTCACACTTCCAACGCCGTCCCATCCATCTTGGAGCAACTCGAAGCTTTTCATTTCCTTGATCGCTTCCTCAAATGACGCAGGAAGAGATGAGCGGACGATTATGGGCTTAAACATCTCCAGCATAGCCGCTGAACCGTTCAGCAAAGTTTCCGAGGCATATCCTGTCGCACCCAGAGCGAGTGCAACGGATGTGAAGCCTGTGACGAGGTAGTTAGCGGGACGCAAATAGCCAAAGTCGCTGGCGCGTACGTTGCTATTTATGCCTCTCGCGGTGTCCATTCCCAACGTCGCGGCGTTAAACTGGGTCAATGCCGTGTCGTTTAAGGGATACGTTCCGCTCATGTTAGACATTTAACCCAATCCTCCCGCAGAGCTCGTTGGTTAGAAATGCACGAAGAAGATTTTTGTTTTCATCGTGCATCTCAGAAAACGAACTGTCGATCCAACCCGAATCAAACGCACTCATAATAGGCATATGTTCGTTTAACTGATCCTGAAGATAGGTATCAATTTTCACAATGGGAGATACACGATTAGGATTGCTGGGATCTCCAGCGAATTCGAGTTCCTCCACGCCATCGACGTGAACCCTTGTCAACCGGCGAGCGGTCTCCATCGGAGAGTACCATCCTTGATGAAGATGGAATAGATGGCCACGACCATCCATCGACGCAGGAATATACTCGTTTCCCACCCGTAGAAGCTCATTGATATCGAATGTTTCGACGGATTGGTCCCATTCAAAGACGTCAATATACTGTAGGAGCGCGCTTGCAAGATGCGCCTCGCTGCCAGTGAGCGACACTACGAGCGCAAGATACTCTCTTGCCATACCCCATATCTCGGTCCAGCGCGTGTAATCCAAACAATTTACAAAAATCGTGTTTTGCTCGATCTTCAAGCGCCAATTAAGAGTGCCGTCCGGGTTCACGCGTTCAAACGAAACACCCGATTCCATTGGCACCTGGATTTGCGGCGGAGGGAAGCCCGACCCGAACATCAACTGGACCCCGCCCCCGCGCGATACACGTGGCAAATGCTCTTTCCAGCGGTGGTGATTTTTCACCAAGATATCGATCTGGCTTGGGTCGAAGGGCCTATTTAGGACCAAGCCGAAAACCACTTCGGCTATCGCGTGTTTCCCACTTTTTGGAACAAACGTCACAGTCAACCCCTCAATGTTTTTCTTTTCTATAGGACTCCGAATCAGCTTTGTCACTGAGGAATATCACTCCGGCCTTGCCTGGAGTTTGAGGCGTGGAAAACGCTCGAATTTTCGCGCTAGAGTACGAAATTTTCGTCGACAAAAAGTTTAATGCAGTGTGCGGTTATGGTGTCGCTTGACGTACCATACGCGCCAACCGGTGCCCTCGTAGCTGGCGGCGGTCCAAAGCGGATCGAGTATATCAGCCGCTGCCATCGCTTCTTGAAAAATATCGACGTGCTTGACGATGATGTCGATCAGTTCGCTGACGGTCATGTCGCGCACGACGGTGAAATCCTCGGATTCAAATCCGGCGTGAATGATGGTGTCCATGGCGATAAGGTCATTTACGGTTCGACCGGCGTCAATCTGCAAATCTGCAGTAACACATAAGGTCTCCCTCAAATAAGCTTGCGTTAGCCGCGCGCCGCTCAAAGCGGTTAGCCAAAACTCGTGGAACGAAGCGTGAAATTTGATGGCTAACCGATCGGTTAACCCGTTGAAAAGGCCTTGTTTTGCTAGTCTCTCCGGGCCCACCATTTTCCTTATATTTTGAACGAGTTGGTGCGATTCCGTATAGCAAGTCGACACATCATCGATCATTGCGCATTCCTTGGTTTTTGCTCATCCAACAAAAAATCCGACCAGCCATTCAGACTGATCGGATTGTTCATTACGGATTTTCAGCTATGGGGTCAGTCGCAGACCCGCATGCTTTCGGTGTGCCAGCCGCCATCATAGGAATTGGGAACGCGGCGGTCTTCGAACCAGCAGCGTGGGCGGGGCGGCGGTGGTGGCTCGTAGTAGCGGGGGCCGCTGTTACCGCCGTTGGCGATTGCGCCGCCGATCAGGCCGCCGATAACGCCTGCAGCCAGGCCGCCGGCAATCGCAGCACCATCATTGTGGCGGCGGTGTTCGCGATAGGGCGGTGGGGGCGGGCCGCCACGGTCGTAGCGCGGACGATAGGGATAGTCCTGCGCGGCAGCGGTGCCGTAGGACGCGAACACGCTGCCGGTGGCAACCAGCGCGGCAAGGGTTGTAAGAATGATCTTTTTCATCGAGGGCTACTCCATAAGCCTGCTTCGGGAGATAGAGGCTCATTATGCCCGCATGATGGCACGGGCCGGCTGAACGGTCCGTGAATATCTCATTTTTGCGATGTTCACATTTTCCACGTTTTTACAGTCTCAGGGCGAAGCTGGTGCGGCGTTCCGACAAAGAAAAAGCCCGGCACTTGGCCGGGCTCTTTTGCTGACGTTTGTCGACGCTATCAGAACTTCACACCAAGGCCGACCTTGACGGTGCTCTGGTCGAAATCGGTGTTGACGCCGAAGATGTCCTTGTCGCCATAGTCATTATAGCGATATTCAATCCTGCCGAACACATTGTCGGTGAAGGCGTAGTCCAGGCCAGCGCCGACGGTGTAACCGTTGAACGTGGTGCTATCCTTGCCGGCGCCAGGCGTTTCGATGAAACCGCGCGTCGCTGTCCAGCCGGCGGTACCATAGATCAAGGCACGGTCGAAAGCGTAACCGACGCGGCCACGAACAGAGCCCTGCCAGTCGGTGCCGATGTTCACGCCGGCATAGTCATTGTCGTTCCAGTTATAATCGACATCGCCTTCGATACCGAGGACGAAATTATTGTCGAACTGGTAATTGTAACCGGCAAAAGCGCCCAGAATGCCGCCATCGAAACTATCCGACGCGACAGGGCCGCCAGCCGAAAAATCGCCGTTCGCCCAGCCTGCGCCGCCTTGAATACCAAGATAGGGACCAGACCAGGTAAATACCGGCAGGGTTTCCTGCGCGACCGGAGGCGCCGGGGTTTCGTAGACGGCATCCGCAGCCATCGCGGTGCTGGCGGACAGGGCCAAGAGTGACGTTACGATCAGCGTTTTCATCGTTTTTCTCCCTGAGCTGATTGACTTCTATAACATATATTAGGTGCATTTAATATGGGTTGGAGATCGGCGGTTCCAAGGGGCAGATTGTTCCCTTGAGTTGCCGGCCTTCCTTGCCCAAATCGCGACGTTTTTACCGCCCCGTCATGCTGTTCTGATGCGGCGAACGCCTTCAACGGCGTTTGGTTCCTTTCGCCGCCTTGTCAAAGCGACGGAAGCGGGGTCACGCTTGGTTGTCTTGACAGCGAGGGGCACGACCATAGAGTTGTGCCGGTCTGCGGCAACGCCGGTGGTTCGACACCTGGATAGGGCTGATGTTGCGGGCAGGAATGGGCAAGGGAGGACAGGATCGCATGCGGGTTAGTTTTCATGGGGGAGGGGCGACGTGATTGTCGGAGCCGTTCTCAGTGCCATTCTTCTTCTCACCCTCATCGCGTTTCCGCGGCACCTCAAACCGGTCGTCATCTGCCTGCTGTTGATCTGGGGAACCACTGCCGCCTTTGTCATTTACGACTGGCAGCGCGGTAGCCAGCGGCTCGACCATGTCATTGCGACGGCTAGCTTCGATGCGGCATGCACGGATGCGGCATTGCCGATCCGCGTCAGCTTCCGCAACGACAATAATGTTGCCGTGCAGCGCCTGACCTATACGCTTGAAGGGTTCGAGCCTGCCTTCCGCGCCTCCGTCGCCTTCGATCCCTATCAGGTGAGTGAAAGGCGGATCGAGGCTGGGGAGACCTTTGCCGCTTGCCGCTCTTTCCGACTGCGCAACAATGAAACGGTAGATCCGCAACGGCTGGAATGGCGCGTCACCATCGTTTCTGCGGAATTCGATTGAACGGCTGTCGTTGCTTCCGACCCTCACGGTTTCTTGAACATTTTCGTGCTGTCGCCTGAACCCCTTGTTTCGCAAGGGGTTCGTAAAGGTGCCCGCGTCGTTGCCGGCCACGCCGAGGCCGCTTTCGCCGCTGCGGGACTTGTTTTCGCCGATTTGCAATGCCACCTGCCCACCCGTCCGATGAATGTTGCGGGTTTAGGTTTTGCGTATAGTTCTGAAGTTTCTGAAAATTGCCGCCATTGGCCTGGTGGCTCTGCCGGTTCTGGCCGGCGCGCATATGGGCATCGGCCAGCTGACCGGAAATTTTCACGAGGTCATCCCCGGCGAACTTTATCGTTCGGCCCAGCCGAGCGGCAAGGACATCACTGCCTATGCCAAGGCCTACGGCATCAAGACGATCATCAATCTGCGCGATGAAAAGCGTGAAGGCTGGTATGACGCCGAAAGCCAGGCAGCGAAAAACAACGGTGTCCGGCTTGTCGATTATCCGCTGAGTTCAAGCGAGAAGGTCTCGGTGGAGGAAGCGGAAACGCTCGTCGCCGTGCTGCGCAACGCTGAAAAACCGATCCTCATCCATTGCGAACACGGCGCCAACCGAACCGGGCTCGCCTCCGCGATCTATGTGAGCGCCGTTGCCGGCAAAAGCGAGGCTGCCGCCGAGTTCCAGCTTTCACCCTATTACGGACATGTGCCGATCCCGGGTATCGGCCGTTATGAAATGTACCAGTCCTGGGATGATTTCGAGGAAACTATCGGATTTTGAGGCGCCTCGATATGCCGACACCCCGGATTTGATCCGGGGTCCAGCATGATAACGTCCGGCATGACGCAGCGTGTCAGATGCTTCATTCTTGCAGCGGCCTCAATAGGAGCTGCCGCCTTCCTTGATCACTTTCGTCAAACTTCCCGTTGCCGGAAATAGCGGGATCAGGCAGGCCTGAAGCGCGTGGTAGATGTCGCCCTTGCCGGGGAAAAGCGTGTTGGCTGGAATCAGATTTTCCGTCAGCTCCTCGTGCCAGCCGCCATTGTCGTGGTCGATGAAATTGTTGGCGATCGTGCTCCAGATGCGGCGGTAGCTGTCTTCGTAGAATTCGTCCGCCGGCAGATTTTCGTTGAGGAAGTGGGCTGCACCCGCCGCCTCGCACATGGGCCACCAGAGCTTTGCCGTCTTGTCGGGATTGTCGTGCCAGTCGAGCGTATAAAAGAAGCCGCCTTTTTCGCGGTCCCAGCCAAGCGCCATGGATTGCACGAAGAGCGATTTTGCCGCCACCGGCATCCAGTCATGGCGGCGTTCGCCCAGCACCCACAATTGCAGGATGAGGCGCGCCCATTCCAGCCAGTGGCCGGGAGTGGAGCCGGAGGGGCGGAACATTTCGTTACCACGATACTCCTTGTCGAGCGTCCAGTTATCGTCAAAATGCTCCGGCACGCGGAAATCCAGCTCACCGGCGCGGCGGCGGATGACGAGATCGGCGATGCGTTCGGCCTTTGTCAGGTAATTGCTGTCGCCGGTCGCCTCATAGGCGGCCATCAGCGCTTCGGTCAGATGCATGTTGGAATTCTGGCCGCGATAATTGTCGATGGGTGACCAGTCGCGGTTGAATTCCTCGGCGATAGCGCCGTGTTTTTCTTCCCAGAAACGGGTTTCCAGAACCTCGGTGATGTCGGCCAACATCTTGTCAGCAAGCGGGTGGCCGACAGTTTTGGCGGAGGAAGCGGCCAGAAGCACGAAGGCGTGGCCATAACCCTGTTTGGTGGCGTCCACCGGGCCGCCATCGTTGACCTGCCAGAAATAACCGCCGTGCTCGCTGTCACGATGATTGTTCCAGAGGTAGGTCATGCCGTGGTCGACAATATCGCCGCAGCCCGGCCGTCCGAGCAGGTGGCCGATGGAGAAGCAATGCACCATGCGTGCGGAGGCATGGATGCCGCGCACGGGGTCGTTTTTCTGCAGCGGCGCACCCTTGGCGTCGAGATCGAAGAAGCCACCGGCCGGATTGACGGCGCGGTACTGGAAGAAGTCGAAAAGCCCATCGGCCTGTTTGACCAGCCACTGGCGATGCCATGGCAAGGTGTTCCAGTTCCGGTTGTTGTGGTCGTCCTCGGGCATTTCGTCCTCCATACGGTTTGCTGCTTCGGCTTATATCCTTGCTGCATAAACCTGTCATCTGTCAGTGAAATTTCGTAGTCTGCCGCAACGACGCAAAGCCATACCTATACCTTGAAGATATATTGACATAAACATATCTTTATGTGACTTGACGGCTTGCGATCTTGCAAATCGAAATGAGGAGTGCGCCCGTGTTTGACGATCTGTTCGGCCCTGAAGGGGCAAAGCGCGACGGCGCGGAAATTTTGCGCGCGCTGCGCCAGGCCGCCAGCGAACGTATCCTCATTCTCGATGGCGCAATGGGCACGCAGATTCAAGGACTGGGGTTTGATGAAGATCATTTTCGCGGTGATCGTTTTATCGGCTGCGCCTGTCACCAGCAGGGCAATAACGACCTTCTGATCCTGACCCAGCCGGATGCCATCGAAGAAATCCATTATCGCTATGCGATGGCGGGCGCGGATATTCTCGAAACCAACACGTTTTCGTCGACGCGCATCGCGCAGGCGGACTACGAGATGGAAAATGCCGTCTACGATCTCAACCGCGAAGGGGCGCAGATCGTCCGCCGTGCTGCCCAGCGGGCTGAGCGCGAAGATGGCCGCCGCCGCTTCGTTGCGGGCGCTATCGGTCCGACCAACCGCACCGCCTCGATTTCGCCTGATGTCAACAATCCTGGTTACCGTGCCGTCAGTTTCGACGATCTGCGCATCGCCTATGGCGAGCAGATCGACGGGCTGATCGATGGCGGCGCGGATATCATCCTCATCGAGACGATCTTCGATACGCTGAACGCCAAGGCCGCAATCTTCGCCTGCGAGGAGCGCTTCGAGGCCAAGGGCATCCGTCTGCCGGTGATGATATCAGGCACGATCACGGACCTTTCCGGCCGCACGCTGTCCGGCCAGACGCCGTCTGCTTTCTGGAACTCGGTGCGACACGCCAACCCCTTCACCATCGGCCTCAACTGCGCTCTTGGTGCAGATGCCATGCGTCCGCATCTGCAGGAGCTTTCGGATGTGGCCGACACCTTTGTCTGCGCCTATCCGAATGCCGGCCTGCCGAACGAATTCGGGCAATATGACGAAACACCCGAGATGATGGCGCGCCAGGTACAGGGTTTCGCCCGCGACGGTCTTGTCAACATCGTCGGCGGTTGCTGTGGTTCGACGCCCGAGCATATCCGGGCGATTGCCGAAGCCGTTAAGGACTACAAGCCGCGCCCCATTCCCGAGCACAAGCCCTTCATGTCGCTTTCGGGTCTCGAACCCTTCGTGCTGACCAAGGACATTCCCTTCGTCAACGTTGGCGAACGTACCAACGTCACCGGCTCGGCCCGCTTCCGCAAGCTGATCACCGCCGGCGATTACACGGCGGCGCTGGCTGTCGCCCGCGATCAGGTGGAAAACGGTGCGCAGATCATCGACATCAACATGGATGAGGGCCTGATCGACTCGCAAAAGGCGATGGTGGAGTTCCTGAACCTCATTGCCGCCGAGCCTGATATTGCCCGCGTGCCTGTGATGATCGACTCATCCAAGTTCGAAATCATCGAAGCCGGTCTGAAATGCGTGCAGGGCAAATCGATCGTCAATTCGATTTCGCTGAAGGAAGGCGAGGAGAAGTTTCTCCAGCAGGCGCGGCTCGTCCACAATTACGGTGCTGCGGTCGTGGTCATGGCATTTGACGAGGTCGGGCAGGCGGATACCTATCAGCGCAAGGTGGAAATATGCACGCGCGCCTACAAGCTTTTGACCGAAAAGGCGGGCCTGTCGCCGGAAGACATCATCTTCGATCCAAACGTGTTTGCGGTGGCCACGGGTATCGAGGAGCACAATAATTACGGCGTGGACTTCATTGAAGCCACCAAGACTATCCGCGAAACCATGCCGCTGACGCATATTTCCGGTGGCGTTTCCAACCTGTCCTTCTCCTTCCGCGGCAATGAGCCGGTGCGTGAGGCGATGCATGCCGTGTTCCTCTACCACGCCATCCAGGTCGGCATGGATATGGGCATCGTCAATGCCGGGCAGCTTGCGGTTTACGACAACATCGATGCGGAACTGCGCGAGGCCTGCGAAGATGTGGTGCTGAACCGCCGCGACGACGCGACGGAGCGGTTGCTTGACGTGGCGGAGCGTTTCCGCGGTACGGGTGAAAAACAGGCGAAGGTGCAGGATCTTTCCTGGCGCGAGCTTTCCGTCGAAAAGCGGCTGCAACACGCGCTGGTCAACGGCATTACCGAATTCATCGAAGCCGATACGGAAGAGGCGCGCCAGCAGGCCGCCCGCCCGCTGCATGTCATCGAAGGGCCGCTGATGGCGGGCATGAACGTGGTCGGTGACCTGTTCGGCTCTGGCAAGATGTTTCTGCCGCAGGTGGTTAAATCCGCCCGCGTGATGAAGCAGGCAGTCGCCGTGCTGCTTCCTTACATGGAAGAGGAAAAGCGCCTGAATGGCGGCGAGCAGAACAAGGCCGCCGGCAAGGTGCTGATGGCGACCGTGAAGGGTGATGTGCACGATATCGGCAAGAACATTGTCGGCGTCGTTCTTGCCTGCAACAATTACGAGATCATCGATCTCGGCGTGATGGTGCCGACGACGAAAATCCTTGAAACGGCGATTGCCGAAAAGGTCGATGTGATCGGTCTTTCCGGTCTCATCACGCCATCGCTTGATGAAATGGTGCATGTGGCGGCGGAAATGGAGCGGCAGGGTTTCAACATCCCGCTGCTGATCGGCGGCGCAACGACGAGCCGCGTGCATACGGCGGTGAAAATCCATCCGCGTTACGAACAGGGCCAGGCGATCTATGTCACCGATGCCTCGCGCGCGGTGGGCGTCGTCTCCGCACTTCTCTCCGCCGAGCAGAAGCCAGCCTATATCGACGGCATCCGGGCTGAATATGCCAAGGTGGCGGAGGCGCATGCCCGCAATGAGCGCGAAAAGCAGCGTCTGCCGCTTTCCCGCGCCCGCGAGAATGCGCACAAGATCGACTGGTCGACCTATAGTGTCGTGAAGCCGCAATTCTTCGGCACCAAGGTGTTCGAGACCTATGACCTTGAGGAGCTGTCCCGTTACATCGACTGGACGCCGTTCTTCCAGACCTGGGAGCTGAAGGGTCGCTACCCGGCGATCCTCGAAGACGAGAAACAGGGTGAGGCTGCGCGGCAGCTTTATGCCGATGCGCAGGCGATGCTGAAGAAGATCATCGAGGAAAAATGGTTCCGGCCGCGGGCTGTTATCGGCTTCTGGCCCGCTAATGCGGTGGGCGACGACATCAGGCTGTTCACGGATGAAAACCGCTCAGAAGAACTGGCGACCTTCTTCACGCTGCGCCAGCAGCTTTCCAAGCGTGACGGACGCCCCAATGTGGCGCTTTCCGATTTTGTCGCGCCTGTCGATAGCGGCGTTGCCGATTATGTCGGCGGCTTCGTCGTCACGGCGGGTATCGAGGAGGTGGCGATTGCTGAACGCTTCGAGCGGGCCAATGACGATTATTCGTCGATTCTCGTCAAGGCGCTGGCCGACCGTTTCGCGGAAGCCTTTGCCGAACGTATGCATGAGCGGGTGCGCAAGGAATTCTGGGGTTATGTGCCCGAAGAAGCTCTTGCCGGCGATGAGCTGATCGGCGAGGCCTATGCCGGTATCCGCCCTGCGCCCGGTTATCCGGCCCAGCCTGATCATACCGAAAAGAAAACCCTGTTCTCCCTGCTCGACGCTACCAACGCGGCGGGCGTGGAGCTGACGGAGAGTTATGCCATGTGGCCCGGCTCCTCCGTCTCCGGCCTCTATATCGGCCATCCCGAGAGCTATTATTTCGGTGTTGCCAAGGTGGAACGCGATCAGGTGCTGGACTATGCGCGTCGCAAGGACATGCCGTTGGTAGAGGTAGAGCGCTGGCTCGGACCGGTGCTCAACTACGTACCGGTAAACGGTGCCGAGGAGATCGACAGCGCGGCCTGACGTTTCGGCCACCGTTGTTGCAATAAAAAGCGCGGGTCCTGCCCGCGCTTTTTTGTGTCGTCGTTGGGCTTACGACCTCAAGGCCGCCAGTTCCTCTATGCCGACATGGCTTTCGATCTCGCTGCCGCGCAGATAGAGGTAAACGCCGATGCAGAAGGCGAGGACGGCGATGAACACCAGATACCACGCATGCGCCATTGGATTGACGGCTAGCGACATCGTTACGCCAATCGGTGTCAGCCCGCCGAAGATGGCATAGGAGACGTTGTAGGCGAAGGAGAGGCCCGAGAAGCGGACCGAGGCCGGGAAGGCGCGCACCATGACATAGGGCACCGCACCCGCCATGCCGACCGACAGGCCCATGACGCCGTAAAGCACGAACATGGTTTCTAGCGATGTGCCGGCATAGCTGTAGAAAGTGAAGGTGGCGATGCCGAAGAAGATGCTGGCGGCCATGAAGAAAATGCCGGAGCCGACACGATCGATCAATGCGCCGGCGATGATGACGCCGAAGATGAGGAACAGCGTGCCGAAGCTGGTGCCTGCCAGCGCCTGCGTCGGTGTGTAGCCATAGAGCTTCTGCAGAAAGGTTGCCGTCATCAGCGTGGTAACGACGATGGCTGCGGACAGAACCCAGGTCAGCAGCGCGGAAATGATCACGCCGCGCATATGGTGCTTGAGCACGAGGCCAAGCGGAAGCTTGTCCGTCAGCGACTTCGACTTTTTCATCTCCATGAAGATCGGCGTCTCTTCCAGCCAGCGGCGCAGATAGACGGCAATCAGGCCGAATATGCCGCCGAGCAGGAAGGGAATGCGCCATGCATAGGCCGCCACATCTTCTGCCGAGAAGAGGGAATTGATGGCAAAGGCAATCAGCGAACCGAGCATGATGCCGAAAGAGAGGCCGGACGTCAGAAAACCGCAGGCGAGCCCGACGCGGCGAAAGGGTACGTGCTCCGCAACGAAGGTCCAGGCACCCGGCACTTCGCCGCCAATGGCCGCACCCTGCAGCATGCGCAGGATGATGAGCAGGATGGGGGCCGCAACGCCGATGGTGGCATAGGTCGGCATCAGCGCCATGCCGAGCGTCGAAAGCGCCATGAGCAGAATGGAGAAGGCGAAGACGCGTTTGCGGCCGTAACGATCGCCATAGTGCGCGAGAACGATGCCGCCCAGCGGCCGCACAAGATAACCGGCGGCGAAGATGCCGAAGGTCTGGATCATTACCAGCCAATCAGGCATTTCCGGCGGGAAGAACAGATGGCCGATGACGGTGGCGAAAAACACGAAAATGATGAAATCGTAGAACTCCAGCGCGCCGCCGAGGGCCGAAAGGCCGAGAGTTCTGTAGTCCTGCCTGTTCAGGGGCCGGGCAGCTGCCGGTGTGGTGGTGGGAGACATAAGCCTGCTTCTTTTTCTAATTCACATGTTGCTAATGGGAATGAGGCAAGCGATGCGCGATTTCAAGCCTTATCAGCTCCTAATCGCTCAGGAATTTTGATGGACGATCAAGAAAGCGCCGCAGGAAACTGATGTTTTCCAGCTCGTCATAAAGACGCTCGGTGATGCCGCTCTCGTCGAAGTAATAAATCGTCGCTTCGGGAATTGCCAAGAGCACCGGCGAATGGGTTGCGATGATCAACTGCCCACCACTGTCTGCCGTGTGACGGACGAGGGCTGCAAGCTCCAGCTGCTTTTGCGGTGAAAGAGGACTTTCCGGTTCATCGAGAAAATAAAGGCCGGCGCCGTGCAGGCGCTGCTGCATGATATCGAGAAATCCCTCGCCATGCGAACGCCGGTCTATGACGTTGCTTCTGACGATATGCCTGAAAGTGTCCGGTGTTTCCTCGGGAAAATCTTCGCCTCTTTTCAGGGCTTTTTCCCGCTCCCAGCGAAAGTCATCCAGGGTTTCTTCATTCTGCTTGCGGATGTAGCCAAGCACGTCTTCGGCGCGCATGAACATGCGGATTTTCGGGTATTTCTTGCGGGCGAAATAGAATGCCTTCGCCACGGTTTCCGCATGCTGAAGATAGAGGTCGCCGGCAACCTGTCCATGATTGCCGATGGCGTAGGCTGTCATTCCGGCCGCCAGCCCTTCCAGCAGCGTGGATTTGCCGGAGCCGTTATTGCCCGCGAAAAAGGTGATCGGCGTCTTGAATTCGAGGCGTTCCAGCTGGCGCAGCGCCGGAACGGTAAAGGGGTATTCGTCCCTTCGGTCCGGAGTTTCCTTCATGGTCACGCTGTCGAGAAACAGCATTTTCAATCCTCTTTATCGATGCTTATTTTTCTGTGCGTCCGTTTGCGGCGGAAGAGGAGTATATTATATTGGTGTATATTATAAGTATCAAAATTACATCTGTGTATTTTAAAAGTAATTAAATGAATAGTCATCGATTAAATTTTATATTAAGGCGATTGTAGAAATATATCCCGATATTTTTGTATTGCGGGGAAGATATGAATCAGATTGCGCTGGTTTACGTCGCCATCATATTTTTGTTCGCGTCTGCTGTGGATGCCGATGCCAAGCGTTTTCGGTTTTTTGCGGTGCCTGGCTTCAGTCGCGGTGAGACGATCGACAGGGTCTACGACTTGCCCAATCAAACGACTTTCGTGGTGGAAGGGAAGTTCTTTGACCTCGGTTATCTGAACAGCAGTAGTGGCGACGCTTATGTTCTTTATAATGGCGACCAATACGTGAAGTTGGACGAGGTGGGCCTTAAGGGCATTTCCAGTATGCTTGGATTTGACCCTACCGTCGAGGACCGCAAAAAACGTGCGGCGGCTTCGCAGGCGGCTGAGCCTATAGGGAGACTGATAGGTGGGTTTGTGCTGCTCGTGGGCCTGTTCGTGCTCCTGCGCAGGGGTATTCGCTGGTACTATCGGTCGGGTAGCAGAAACGCTCGTCTCGAGCGGGAAGATATCGAGGCGGTCGTCGAATTACCGGAACCCCGTCCGCCGACCATACGTCAGCAACGTGCGCCAGTTACCCAGGATTATACGCCCGCTCTCAATGAGGTTGCACCGCCGACCAGAAGACCGGAGACCGCGCCAAATCGCGCGGGGATGGCAGCACGGCCATTCGGACGCAGGAATGCCTGATGCCGTCTAGACAAACGGCATTTTCCAGGGCGTTCCGGCTGTGACTGTTATTCGAACCTGTCGATGATGCTGATGCCACTTTCCTGGAAACGGTCCATGGCGGGAAGGGCGGTGATGGCATCGGAAAGGGTGATGTGGCGGCCGATCAGTTTTTCGGGCGCGAGCTTACCGCTCTCGATCATCGCCAGCATGTCTTCGTAGCGCCATGCCTGCATGCCGTGGCTGCCGTAAATCTCCAGCTCGTGGGCAATCACCCGGGCCATGGGGATGGCTGGCATGGCGTGATCGGCCAGCATCAGCCCTACCTGAACGTGGCGCCCGCGCCGGCGCAGGTTGCTGATGGAATTGCAGCAGGTCTGCGGGTGGCCAAGCGCGTCGATAGAGACATGCGCGCCGCCGCCGGTCACTTCGCGCACCGCCTCCGTAACATCGGCAACCGAGCGGCTGTTGATGGTGGCGGTTGCGCCGAGTTGGCGGGCAAGTTCGAGCTTGTCTTCCGCAATGTCGATGGCGACGACCTGAGCGCCGAGGCCTGCGCCAATCATGATGGCGGAGAGGCCGACGCCGCCGCAGCCATGTACCGCCAGCCACTCGCCGCCTTTCAGGCGACCCTGGTCCGTCACAGCCCGGAAGGACGTGGCGAAACGGCAGCCGAGACCGGCGGCAGTGGCGTAGCTCATCGTATCAGGCAGATGAACAAGGTTCTGGTCCGCGTAATCGATGGCGACATATTCGGCGAAAGAACCCCAATGGGTGAAGCCGGGCTGGAACTGCGTCTCACACACCTGTTGATTGCCGGAGCGGCATTCATGGCAACGGCCGCAGCCGGAAACGAAGGGAACGGTGACACGGTCGCCTGTCTTGAACCTGGTAACGTTCTTTCCGACGGCAGCGATAACGCCGGCGAATTCGTGGCCAGGGACATGCGGCAGGCGAATATCCGTATCGTGGCCCATCCAGCCATGCCAGTCGCTGCGGCAGAGGCCCGTCGCCTTCACCTCGATGACCACGCCGCCGTCGGTCGGTTCCGGATCAGGCAAGGATGCCACAATCGGGGTCTCGCCGAACAGTTCGTAAAAAAGCGCGCGCATCCTGGCCTCACATCGTCGGTAAGCAGATTTGAATTATACCTGCTCTATCTGCTTCCGACGCTGGAGAAAAGCCATTTAATCTTTGATCACCATAAGATCACCAGCCGCGAATTTAAGCGTTACTTGTTCGCCAAGGGCGGGCGGTGCGGTGCCGGGATCGTTGAACATGTCGAAAGACAAGGTCGAACCGCCGAGATCAAGACGGGTTCGGATGACCGAACCCAGGAACTGGCTTGAGGTGACGATACCGGAAATAGCGACGTCTCCCTTTGCGTCAGCCCCGAGAGCTCCTGCTTCCGGGCGCAAGGCCAGGGTGATTTTTTCACCGTTTGCAACATCGACCGGCTTGTGGAGCGTCACGTTCTGCTCCCCGACACGGATTGTGCTGGTAGAGGAATCGACGACGGTTGCGTCGATCAGGTTCAGCGTGCCGACGAAGGAGGCGACAAACCGGGTCGCGGGCTTGTTGTAGATATCGAAGGGCGAACCGATCTGGTCGGCGCGGCCGGAATTCATGACAACGATACGGTCGGAGATCGACAGGGCCTCTTCCTGATCGTGGGTCACGAAAATCGTGGTGATGCCGAGCTTCCTCTGGATCTGGCGGATTTCTTCGCGCAGCGATACGCGGATCTTGGCATCGAGCGCGGAAAGCGGCTCGTCCAGCAGAAGCACTTCCGGCTTCGGGGCCAATGCGCGGGCAAGCGCCACGCGCTGCTGCTGGCCGCCTGACATCTGGTAGGGGTAACGATCCGCCAGATGCTCCAGATGGATGAGCTGAAGCATTTCCTTCACGCGTGCATCGATCTCGGCTTTCGGCTTGCCGGCGACTTTGAGCCCGAAGGCGACATTTTCGTAGACGTTCATGTTGGGGAACAGCGCATAGGCCTGAAACACCATGCCGATATTGCGCTGGTTCGGTCTGAGCGTCGTCTGGTCCTTGCCGTTGATGACGATCGATCCGCCGGTCGGGATTTCGAAACCGGCGATCATGCGCAGCACGGTGGTCTTGCCGCAGCCCGACGGGCCTAGAAAGGAGACGAACTCGCCCTTTTCGATGGCCATGTTGAAATCATGGACGACCTGTACGGAGCCGAAGGATTTCTTGATATTGCTAAGTGTCAAAAAGCTCATGAAAATCTTGTCCTCAGGCCTTGGGAGGCGCGCCCTTCTGGTAGCGTGAAACGAGTTGGATCAACCCAAGGCAACCCCAGGTGATGCCGAAGGAGATCACGGCAAGTGCAGCCGGTTCATAGGCGCGGTTGGCGCCAAGCAGCTGCATATAGGGGCCAAAGGCCGGGCGGTTCAAAAGGGCGGCCATGGTGAATTCACCGATGACGATGGCGAAGGTCAAAAACGCACCTGACAGCACGGCTACCAGAACATTGGGCAGGATGATGCGCGACAGAATGGTCGTCCACCCCGCGCCAAGGCTCTGCGCCGCTTCCGTCAGCGTCGAGACGTCGATGGTCCTCAGACCAGTATCGACGGCGCGGTACATGTAGGGCAAGGCTAGCGTGGCATAACCGAACATCAAAAGCAGGTTGGTGCCGAAGGTCGTGCCGGTCAGCGGAAGCCAGCTGGAGGTGTTGTAAAGCCTGATATAACCGAACACGATGACGATGGCCGGGATGACCAGCGGCAGGAGCGTGATGAATTCGATATAGGGGCGCAGGCCCGGCAGTTTGAGGCGGACCCAATAGGCCGTGGGCACCACCAGCAGCACACCGAAAACGATGGTGAAGAGAGCCATCACCACAGAATAGCTGAAGGTTTCCTGAAAACGCGGGTCGGTGAGCACCTTGCCATAGGCGTCGAAGGAATATTCACCGCGGCGCATTTTCAGCGAGAAGTTGGTCATGCCGATCAGCGGCAGGGCGAAATAGAGCAGGCCGAAGATCAGCGCGCCCCAGGCGAAGAATTTCTTCATTTGAGCCACCTTTCGCTACGGGCGCGCAGCCAGATGTAAAGCGCATTGGCAATGCCGGTGACGACGATCATACCGAAGGCGAGAGCGTAACCGAGATGCGGATTGCCGAGAACGTCGCCGCGGATTTGCGCGAAAAGCAGGATGGGCACGATGTTGAGCGACGAGCCGGTAAGCGCGATCGCGGTGGCCACCGCACCGAAGGCATTGGCAAACAGCAGCGACATGGTGCCAAGCAACGATGGCAGGAGGATGGGGAAGGCCACCATGCGCCAATATTGCACGCCGGTCGCGCCAAGGATTTCCGCAGCTTCGCGCCACTCGCGCTTCAATCCGTCAAGCGCCGGCGTGATGATGAGGATCATCAGCGGAATCTGGAAGAACAGATAGGTGACAGTCAGGCCCCAGAAGGACAGGATGTTGAAGCCGAGGAGTCTCAGATCAATGCCGATCTGCGTCTTCAAAAACACGGTGAGTAGGCCGACAGGGCCGAGTGTCGCGATAAAGGCGAAGGCGAGCGGCACGCCGGCAAATTGCGATGCGACGCCCGAAAATGTCAGGAGTGGTCCGCGAATGCGCTGCGGCAGACCGCCCAGAACCACGGCGGCGGCGACGGCAAAACCAATCAGGCAGCCAAGAGCCGCCGAGGCGAGGCTGATCTTGATCGAAATCCAGTAGGCCGCGAGGATGGACGAGGTGAAAAGCCCGGCGACGTTTTCCAGCGTCAGGCTGCCATCGGGACGCTGGAACGCACCGACCACGATTTTCATCGTCGGAAAAATCAGAAACAGCAGAACAAAAACAGCAAAAGGTACGACGCCTAACCAATGAAGCGGCAACTTTCTGCCCGCATCGGATGGTCCGCCGGAGTTGGTTGATGGCATGCCTGGTCCCCAAACGCCGTTTTCAAACGGTCTGTCTATAAAGTTCTTTATTATCGCACGTCCGGTAAAAACGGAATCGTCAGACGCACTTTCGATCTTTGTTTTGTGCAATTTCCGGGGGTAAAACCTAGGGAGTTTTACCTGAAATGCTTTCAAAGAAGCACCCCGGCTTTTTGAAAAGCCGGGGTGTATTTTTCAAAGGTTACTTCACGTTCGCGCCGACGACGCTGTCCCAGCCGCCGGTAACGGCGGCCTTGTTGGCGTCGACATCTTCGAGCGTCGGGAAGATTGCCTTTTCATAGGCTGCTGCCGGCGGCAGGCTGTCGATCAGTTCCTGCGGAACCTTGCCGGCCTTGACCATCGCGTTGAAGCGGATCGGGTGGCAATAACCCTTCAGCCAACCGAGCTGACCGTCGTCGGAGTAGAGGTGTTCCATCCAGAGCTTGGCAGCGTTCGGATGCGGGGCGTAAGCGGAAATGCCCTGAACGTAAACGCCAGCCAGAACGCCTTTTTCCGGAACCACGACTTCCGTGGGCGGGTTGTCGTTCAGTGTCTTCTTCCAGGAGAGCGCGTTATAGTCCCAGGCGACGATGATCGGGGTAGCACCCTGTGCCAGCGTGCCAGCCTTGCCGATGACTGGCAGGAAGTTGCCAGCCTTGTTGAGCTCGGCGAAATATTTCAGGCCTGCCTCACCGGCTTCCTTGCCGGACTTCGCACCGCTGGCAAGACCGGCGGCGAGAACGCCGAGGATAGCCTGGTTGGAAGCGCGCGGATCGCCGGCAAGCGCTACCTGACCGGAATATTCCGGCTTCTGCAGGTCGGCCCAATCCTTCGGCACGTTCTTGACGAGGTCCTTGTTCACGAAGAAGGACATCACGCCGTAATAGTCGCCGTACCAGTAACCTTCCGGATCCTTGACGTTGTCAGGGATTTCGTCCCAGGTGGAGACCTTGTAAGGCTGCAGCAGGCCTTCGGCCTTCATCTGCGGGCCGAAAGCGAGACCGACGTCGACAACGTCAGGAGCCTGCGGGCCCTTGTTGTCCTTGTTCGCCTTTACCGCTTCGACTTCATCGGCAGAGCCGGCGTCGGGGTTCAGTTCGTTGACGGTGATTTCCGGATATTTCGCCTTGAAAGCGGCGATGACGTCGCCGTAACCACACCAGTCGTGCGGCAGCGCGACGGTGGTCAGCATGCCTTCCTTCTTGGCGGCAGCGATCAGTTCGGCGCTTGGCGCAGCGGCAGCGATCGCGGTGGAGGCCATTACCAGAGCGGTGGTGGCAGCAAGCAGTCGACGGCAATGAGAGATCACTTTTTTCTCCTCTTCGTGTTCTCGTATTACGGACGCTGATACGGATTCTGGATGAAGCTAATGTGACGGCTGGATTGCAATTTATTTATCCGGATTCCGTCACTTTACGCCCATTTTCCGCCATCACCCGGCTTTGTGCCTGCAATCGCGGGGTAATCCCATCATCATTCGTGTTGGACAGATATGTTCCCCAGCTTGTTTTTATCCCGCTTTATCGCGCTGGTAGCGATTTCGGGTATCCAATCAGCCGGCGGTTTCCGCGTCAAGCACTGTGCCGGCTACTAATGTTCATGTCCGGTCCGGCCTGCGGAACAGACGCGTCTGCTCGAACAGGCCTTCCAGCGCGTTCATGCGCTCCTTGGTTTCATCCCAGGTGCTGCTCTGCACCGCTTCGATCAGGGCTTCGACGACAAACAATGTAACGACCGATGAATCCCATGCCGAGGGGGCTTCGATCTTCACACGGAAGGTGTGCAGCGCGTGGCGCGCCACCGGCGATGTCCATTGATCCGTGAAAAGAATGATCTGTACGCCGTTTGCCTTCGCCACCTCGGCAAGCGTCGTCATGTCGTGCTCATAACGGCGGATGTCGAAGATCACCAGCACATCGCCGGCGCTCATATTCAACATATATTGAGGCCAGGCGCTGGAGTTGGACGACATCAGCGTCGTCTTCGGCCGGATCACCTGCATATGCGTGAAAAAATATTCGGCAATCGCGCCGGTGATGCGCCCGCCGACGAAATAGATGCTGCGTTTGCGGTCCGAGAGCAGCCTTGCGGCATTGTCGAAGACCGCGGTGTCGAGATCGCTCAAAGTGTCGCGCAGATTGCCCGTTATGGCGTCGGCGAAACGGTTGAGAATATGCAGACCCGGCGCATTGGTTGCCCAGCGGTCATGTTTGGCAACCGGGCCGGAGATCGTCGCTTCCAGTTCCTGGTGCAGATGGGCCTGAAACTCCGGGTAACCTTTGTATCCGAGCTTCTGCACCATGCGCGCCACCGTCGGCGTCGAAACACCGGCATTTTCGGCAATCGTGGTGATGCTGCCGAGGCCCGAGACGGGGTAGTTGCCGAGAAGGCTCTCCGCCAGCCGTTTTTCCGAACGGGTCAGCGCGTCATAGTGGGCATGGATGACATCCGACACGGTGGCCGTCGTACTGCGCAAATCTTTCCCCTTCCGGTCTTTTTGCCGGTGTATTGGCGAATATAAGCATCTGTGCCAGCTATCGAGTCAATGGGGAAAATGAAGAGAAAATTTCAAAATTCCATTTGACACTCGCGATAATGTGAAGAATTCTTTTCGTCATCGGCGGAATGGCAGGTTTCGGGGCGGGATGCGTGCATGACGGTGCGTTCACGGTTTTTCACGGAAGCGGAAGGACAGGCTGTCGGCGTCGAGAACGCCGCAGCGAAGGGCGACGTCGTTCTCGTCTGCGAACATGCTTCAGCCACCATCCCGGAAAAACTCGGTACGCTTGGTCTTTCGCCGGACGTGCTTTCGAGCCATGCGGCCTGGGATCCGGGCGCCTTGGCGGTTGCGAGGCTGCTTTCGCAGAAGCTTGATGCCACGCTCGTCCATCAGCGGTTTTCGCGCCTGGTCTATGATTGCAACCGGCCGCCGGAATCGCCTTCTGCCATGCCGGTCAAAAGCGAGATTTACAATATTCCCGGCAATCTCGATCTGAGCGATGCGGAGCGGTTTGCCCGAACCTCGGCGCTTTACGTGCCGTTTCACGACCGTGTCAGTGAGATTATTGCTGAGCAGCAGGACCGCGGCCGCAAGGTGGTAGTGGTGACCATTCACAGTTTCACGCCGGTCTATCACGGTCAGTTCCGTGAAGTGCAGATCGGCATCCTGCACGATACTGACAGCCGGCTGGCCGATGCGATGCTGGTGGGCGCCGAGGGTTCTGCGTTCACGGTAAAGCGCAACGATCCCTACGGTCCGGAAGACGGTGTAACGCATACATTGCGGCTGCATGCGCTGCCGGACGGACTTTTGAACGTCATGATCGAGATCCGCAACGATCTGATCGCCAATGAAGGAGACCAATCGGCAATTGCCGATTTTCTCCACGAGCTTATGGGGAAGGCGCTCTCATCAATCGATGAGTGAGGGAGCAATGGGGCGGCTTATGGTGAAAACACCGCGGCCGACCGTCAATGAGACTGCCGCAATCGACAAAAGCCGGAACGGCATGAAGCGGCAAGGGAACAGCAGATGCGTGCGGCGCAGTGCGGGAAACCTCCCGGGCGATGCCGGAAACTGGGGGCACAATCGGCCAATAACGGCTGGCTGGCTTTTTTTTCTATTAAGGAGAGAAGGGCATGGACGGTTCATCATCAGGCGTCAGCTACAAGAAGGCTGATGCATCCTATTTCGAAAAACGCGGACTATCCCGATACGCGGGCGTGTGGTCGCTGTGGTCGCTTGGCGTCGGCGCGGTCATATCAGGGCATTTTTCCGGATGGAATTTCGGCTTTTCCACCGGCGGCTGGGGCGGCATGCTGGTGGCGGGCATCATCATTGCCATCATGTATCTCGGGCTGACATTCTCGATTGCGGAAATGAGCCCGGCGCTGCCGCACACGGGTGCCGCCTATTCCTTCGCCCGCACGGCCATGGGCCCGTGGGGCGGTTTCGTCACGGGACTTTGCGAGAATGTCGAATATGTGCTGACGCCGGCGGTCGTCGTTACCTTCATCACCGCCTATGTGAACTCCATTCTCGGCCTCGATCCGGCCTATTCACCTTTCGTGTGGATAGCCTTCTACGCGATCTTCCTTGCTCTCAACGTCTTCGGACTTGAGCTTTCCTTCAAGGTCACCCTGGTCATCACGCTGATTTCACTCGGCGTTCTGGTGTTCTTCTGGGTCAGCGCCATTCCGAACATGGATTTTTCGCGTTACGCGCTTAATATCGGTGTCGGACCCGATGGCAAGGCTGTGGAGCTGCCGGAAGGCAACGGTTCCTTTTTCCCATTCGGTTTTTCGGGCGTTCTTGCCACGCTGCCTTTTGCGGTCTGGCTGTTCCTCGCCATCGAGCAGCTGCCGCTGGCGGCTGAAGAATCCGTTGATCCGAAACGCGATATGCCCAAGGGTATCATTCTCGGCGTCATCACGCTGATGGTTTCGGCCTTCATGATCGTGCTGCTGAACCCGTCACTACCGGGCGTCGGCGCCTTTCATCTCAGCTCGTCGCTTGAACCGCTGCTGGATGGCTTCAAGGCGATCTACGGCGATGGCGGCGTGGTGCTGCTCGGTCTCGTGGCGCTGACCGGACTGATTGCCAGCTTCCATACGATCCTCTATGCGCAGGGCCGCCAGATCTATTCGCTGTCGCGTGCGGGTTACTTCCCGACCGTGCTGTCAATCACTCATTCGAAATATCGGACGCCATACGTTGCCAATATTGCCGGCGCGCTCGTCGGCCTTGCGGTCATGCTCGTCATCTGGTTCTCGCTGGGTGCGGAACAGGGCGGCAGCATCATCGGCAGCGTGCTTTTGAACATGGCCGTGTTCGGTGCGATGTTCTCCTACATCCTGCAGGCGATTTCCTTCATTCTGCTCAGGAAAAATCTGCCGCATATCGAGCGGCCGTTCCGCTCGCCCTTCGGCATTCCGGGCGCGGTGTTGACAATCATCATCGCCATCGTGACGCTGCTCTATCAGATCCAGGATCCGAACTTCACCAAGGGTGTGCTGTGGGTAGCCGTATGGTTTGCGGTTGCCATTGCCTACTTCGCCTTTGTCGGACGCCATCGCCTCATCCTGTCGCCGGAAGAGGAGTTCGCGCTGGAGCACAAGCAGGCTGCCATGGCAGCGGCGGCTGCAAAGGCCTGATGCTCGAACTGACGGGCGGCCGCATACCGGCCGCCTGCTCGCCACATGAAAAGGGATGGACAAAATGACGAGCTATACATTCGACGCGCTGAAGATGGATGTGGCCGAAGGGCGCATCGACACGGTTCTGGCCTGCCTTGTCGACATGCAGGGGCGTCTGATGGGCAAACGGTTCCAGGCGGAGTTTTTCGTTGAAAGCGCCTTTGAGGAAACCCATAGCTGCAACTATGTGCTTGCCACCGACATGGAGATGGAAACCGTTCCCGGTTACAAATCCTCAAGCTGGGAAAAGGGCTATGGCGACTATACGCTGAAGCCCGACCTTTCGACGCTGCGGAAGGTGCCGTGGCTGGAAGGCACGGCGCTGGTTCTGTGCGATGTGCTCGATCATCACACCCATGAAGAAGTGCCGCATTCGCCGCGCGCGCTGCTGAAAAAGCAGGTGGCGCGGCTGGAGGCGATGGGGCTGAAGGCCTATATGGCGACCGAGCTCGAATTTTTCCTGTTCGACCAGACCTTCGATGCGGCACGCGCCAGCGGCTACAGGGACCTGAACCTCGCCAGCGGCTACAACGAAGACTATCATATCTTCCAGACGACCAAGGAAGAGGACGTCATGCGGGCGCTGCGCAAGGGCCTGCAAGGTGCGGGAATTCCGGTCGAGAATTCCAAGGGCGAGGCGTCTCCCGGTCAGGCGGAAATCAATGTGCGTTATGCCGAGGCGCTGACCATGGCCGACCGGCACGCCATCATCAAAAACGCCACCAAGGAGATCGCCTGGTCGAAGGGTAAGGCGGTGACGTTCCTTGCCAAGTGGAACTACAATGCCGCTGGCAGTTCCTCGCATATCCACCAGTCGCTGTGGAGCCTGGATGGCAAGCCGGCTTTCCTCGACAAGGACGGCGAACACGGCATGTCGGATGTGATGCGGCATTATGTTGCCGGGCTTCTGGCGCATGCCAGCGACATCACCTATTTCCTGGCGCCCTACATCAATTCCTACAAGCGGTTCATGGCTGGCACCTTTGCGCCGACCAAGGCGATATGGAGCCTCGACAACCGCACGGCAGGATACCGCCTTTGCGGCGCGGAAACCAAGGGCATCCGTATCGAGTGCCGTGTCGGCGGGTCGGATCTCAATCCCTATCTCGCCATGGCCGCTCTTCTTGCGGCGGGCATTGACGGCATTGAAAATAAACTCGAACTTGAGCCCGCTTTTGTCGGTGACGCCTATGGCGGGAAGGACGTGCGCGAGATACCCAAGACATTGCGCGACGCGACCGCCTTCCTGGACGGATCGAAAATGCTGCGTGAGGCCTTTGGCGACGACGTGGTCGATCACTACGTGCACGCCGCAAGGTGGGAGCAGGAAGAATACGACCGCCGCGTGACCGACTGGGAAGTGGCGCGCGGTTTCGAGAGAGCCTAATCATTACGGGAAAACATCATGACCATGATCCAGAATATCTCGCCCATCGACGGCTCGGTTTATGCCGAGCGGGAGGCGATGTCGCTGGAATCGGCGCGCGCCGCCGTTTCGAAAGCGCGCAAGGCGCAGAAGGACTGGGCGCGACGTCCGCTTGAGGACCGCGTTCAGCTGGTTCTCAAGGGTGTGGCGCGCCTTAATGAAATGGTGGCCGAGGTGGTGCCGGAACTGGCGCATATGATGGGCCGCCCGGTTCGTTATGGCGGCGAGTTCAAGGGCTTCAACGAGCGCTCCAATTATGTCGCCTCCATTGCGGCGGATGCGTTGGCGCCGCTCGTCATCGAGGAAAGCGGCAATTTCGAACGCCGCATCGAGCGCGAAGCACATGGCGTGGTCTTCGTCATCGCGCCGTGGAACTATCCCTACATGACGGCGATCAATACCGTTGCCCCGGCTCTGATGGCCGGCAACACAGTCGTCATCAAACATGCGGCGCAAACGCTTCTCGTCGGCGAGCGGATGGTGCGGGCTTTCGTCGAGGCGGGCGTGCCTGACGATGTCTTCATCAATGTCTTCCTCGATCACGGCACGACCTCGGCGCTGATTTCCGAAGGCCTGTTCAATTTCGTCAACTTCACCGGTTCGGTGGAAGGCGGCCGAGCCATCGAGCGCGCTGCTGCCGGCACCTTCACCGGTCTCGGGCTTGAACTCGGCGGCAAGGACCCCGGCTATGTGATGGAGGATGCCGATCTCGACGCTGCCGTCGATACGCTGATGGATGGCGCGACCTATAACTCCGGGCAATGCTGCTGCGGCATCGAGCGTATCTACGTCAACGAAAACCTCTATGACGCATTCGTCGAGAAGTCCGTGGCGTGGGTGTCCAACTACAAGCTCGGCAATCCGCTGGAACAGGAAACGACACTCGGGCCGATGGCCAACAAGCGTTTCGCCAAGGTGGTGCGCGCACAGATCGCTGATGCCGTCTCAAAGGGCGCCAAGGCTTTGGTCGATCCCAAGCTTTTCCCTGCGGATGACGGCGAGAGCGCTTACGTCGCTCCGCAAGTGCTCGTCAATGTCGATCATTCCATGGAGTTCATGACCGAAGAAACCTTCGGCCCCGCTCTTGGCATCATGAAGGTGAAGAACGACGACGAGGCCATCGCCCTGATGAATGACAGCAAATATGGCCTCACCGCATCGCTCTGGACGCAGGATGCAGCGCGTGCCGGGCGTATCGGCCGTGAGATCGAAACCGGCACCGTGTTCATGAACCGTGCGGATTATCTCGATCCCGCGCTCTGCTGGACAGGTGTGAAGGAAACGGGCCGTGGCGGCTCGCTTTCCGTTCTCGGTTTCCAGAACCTGACCCGACCGAAATCCTACCATCTGAAGAAAGTCACGAAATGAATATCGTCGCCAACTGGAGCTATCCCACCGCCGTCAAGCTTGGCCGTGGCCGGATCAAGGAACTGGCGGAAGCCTGCAAGACGCTCGGCATCAAGAAGCCGCTTCTCGTCACGGATCGCGGCCTTGCCAATATGGCGATTACCGCGCATGCGCTCGATGTACTGGAAGAGGCTGGGCTCGGCCGGGCGATCTTCGCCGATGTCGATCCGAACCCCAACGAAATCAACATGGAAGCCGGCGTAAAAGCCTATCGCGATGGCGGCCATGACGGCGTCGTCGCCTTCGGCGGTGGTTCCGGCCTCGATCTTGGCAAGACCATTGCCTTCATGGCCGGGCAGACGCGCCCGGTCTGGGATTTCGAGGATATCGGTGATTGGTGGACGCGGGCGGACGCCTCGAAGATTGCGCCCATCGTCGCGGTTCCGACGACGGCGGGCACCGGCTCGGAAGTCGGCCGCGCCAGCGTCATCACCAATTCGCAGACCCATGTGAAGAAGATCATCTTCCATCCGAAGCTTTTGCCCGGCGTCGTCATCTGCGATCCGGAACTGACTGTCGGCATGCCGAAGGTCATCACGGCAGGCACGGGCATGGACGCCTTTGCCCATTGCCTCGAAGCCTATTCGTCGCCGTTCTTCCATCCGATGAGCGCCGGCGTTGCGCTTGAAGGCCTGCGTCTGGTCAAGGAATTTCTGCCGCGCGCCTATAAGGACGGCACGGATATCGAAGCGCGCACCGATATGATGGCGGCGGCTGCGATGGGGGCGGTTGCCTTCCAGAAGGGTCTCGGCGCCATTCACTCGCTCTCGCATCCGATCGGCGCTGTCTATAACACCCATCACGGCATGACCAATGCGGTCGTGATGCCGGCCGTGCTGCGTTTCAACCGCCCGGCCATCGAAGACAAGATTGCCCGCGCTGCCGCATATCTCGGCATTTCGGGCGGTTTCGATGGTTTCTATGATTATGTGCTGGAGCTTCGCAAGGAACTCGGCGTGCCTGATAACCTGACCGCCATGGGCATTAAGCCTGACCGCATCGACGAACTGGCGGCAGAAGCGATCAAGGATCCGAGCTGCGGCGGCAATCCGGTGCCGATGACGCTGGAGAATACCAGGAAATTGTTTGAGGACTGCTTTTAAAGGGTAGTTATGGCAGCCATGAGATTTTCAGTTTTTTCGCCATTGCTCGCAGTGGCGTTTCTAAGCCTGCCCCTTGTGGCGCAGGCCGCTTCTTTCAGGGAACTTTCCGGTCAGGGTTACAAAGTCGGAGCTCTGTCGAGCACTAAGGCGGGAATCCGGGGATGGAATTTGTCCAGGGGTTCAGACCGCTATTTCTGTGAAATGCGCGCGACTATGGCGTATTCTGGAAAGAACGGCATGGTGTCCTTCACCAGCGCCGGACGCATGATTACGCTTGATCGTGCAACCGTTGAGAAAAGGCTGGGCAGTTCCCTTAACTTGCCGAAGTACGAGGATCTAAAAGCCGGCCGCCTGCGCGCGGACGATGTGGGTTCCTGCCGAAAGCTGGCGTGATCAATCAGATGGCAAAAGCCCGCGATTTATCGCGGGCTTTTTGTTGTCCACACAAACGATCTTAGTCTTTTCTTAACCATGTTCGTTAAGGTTATGGAAAGCACCATGATTGGTTCGGTGCGTGAATGAGCATGAAACAGCTCTGATCATCAGGGGATATCATGCCTGTCATTACTTTTGCCAACACCAAGGGCGGCGCGGGAAAAACAACTGCCGTATTGCTTCTGGCAACCGAACTTGCTCGCAGCGGCCACCGTGTTACGGTTCTGGATGCCGATCCGCAATTGTGGATTTCCCGCTGGCACGAATTATCAGGCGAGATCGAAAATCTCTCGGTAATTTCGCATGTGACCATGGCGTCTCTCGAGGGGCATATCCGCGAAAACAATGCCAATACCGACTGTTTCATCATCGATCTGCCGGGAGCAAAAAACCCGCTTCTGACCATGGCGCTTGGTATTTCCGACCATGTGCTGATACCGGTGCAGGGCTGCGCCATGGATGCGCGTGGGGCTGCGGAGGTTCTTGACCATATCGAATTCCTGAACCGCAAGATGGGCAAGGCGATCGCCCACTCCATCGTGCTGACGCGGGTCAATGCCATGGTGGCGACCCGCTCGCTGCTGCTCGTCAAAATGCTGCTGGCCGAGAAGAACGTTTCGGTTCTGAATACGCCGATTGTCGAAAGAGCGGCCTATCGCGATATCTTCGATTATGGCGGCACGCTTCTCTGTCTCGACAAGGACAAGGTCAGCAATATCGACAAGGCGGTGGAGAATGCGAAAGCATTCGCGAGCGAGGTGCTAGGCCTTTTGCCGAAACGCCTGTCGCGGTTCGGCACCCAACCCGCGCGCTTTTTCACCCGCAAGGCGGCTTGAAAACACTCCCAATGCCCGGACTGCTGGAGGTGCGGGCATTATTTTTGCTTGATTTGGAAATGATCATTTCCTATATTGCGATCATGACCGATACCAGCCACACCAATTCCCCGGAACAACGCCATCGCGGCAGGCCGCGCGAGTTCGATATTGACCGCGCGCTTGATGGAGCAATCCGTGTTTTTTCTAGGCGCGGGTATCACGCCACCTCTGTCGGTGATCTTACAGATGCGATGGAACTGGCGCAGGGCAGTCTCTACAAGGCTTTCAAGGACAAGAAATCCATCTTCATCGCGACGATGGAGCGCTACAGGACCTTGCAGACGGAGCGGTTTGAAGCCGCCGTTGCCGGTTATGATACCGGTTACGAGCGTTTGCGAGCCGGCCTGATGTTTTATGCGGAACGGTCGCACGGTGCCACCGGTTCGGATGGATGCCTCGTGGTTGGCGCTGCCGCCGATCTCGCCGCACTGGACGACGATATCGCTGTCGTGGTCGAGCGGGCGGTGAAGGCGAGGGAGCGGATCGTTGCCCGGCTGGTGGCTGAGGGGCAGAGGGATGGTTCCGTGCAGTCGAAGACTGATCCCGATGATCTCGCCAGAGCGATGTTGTGCATGATGTACGGGATGCGGGTGGTGGGAAAGACCGGGCGCAGTCTGGAAGAGATGACGGCCGTGGTGGATATCGCCCTGAAACTTGCCGAATAATTTCGTGGCTATTTAGGAAACATTCGTTTCCATTTTGGAGAAAATGATGACGACGCGTGTAGTTGAAGGGGAGGATGTTTACGAAACATCCATTTCCCCGGCCCTGACTTTTCTGCTGGCTACCGCCTGCGGACTGATTGCGGCTAATCTTTATTATGGCCAGCCCCTTGCCGGCATCATCGGGGCGGAGCTTGGCCTGTCTGCCGGCGCAACCGGTCTGATCGTGACCCTGACGCAGATCGGTTACGGCGTCGGCCTGCTTTTCGTCGTGCCGCTTGGCGATCTGGTCGAGAATCGCAGGCTGGTCGTCAGCACCGTTTCGATGGCGGTGCTTGCGCTCCTCGCGGCGGCTTTTGCCCCGCATGCGGCACCTTTTCTGATTGCGGCCTTTCTGGTCGGTATCAGTTCGGTCGCGGTGCAGGTTATCGTTCCCTATGCGGCGCACATGGCGCCGCACGCTGTTCGAGGGCGGGTGGTCGGCAATGTCATGAGCGGATTGATGGCCGGTATCATGCTGGCGCGCCCGGTTTCCAGCCTCCTGTCGGAAGTCGTCTCCTGGCGCGGTGTGTTCCTGACTTCGGCTGGCGTCATGGCAATTCTCGCCGTTGTGCTCTATCGCCTTTTGCCCGTTCGTGTGCCTGAGGCAAGGCTGGGTTATGGGGCGTTGATGGCCTCCATGGGCAGGCTTGCCGCCCATACGCCTATCCTGCGGCGGCGGGCGATCTATCACGCCTTCCTGTTTGCTGCCTTCAGCCTGTTCTGGACGACGACGCCGCTTTATCTGAGCGGGCCGCATTTCAATCTCAGCCAGGGCCAGATTGCGCTGTTTGCCCTTGCCGGTGCAGCAGGCACCGTCGCCGCGCCGATTGCGGGGCGCATGGCTGACCGGGGCTGGACCTATGCCGCTACTTTTGCCGCGATGGTGGCAGCGGCGCTGTCATTCGCCGTCACGCATCTTGCGCCGGAAGGATCGCATCTGGCACTCGGCATTCTCGTGGTCGCCGCCATCGTTCTCGATTTCGGCGTCACCACCAATCTGGTGCTGGGTCAGCGCGCCATCTTCACGCTCGGCGCCGAATTCCGCAGCCGTCTGAACGGCGTCTACATGGCGACATTTTTCATGGGCGGTGCGATTGGCTCTGCCGTCGGCGGCTGGGCCTATTCCGTTGGGGAATGGGGTGCTGCGTCCTGGGTCGGCTTTGCTCTACCAGCGGCAGCGCTGCTTTACTTCCTGACTGAAAAGCGCGGATAACATTCATCAACGAAAAAGCCCGGCGGAATGACATCCGCCGGGCTTTTGCAATTTGTCTTCGCGGTCAATCCTATTCCGCGAACTCAACCACGACGCCGGGGCGTACCATTTTTGCCAGCTCCGTCGCATCCCAGTTGGTGAGGCGGATACAGCCGTGGCTGTTGGTCTTGCCGATCTTCGAGGGTTCCGGCGTGCCGTGGATACCGTAGGTCGGTTTGGACAGGGCAATCCAGACTGTGCCAACAGGGCCGTTTGGACCGGGCGGAATTTGCAGGATCTTGTCGTTCTGGCCCTGCCTGAAGTTGATCTTCGGATTGTAGGTGTAACCCGGATTAAGCGCGACGCGCTCGACGGTGTGCGTGCCGCTTGGCGAGGGCGTATCCGTAGAACCGATGGTGGCGGGATAGGCGGCGATCAGAGCGCCATCCTCTCCGTAAGCGAAGACCTGCTTGATGCCCTTATGCGCGACGATGCGGGCCACCTGTCCCTTTTTGGGTTCCCCCGGATTGACCACCTTGATGATGGTGCCGGGCACGGAAAAATCGATGCCGGGGTTCAGTTCTTTCAGATAGGTCTCGTCCATGTGGAAGCGTTCGGCCAACGCCTCCGACGTGGAGGTGAAGGAGAGGGCGGGTAGCTGCGACTTCTCCGCATAGTCATCCGGAATGGAAGCGACATAGGGGCCGGCTGCATCGGCTGCGGTGATCGTATAATCGACGATCGGCATGCCGCCGGAGGCGCGCAGACGCTCGAGAATGTCCTCGGAATTGTTCGGGTCGAGCTTTTCGCCGGTCATGTCCTGCCAGGCGGCAATCGCCTTGTTGACGTTGTCGCCCATCTTGCCATCGATCACGCCGGGCGAGATGCCTTCGCGGTCGAGGAAAGTCTGAAGTGCTACGATCTCCTGGCGGGACCGGTTGACCGGTGTGGTGACGGGCGTGTGGCGCTCGATCAGGTGCTGCGGCTGCGGAACGGCAGCCGTGGTGCTTTCTTCGGGCATCGGCTGGTTGAGCGGCGCGCTTTCGACAGCGCCCGGGCCGGGAACAGAGCCGGTATAGACATCATCGCCGGAACCATTGCCGCGATATTCGCGGTAATCGCGCACGCTTCCATTATCCTGATAACCGTAATCGCGCTGCGGCTCACGATATTCACCGCCGGGGGCCGGGGGATAGTAGGTGGTGTCGCGTTGCTGTACCTGTTGCCGCTGCTGATAGCCTGACGGCATTTCAGTGGCCAGCAGGTTGCCGTACCGGTCATAAAATACCGTGCGGCCCATATTGTCGCGACTGATGACGATGTCGCCACGTTGGGGCACGAAATCGAGAACACGGCCATCCGGCGTCACCAGAACCGGCTGTTCCTGATAGCCATAACGCTGCTGCGCGCCAGCCTGTAGAGGCGCGCAGACCGCCGCCAAGGCAATCGCCAGACCCAGAGCTGCGTTAACAAACTGTTTCACGATTCTGCTATCCCTTACTTCGTTCACCGATAAACACACCGTAATCTTGACCCTATTGTGAAAAAGGTGAATTCACGGTTAAAGCAATCTTAATTTACGTCACGGTTAGTAGCGTTTCCGTGATTATTGCGCTTTTACTGCCACAGGGAGGTTGTCTTGCGTTCGTTTCAGGCCGGCAAATCGCCACGCATTTTCCTCGATGAAACCTCCGTTTTCGATATTGGCGCCTGTGTTGTCGATGGTATCAACATCGCGCCCGGCCGTGCCATTCCAGATGATGGCGATCCGCGCATCGACCATTCGCTGGAAGGCTTTTTGTTCACCTGCGGTCCCGATCATATCCGCCATCCCGAACCGATCGGCGGTGAGGGCGAGGGGCGTCGATATCCGTTGCATGGGTCCTTCTCCGCGCATCCCGCCAAGATAGTTGCCTTCGACGTTCATGAGTCCAATGCATTGGCGCGTGCCGAGGTTCCCGTGAACCTTGCCGATGGCGACACGGCCCTTCTTGAGCGGACATGGCGCATCGATGGCGAAAGCGGCGAAGTTAGCCTCGATGACCGGATCGTCAATACGAGTTCGCGGCCGATCCCGGTCTTTCTGATGTACCACATGAATGTCGGCGCGCGGCTGTTTGACGAGTCCGTTCGGCTGGAAGGTGCCATGTTCGATGGCGGTGGTCATGGCTGGCGCTTTGGCGAGGAGCCGGGCACGGTGTTCTGTGTTTCCGCCGGTCAGGACGAATGGGCGGAACTTGCTCTCGGTCCGATTGCCGCAATTGGCGGCAAGACGCTGAAAGTACGTTTCGGCACTGAGACGTTGCCCTATCTGCAGATGTGGCGGAACCAGAAGGATCCGGCCAATGTGCTTGGCATCGAACCGGTTTCGCACCGCTGGGTGGGGCGCGGCGAGCTTGAGGCCGCCGGCGAGTTCAATATGCTGCCGCCGGGCGAAAGCCGCTCCTATGGTCTTCGCTTTTCCATCCTCTGAATAGGGGACTGAATGGCGTACCGAATGAAGGCGCCGCATCATTGACGCAAGGGTTTTGAGCCCTTACATCGGATGCGGATTTCAGACAGTGGCGGCAGCGTGCCAGCGGCGCCAAGGCGCCGGTTTAAGCGGAGGCATTATTATGGATATCAGGCGCATAGACGACGAATATTCGGTCACGGGACAGATCAGCGTTGCCGATCTCGACGAGGTCAAGGCACTCGGCTTCAAGTCGATCGTCTGCCACCGCCCTGACGGCGAAGAAGAAGGCCAGCCGCTTTTCGCCGATATTGCCGAGCGTGCCGAACAGCTTGGCCTGACCATCGTGCATGTACCGGTTGGCCGCTACGGCGTCGATGCGGATGCGGTTACCGGCATGGTGGATGCGCTTGACGAATTGCAGCGCCCGATGCTCGGCTATTGCCGTTCCGGCGCGCGCTCGACCGCGATCTACGAAAAGACCCACCACCTGCGCGGCTGATTTTCCGCGGATAATTCGATTTTCTAAAGCCAATCAACAGGAGTTTTCCATGACCATCAAGCGTATCGAACCGGGCAAGCGCATGAGCGGCGCCGTCATCCACGGCAACACCGTTTATCTGGCCGGCCAGGTCGGTGAGGGCGTGTCCGTGACCGATCAGAGCAAGTCGGCGCTGGCTGAAGTCGATCGTCTGCTGGCCGCTGCCGGTTCCGACAAGTCGAAGATCCTGCAGACCATCATCTACCTCTCCGACATGTCCACCTTCGGCGAAATGAACGCCGTCTGGGAAGGCTGGATCGACCCGGCAAACCCGCCGGCCCGCGCCACCAGCGAAGCGGCGCTTGCTACTCCGGACTACAAGGTTGAGTTCATCGTTACCGCTGCTCTCTGAGTAACGGTTTGATTTTGAGAAAAGGCCGGGTTGCGGAATGCAGCCCGGCCTTTTTTGTTGGGAAAATTCGAAACGCTCGTTTTGTCATCCTCGGGCTTGTTCCTAGGATCCAATCACTTATCGCAAATTGATAGGTAGCAGATGCTAGGGACAGGCCCGAGCATGACGGAGGAGAGGCGATTGTCCCAGGTTTGTGAATCGCTTGCGCCCATCACTTCACTGGCTGGGCGAGCGCCTTCTCAAGCTGCTTCAACGTCTTCACCCGTTCTGCAAACCACAGCCGTGCCAGGTCGTTGGCTGAGGCGAGGTCGATACCATCAGGGTCTATGGAAGTGATTTTCCAGCGTGCGGTTTTCGCACCCGCAAGAGCGGCCAGCCGTGATGCCTCACCCTTGATGGCGTTGAGGCGCGCGGCCTCGTCCGCTGCCGCAGCCATCAGCTGTTCCGCGCCGGAAAGGTCACTGCGCAGATCGGCAGGTGTGATGTTGCTGGCGTTACGGGCAGGGCCACCATTGATCTGCACGCCCTCTGTCCGCAGCCGGTAGAGCCTTGTATCGGGAAGAGAGAGGTAGAGTTTTGCCTTGGGATAGCGGTCGATGTAGCGCTGTCTGGCTAGCGGCACTTCTTCCGGATCGATCAGTTCCGCCTTGCCTACCATTGTCAGCCGGGCCAGCGTCAGCGCGTCACCCTTGCCGAAGGGGGCAAGTGTCAACGAGATGCGCGGGTCGGCCTCCATGTTTCGGGCATGCAGCGTCAGGCCCGCCGCGAAGAAGAACGGTGTACCATCCGGCTCTATGCCGATATTGGTGGCGGTCGTATAGGGATAACCGCTGACCGGATCGAGGGTCGCGAGCGCCGCAGTGCGGGATGTGTGCAGGACATCGCGTGCCACGCGCACGGCCTCGAATGGCGCACCAGCCGAAGGTTCGATCTTTGCGCCACGTGGGGTGATGACGGGAGGGGCTGCATCCGGCATGTCGTTTCCTAACCTGTATGTTCTAGTCAGGATTTACACCATGCCGGAGCCATGTCCATGTGCAATATCAGGTCCGGCTTCTGATCTGGGTCAGCGTGCGGGTTGGCGTGATCGCTTCGGCATCCAGCTTCACCTCGATGATGGCGGCCTTGCCGCTTGCCCGGGCGCGTTCGAAGGCGGCGGCGAAGTCTTGCGTCTTTTCGACCGTTTCGCCGTGGCCACCATAGGCCTTGGCGAAGGCCGCGAAATCCGGGTTGACGAGATCGGTGCCGCTGACGCGGCCGGGATATTCCCGCTCCTGATGCATGCGGATCGTGCCATAGGTGCCGTTATTGACCAGCACGGTGATGATAGGCAGTCCATACCGCACGGCGGTGATGAATTCCTGCCCATGCATCATGAAGCAGCCATCACCGGCAAAGCAGATCACCTCGCGCTCGGGAAACAGGTGCTTGGCGGCCACAGCCGCGGGCAGGCCGTAACCCATCGAGCCGGAGGTCGGCGCCGATTGGGTGTTGAAGCGGCGGAAGCGGTGGAAGCGGTGCACCCAGGTGGCGTAGTTGCCCGCGCCATTGGTGAAGATGGCATCATCCGGCACGTTGGCCTCGATCCAGTCCATGATCGGACCCATCTGCACCGCGCCCGGACCGGTCTGCGGCGGTGTCGACCAGGTAAGGTAAGCCGAATGCATGGTGGCCGTGCGGTCCGCCCAGGCGGCGTTATCGGGGAGCGTTACGGAAGAAAGGGCGGCGACGAAATCATCCGGTGAGGCGCAGATTGCGAGATCGGGGCGATAGACGCGGCCAAGCTCTTCGGCGTCCGGGTAGATGTGGACAAGTTTCTGCGATGGGTAGGGAATGTCGATCAGCGTGTAGCCGGAGGAAGGCATTTCCGAGAGGCGACCGCCGAGCAGCACCACGAGGTCGGCTTCCTTGATTTCCTTCGCCAAGGCCGGGTTGATGCCGATGCCGACATCGCCCGCGTAAGATGGGCTCAAGTGATCGAACAGCATCTGGCGACGGAAGGAACAGCCGACGGGCAGTTTGTTCTTTTCGGCAAAAGCCGTGAAGCTTGCGACGCTTTCTTCGGACCAGCGTGTGCCGCCGATGATGAAGATTGGCCGCTTGGCCTCGCCCAGCATTTTTGAGAAAGCGGCGATCTGCGACGGGCCGGGATGCGCTTCGACCGGGGTATACGGCTTTGCCTCGGGGGCTTCAACCTCTTCAACCAGCATGTCTTCGGGTAACGTCAGCACCACGGGGCCGGGGCGGCCGGAGGTGGCGACGGCAAAGGCGCGGGTGACGAATTCCGGAATGCGGCGCGCATCGTCGATCTCGCCCACCCATTTGGCGAATTCGGTAAAGGCGCGGCGATATTCCACTTCCTGAAACGCCTCACGCTCGCGGGCTTCGCGCTGTACCTGGCCGATGAACAGGATCATCGGAATGGAATCCTGCCTTGCGATATGCAGGCCGGCCGAGGCGTTGGTGGCGCCGGGACCGCGCGTTACCATGCAGATGCCGGGTTCGCCGGTCAGTCTGCCCCAGGTGTCGGCCATCATGGCAGCGCCGCCTTCCTGGCGGCAGACCACGGTTTCGATGCCGCTTTCATAAAGCGCGTCCAGCACCGCCAGATAGCTTTCACCGGGAACGCAGGAAACGCGGGAGACGCCATTGGCTTTCAGCGCTTCGACGATCAGTTGTCCGCCTGTTCTTTTCATTCCGGTTGCTTTCATGGCGTCGTGGTCCTTTCGATGTTTTCCAGTTCGGCCAGCACTTGCGCCTGATGCTCGCCAAGCTTCGGGCTCGGGCGTTCGTAACGCAGCGGCGTCTGTGACATGATAATCGGTGTCCGCACACCGGGGATGACGGTGCCATCCTGCGCCTCGAGATCAACACGCAGGCCGCGTGCCTGAACCTGTGGATCGGCGAACATTTCCTCGATGGAGTTGATTGGCCCGGCCGGTACGGCGTTCTGCTCGCAAGCGGTCAGAAGATCGCGCTTCTGCCATTTCAGCGTCTCGGTGGAAACGATCCGCCGGACCTCGACCTTGTGCGCCACGCGGGCCTTGTTTGTCGCGTAACGCTCGTCATCGGCAATCGCGCCAATGCCGAGAATATTACAGAGGCGGCGGAACTGGCCGTCATTGCCGACCGCGAGGATCAGGAAACCATCAGCCGTCGGCACCACCTCATAGGGGGAAATATTCGGATGGGCGTTGCCGAGCCTGACGGGGGCATTGCCGGAAATCAGGTAATTCATATTCTGGTTGGCGAGCACGGCCGACTGCACGTCCAGAAGCGCCATGTCGATATGCTGGCCTTCACCTGACCGCATGGCGTGGATGAGCGCGGCCTGAATGGCTGACACGGAATAGATGCCGGTGAAGATATCGGCAACGGCAACGCCCGCCTTCATAGGCTGACCGTCGGGTTCGCCGGTGATCGACATGAAACCGGACATACCCTGCACGATATAGTCGTATCCGGCGAAATCGGCATAAGGCCCGGTCTGGCCGAAGCCGGTGATGGAGCAATAGATCAGCTTCGGATTGAGAACCCTGAGACTCTCATAGTCGAGGCCATATTTGGCAAGCCCGCCGCGTTTGAAATTTTCGATGACAACATCGGCGGTGCGCACGAGCCGCCGCACCAGCGCACAGCCTTCCGCCGTCTTGAGATCGGCAACGATGGAGCGTTTGCCGCGATTGGTGGCATGGTAATAGGCGGCGGAGAGGTTTTCGCCATCGGCGCTTTCGACAAAGGGCGGACCCCATGCGCGGGTATCGTCTCCACCTTCAGGGTTCTCGACCTTGATGACATCCGCACCCATATCGGCCAGCATCTGCCCCGCCCAGGGACCGGCCAGAACACGCGCCAGTTCGATGACGCGAATGCCTGATAGTGGCGGTTTCCTGTTCGGCGTTTCGGTCATTTGTCCCCCGGTGTTTTCTGCTTGCCGGTTTATAGACGTCTCCCCGCATTGCCGCATGTGATTTTATCTCATGGACTTATTCCGTTTCGGCAAAGGCTCGTCATTTGCCAACGACGCGGCCGCACCAGGCGGCGAAATCCGCAGCCACGGCATGCCAGCCGATCTCGTTCAGGGTTTCGTGGCGCATGCCCCGATAGATCGTGTGTTCTACATGGCCGAAACCCGCTTCGCGGAAGCGTTCGGCAAGCCAGACGATCTCCTTGCCGTCATTGGTCGCGGCATCCTGATCGCCGCTGACAAGCAAAATCGGCAGCGTCTTCGGCAGGCGTTCGATGAGCCTCGGCGCACGATAGGACAATTCAAAGACATCCTGCCACAGGGAGACGCTGGCCTCGAACTGGCAAAGCGGATCCTCCACATAAGCATCCACCGCTGCCCTGTCATGGCTCAGCCAGTCCGCATGAGTGCGTTTTTCCGGCATTCTGGCATTCCAGGCACGGAAGGTTGCTTTGGGCAGAATGGCGCTCGGCACATCAGAGCCTTTCAGCATCTTTTCAAGGCGCAGCACGATCTGTGCAAGACGGCCCATGACACCGGGATTGAGGTTGGAATTCCAGATGGACAGACCATCAAAGGCATCCGGATGGCTGACGGCGGTGTTGAGCGCCACAAGGCCGCCCATGGAATGGCCGAACAGGATGACCGGCAGGCCGGGATGTCTTTCGCCAACCATCATGCGCATCGCCATGACATCGGCAACGACCTTGCTGGCTCCGTCCTTCCAGGCGAAGCGACCGAGAGGCGCATCGGCAGCCTTTGTGCGGCCATGGCCACGATGATCGTGGGCGTATACCTCGAAACCCTGCTTTGCCATGACATCGGCAAAACGGCGGTAACGGCCGGCGTGCTCCACCAGGCCGTGGCAAATCATCAGCACGCCGCGCGCCGGAGAAAGGGCAGAGGGTTGGTGGCGAAAGGCGATGGATGCGCCTGATGGAGCGTCTAGCCTCTCAATCCGGCTGAACGTCAAGTCATCCGTCGTCTCATTCATGCTTTCGCCCGTGCCTGCCATGGTATCCCTTGTCATAATCATGGGGTCATAATCGTGCCAGAGGTTGCCCCAAGGTCCTATTTACCCTACATAGCGGCAAATTTCCCGATACGTACTCTTTAAAATCCGATGTGGAGCATTCGCTACAATGGCACGTCAATTCATCTATCACATGGCCGGGCTGAACAAGTCCTATGGCGCGAAGAAGGTTCTTGAGAACGTCCATCTCTCCTTCTATCCAGATGCCAAGATCGGTATCCTCGGTCCGAACGGTGCCGGTAAGTCGACCGTTTTGAAGATCATGGCCGGTCTCGACAAGGAATATACCGGTGAGGCCTGGCTCGCTGAGGGTGCGACGCTCGGTTATCTCGAGCAGGAGCCGAAGCTCGACGAAAACAAGACCGTGATGGAAAACGTCATGGAAGGTGTGGCGAGCAAGACGGCAATCGTCGACCGCTACAACGAGCTGATGATGAACTATTCCGACGAAACGGCGGATGAGGGCGCAAAGCTTCAGGACATCATTGACAGCCAGAACCTGTGGGATCTGGAAAATCAGGTCGAAATGGCCATGGATGCGCTGCGTTGCCCGCCTGGCGACTCGGCAGTAACCGGCCTTTCGGGTGGTGAGCGTCGCCGCGTGGCGCTCTGCAAGCTGCTGCTTTCGCAGCCTGACCTGCTGCTGCTCGACGAACCGACCAACCATCTTGACGCTGAAACCATCGCCTGGCTCGAAAAGCACCTGCGCGACTATCCCGGCGCCGTGATGATGATCACCCACGATCGCTACTTCCTCGACAACGTCACCGGCTGGATTCTCGAACTCGACCGTGGCCGTGGTATTCCCTACGAAGGCAACTATTCCGCCTATCTGCAGGCAAAAGCCAAGCGCATGCAGCAGGAATCCCGCGAAGACGCCTCGCGCCAGAAGGCCATCAGCCGCGAACAGGAGTGGATCGCTTCCAGCCCCAAGGCTCGCCAGACGAAGTCAAAGGCGCGTATCCGCGCTTATGACGAACTGGTGGAAGCCGCTGAAAATCGCCGTCCCGGCGACGCGCAGATCGTCATTCCGGTCGCCGAGCGTCTGGGCCGCGTCGTTATCGAGGCGGAAAACCTCACAAAGTCCTATGGTGACCGGGTTCTGATCGAAAACCTCACCTTCAAGCTGCCTCCGGGCGGCATCGTCGGCGTCATCGGCCCAAACGGTGCGGGTAAAACCACGCTGTTTCGCATGATCACCGGTCAGGAAAAGCCCGATAGCGGTTCGGTGACCATTGGTGAGACCGTGCACCTTGGTTACGTCGACCAGAGCCGCGATACGCTGGCGGGTGACAAAACCGTCTGGGAGGAAATCTCCGGCGGCAACGACATCATCAAGCTCGGCAAGTTCGAAACGAACTCCCGCGCTTATTGCGGCGCCTTCAACTTCAAGGGCGGCGATCAGCAGCAGAAGGTCGGCAACCTCTCCGGTGGTCAGCGTAACCGCGTTCACCTTGCCAAGATGCTGAAGGCAGGCGGCAACGTGCTGCTGCTCGACGAACCGACCAACGACCTTGATACGGAAACGCTGGCAGCGCTCGAAGAAGCGCTGGAAGCCTTCGCCGGTTGCGCCGTTATCATCAGCCACGATCGCATGTTCCTCGACCGTCTGGCCACTCACATCCTCGCCTTCGAGGGTGACAGCCACGTGGAATGGTTCGAAGGCAACTTCGAAGACTATGAAAAGGACAAGGTCCGTCGTCTCGGCCCTGAGAGCATCAAGCCCGGCCGCGTCAGCTACAAGCGCCTGACGCGCTAATCCTGTTCTCGGATCACTTCAGAAAGGCCCGCCCAAAAGCGGGCCTTTTTTGATGCAATAAATGGGGCTTAAGGGGAGAGCGTGGCAAATTGCGCTTGCATCTCGCGTGACGCCGACATAAAGATATCTTTATATGTTGATTAGATTGCAAGGTGCGGCAGACGTGGCGTTCGGTTTGGATAAATTGGTGGATCTCTTGAAGGCGGCCGGCGAGCCGACGCGCTTTCGCTTGCTGGCGCTTCTGGCGGCCGGCGATCTGACCGTCACCGATCTCACCGAAATTCTCGGCCAGTCGCAGCCCCGTATTTCCCGTCATCTCAAGCTTTTGACGGAAGAGGGGTTGATCGAGCGCTATCAGGAAGGCGCCTGGGCCTATTTCCGCCTGCGGCAGGATGGAGAGCCCGCCGTTGTTATCAGGCAGCTGCTGGGCGCCGCATCGCCCTCTGACGCCGTTCTCCAGCGCGACAGCGAACGCCTTGCCACCGTCAAGCGGGTAAGGGCGGAGCGGGCGCAGGATTATTTCAGCCGCAATGCCTCCGCCTGGGACGAGCTGCGCCGCCTGCATGTGAGCGACGAGGCCGTGGAAGGCGCATTGCTGAAGCTGGTCGGAACCACCCCGATCGACTCGCTGCTCGATCTCGGTACCGGCACGGGCCGCATCCTGCAGCTTCTGAGCGGCATCTATCGCCGGGCAATCGGCGTCGATGCCAGCCGCGACATGTTGTCGGTGGCGCGCTCCAATCTGGACAAGGCGGGCGTGGTCAATGCATCCGTTCGCCATGGCGATATTCTCAACCTGCCGCTGGAAGGCCAGGATTTCGATCTGATCGTCATCCATCAGGTTCTGCATTTTCTCGACCAGCCGGAGATCGCGCTTTCCGAAGCCGCCCGCATGTTGCGTCCCGGTGGCCGGCTGATCGTCATCGATCTTGCACCGCATTCCTTCGAGCATCTTCGTGATGAGCATGCGCATGTGCGGCTCGGCTTTTCGCATTCGCTTATGGATGAATGGCTGAAAAAGGCCGGGCTCGTGCTCGACCGTGCCGTCGATCTTCATTCTGAACGGGCGTCCGATGAATCCTTGGACGTCACGATATGGGTTGCCCGCGACCAGCGGCTGCTGATGGCAGACGATGTGGTGCAAGAGGCCGTTTTACTTGCTGCCGGGAGGGCATGATATGTTGAGGTCGGAAACCGCGCGCCACAATGGCGAAATCCGGGGCGATATCCGGTTATCTTTCGAGTTTTTCCCGCCCAAGAACCCCGAGATGGAGAACCAGCTCTGGGAAACGGTTGCCGAGCTGAAGAAATGGGATCCGGATTTCGTCTCCGTCACCTATGGCGCGGGCGGTTCCACCAAGGCGCCGACGCTGGATGCGGTGCGCCGGATGATCGGTGACAGTCATCTGCCGACCGCCGCGCACCTGACCTGCGTTGATGCCAGCCGTGACGACGTGCATCAGGTCGTTGAAGAGTTTCGCAATGCTGGCGTTCGCCATTTCGTGGCGCTGCGCGGCGATCCGTCGACCGGTATCGGCACGGATTACAGGCCGCATCCGCAAGGTTACGAAAATGCCGCCGCTCTGGTGAAGGGGCTACGCGATATCAGCGATTTCGAGGTTTCCGTTTCTGCCTATCCCGAAAAGCACCCGGAGAGCGCCAGCGATGCGGTCGATATCGATATGCTGAAGCGCAAGGCGGACAATGGCGCAACGCGGGCGCTGACGCAGTTCTTCTTCGATAATGACGTGTTCGAGCGCTACATGGAGCGGGTTACGGCTGCAGGCATCACCATTCCGGTCGTTCCGGGTATCATGCCGATCCAGAACCTGACCCAGCTCAAGCGTTTCGCCGGCCGCTGCGGTACCAGTGTGCCCAGTTTTCTGGATGAGCGTTTTGCAGGTTATGATGACGATCTCGAGGGACGCGCCCGCGTTGCGGCGGAAGTTGCTGCCGAGCAGATCGCCGATCTTCAACGGCGCGGTGTCAACGAGTTCCATCTCTACACCATGAACCGTGCGCCGCTGGTCGATGCGGTGCTTGAGAACCTCGGTCTTGAACGTTTGCGCCGCAGCGCCGCCTGATTTCAGATATCCCATTTACGACAGGAAAAAAGCGCAGGCCCGACAGGACCTGCGCTTTTCAAACTCGTGTCATCTACGGTTCTTTTCTGCGTTTGGTCTTCACGTCTCGTCAGATGAAAAGCATCATCGCTACGAACAAAAACGCCAAACCGACTGCCAAGGCATTGAGAGATTTTGTAAGTCCCATGGGTGCCTCCTGTTGTTGACAGGTTCGATAATATGACCGTTTTGTGGCACTTGAAAAGCGGTTTCTGTGATGCGGTGCAGCATGCTTTGTGGCCGCTTAAAAAAGTAACTTCTGTAATTTGTTGAAAATAAAAGATTATTTTCTCATCACGCAGTGCTTCATATCTTTAAAAAAAGTAAATGACCGGGGTGTTATCCCCAGTCATCCGGTCGAGATTAACAGTTTAAGCCTTGATTCCGGCCGATAGATTAAAGGCCCGAAGGTGCGATTAACACAGGTTAAAGCGCCTGGAGAAGTGCCTGGGTCGGCCATCCATCCGCAGGGATTCCGAGACGCTGCTGTTCCTTCTGGATGGCGACGCGGGTGCCGGAACCTAGAATTCCGTCCACCTTGCCAACATCGTGGCCGCGCGCTTCAAGCTTGGTCTGCAACTCTTTCATCGTCGCGTCATCGAAGCCCGGATCGGGATTGCCCTTGTTATAGACAGGGGCGCCCATCAGACGGTTGGCGAAATAGGCAGCCGAGGTCGTGTAGATGAACGACTGGTTCCATTCCAGATAGATGTTGAAGTTGGGATAGGTGAGGAAGGTCGGTCCCTTGCGGCCCTGCGGCATGATGAGGGCTGCGGGCAGGGAGGCGAAATTTTTGTTACCGTCGCGCGGGGTCACGCCAAGGGTAAACCAGTCACCGGCGGTAAGCGAACCGCCGAGGCCGGATTTTTCCCAGGGCAGGTTTTCCGGTACGGAAACTTCCTGCATCCAGGGTTCGCCCTTCTTGAAGCCGAGGTGCTGGATGAATTTCGCCGCCGTGAGGATCGCATCCGGTGCGCTGCTCTTGACGTTGACATGGCCATCGCCATCACCATCGATGCCGAAGGCGATGATGTCCTTGGGCAGCATCTGTACCTGGCCGATTTCACCGGCCCATGCACCCGTGTTGGACGTGGGGTCGAGATCGCCGTGCTGGACCATTTCGATGAGCGCCAGCAATTGCGGACGGAAGAGTTCCGGGCGGCGGCAATCGTGCGAGAGGGTCACCAGCGCGTTACGGGTGTTGAAATCGCCCTGGACGGCACCGAAATCGGTCTCCATGGCCCAGAAGGCGGCAATGACGCCAGCCGGTATGCCGAATTCGTTCTCGGCACGGGCAAAGGTCGATGACAGCTCCTGCAGCTTCTTGCGGCCGATATCGAGACGGGCCTGACTGACAGTGCGCTGGGAAAATTCGAGGAAGGTCTGGCGGAAGACGCCCTGTGCGCGGTCACGCGAAAGCACTTTGGGGTCTATCTGCGCGCCGGCCAGCGCCTTTTCGATGGCAGCCGCCGGAACACCCTTGGCAGCGGCCTCAGCCTTCACGCCCTCGAGAAATGCGCCGAGATCACCGCCGCAGGCAACCTGCTTTGGATCGTCAGGCGAGGCCACAGGCGGTGTGGCAAGGGCGGAGCCGGTGGAGAGAAGCGACAGAGCGGCGGCAAAAATGATGCTGCGCGACCGAAAAGTGGGCATGGGAATTTCCTCGATAGGTTGTTAGCCCGCTTTACCCACATGTTTGCGACAAAAAAACGGGTCCAGCGATCTGCCGGTGCAGAAGAACGCCGATTTTTCGAATGTGTTGCTTCTTGGCCGTATTATTTGGCCGAAGCGATCCATTTCCGCCAGTTTTTCTCACTTCCGGCGAAGACATTGATGTCGGTTGGGCCGTTGACGCCGGGCACGACGCCGGTGGCCGTATATTGCCAGAAGGCCCACTGCCGGTCTTCGTAAATCTTGGCGGGATGCGCGGCGACGGAGCGCACCCAGAAATGGTAATTCTTGAACTGGCCAACGAGGTTGTCGCGGTGGAAGTCGACCGAGGTGTAGATGATCGGGCGCTTGCCGTAATGGGCCTCGAGGCGGTCGAGGAAACGCTGCATCTCGGCGCGGACGATGCCAGGGGCCGGGCGCGTCTTGCAGGTGGGGGAGGAGGGGTTCCATTCCACATCGAGAACCGGTGGCAGGGTGACGGCTTCCTTTGGCACGTTGCTGATGAACCAGTCGGCCTGAGCGTCCGCCGTCGAGCAGAAATAATAGAAATGGTATGGCGCGTGCAGGATATCTGCCGCCGCCGCACTGCGCCAATGGTCGCCGAATTTCGGATCGATGCGGTCTGAGCCTTCGGTGGCCTTGATGAAGACGAAGGAAACGCCGGATTTGCGAACGGTCCGCCAGTCGACGTCGCCATTCCATTTGGACACGTCGATGCCATGCACCTCGTGGCGATGCGGGTTGTTCGTGCCAAAATCCTGCGGGTCGGTATCGGAGAATTTCGGCTTGGAAACAGAAGCCGTTTCAAGCAGGTCATAGCTCGTGGACGTACAGCCGCCGATCAACAACATAGCCGACAAAAGTGCCGATAGACGCAGCCGCATTGGAACCCTGATGAATTATTGTTGCCCATCCGCAGCCGCAAAATGGCGCACCGCGTCTCCCGATTTACCCATAACATGGTAAACAAGCCGTTATGGCAAGGGGCAGTGGCCTTTTTTCGGCTGGCAAGTCGCTGGATTCCAAGAGATTTGCGGTCTTTCAGTCCCAGTGGCGTATACTTGTAGGACCGTAGGCTGGCAGCGTCTTGCCCGCATTTGCAGAGGCGAGGCGCCTTAACCCTTGAAGATCAGGCGTCTGCCAGAATACGGCTGACTTTTGGCTGCACTTCGGCGACCGGAAGCGTGATGATGGCCCGCCAGGCGTAACCCCGGGCAATCTCCTCGAATTCGAGATTACCGTCAAAACGGCCTGCCATGTTGGCCAAAACGTAACGGAGATTGGCGCGGGGCGTGACGTGGAAGCGGGTGAGCCATGCCTGCAAAAGTGCGCGGAACCACTTGGGCAATTGTTCCTGCTGGCCGAAATCGACGATGTGCAGCGAGCCGCCGGGCTTGAGAGCTGTCAGCGCCTGTTCGATCGCCTTTTCCCAGTCCGGTATCATCGAAAGCGCATAGGGGATCATGACTCGGTCGAAACCGTCCGGCTGACCGAATTCTGCGGCGCGGAAAGCGGTGGCGTCGGCCACGCGCAGAACGGGGCGTTCCGTCTTTCCGGTAAAATTCTCGGATGCGGTCAGCAGCATTTCGGCGGAGATATCGAGACCGAACAGTCTTGCTTCCGGAAACTTGCGGCTGGCCAGCAGCAGGTTGCGGCCGGTACCGCAGCCGACTTCGAGCAGCGTGCCACCCTTGGGCACGTCGAGGCCGGAAATGGTCCTGTCGCGGCCCAGAAGGTAATATTTGCGGGTAATATCGTAGATATGCCGCTGGTGGCGATACATGCGGTCCATCAGGCTCGCATGCGCCTCATCCGCAAGGCCGACATTCTCACCGATGGTTTTCATGCCAGAGCCCTCTGATAGATATGGAAGCCGCCATAGATGGCCGAACGGTCCATGGCGTTGAGCTCATTGGAGCGTTCCTCGAGATAGATCCACTGGTTGCGGATATCGGCCGAGAGACGGCCTTCGATCACGCTCTTTTCGGCAGCGGTGCGGAAGATGACGCGGGCGCCGGGAGCGGCGGTGCGGCTGATCTGCGACCACAATTCGTTGAGCTGCACGTCCGTCATCCAGTCCTGCGCATCGAGCAGAATGTAGCGATCGACGCCGTTTGCCGGCTTTTTGGAAAGCAGCTCGGTATAGGTGGCGTGGTGCACGGCAACGCGTGCGGTGTTGTTGCGGATCGTCTCGTAATATTCCCGCTTGAGATAAGCGGGCAGGGCACCCTCATGCGGCTCGGGATAACGGCGCGCGAAGGCCTGCCAGGCGAAATAATTGTCGCTGAGCGGAAAGTTGCAGGCAAGCTTTTCCAGCCGCTCCTTGAGGACGGAGGCGACCGTGCCGTCGTTGGAAAGGCTTGCCAGCTCGTCATATTGGCGGGGCGGAATGCCAAGGCCGAACAGCGAACTTTTTCGCTTCGTGAGCCAGCGCACCACCGGCTTGTCGAACAGCGGTGCTACCTTGCTGTCGAAGAATCGACGCTGTTCATCCAGCGTGCGGCTATTGGCCATTTCGGTCAGCGTGACGCCGTGCAGGCGCGCCATAAGGTGGCCGGCGCCGATGAAACGGCCGAGCAGACCGGTGCGGTATATGTTCCTGTCAAATACCGAGATACGGCGACGGCCGGATAGGGTGCGTTTCGACCAGTAGGCCTTGGTCGTGTCGTCGAGATGGTCGGCGATGAATCGGTCGTAGCCGTGACTATTGCTGCGCGTATTGGCGCGGCCGAACTGGCGAACCACATCCTGATGGGCCGGAAGATGGCGGAAAGCCGCAAGCTTCAGTTTGTTGAGGGCGATATGATGCGGGTTGAGATCCACCACATCGATGCTGGCAGGGTTGCGGGAGAGGTAGGCCAGCATGTTGCAGCCGCCCGAGCCGATGGTGACGATGCGGTGGCCTTCAGCAAGCTCCATCGCTTCCATATCGATTTCCGGGTCTTCCCAGATTTGCGGATAAACCAGACCGGAAAAGAGAACCCCGAAGAACCGTTCGGAAAAACCGCTTTTCGAGAGCGCCTTGTGCTGGAGCAATGCGGACTTCAGTTTCGTATTCTTGCTGAAGCCGGTCTTGGGTGCCGCACTCGTCATATGTTCACCTCTCAATAGATTGAGAGGCGTCTACAGTCACGACGCTACAGTTTGATGACAGGGGTTGTGGGCCGACGTAACGAATCGAAAAGGCGATGTGAAACCAACTCAGGTCTCAAGCTTAGATTTGGACGCGACGTCATCCTCGGGCTTGTACCGAGGATCCAGCCACATATCGTAAAATCAAAAGCTTGCAGATCCCAGGGACAAGCCCGAGGATGACAAAAGTGACGTGCTCGACGTTTTTAAGAAAAGCCGCTTTGCTGCATTGCAGTCCCAGCGCTGCTCAAAGGCTTACTTGCGCAGAACGTGCAGCATGCCCTTGCGCTTGGCGTCGTAATAATAACCGCGTGCATAAAGCCTGACAGCATTGTCCCGGTTGTTGTCGGCAACAAGCCAGGCGCCGCTCAGATATTTGACGGCATATTTGAGGTTGGTTTCGGCATCGAACAGGCCAGAGGCGGGGCCATCAAAGCCCATGGAGCGGGCCGTGGCGTGCTTGATCTGCATCAGGCCGAAGTGGCCGCCATTATAGGCGCCGGGATTGTATCTGCTTTCACGCTGCACCACGCGATGCACCAGATCTTCCGGCACATTATACATGACAGCGTATTTCGAAATAAGCCCGCTCAGATTTTCACGTCCGGCCGGCGCGGATTTGTACGGCGCCGTCATCGTTTCGTTCTGCCGGATAGCGGCAAGGGCGGCGTTGGTCGGACCGGCCGCATAGGCCAGAACCGTGCTGTCCGGCTTGGGCAGGGGAATGACTTTCCGTTCCGCGGTCAGTTCGGTACCGATCGACGGCGTTCCGGGCGGCGGCGGTGCGGGCGGGAAGCTGCCCTTGACGGCAACCACCTGCGGCAGGTCGGCGGCAGAGTTGTGGGCCGCCGGTTTCGCGGCGGCACTTGCGGTTTCGATCGCTGCGGCTGCCGGCGTTGCGGCGTGCGGTGCAAGAGCCGCAGCCGTCGTCGGCGCGGCTGTCGTTACCGTTGCCTGCGCGACCTCTGTCTGTTGTTGCTGCGGCTGCATCTGGGTTGGGCTCGCCACTGCCGCTGCAATTTCCGCTGCCGGCGGCAGCGCAACGCGGCCACCCTTGACGGCGGCGACGGTTGGAAGCGATTCGGGCTGGGAAGAGGCTGCCACTTCAGTGGCATGTGCTGCCGGTGCGGCGGTATCAGCCGGGGTACCAGCCGTTTCCGACTGTGCGGAGGCTTGTGCCGGTGCGGTCTGGTTGACTGCGGCTATTTTCGGGCCGTTCGGCCCTTCCTTTGCGGCATATTCGACGCTGGTGCATCCGGCCAAAGCCAGTGCAAGGCCCACCGTGGAAGACAGAAGAAGTGCGCTTCTTCCGCGGAATTTTGCCGAATTTCGCATGTTGCCGCCTTCGTTATGCCTGTCTGTCGATACCCCCGCGTCGAGCGAAGCAGGCAGTGTCCCATCGAGCCTTCATTAACCTATTGTAAGGATAGCGGCAAGCCGGGACGTGGCGTCGCGGTTTTTCAGGCGGCGATGCGGCGGTATCCGGCGCTGACGGCACGGCCAGAAATGAAGTGAGTGCGGTATTTTGGCCGGATTTTTTTGTTGCCGGACATGCGGCGCACCAGTGCCAGCGTGGAGCCGGCAAAGAGTGCCTGCGCTGCCAGAATGCCAAGTGCCAGCAACAGGATTGCGGCCTGCGCTACGGCCAGCGTTTCGACCGCATTGCCGGAGGTGGAAACGAATTGCGGCAACAGTGCCAGGAAGAACATGAAATAGCGCGGACGCAACGCTGCAATGGCGTAGCAATCACGGAAAATGCCGCTGGATGATTTGCCGGGCAGATTGTCATTGTCTGCATTGGCTGCCTGGGCGGCGGGGGTGGCAAAGGTCCATAACAGGAAAAGAATCAGCCAGCCGATACCCGTCCACTGAACGATTTCCACAAAGGCATGCGGCAGATAGGCAAGGCCAGCCGCTGGAATCGCAGATATCGTCATGGCTGTGACGATGCCAAGCGCGCCGCCAGTGATAGAGGCAAACACCGTTTTTCTGCCGCGGATAGCGGCATAGGAGGCGACAGAGAATACAAGGGGAGAGGGAAGTGCGAACACAACGGCACATGCTGCACAAAAAACCAGCCACGCCTGTCCAGACATTCTCTTCCTCCTTGCCCTCCCTGTCGCCGCCTTCTCCAGCCTATCGTAAAATTAGGCCGCTGTGAACGGTTGACCGACGTGTTCCATCACTTCGGTAAACCATTTTGCAGACAGGTCGAAATGCTTTCCGCCCTTGATACGCGGAAACTCGATGGTCCGCAATTTACCCTTTTGGTCTTCGTCGTGGCCGGTGACGCCCGAGACCTTGTTCAGCGCGCTTTCGACGGCAAGATCGACCATGCCCTGGATGAGGCGCAGATCGTCGCCATTGGCGGGAGCGGAGCGGGCGAAGTAACCGGATTTCTGGACCATGGAGCGTTCGGCGCCGATGAGGCCGGCGAATTGCTTCTGGAACCAGCCGCCGACATTGATGGTGTCGATCTTCACATGGCCGAAGGCATCGCGCTTGACGGCCTCACCGGCGGCTTCGCGTTCGGCAACGATGGAATCGAGCCCCGCACCTTCGGAAACGAACAACGTGACGTAGCCGTGTTTGTCCATGATCGCCTTCAGCCGTTCGGCTTCCGCTTCGATGTCAAACGCCATTTCCGGCAGGTAGATGCCGTCTATGTTCTTCATCTGCGTGTTCATCATCAGTCCTTCGACATATTCATTGCCGTTGGTCTTCTGGATGTAGGCGCGGGCGGTCGCAGCCGTCAGCCAGCCGCAATGGCGGCCCATGACTTCGTGGATGACAAAGGTCTTCGGCGCAGCACTCTGCTCGTTGCTGACATTGTCGAAGAAGGAAGCGCCCACTTCGGCCGCGGTCCATGCGCCGAGCGACTGCCTGATCGGAACCACGTCGTTATCCACGGTCTTCGGCAGCCCGACGACGGTCAGATCGTATCCATTGGCGCCGAGATAGGCGGCAAGGTCGGCGGCCGTCGTGTTGGTGTCGTCGCCGCCGATGGTGTGGAGAATGGTGATGCCGTCGGCAGCCAGCCGTTCGGCGGCAACGCGCAGCGGATTTTCACCCTCTTTCACCAGCCCGCGCTTGGCGCAATCGGCAGCGTTGGTGAGCTTTACGCGGCTGTTGCCGATCGGCGATCCGCCATAACGGTGCAGCAGATGCGCCTTTTCGCGCATGTCCTTGTTGATCTCGATCCGGTCGCCCAGAAGCACGCCCTGATAGCCGGAACGATAGGCCACAATGTCAATATCAGGCGCGACGTCGCTATAACGCTCGATCAGGCCGCCAACGGCTGAAGAGAGACAGGGAGCAAGGCCACCCGCGGTCAGCATTGCGACTTTCTGTTTGGCCATTGTGGCTCTCCTTTGCTTGGATAGAAAGATATGTCTGGCAAATGGATGCGACAGCCACGTGTAGGTGTAAAGTGAATTTATCACGAAAAATGCCGATTTCTCGCGGTTTTTCAGCAGCTTGGGCAAAGAAGCCGAATATAATCGTTTCAATCGCCTCCAACCTTGCACCAGGCTTCGCCGTCTGTGGAAAACCGTTGCTCTCCCGTTTGCCGCCCCCTTGCTCCTGAAGAAAAACTGTCGCAAAAATGAATAAAAGTTAATGCCGCAGCGGCGCCGCGCATATTGCATTCACGGCGATATGCCGTCATGCTTGGCGTCATGATGTTCGATTTCGCCTGTTTGCATATTTCATCCCTGTGGGAACGGCTGCTCGGCGCGATCGGTGACGCGGCAGGCAGCACGCTCGGTCGCGTGGTGGAGGCGATCCGGACCCTTTTCGAGGGAGACCCGGAGACCCGCCGCAAGGTTTCTTTTTCCGTGGCCATTATCGCGCTGTCGGCAAAGATGGCCAAGGCAGACGGTGTCGTGAACGATGCCGAAGTGCGCGCCTTCCGGCAGATTTTCGATTTTCCTGAAGAAGAAGCTAGAAACGTTGCCCGCCTTTATAATCTCGCACGCCAGGACGTTGCGGGATACGAGGCCTATGCCGAGCGTCTTGCCGGTCTTTGCGGCTCAGGCCATGACAATTGCGAGATGCTGGAAAGCGTCATCGATGGCCTGTTCCACATCGCCAAGGCAGACGGCTTGATCCACGAGCGGGAACTGGCGTTTCTCGGCCGTATCGCGGAAATCTTCCATATTACCGAAGATCATTTCGAAACGATCATGGCACGGCACGTGCATATGGATGGGCGCGATCCCTATCGCGTGCTTGGCGTTTCGCCCTCGGACGACTTTCTGGATATTCGCAAGCGTTACCGTTCGCTGGTTGCCGAGCACCATCCGGACAAGCTCATCGCGCGCGGTGTGCCGATGGAATTGCACGCTGCCGCGAATGAGCGTATGGCGGCTCTCAATGCCGCGTATGAGGCCATCGAGAAAGAACGCCGCGTCGCATGAGTGAATTTCTGCCGGATTTCAACCCGGATTTCGGGGGCGCAACCATTGCGCCTTCTCCCAACCATGGCGAAAGACAGGGCGTGGCAGGCCCGGATATCATTCTCCTGCACTATACCGGCATGACGACAGCCGATGGCGCCCTTTCGTGGCTCTGCAATCCCGAAAGCCAGGTCTCCAGCCACTATTTCGTTTTTGAAGACGGGCGTATCATGCAGCTTGTTGCGGAAACTCGCCGCGCCTGGCATGCGGGCAAAAGCAGCTGGGCGGGGGAGGCGGACATCAATTCCCGCTCCATCGGGATTGAAATCGCCAATCAGGGCCATCCGGGCGGCCTGCCGGAATTTCCGGAAAAACAGGTGGCTGCCGTCATCGAATTGTGTCGCGATTGCGGCCAGCGGTGGTCTATCGCCCCTGAAAGGGTGCTTGCGCATTCCGATGTGGCGCCGATCCGCAAGGTTGATCCGGGTGAAAAATTCCCATGGGACATCCTGTCGCGGCACGGTGTCGGTCATTGGGTGGAGCCTGCGCCGATCCGCGGCGGACGTTTTTTTCAGCGCGGCGATCACGGCCAGCCGGTGGAAGCACTCCAGTCCATGCTATCCATTTACGGATATGGCGTTGAAATAACAGGCGCATATTGCGAAAAAACAGAAGGTGCCGTGGCCGCCTTTCAGCGGCATTTCCGCCCGGCGCTGGTGGATGGTATCGCGGATTTTTCCACGATCGACACGCTGCATCGGCTGATTGCCAGCCTTCCGAAATTTTCGGCCGTTTGAACGCCGTTTCTGGAAAAGCCTTCCCCGTTTCCCGGTCGCGCAAGTCGATTTTTTTGTTGTGCCACAGTTAATCCGCATTGAGGAAGTCTAAGAGCCGCTGTGGACGCGGTGCTGTTCTTCAGGGGAGCTTGCCGTCAATATCAATCAAGGAGACTGGACGGTAGAAGGTCGCAATCGACTTTCCGCGCGCTGGACGTTTTTATCGTTTCATTGTTCCGGTTATCCGATCTGGAGACTATTTCAACAGATGAACAGAGTTTTTGTTGCTGTCGCAGCGGGCGTTGCTATGCTCGTTTCGCAGGCGGGGATTGCTTTTGCCAAAGACGAGGACGTCAAGACCAAAACCGTGACGCTGGGGACCTTCTTCCGTACGCCCGGTTATCCCGTTCCCGAAAAGAGCCTGCCTTCGTCGCTCAAGAACGACTATTCCGATCTGATCGTCAAATATGCCAAGCGTTACGGCGTCCCCACCAATCTGGCCCATGCCGTCGTTTCTGTCGAAAGCAAGTTCAACCCTAGGGCTCGCGGCAGCGCGGGCGAGGTCGGGCTGATGCAGATCAAGCCGGCAACGGCGCGCATGATGGGCTTTCGCGGCACGACCAAAGCCCTCTTCGACCCCGAGACCAATATTCGCTGGGGCATGCAATATCTGGCAACCGCCCACCAGCTTGGCGGCGGTGAGGTTTGCAGCACGATCCTGCGTTACAATGCCGGCCACGGCGCCACCCGCATGAACCCGGTGTCCAAGCGTTATTGCGGCAAGGTCCAGGCGCTTCTGGCCAGCTGAGGTCTTTTGCTGAAGCGTGTCGTGATGTTTCAGATTGGCGATGAGCTTTAAGTTCTTGTTTTATCGCATCTCGTTATTGCAAAACCGCTGCACGCTCTTGCGCGGCATGTTTCGGACGTCACGAAAATCGATTCCGGTTTATGCGTGCATGCTGTAGTCAGGAGCAAACCTGATGCGGAGCATGACATGCCGGATTTCAAATATATCGTGGTCGGTGCCGGAATGATGGGTGCGGCGGCAGCGAGACACCTTTCGGCGCAAACGGATGGCGTGGCGCTGATCGGGCCGGATGAACCCGCCGATCGCAAGACCCATACCGGTGTGTTTTCAAGTCACTATGACGAGGCGCGCATCACCCGTGGTTTCGATGGCGATCCCGTCTGGGCGGAGCTGGCGCAACGCTCCATCCGGCGCTATGCCGAGATCGAAGCAAAAAGCGGCATCCGTTTCTTCACCGAAGCGGGCTGTCTGTTTACCGGAAACAGCAAGGGGCTTGCCGGAGACTACGTTTCGCGAGCCTTGGTCTCGACCGACCGTCTCGGTCTTTGCGTGGAAACGATTGGCAGCGATGCGCTGGCTCCCCGGTTCCCGATGTTTTCCCTGCCGTCGGATCACGACGGTTACTTCGAGGCGCACAATGCCGGCCACGTCAATCCGCGTGCGCTTGTGAGGGCGCAATGCACGATTGCTGCTGCGCAGGGCGCGCGACTGTTCCGCGAGACGGCGGCGCATGTTCACGATACCTCCCAAGGTGTGGAAGTTTCCACCAGGGAAGGGGCCGTACACACGGCCGAAAAGGTCATAGTGGCCGCTGGCGGTTTCACCAACATGGCTGATCTTCTGCCTTCCCCGGTCGATATGGCGGCAACGGGCCGCACCATCGTGTTTTTCGAACTCGACGAAGCAAGGCAGGCCCTCTTCGGCTCTATGCCCTCGACCATCGTGCTGGCGGAGACCGAGGACGATATCGTCTATATTCTGCCGCCTGTGCGTTACCCCGACGGCAAGGTCTATCTGAAGATCGGCGGTGAGAGCGAAAAGGGCAGGCTGGAAACGCTGGCCGAAGCAGTCGGCTGGTTCCAGTCCGACGGCACGCCGGGCGAAGTGGAATTCCTGACGAAGCGGGCGCTATCGCTCATGCCGGAACTTGCGGGCTGCCCCGTGACCTCTGGTTCCTGCGTCGCATCCATTACCCGTAGCGGTTATCCATATATAGGCTATACGCAATCTTCCAATATTGCGGTTCTGACCGGTGGCAATTTCGTTTCCGCCAAGTCTTCCGACGAAATCGGGCGGCTATGCGCGGTGCTGCTTCTGCATGGCCAGCTGACCGAGAGTGATTTTGCTGCCGAAATGTCGCCCGTTTTTATCTGACATTCAGCAGCGAAGCGGCTACAAAATCGCGGCTGTACTAGAGCGGGTTGAGGCGAAGAGGGCGGCATGTCGGGACATTTCAAATATATCGTTGTCGGTCGTGGCATGATGGGTGCTGCCGCCGCCCGCCATCTGGCGGAAAACACCGAAGGTGTGGCTCTGATCGGCCCCGGTGAACCTGCCGACATCAAGTCACATCCGGGTGTTTTCGCCAGCCATTATGATGAGGCGCGCATTACCCGCACCATTGATGGTGATGCGGACTGGGCACTGCTCGCCAACCGCTCGATCGCGCGCTACACCGACATCGCAGCAAGGAGCGGCGTGGAATTTTACGCTCCCGTCGGCTGTCTGATGGTTGGGCCTGAACGCGGTTGCGACAATCCCTTTGTCGACAACGTCTGTGAGGCAGCGGCGCGTCTGCGGGTTTCCACGGAAATGCTTGACGACGCAGGTCTAAAAAGCGCCTTTCCCTATTTCTCCTTCGAGCCGGGCTGCGAGGGCGTGTTCGAAAAGGACAATGCCGGTTACGTCAATCCGCGCGCGCTGGTGAAGGCGCAGAGCGTTCTGGCAGACAAAGCCGGCGTTACGCTCATCGACGATATAGTCGTCTCGACGCGGGAAGAGGCTGGCCGTGCACGCGTCGAGACGGCCTCGGGTGCGGTTTATACAGCAGACCGGGTGCTGGTCGCTGCGGGTGGCTTCTCGATCACGAAGGATTTGTTGCCGCAGCCCGTCGCTCTCAATGTCTATGCGCGCACCGTCGCCTTCTTCGAGGTAGAGGAGGCGGAGCTGGGACAATATGCGGGCATGCCGTCGCTGATTTACGAGCCGCGCGACACGACGAAACATATCTATCTCCTGCCGCCCGTCCGTTATCCCGATGGCAGGTTCTATCTGAAAATCGGCGGCGATCCCGATGATAAGAAGCTCGATAGCGATCCCGAAATCCGTGCATGGTTCCGTTCCGGCGGGCGCGAAAGCGTTCGCGACCATCTCTCTGCCATCGTCGGGACCTTGGTGCCATCCATCGACCGGTCGCGCATTTCCACGGCCGCCTGCGTGGTGTCCAAAACGCCGGGCGGTTATCCGGCCATCGGCTTTACGACGTCACCGCGCATTGCGGTTCTGACTGGTGGCAACGGTACGGCGGCCAAGAGTTCCGACGAGATCGGGCGGTTAGGCGCCCTGTTGCTGCGGGATGGAAAAATTGGCAACGACGCCTATGCAACGGATTTCAAGCCTGCATTTCTTTGATCTTCCGTTACGCTTTTCGGTGGCTTTCGCCAAAGAACATGGGTATTGACGCCATGCCAGTTGGCTGGGCAGCCGCGCTTTACCAATGTCGAAAGACGGTAAGGTGAGGAAAGTCCGGGCTCCACGGAAATACGGTGCCGGATAACGTCCGGCGGGGGCGACCCCAGGGAAAGTGCCACAGAGAGCAAACCGCCATGCCTTGGCATGGTAAGGGTGAAAGGGTGGGGTAAGAGCCCACCGCGCCGCTGGTGACAGTGGTGGCAAGGTAAACCCCACCGGGAGCAAGACCGAATAGGGATGACACGGGGCGCGGGCGAAAGCCTTCGTCTACAGCCGGTTTCCGGGCCCGTCATCCGGGTGGGTTGCGAGAGGCGGCATGCAAATGCCGTCCCAGATGAATGGCTGCCACGTTCCGGGTCAAACCGGGGCCATACAGAACCCGGCTTACAGGCCAACTGGCGATTTTCCTGCCGCTTTTTTCGGTGGCGATCAGCCCTCGATGATATGGGGCACGTAGCGGGAGAGATTTGCGGTGATAGGTGACGCGTCCTCGCGAATCCCGAGCCCGCAGGGCCGATCGGCGACGATCCAGCTTCCTAACACGGCGTATCCGAAATCGCTCTTGAACAATGGTGCGTAGGCCTGAAAAACGTACCCCTCTTGGCCATAATTGCCGGGGGCCGATAAAATTTCGCGTCGGTTTCGATAAAGGCTGACATTTTCGCCTTCACGCGAAAGAAGCGGCTTCACCACGTAATCCTGCAATTCATATATTTCAGGATCGTCCGGGAAGAAACTCGGGAGCAGATTCGGGTGATTGGGATGCCGCTGCCAGAGCAAAGGCAGCAGGCCTTTGTTCGACAGCACGGCTTTCCAGGCCGGCTCGATGAAAATATCGCCTTGTGCAGGCAGATGCGTGGCAAAGGATTCTCGTAACATGTATTCCCAGGGATAAAGCTTGAAGCAGCGTTCGATGACGCGACTTTGAAGGTCAGCATAACGCCCGCACGCATCGATGCCGATGTCTCTGATATCGAGGAATTGGGCACGGTGGCCCGCCTGAATGGCGCAGTCCATGAGATAAATCGTCGTACCGCAATCCTCGGCGTTGTCGCTCACCGCCGCGAAATGGAAAATCCTGTCTCGCGAGAATTGCCCGAAGGCCTCAATCAAGGCTTCCTGAACCGAGTTGAACTGGTCGGTTTGCGGCGGGAGCGTTCCAAGGGCGACCTGATCGGTCAGCCAGTTATATTGGAAATATGCCGTTTCGAATACGGAAGTGGGCGTGTCGGCGTTGTATTCCAGCAGCTTTGCAGGGCCATGCCCGTCATAGGCAAGATCGAAGCGGCCATACAGGTGGCGGTCGCACCGCCGCCAAGAATTTCGAATGACATCATGGTGATCGCGGGGGATGGCAAGACGGGTTAAAGCCTCCTCACTGTGTACGATGTCGGCGACAAGATCCATGCACATGTCGTGCAGGATCTGGCTCGGTTCTTCGATGTCGCGCTCGATTTCAGCCATTCCAAAGCAATAGGCTGCATCGTCCACCCAGTAAGGCTCGCCATGCATTTCATGGAAGGAGAAACCGACAGCATTGGCTTTCTCGCGCCAATCCGGGCGCGGCGGGACTGTGATGCGGCGCATGTCAGCTTCCTGAAAAGGAGTGGCCGCCGAATCCACCACGGCCCTTGACGTTCGTTTTGGCGTTGGACGTCTTCACGTCATTCGCTAGCGCGCCTCCTCCTGACGTGATTCCCCCGCCGCCTTGGTCCTGTTCACTGGCCGTCACATCCGGTATGACGAGGTCGCCGTTGCGTTTTCGATAGGCCGACATCGCACCGTTGGAACCCGACTCGCTGTTTTTCTGCCTGCGGCGATAGTTGCTGTAGTCGGCAAAGTTCTCGATGGACCGAGGCATAACAAAACCGGCGGGTGAGGGTGTGAAGACACCTATGCCGGTGGGGTTAGTGGAATTGAGATTTTGTTTCAGCTCAAAGCAGTTTCCCGCGCCGTATTCCATTTCACATGCGACCATATTGAGAAATTTAGGTGCAGTGGCGAGATGATGTTGGCCGGCGTCTTCGGATGCCGCTTGGCAAGCCTTGGGATAGACACCGGAGGCAACGCATTTTTCAACTGAGGTATAAAGAACCTCTTCCTCCGATGAAAAAGCCATAAAAAGGCCTATTGCGGCAATCGTACCGAGGGCGAGACGCGGGTGTTCTGTCACGTCCAAATACATGTCTGTTCCTCAATAGGCCATGCAGGCGGCGTTTAAAATCCCGATGACCACAGCGATGCCGCCGCTCCAGAGCCCGGCCGCAACGTTATCCTCGGTGATTTTCAGGTGCAGGTCGGTCATGGAGAGTTTGGCGATGTAGAATGCGAGAACCTGTACCAGCAGGCCGATCACTGCCCAGACGATATAGTCGGGGAGGCTGACGGAATTAGCCGCCGCCGAGGCGAGCGGCAGGCTGAAGCCGATCAGTGCCCCCAAAAAAGCGACGACGGCGGCAAAGTTGCCGGCCTTGATCAACTCCCCCTCGCGGTGGGGAGTAAGGCGGGTGTAAATAGCGGAAAAGGTTGCCAGGCAGAGCAGGCCGATCAGAAAATAACTTAAGAAGGCAGGTAAGCCTGCCACGTAATTCGGCATTATTGTCTCACAATGAAAAACACAACTTCAGAAATCAAAATCAATTGAAAGTTTAAAAAGTCAAGCGTCGCGGCGTTGTTGTTTGTTGAGAGTGACGGTTCTGGCTGAGCGCAACATGCGCATTGCTTCGGCGTCAAATCGAACCTCTGCAACTGGTCTATCGCTAAATCACACAGATAGCCGTAACGCCAACCAAGCTGGCATTCCCGCGGCAGCATCAGAGCGTCTTTTGCGATTTAAGTGGCGCGTGTTCGGCGAGGGCCGCCAAGTGTCTGTTTCGCAAACAAAAAATTGGCATATCGACCCAAGTTTTATTTGTTTCCGCTGGCACATGAGTTCGCGAAATAAACCATTCGTTAAACTTAACGGCTTATGAATTTCCGATGCGGAGTCGGTATCGTGCCGGCTTCTCCCATTGACGCCCATAGTGTCCCATGGTATCCCAAATGCACACCACACTGGGTCGTGTTTTTGACCCGCAATCGCTGAAACGAGTGAGGAGCCTGCAACGGGCTGCTGCAGGGCATGTCGCCCTGACGCTTGGCGATGTGTCGTGCGTACCGGTGTTGTCTGTGGGGCGGATGATTCGCTTTGCGGAATGCGGTTTTGGCGAGTTGAGTAATGGACCGCTTTTTATCGAACGTAACGAACAGGATCGACGCCAAGGGGCGCGTTTCGGTTCCGTCTCCGTTTCGTTCGGTGCTGGCACAGCGTGGGATTCAGGAGCTTTATTGCCTTCAGGATTTCGCGTTTCCGGCAATCAGTGTCGGCGGTCCGGATTTGCTGGAGCGCTACGAGCGGCAGATCGCGTCCATGGATGCCTTCTCGCCGGAGGCGAACGCAATGTCGCTGCTGGTACACGGCGGCGGCGTTTTCATGAAGCTCGATCAGGAAGGTCGGTTGATGGTGACGGATTTCGTCCGGGAATTTACCGGCATATCCACGGATGTCACCTTCGTTGGACGAGCGGATCATTTTCAGCTTTGGCAACCGCAGGCGTTTTTGGCGGCGCAGGCGGCAGCAAGAGCGGGGCGCGGTTTTTCGGCTGCACGCCCCGCATAGGACGGGGACACGGAATGGCGGCGAATTCTGGCGGGCGATCTTCTGATGCCGGTGAGGGACCTCAGCGTCACATCCCGGTCCTGCTTCGCGAAGTGATCGCTGCGCTCGAACCCGCATCCGGCAAGGTCATCCTCGACGGCACTTTCGGCGCCGGCGGCTACACCCAGGCAATTCTCGATCAAGGTACCAATGTCATCGCGCTTGACCGCGATCCGAACGCGATCGCCGGCGGCCAGGCCATGGTTGCTGCAAATGGCGGCAGGCTTACCCTCATTCAATCGCAATTTTCCGATCTGGCAAGGCACGCGCCGGAAGGCGGTCTTGACGGCGTGGTTCTCGATATCGGCGTTTCCTCCATGCAGATAGACGAGGCCGAGCGCGGTTTTTCCTTCCAGAAGAACGGTCCTCTAGACATGCGCATGTCGAGCTCCGGCGTTTCGGCGGCGGATGTCGTCAATCGCGCCAAGGTCGGCGATCTCATCCGCATCTTCGGTTTTCTCGGCGAGGAAAAGCAGCCGGGCCGCATCGCCCGCGCCATTGAAAAGAGGAGGGCGGAAGAGCCCTTCCGCACCACGCGCGATCTGGCGGGCCTCATTGAAATCGTTACGCCGCGCAAGGCTAAAGACAAGATCCATCCCGCAACACGGGTGTTTCAGGCGCTGCGTGTTTTCGTCAATGACGAACTCGGCGAATTGGCGCAGGCCCTGTTTGCTGCCGAGCGGGCTTTGAAGCCCGGCGGCCGGCTGGTTGTCGTCACGTTCCATTCGCTCGAAGACCGCATCGTCAAGAAATTCTTCTCCGAACGTTCCGGAAAGGCGGCGGGTTCCCGCCATCTGCCGATGGTGGAGGACAAGCCCGCCATTTTCGAAAATATCGGCAAGCCGATGGTCGCTGCAAGCGACGAGGAGGCGGAGATCAATCCGCGGGCCCGTTCGGCCAAGCTGCGCGCCGGCCTGCGCACGGCGGCACCTGCCCGGGCGGCAGATTTTTCAATTTTCGAACTTCCCGATCTCGCCAGCCTTGAAAAGATGGGAGGCTGATATGCTGCGCACATTCGATGTCGTGTTGATGGGGGTCATGGTCGCTGCGGCGGTGGTGACCTATTCGATCAAGCACAAGACCGATCTCAAGCTGGAACAGGTCCGCAAGCTCGAGACCGAAATCAAGCTCGAAAAAGACACGATTGATCTTTTGCGGGCAGACTGGGCACTGCTGACGCAGCCGAACCGCCTTCATCGTCTCGTGAATGCCTATCAGGACGAGCTTGGCCTTTCGCCGACGCTGCCGACACAATTGGCGCAGCCGCGCGAATTGCCGATGCTGCGCTCGCAATTGCCGCAGCCGCCCGAGCCGGAAGGCATGAGCGTTGCGGATGTCATCGCCGCTGCCGTCAACGGCTCCAAGCCGGGCGCTACGCTTGGCGGAGCTGCCAAGAAGAAATCACCGCCCGCCGGCCAGATTGCCGCCAATGGCGCTCCTGTTCCAACACCGCGGGCGCGTGTTTCCCGTCCCACGGCGGCTCCGGCTCCTGCCGTGGCCGCTGTCGCAGGCGATGAAGATGGCGAAATGGATGAAACCATAACTGGATCGGTGGACCGCTGATGTCTTTTCTCTCCCGCGTCATGGTTCTGAAGAGCAAGGCTCACTTTTCTGCCAGCACCACCGGCATTCACACTGACCATGCTGCTTTCGAGGGCGCTCGCAAGAAGAGGGCGGCCCAGGCGAAAAGCCGCGTCGGTCTCATCATTTTCGGCTTCATCGCCTTTTACGGCGTCGTGGGCGGCCGTCTGGTGCAATATGGCCTTGCCGAGCAGGAAACGGTTTCGAGCATTGCCCCTGCCGACCGGCTGATGGCGTCGCGTCCCGATCTTCTTGATCGTAACGGCGAGGTTCTGGCGACTGATATCCGCACCGTGTCGCTGTTTGCGGAGCCGCATCGCATCGTCGATATCGACGAAGCCATCGAGAAGCTGCGCACTGTATTGCCAGATCTCGACCAGCGCGGCACCTATCAGAAGCTTTCCTCCAATTCGCGCTTTCAGTGGCTGCGCCGTCAGTTGACGCCGAAGCAGCAGAGCCAGATCCTGGCGCTCGGCATTCCCGGTGTCGGTTTCCGCCCGGAAAAGCGCCGCTTCTACCCTGGCGGGCCAACAGCTGCCCATGTTGTCGGTCACGTCAATATCGACAATCGCGGTGTTGCCGGAATGGAACGTTACGTCGACAGCCAGGGACTGGCCGATCTGACGGCGCTCGGCATGACCAGCGATCAGCCGCTGGAGCCGGTGAAGCTTTCCATCGATCTACGCGTCCAGTCCATCGTGCGTGAAGTCGTGACCTCGGCCATTACCAAGTTCCAGGCGATCGGCGCGGGGGCTGTGGTTCTGGATGTGCATACCGGCGAAGTGCTCGCTATGGCCTCCGTGCCGGATTATGATCCGAACAACCCGGCAGAAGGTGCCAAGGAGGGATGGCTCAACCGCATGTCGAACGGCACGTTCGAAATGGGCTCCACCTTTAAATCCTTCACCATTGCCATGGGTCTCGATTCGGGTCGCGTCCGCCTGGGTGATATGTTCGACGCGCGTTATCCGATCCGCATCGGTGGCTTCACCATCAAGGACTTCCACGGCAAGGGCCGCATGCTCTCGGTGCCGGAAATCTTCCAGTATTCGTCGAACATCGGTACGGCAAAAATCGCCGACACCGTGGGTACCGAAGGACACAAGGAATTCCTGACGCGGCTTGGCCTTCTGACGCGCATGCAGACCGAGCTGCCTGAAGTGGCGCTGCCTTCGCAGCCCCGCGAATGGAAGAAGATCAACTCGATCACCATTTCATTCGGCCACGGCGTTTCAACAACGCCGTTGCAGACAGCAGTTGCCGGTGCCGCGCTCGTCAATGGTGGGAAGTTGATCGAGCCGACATTCCTGCCGCGCACGCGCGAACAGGCGGATCAGGTCGCAAAACAGGTGCTGAAGCCCGGCGCCAGCAAGGATATGCGCTTCCTTTTCGAATGGAACGGTGTCAACGGTTCTGGCCGTAATGCGCGCGTCGACGGTTTCAATGTCGGCGGCAAGACCGGTACGGCTGACAAGGTCGTCAATGGGCGTTATGTGCATGACAAGAACTTCAATGCCTTCCTTTCGGCCTTCCCGATGGACGACCCGCAATATGTGGTGCTCTCCTTCATCGACGAACCGAAGACGGACAAGGGCAATGGCGCGGCACTTGCAGGCACCTCGGCTGCGCCGATGGTGCACGATATCATCAGCCGCACGGCGGCAGTGCTGGGCGTGAAGCCGAAGTTCGGCAAGGATGGCTCGGCCTTGCTCGTGTCTTATTGATTGTTAGAGCTTATGGTGTTCCGGCGAATCGCGCCGGGGGGACAAGACGGACACAGTCGATGAATTTGCGAGATATATCCGGGACGGCGTTTCCGGAATTGAATGAATTGCTCCTGTCTGAGATAGGGGCAATCGAAATCGGGGGAATTACCGCAGACAGCCGCAAGGCTGCGCCCGGTAGCCTGTTCGTGGCGGTTGCGGGAACCAAGGCGGATGGCGCGGCCTATGTGAAGGACGCGGTCGCCAAGGGTGCGGTCGCCGTCGTTTCCGGGCATGCGGTGGATGCCGATGTGCCGGTCCTCGCTGTCACTGACCCGCGCCTCTACCTTTCGCTCGCCGCTTCCCGTTTTTATGGAAAACAGCCGGAAACCATGGTCGCCGTTACCGGCACTGCGGGAAAGACCTCCGTTGCCTCCTTCGTGCGGCAAATCTGGGCTTTCGCTGGCCATGCCGCCGCCCAGATCGGCACGACGGGTGTCATCGCTCCCGGCCGCGAAGATTATGGCGCGCTTACCACACCGGATCCGGTGACGCTGCATGCGCTTCTCGCCGAGCTTGCTGCCGAAGGTGTGACCCATGCAGCCATGGAAGCTTCGAGCCACGGCCTCGACCAGCGTCGCCTTGATGGCGTGAAGCTCGCTGCGGCCGGTTTCACCAATCTCGGCCGTGATCACATGGATTATCACCCGACCATCGAGGACTACATGGCCGCGAAGATGCGGCTGTTCGACACGCTGATGGAAAAGGGCGCGCCAGCCGTCATTTTTGCCGACGACCCTTGGTCGGATAAGGCCATACGCGCCGCCGCGGATGCAGGTCTAAATGTGCGCACCGTTGGCCGGAAGGGCGATTATCTGACACTGAAGCGTGTAGAGCATTTCCGTCACAAGCAGCTGATCGAAGTGCACCATGACGGCGTGATCCACGAAGTCGACATTCCGCTGGCCGGCGATTTTCAGGTGGCCAATGCTCTCGTCGCCGCCGGTCTTGCCATGTCCACCGGCGTTTCCGCCGCAACGGCCATGAAGGCGCTTGAAAAGCTGATCGGTGCTGCCGGTCGCCTGGAACTTGTGGGCCAGACGAAGAACGGCGCGCTTGCCTATGTGGATTATGCCCACAAGCCGGATGCGCTTGAAAATGTTCTGACCTCGGTCAGGCCCTTCACCTCCGGCCGCATCATCACCGTCTTCGGCTGCGGCGGCGACCGTGACAAGGGCAAGCGCCCGATCATGGGCGAAGTGGCGACACGTCTTTCCGACATCGTCATCGTTACCGACGACAATCCGCGCTCGGAAGACGCTGCAACGATCCGTTCCGAAGTCATGGCGGCTGCGCCGGGTGCGTTGGAAATTGGCGACAGGGCAGAGGCGATCCGTCATGCGGTGTCGCTGCTTTCGAACGGCGATACGCTGATCGTCGCGGGCAAGGGGCATGAAGAGGGGCAGATCGTCGGTTCCGTGACGCTGCCGTTTTCCGATCATGAACAGGTGCGTACCGCGCTGGAAGGATTGAAGATTTGAATTGGTTATGGACAGTCGCCGACATGATCGCCATCACGGCAGGGCGTCCCGTCGGGAACCTGCCGACCGGTATCACCGGCATTTCCATCGACAGCCGGACTGTGAAGGCTGGTGAAGCATTTTTCGCCATCAAGGGCGATAGGGTCGACGGCCATGACTATACGAGTTTTGCTGTCGCCAATGGTGCGGGCCTGCTGGTCGTCGCCGAAGGCAAGCTGCCGGCCCTCGGCCGCCTGACCGTGCCCATGATCGTCGTGGAGGATGTCCTCGCGGCGCTTGGCAAGCTCGCCATTGCGGCGCGTGAAAGGACCACGGCGCGGATCATCGCGGTGACCGGTTCTGTCGGCAAGACGACGACGAAGGAAATGTTGCGGCAGGCTCTGGCGCCTTCGGGCCGGGTTCATGCGGCGGTGGCGTCCTTCAACAATCACTGGGGTGTGCCGCTGACGTTGGCGCGCATGCCCGCCGATACCGAATTCGGCGTTTTCGAAATCGGTATGAACCACTCCGGCGAAATCCGTCCGCTGGTCAAGATGGTACGTCCGCATGTCGCGATCATTACCACCATCGCGCCAGCTCATTTGGGCAATTTCAAGAACATAGAAGAGATCGCGAGCGCCAAGGCGGAGATATTCGAAGGGTTGGAGGAGGGCGGCTTCGTCATCCTCAACCGTGACAACGCCCAGTTCGAGCAACTTGAAGAAGCGGCGCAGGACCAGGGTATCGAGCATATCCTGACCTTCGGGCAGCATGCCAAGGCCGATTTCCGGCTGGCCGATTTCGAAAGCACGTCCACGGGCTCGACCATCTGGGCGATCCTGAACGGCGAAACGAGCGAATTGCACCTGAACATTCCCGGCAGGCATATTGCCGACAACGCCATGGCGGTGCTTGGCGCTGTTGCCGTCACCGGCGCCAATCTCGACCGCGCCTTCGAGGTGCTCGGAACGCTCGAGGCAGTCAAGGGGCGCGGACAGCGCCATCGCCTGACGATTGAAAGCGGCTCCTTCCTGCTGATCGATGAGAGCTACAACGCCAACCCCGCCTCCATGCGGGCGGCGATTGCCGTGCTTGCGGAAACAGAAACGCAGGGTTATGGCCGTCGCGTTGCCGTTCTCGGCGACATGCTGGAGATGGGCGAATTCTCAGCCCAGCTACACGAGGAACTGGCCGGACCGCTGCTGGCCGGTGGTATCGAACATGTCTGGCTGGCGGGGGAGGCGATGGCCGCCCTTCGCGATGCGCTTCCGGACAGTGTAACTGTCATCTGGTTCCCGACGACAGCTGAACTTGCCGATTTTGCCCTGCAATGGGTGCAACCGGGCGATGCGCTGATGGTAAAATCGTCACTTGGGCTGGGTTTCGGCAAGATTGTCGCGGCACTGCTTGACAAGTATCCGGCATTCCCCGAGACGGAACGCCAAGTCTGAAATAGCCTTTTGAAAGGGCAATTATGCTGATCTGGCTCGTCGAACTGTCGGATAAAATTCAAGTCTTCAACCTCTTCCGGTATATCACCTTCCGGGCGGGTGCGGCGATGTTCACCTCTGCGTTGATCGTCTTCCTTTTCGGACCGGCGATCATCAATTCGCTGCGCGTGCGCCAGGGCAAGGGCCAGCCAATCCGTGCCGACGGGCCGCAGACGCATTTCAAGAAGGCTGGCACGCCGACCATGGGCGGGCTGATGATCCTTGCCGGTATTCTCGGCGGTTCGCTGCTCTGGGGTGACCTGTCGAACGTCTACGTCGTCGCCGTTCTGATGGTGACGCTCGGCTTCGGGGCTATCGGCTTTTATGACGACTATCTCAAGGTGACGAAGCAGAGCGACAAGGGCTTTTCCGGCAAAGCCCGTCTCGGCATCGAATTCCTGATTGCGGCGATTGCCGTGTTCTTCATGATGAAGGTGGCGCTTGCTTCCGCACCGCATGGCGGCACGCTCGGAAGCTCCATCGCCTTTCCGTTCTTCAAGGAACTCGTGATCAATCTCGGCTATTTCTTCGTGCTGTTCGGTGCTTTCGTGATTGTCGGCGCCGGCAATGCGGTTAACCTGACCGACGGTCTCGATGGTCTCGCCATCGTGCCTGTCATGATTGCAGCCGCCACCTTCGGCGTGATTGCTTATCTCGCCGGTAACGCGGTTTTCGCCAATTACCTGCAGATCAACTTCGTGCCCGGAACGGGTGAGCTCGCTGTCATCGTCGGCGCGGTGGTCGGGGCTGGTCTCGGCTTCCTGTGGTTCAACGCGCCGCCCGCCGCCATCTTCATGGGTGATACGGGTTCGCTGGCGCTCGGCGGCCTCATCGGCTCCATCGCTGTCGCCACCAAGCACGAGATCGTCATGGTCATCGTCGGCGGCCTGTTCGTAATGGAAACGCTCTCGGTCATCATCCAGGTTTTCTGGTTCAAGCGCACCGGCAGGCGCGTTTTCCTGATGGCGCCCATCCACCATCATTTCGAGAAAAAAGGCTGGACGGAAAGCCAGGTGGTCATCCGTTTCTGGATCATTTCCGTCGGTCTGGCGCTGCTCGGCCTCGCTACGCTGAAGCTGAGGTGAGCGATGATCCCGGTCTCGTCGTTCAGAGGTAAGAAGGTCGCGCTTTTCGGGCTTGGCGGTTCGGGCCTCGTCACGGCCCGGGCACTGGTTGCCGGCGGGGCGGATGTTGTTGCTTTCGACGATAATCCCGACAGCGTCGCCAAGGCTGAGGCCGAAGGGATAACGACGGCTGATCTTCGAACGATAGACTGGCATTCCTTTTCGTCTTTCGTGCTCGCACCCGGCGTGCCGCTAACGCATCCGAAGCCGCACTGGTCGGTCGATTTTGCCCGGGCGGCGGGTGTCGAGATTATCGGCGATATCGAGCTTTTCATTCGCGAGCGCCGGGCGCATGCGCCGGATTGCCCCTTCATCGCCATCACCGGCACGAACGGCAAATCCACGACGACCGCACTGATTGCCCATATCCTCAAGGCTTCGGGCCGCGATACACAACTCGGCGGCAATATCGGCACTGCGGTGCTGAGCCTCGATCCGCCGAAAGCGCAACGTTTCTATGTCGTTGAATGCTCGTCCTACCAGATCGATCTGGCGCCGACGATCAATCCGACGGCAGGCATTCTGCTCAATCTGACGCCCGACCATCTCGACCGGCACGGCACCATGCAGCATTATGCCGATGTCAAGGAACGGCTTGTGGCCGGTAGTGGCACGGCAATTGTCGGCGTTGATGACAGCTATTCCACGCTGATCGCCGACCGCATTGAGCGTGCCGGCGTGAAGGTGGAGCGCATTTCCAAGCGCAATGTCGTTTCCGAAGGTCTTTATGCCGAAGGCAGCCGCATCCTGCGGGCGCATGGGGGCAAGTCCTCGCTGCTGGTCGATCTCGACGGCATCCAGACGCTTCGCGGCAGCCACAATGCCCAGAATGCAGCGGCTGCAATTGCCGCATGCCTTGCCGTCGGCGTTTCCGAAGAGGACGTTCGCGCAGGTCTCAAGTCCTTCCCCGGCCTAAAACATCGCATGCAGCCGGTCGGTCGGCGCGGCAATGTCACTTTCGTCAATGACAGCAAGGCAACCAATGCCGATGCAGCAGCACCGGCCTTGTCGAGCTATGAGCGCATCTATTGGATCGCGGGCGGTCTGCCGAAGGCCGGCGGCATTGCCAGCCTTGCGCCCCTGTTTCCGCGCATCGCCAAGGCTTATCTGATCGGCGAGGCCGCGGCGGAATTTGCAGCGACGCTCGGCGAAGCCGTGCCTTATGAAATATCCGGCACGCTGGACAAGGCGGTGCAGCATGCGGCGGCGGATGCGGAAAAAGATGCGACGGCCGGCAATATCGTGATGTTATCCCCGGCTTGCGCAAGCTTCGACCAATATAAGAACTTTGAAATCAGAGGTGATTCGTTCGTCGCGCAGGTTGCGGCGCTCGATGGCGTGACGATGCTCGTTCACTCTGGAAAAGGGGGCTGAGGCCATGGTAAGCCGAGTTGATCGCGGTCCGGTCGCGGAATGGTTCTGGACCATCGACCGTTTCTTTCTGGCGGCGTTCATCGCGCTGATGGGCATCGGCCTGATGCTGTCATTTGCGGCATCGCCGGCGGTTGCCGAACGCATCGGTCTCAACAGCTTCTTCTTCGTGGAACGTCAAGCGATGTTCATGGTGCCTTCGCTGGCGATCATGATCGGTCTTTCCTTCCTGTCGCCGCGTCAGGTCCGGCGCGTGGCGGTGATGATGCTGATCGCGTCGCTGCTGATGATGATTTTCGCGCTGTTCTTCGGTATCGAGGTCAAGGGCGCACGGCGCTGGATTTCCATCGGCAGCTTTTCGATCCAGCCATCGGAATTCATGAAACCCGCCTTCGTCATTGTCTGCGCCTGGCTGTTTGCCGAACGCGCGCGCCACCCCGAAATTCCCGGTAACCTCTTTGCTATCATCACCTTCGGTATCGTGGCGGCACTTCTGATTGCCCAGCCCGACTTTGGCCAGACCATCCTGACATCGGTGGTGTGGGGCGGCATGTTCTTCATGGCCGGTGTTCCGTGGTTCTGGATCATCGTGCTCGGCGGCCTCGGCGTTCTCGGCATCGTCTCCGCCTATCTGCTCCTGCCGCACGTCGCCGGCCGTATCGACCGTTTCTGGACCGGTGAGGGTGATACCTTCCAGGTGGATACGGCGCGCGAGGCGATCATTCGTGGCGACTGGTTCGGTCGCGGCCCGGGTGAGGGCATCGTCAAGCGTATCATTCCCGACAGCCATACCGACTTCATCTTCTCGGTGGCGGCGGAAGAATTCGGCATTGTTTTCTGCATGTTCCTTGTGGCGATCTTCGCCTTCATCGTGTTGCGCGGCCTCTCGCACGCCTTCAGGGAAAAAGACGATTTCTGCCGCTTTGCCGTGGCCGGTCTGGTCCTGCAGATCGGCATGCAGTCGATGATCAATATCGGCGTTAATCTGGAGCTGATGCCCGCCAAGGGCATGACGCTGCCGCTGATTTCCTATGGTGGTTCGTCGATGATGGCGATCTGCGTCACGGCAGGCTTCCTTCTGGCGCTGACACGCCACAGGCCGGAAAAGAGGGCGCAGGAGCGCAGCTTCTTCCGCGTCGGTTCCGGCGTTCCTGCGGAGTAAATGATCATGAGCAAGGGTATTGTTCTGCTCGCCGCCGGGGGTACCGGCGGCCATGTCTTTCCAGCCGAGGCCTTGGCGCACACGCTGAAAGCGCGCGGTTATCAGGTGCATCTGGTCACCGACAGCCGTGCCGAGCGTTATGCGGGCAAGTTTCCGGCGGAAGAAATTCACGTCGTTCCATCCGCCACCATTGGTTCGAAAAACCCGATTTCCGTGGCGCGTTCGCTGTGGAAGCTGTGGACAGGGCTGCGTTCAGCGCGCCGGCTGATCTCGAAGCTGAAGCCGGTTGCGGTCGTCGGCTTTGGCGGTTATCCCACCGTGCCGCCGCTGCTTGCCTCGACCGGGCTTGGCGTGCCATCGATCATTCACGAGCAGAATGCGGTGATGGGTCGTGCCAACAAGGCGCTGGCGGCCCGTGTGAAGGCGATTGCCGGTGGTTTTCTGCCGCCCGCCAACGGCCAATATTCCGACAAGACGGTTGCGACCGGCAATCCCGTGCGCCCGGCGGTGCTGGCGGCGTCAGAGATACCCTATACGCCTTCGCAGACCGGCGAGACGTTCCAGCTCGTGGTTTTCGGCGGCAGCCAGGGAGCGCAGTTCTTTTCCAGCGCGGTTCCGGCGGCGATCTGCCTGTTGAAGGATGAGCAGCGCAAGCGCATCGTCGTGACCCAGCAGGCGCGCCCCGAAGACAAGGACAGTGTGATCTCCTCGTATCAGAAGCTGGGCGTGAAGGCGGATGTCTCGCCTTTCTTCGGCGACATGGCCTCGCGCATCGGTGAGGCCGATCTGGTTATCAGCCGTTCGGGTGCGTCGACGGTATCGGAGCTTTCGGTCATCGGCCGACCCTCGATCCTCGTGCCTTATCCGCATGCGCTGGATCACGATCAGGCGGCCAATGCGGCAGCGCTTTCGGCAGCCGGCGGTGCAAGCGTTATCAAGCAGTCGGAACTGTCGCCGCAGAAGCTCTCCGGCCTTCTGTCCTCGGCGCTGTCCGAGCCGGATCGGTTGTCCGCAACGGCGGCGGCGGCCAAGGCGACAGGAAAACCGCACGCGGCAGATGTACTGGCCGATCTGGTCGAGGCGATTGCGAGCGGAAAGTCCGTACAGGAATTCAAGAAGAACATTGAAGGAGTTGAGGCATGAAGATGCCGAAAGCCATAGGCCTTGTCCATTTCATCGGCATAGGCGGGATCGGCATGAGCGGCATTGCCGAAGTGCTTCACAATCTCGGTCATCGCGTACAGGGCTCCGACCAGGCCGACAGCGCCAATGTGCAGCGCCTGCGCGACAAGGGCATCGAGGTCTTCGTCGGCCACACGGCGGATAATCTCGGTGATGCCGAGGTCGTGGTCGTTTCCACCGCGATCAAGAAGAACAATCCGGAGCTGATCGCCGCGCGGGAAAAACACCTGCCGATCGTTCGCCGTGCCGAAATGCTGGCTGAACTCATGCGTTTCCGCAACGCCATTGCCATCGGTGGCACGCACGGCAAGACCACGACGACCTCGATGGTCGCGACCCTGCTGGAAGCCGGCAATCTCGACCCGACCGTGATCAACGGCGGCATCATCAACGCCTATGGCACCAATGCCCGCATGGGCGAGGGCGAGTGGATGGTGGTGGAGGCCGATGAATCCGATGGCACATTCCTGAAGCTTCCGGCCGATGTGGCCGTGATCACCAATATCGACCCGGAACATCTTGACCACTACGGCAATTTCGATGCCGTGCGCGCTGCTTTCCGGCAATTCGTGGAGAATGTTCCGTTCTACGGCTTCGGCGTCATGTGTCTCGACCATCCCGAGGTGCAGGCTCTGGTTGGGCGTATCGAAGACCGTAAGGTCATCACCTATGGTGAGAACCCACAGGCCGACGTGCGGTTTTCGAATGTGCGCATCGATGGCACGCGGTCTATCTTCGATGTGGAAATTCGCCGGCGCCGCACCGGCAAGATATTCTCCTTCACGGACCTCGTCCTGCCGATGCCCGGTCGCCACAATGTTTCGAACGCAACGGCTGCGATTGCCGTCGCCAATCGTCTCGGTATTTCGGAAGCGGACATCAAGAAGGGCCTCGCCTCCTTTGCCGGCGTCAAGCGTCGTTTCACGCTGACGGGCGAAGCCAATGGCGTGCAGGTCTTCGACGATTACGGCCACCATCCGGTTGAGATCAAGGCTGTGCTCGCGGCTGCGCGCGAAGCCTGCAAGGGCCGCATCATCGCCGTGCATCAGCCGCACCGCTACAGCCGCCTTTCCAGCCTGTTCGATGATTTCGCGCATTGTTTTAACGATGCCGATACGATTATTCTTGCTCCGGTCTATGCAGCGGGCGAAGATCCGATCGAGGGCGCAAGCTCGGAAGCGCTGGTCTCCGCAATCAAGGCTGCCGGCCATCGCGATGCCCGTTTTCTCGAAAAACGGGAAGATCTCGCGTCAGTGGTTGCAGGCATTGCGAATCCGGGCGATTTCGTGGTTCTCTTGGGGGCCGGAAATATCACGCAATGGGCGGCAGTGCTGCCTTCGGAATTGAAGAGCATATCAGGAAAGTCTGAATGAGACAGGTCGATGGGGTTAAATTGCTGGGGAGGCTCGGCGACGGGGTAAAGGAATTGCGGGGACGTCTGACACCGGATGCGCCCATGGACCGCGTGACGTGGTTCAGAGCCGGCGGTCTTGCGGAAGTCATGTTCCAGCCGCACGATACCGACGATCTGGTTACATTCCTGAAAATCCTTCCGGAGGACGTGCCGTTGACCGTGGTCGGTGTCGGCTCGAACCTTCTGGTGCGCGATGGCGGCATTCCAGGTGTCGTCGTCCGTCTTTCCGCCAAGGGTTTCGGCTCGGTGGAGCTTTCGGGTGAAAACCGCATCAAGGCAGGCGCGATCTGCCCGGACAAGCATATTGCCGCGATGGCCATGGATAATGGCATTGGCGGTTTCCATTTCTATTACGGTATTCCCGGCTCCATCGGCGGCGCTCTGCGCATGAATGCGGGCGCCAACGGCGGTGAAACGCGTGAGCGTGTCGTGGAGGTTTATGCGGTGGACCGTCAGGGCAACCAGCATGTGCTCTCCAATGCGGATATGGATTACAGCTATCGCCACTCCGGCGCCGATGCTGGTCTGATCTTCACCGGCGCCCTGTTTGAGGGTTATCCGGAAGACCGCGCGAAGATCCGCGCCGATATGGACGCCGTGCGTCACCACCGCGAAACCGTGCAGCCGATCCGTGAACAGACCGGTGGATCGACCTTCAAGAACCCCGAAGGTCATTCCGCCTGGGAACTGATCGACGAAGCGGGCGGTCGCGGTCTGGTCATCGGCGGTGCGCAGATGTCATCGCTGCATTGCAATTTCATGATCAATACCGGCCATGCGACCGGTTACGATCTGGAATATCTGGGCGAGACCATTCGCAAGCGCGTGTTCGAGAAGTCGGGCATTCGGCTGGAGTGGGAAATCAAACGGCTTGGGCTATTCATGCCGGGTCGTGAAGTGGAGCCCTTCCTCGGCGCCTGAAAATTGCGATGCCTCGCGATTGCCATGAGCAACTGCGTTAGCCGTTTCATATCTCTCCTGGCAGCACCAAGCGGCCAGGAGTTTTTGTTTCATATCATCCTCGGCGAAGGGTAACGGTCGATCAATAGTTTTTATCTATAAGCAGTATTTAGATTACGGGAGAGGCAGCGTTGCGCCACTCTACTGCTTGGGTGATATTTATGAGCATTTTCATTGCCGATCGCGTAAGCGGACAGCTGTCACGTTTTTTAAGCGAACTCGTCGCGATAACGACTTTCACCGTGGCGACACCGGATGGATGGCGTCGGCTTGACCCGGTACAGTCATCATTTCGATTGGCTTGCCTGATCGCTTCCACAGCCGCCGTTATCTGTGTCGTTGCGATCCTGACGATGGCGCAGTTGGACCTGGTCTCGGACTTGAGCAATGGGCTCACAATCGGCCTGGTCCTTAGTACGACAATCTCTTTTACCGTCGGTTTTTTAATTTGCTGGCTCAATGCGAGGCAGATGCAGTTACTGATCCAGTCACACGAGCGTTTTGCGCAGCTCAGCCAGACTGATGCTCTGACAGGTCTTCACAACCGGCTAGGTCTTTATTCGAATTGCGTTCACCTGAGCACGCCGTATTGCGTCGCATTTATCGACATTGATCATTTTAAGTCCGTGAATGACAGCTACGGCCATTTGGCTGGTGACATGGTTATCTCCAGTGTCGCCAAAACAATTCGGGAAGGTTTCGATGAAGCCGCTCATGTGGCGCGGATGGGCGGTGAAGAGTTTGTCGTCGTCCACACCCTTGCACCGGACCGGTTCCTGGAACAGTGCGAAGGCGTCCGTGAGAAGATCGCGACGACAACGGTTCATTTTCAGGATTTGCAGATCAGTACCACCATCTCGATAGGTGTGGCCTTGCGCGGGAACAGGGAGATTTTCGAGAAGGTCATGCACAGTGCGGATATGGCGCTCTACGAGGCGAAACGTAGCGGGCGTAATCGCATCTGTTCGTCGGGCGCGAAAGGTGGCCGTCAAATTATCGCCTGAGGATCATCACAGACAAAAAAAGGCCGCGAAAGGTGATTTCGCGGCCTCGATCTTTTAGTGGCCTGTCGCTCAGACTTCATCCTTGCGGGACAGAAGAATGCAAGCGAGCGTGATGAGGGCGGATACGCAGAGGTAATATCCGACATATCCCATGCCGTAATTTACCTGCAGCCATGTGGCGATGTAGGGCGCCAGCGATGCGCCGAAGATGCCGGCCATGTTGAAGGTGATGGACGAGCCGGTGTAGCGCACCCTTGTCGGGAAGGGGGCGGCAAGCGCCGTTCCAATCAGGCCGTAGGTCATGCCCATCAACGTCATCGCAAGAGCCGCGAAGATGAAGATCGAACCTTCGCCGCCTGTCATCAGGGTAGGCAGCAGGAACGAGAACAGGCCGATCAGCACCGTCGTCAGGATCAGGATTTCGCGACGGCCGAAGCGCTCAGCGAGCTTGCCGGCGATCGGGATGAAGATGCCGAAAACGATGGAGCCCATAATCTGCACTTCGAGTGCGTCGAGGAACGGGATTTTCAGAACCTTGACGTTGTAGGACAGCAGATAGGCGGTACCGATATAGAACAGCACGAAGGTAGCCAACGCTACGAAAGTGCCGAGCGCGAGGCTGCGCTTGTGGTTGCGGAACAGTTCCACGACCGGCACGGCAACACGTTCTTCCTTTTCGATTGCCTTCTGGAAGGCAGGCGTTTCGGTGATCGACAGACGAACCCACATGCCAACCGCGATCAGGATGATCGAAGCGACGAAGGGAATGCGCCAGCCCCAGCTCAGAAGCGCTTCCTGCGACATGAAGTGCAGCAGGATCCAGAAGACGCCGGAGGAGAGGAACAGACCGACGGGCGCGCCGAGCTGCGGAAACATCCCGTACCAGCTGCGCTTGCCGGGAGGAGCGTTTTCCGTGGCCAGCAGGACCGCGCCACCCCATTCTCCGCCAAGACCGAAGCCCTGACCGAAGCGGCAAAGCGCCAGCAACAGAGGTGCCAGAACACCGGCTGTCTCATAGGACGGCAGAAGGCCGATCACGACCGTCGATACGCCCATGGTCAGCAGAGCGGCGACAAGCGTAGCTTTACGGCCGACGCGGTCACCATAATGGCCGAAAACGACGGCGCCGAGCGGGCGGGCGAAAAAGGCGATGGAGAAGGTGGCGAAGGATGCCAGAAGTGCCGTCATCGGATCATTGTTCGGGAAGAACAATGTCGGAAACACGAGCACTGCGGCCGTGGCGTAAACGTAAAAATCGAAAAACTCGATGGTCGTGCCGACCAGGCTGGCAGTGAGAACTCGTGCAGGCGAATTTGTCTTTACAACGTTCGAATTGCCAGCTGTCGGCGATACCTGAGATACCGCGTCAGTCATGGTTTTGGTCCCATTTTTGGATGATTGCATGTCATGCCTTGGGAGGCATTGACTGCGTTAACGCAATTTTTGTTCTTTTGGAATGCTAAAAAAGAAATAAAGCGGACAATGTGATCGGCTGGTGCGACAGGGACCGCAGCGTGTGCGAGGACGCAGTCCCAAGATTGAGAGACTGATTCAGGCGACGGATTTAAAACGCTGAAACGTCAGATAATTTTCGCTGGGGAAAAGCGTCATCTGTTAACGTTTTCGCCTTGTCTTTATAAGGGATAGAAGTGTGCGGCACCCTCGTTCTATTTCCGATCATTGAAAACCTGCATGTTGCAATCCGTCCAACTCTCTGATTCCAAGGAGGTAATTCGGATCGATGCTGATTCTTTAATGGAACTGGCATGTTGGGCGCGGCGGTTAACGAAAGTAAACGATTCATTAACCTTAATGGCGTTTAACTGATCTCAAGGATCATGTGCCAGAATCACCGTTCGTCAAATTCGGTTGGTTCCGGTGCGGATCGTAGCGGAGATTTGGTGTCAGAGGTATCGATGGGCGGCAAGCACGTAGCTGTTCTTTTGGGTGGGTTTTCGTCGGAGCGGCCGGTCAGCCTCTCGTCCGGGAACGCTTGCGCGCTCGCTCTTGAGGGCGAGGGGTACAAGGTCACCCGGGTCGATGTGGGGCGCGATATCGCCGCCGTACTCGGCGAGCTGCGCCCGGATGTCGCCTTCAATGCGCTGCATGGCCCCTTCGGTGAAGACGGCACCATTCAGGGCATTCTCGAATATCTCGCCATTCCCTATACCCATTCCGGCGTGCTCGCTTCTGCACTTGCCATGGACAAGGCGCAGGCCAAGAAAGTGGCTGCGGCTGCTGGCATTCCGGTGGCTGACGAACGCGTCATGAACCGGTTCGAATTCACCAGCGAACATCCGCTTGCGCCGCCCTACGTCGTGAAGCCGGTGCGCGAAGGCTCGAGCTTCGGTGTGGTGATCGTCAAGGAAGACCAGTCGCATCCGCCGCAAATCCTTACCTCGTCCGAATGGCGTTACGGCGACCAAGTCATGGTCGAGCGTTACATCCATGGTCGCGAACTGACCTGCGGCGTGGTCGACGGCGAGGCGCTAGGTGTAACGGAAGTGGTGCCGCTGGGTCACAATTTCTATGATTATGACGCTAAATACGCAGCCGGTGGCTCAAAGCATGTCATTCCGGCAGAAATTTCACCAAAAATTTACCAAAAAATTCAAACACTGGCGGTTATGGCGCATCGGGCGATCGGGTGCCGTGGCGTAAGCCGTTCAGACTTTCGTTACGACGACCGCTTCTCAGAAGATGGCGAAGTTATCTGGCTTGAAGTGAATACGCAGCCGGGCATGACGCCGACCTCCCTGGTGCCGGAAATGGCGGCCCATGCTGGCCGCTCCTTTGGTAACCTTGTCAGCTGGATGGTGGAGGACGCTTCGTGTTTGCGGTGACCGGCAAAAAGTCGACGGCAAAAAAGCGCGAGCAATTCGTGGCGACGGCAAATGCCGACGATCGCAGGGTGCTACCGCGTCCGCTGCGTCGTTTCGTGCGTTTCGGTGTCAGCCTTGCGACCGGACGCATCCACATTCCCGCCCATACCGGCACGATTTCGGCTGTTGCCTTTTACGCGGTGATCGGGCTTTACGGCATGTCGCTTGGCGGACATACGAATATCGTCACCCAGACCACGACCTCGGCCGCCGGTTTTGCGGTTGAGGACGTGAAGGTATCCGGCAATTTGCAGACATCGGAAATCGAAGTCTTCCAGCTTCTCGGCCTAGACGGCAGCACCTCCCTGATTGCGCTTGATATCGATGCGGCACGCCGCAAGCTCGTCCAGCTTCCCTGGGTCGAAGATGTCGATATCCGCAAGGTCTATCCGAAGACGGTTGAGGTTCGCCTGAAGGAGCGTGAAGCTTTCGGCATCTGGCAGCATGGCACGGAACTGTCGCTGATCGAAAAAAGCGGCAGCGTGATCGCGCCGCTGCGTGACAATAAATTTGCCGCCCTGCCGCTTTTCGTCGGACGTGACGCGGAAACGGGTGCTGCCGGTTTCGTAGCGCAACTGGCCGATTGGCCGGAAATTCGCAACCGCGTTCGCGCCTATGTTCGCATTGCCGGCCGCCGCTGGGATCTGCATCTCGACAACGGCATCGTCGTCAAGCTGCCGGAAGAGAACCTGCCGCAGGCACTGCAATTGCTGGCACGGCTCGATCTCGAGGAAAAGGTTCTGTCGCGTGATGTCGCTGCCGTCGATCTGCGTCTGACGGACCGCACCACGATCCAGTTGACCGAAGGTGCAGCAGAGCGCCGCCAGACGGCGGTAGATGCACGCACGAAGGCACTCAAGAAAGCGGAGAAGAACACATGAGCTTTTTTGGTTCTTCCCATTTCGGTCTGCCTCGTCTGAAGCCGCTGTCTTCCAAGCGCAGCCACATCGTTTCGGTGCTCGACATCGGCTCGACCAAGGTCGTTTGCATGATCGGACGGCTGACGCCGCGCCAGGAAAGCGAAATCCTGCCGGGTCGCACCCACAAGGTGGAAATCATCGGCATTGGTCATCAGCGCTCGCGCGGTGTGAAATCCGGAGTAATCGCCGATCTTGATGCGCTCGAAGGCGTGATCCGTCTTTCGGTGGATGCGGCCGAGCGCATGGCAGGCCTGACCGTCGACAGCCTGATCGTCAATGTCTCCGCCGGCCGGCTGGCAAGCGACATCTATACCGCGAGCATCGATCTCGGCGGACAGGAAGTGGAAGCAAGCGACCTGCGCAAGGTTCTGGTGGCGGCGAGCCAGCAGTCCATGCGTCAGGACCGGGCGATCCTGCATTCGCTGCCAACCGGCTATTCGCTGGATGGCGAGCGAGGCATTCGTGATCCGCTGTCGATGTATGGCGATCTTCTCGGTGTCGACATGCATGTGGTGACTGTCGAACGCACGGCGCTGAAGAACCTCGAGCTTTGCGTCAATCGCGCGCATCTCTCGGTCGAGGGCATGGTGGCAACGCCCTATGCCAGCGGTCTTGCGGCACTGGTCGATGACGAGGTCGAGCTTGGCTGTGCCGCCATCGACATGGGCGGCGGCACCACGACGATCTCGGTTTTCGCCGAAGGCCGTCTCATTCATACCGACGCGATCGGCCTTGGCGGTCACCACGTTACGACAGATCTTGCACGAGGCCTCTCGACACGAATCGAAGATGCGGAGAGACTGAAGGTGGTGCATGGTTCGGCTTTGCTGAATGGCGCGGATGAGCGCGACATGATTTCGATCCCGCCGATTGGCGAAGATGATCGCGATCAACCATCGCAAGTTTCAAGGGCACTTGTTACCCGCATCGTGCGGGCGCGTATCGAAGAGACGCTGGAATTGATCCGTGATCGTATCCAGAAGTCCGGCTTCAGCCCCATCGTCGGCAAACGTGTTGTCCTGACGGGCGGCGCGAGCCAGCTGACGGGGCTGCCGGAAACGGCACGGCGCATTCTTGCCCGCAACGTTCGTATCGGCCGCCCCATGGGGGTTGCGGGTCTTCCGGTTGCGGCAAAGGGACCGGCATTTTCAACCGCATGCGGACTGATGATCTATCCGCAGGTGGCGGACATCGAAATTCATGCGGCGCAAGGCGGAATGTTCTCGCCGTTTGGTACGGGTAGCGGCCGGATAGCCCGGGTAGGGCAATGGCTGAAAGAGAGTTTCTGAGTGGCCTCGTGGCGTGAGCCTGAGGTTTCCAAGTTGAGTTTTCAAGAATCGGCCAGCGGGGCGATGCGGCCAGAGAAAGAAGGAATGGTAAAATGACGATACAGCTGCAAAAGCCTGATATCACCGAGCTGAAGCCACGCATCACTGTTTTCGGTGTCGGCGGCGGTGGCGGTAACGCTGTCAACAACATGATCACGGCTGGCCTCCAGGGTGTCGATTTCGTCGTCGCCAACACGGATGCACAGGCTCTGACCATGACGAAGGCAGACCGGGTCATCCAGCTCGGCGTCAACGTCACCGAGGGTCTCGGTGCCGGTTCCCAGCCGGAAGTCGGACGCGCCGCCGCTGAAGAATGCATCGATGAGATCATCGATCACCTGAACGGCACCCACATGTGCTTCGTCACTGCCGGCATGGGTGGTGGTACCGGCACGGGTGCTGCACCTGTCGTGGCACAGGCTGCCCGCAACAAGGGTATCCTGACGGTCGGCGTCGTTACCAAGCCTTTCCATTTCGAAGGCGGTCGCCGCATGCGTCTTGCCGAACAGGGCATCGAGGAACTGCAGAAGTCCGTCGATACGCTGATCGTCATTCCGAACCAGAACCTCTTCCGCATTGCCAACGACAAGACGACCTTTGCCGATGCCTTCGCTATGGCTGACCAGGTTCTCTATTCCGGCGTTGCCTGCATTACCGATCTGATGGTGAAGGAAGGTCTCATCAACCTCGACTTCGCTGACGTTCGCTCGGTCATGCGTGAAATGGGCCGCGCAATGATGGGTACTGGCGAAGCTTCCGGTCCGGGCCGTGCGATGCAGGCTGCGGAAGCGGCAATCGCCAACCCGCTGCTCGACGAAACCTCGATGAAGGGCGCACAGGGCCTCCTGATCTCCATCACCGGCGGTCGCGATCTTACCCTGTTCGAAGTCGACGAAGCGGCTACCCGTATTCGCGAAGAAGTCGATCCGGATGCGAACATCATCCTCGGCGCAACCTTCGACGAGGCACTTGAAGGTCTCATCCGCGTCTCCGTCGTCGCGACCGGCATCGACCGCGTTGCGGGCGTTGGCGAACAGAACGTTGCCGATATGCGCGCCGCAGCCGCCAAGCCGCTTATCCGTCCTTCCGCGGCCGTTGCTCCCGCTCCGGCCGCAGTTCAGCCTGCACAAGCAGTATCGCAGGCACCAAAGACCGTAGACCAGATCGCCCAGACCATCCGTTCGGCGGAAGCCGAAATGGAACGTGAACTTGGTTTCGCAGCACACCAGCAGCCCTCTCAGGATTTCCGTCCGCAGAGCAAGCTGTTTGCATCCGCTCCGGCTGAAGCACCGGCAGCTCTCCGTCCGGCCCAGCCGGTTCAGCAGGCTGCTCCGGCACCGGTTGCCCCGGCACCGGTCTATCACGCGCCGGAACAGGTTGCCGCTCCGCGTCTGCAGCAGCCGCAGGCTCCGGTCTATCAGGAGCAGGCTCCTGTTGCCCGCCAGCCCGAGCCTGTCCGCATGCCGAAGGTTGAAGACTTTCCGCCGGTCGTGAAGGCCGAGATGGATCACCGTGCCCACGCAGCTCCTGCAGCCCAGGAAGAGCGTGGTCCGATGGGTCTTCTGAAGCGCATCACCAACTCGCTTGGCCGACGCGAAGAGGAAGAAGTTCCTTCCGAAATGATGGATGCGCCGAGCATGGCGCCGCAGCAGCGCCGCGCACTTTCGCCGGAAGCCAGCCTCTACGCTCCGCGTCGTGGCCAGCTTGACGATCACGGTCGTGCGACGCCTTCTTCGGCAAGCCACCATGACGACGACCAGCTGGAAATTCCGGCGTTCCTGCGTCGCCAGTCCAACTAACAGCGATTCCGTTCGCCTCTCCAAACGCCCGGGTCACACGACCCGGGCGTTTTGTTTTATTGTGCGTTATTAACAGTAAATTAATTCATCTTTTCAATGGCTTGTGCGTGTAACAATCCGAAACGAACAGTGATTTGTCCTGGCACTTTCATGTGCGTATGTATGAGGCTGGGTAAGGGAAAACATTGACCTCGCCGGTTGTTGAAACCGGCTTGAAAAACTTGAACGGCGCTGAATATACGGCGCGGTTTTCAAAACAAGGCATATACGCATGACTATCGGACTGCTCGGATTTCAGACGACTATCGCAAATGCTGTTCAGCTCAAGGGCATTGGCGTGCATTCCGGCAATCCGGCTTCGATGACGTTCCAGCCCGCAGAAGCCGGAACGGGTATCGTGTTTCAGCGCCTTCATGAAAATGGCAGCGTAACCGAGTTGAAGGCGGTGTCTTCCAATGTCGGCAATACCGATCTGTGCACCGTGCTCGGCCGCTCGCTATCCCAGTCAGTGGCAACGGTCGAGCACGTCATGGCTGCCATCTACGCCATGGGCCTCGATAACCTCGTCGTTGAGGTCGACGGTCCGGAAGTGCCGATCATGGACGGCAGCTCTGCGCCATTCATCGATGCGATCGAATCGGCTGGCATCAAGAACCTTGGTGTGAAGCGCCGCTATATCCGCGTCATCAAGCCGGTGCGCATCGATTCGGGTGCATCCTGGGCGGAGTTCCGCCCTTACGACGGCACGCGGTTCGAGGTCGATATCGATTTCGACACGCCGCTAATCGGCAAGCAGTCCTGGAAGGGCGACCTGACGGCGGATACGTTCAAGAACGAGCTTTCGCGCGCCCGCACCTTCGGCTTCATGCGTGACGTGGAGCGCCTGTGGGCTGCCGGTTACGCACTCGGCTCTTCGCTTGAAAACTCTGTTGTCATCTCCGACGACAACAGCGTCATCAACATGGAAGGCCTGCGTTATGCCAAGGACGAATTCGTTCGCCATAAGACGCTGGACGCCGTGGGCGACCTGGCACTTGCCGGTGCGCAGTTCATCGGTTGCTATCGCTCCTATCGCGGCGGCCACAAGGTCAATGCCAACGCGCTGAAGGCTTTGCTGAGCGACCGCTCGGCCTATGAGATCGTGGAGGCTCCGGCCGCCCGCAACCAGGTACGTGCCCGCGAATTCGTTCCGGTCAACATGCCGGAATTTGCACCCTGGTCCGCTTGAGTTTGTTGCAGGCTATTGATTGACAGGAAAAGCCGCTCCGTTTCGGGGCGGCTTTTTCACGTTGAGGGGCGGGATGTTTTGTCATACCGCCTGATATTCATGCGATTGCATGGGCCGATGCCATAAAAATGCGTTAATGCATCATCATTGCGTTGCCCTGCAGATGCTTTTATGGCTAGAAACGCCAGTGCAAAGCCGATGCTTATGTATTTGCGCGGGAAGTGGGAACTGTCGAATGAAGCATGTAGGGTCTGGTGCAATGAAGGGTACGATGCGGAGGATCGCCGTTTCGTTGATGTTGGTCGGTGCGAGTGTTGCTGTCACGGCCTGCCAGTCCGATCCGGATATCGACATTACCAAGCTCGGCGTCGAGACCGATCCGCCAGACGTTCTGTACAAGCAGGGGCTTGCCAACATGAACGCCGGCAACATGACGGAAGCCTCGCGCAAGTTCGAGGCGATCGACAAGCAATATCCCTTCACCGAATGGGGCCAGAAGGCGCTTGTGATGCAGACCTTCATCGCCACTCGCACCAACAAGAACGACGTGGCCATCGCGTCGGGCAGCCGCTTCCTGCGCCAATATCCGCGCTCCAAGGATGCCGCCTACGTTCAGTACATGATCGGTCTTGCCTATTCGAAGCAGATTTCCGACGTGACGCAGGACCAGCGCGCCGCGCAGCGCACGGTCGAGGCGATGAGCAAGGTGGTCAACGACTACCCTGATTCGGAATATGTCGCTGACGCGCAGGCCAAGATCCGTTTCGCCCGCGACCAGCTCGCCGGCCGCGAAATGCAGGTCGGCCGTTATTACCTTGAGCGCAAGGAATATCTCGCCGCCGTTTCGCGTTTCCGTATTGTCGTCGAGCAATACCAGAACACCAACCAGATCGAGGAAGCGCTGGCCCGTCTGACGGAATCCTATTATGCGATGGGTCTTTCCGACGAGGCGCAGACTGCTGCCGCCGTTCTCGGCAACAACTATCCCGACAGCCAATGGTATGCGGATTCCTACAAGCTGCTGAAGGGCGGTGGGTTGGAGCCGCGTGAAAACAAGGGGTCCTGGATTTCGCGCGCCGGCAAGAAGCTTATCGGCGCCTGAGACAGGGCATAGGCCATGCTGGTCCAGCTCTCGATTCGTGACATCGTTCTGATTGAAAGGCTCGACCTCGGCTTTGAGGCGGGCCTTTCCGTGTTGACGGGTGAGACGGGTGCGGGCAAATCCATTCTGCTTGACAGCCTGTCGCTGGCCCTCGGCGGCCGCGGCGATGGCCGTCTGGTGCGCCACGGGGAAGATAAGGGGCAGGTCACTGCCACTTTCGAAGTTCCGAATAGCCACCCCACACGGCATCTCCTGCACGAAAACGGCCTCGATGACGATGGCGACCTGATTTTCCGCCGCGTGCAATCCGCAGACGGACGCACAAAGGCCTATATCAACGATCAGGCCATCAGCGTGCAGATGATGCGTCAGCTGGGGCAGCTACTGGTCGAAATTCACGGCCAGCACGACGACCGCGCTCTTGTCGATACCGATGCCCACCGCACGCTGCTGGATGCTTTTGCCGGGCTGAGCGAAGATGCCCGTGCCGTTCAGGGTTTCTACCGCACATGGAAGGACGCCGAGCGGGCATTGAAAACCCATCGTGCCAAGGTTGAGGCTGCTGCTCGAGAGGCGGACTATCTGCGTTCCTCCGTCGAGGAGCTTGAGGTGCTCTCGCCGCGCGACGGCGAGGAGGAGGAGCTTGCCGAACGTCGGGCGGTGATGCAGAAATCCGAACGTATTGCCGGTGATATCGCCGAAGCGAGCGAGTTCCTGAACGGCAACGCCTCGCCAGTGCCCATGATCGCATCCATGATGCGGCGCCTGGAACGCAAGAGCCACGAGGCGCCGGGATTGCTGGAAGACACAGTGCAATTGCTGGATGCCGCGCTCGACAGCCTTTCCAACGCACAGATGGAAGTGGAGGCCGCACTTCGCCGCACCGAGTTCGATCCACGCGAGCTGGAGCGGGTGGAGGAACGGCTGTTTGCGCTACGCGCCGCCGGACGCAAATATAATGTCGCGGTGCCTGATCTGCCGGCGCTTGCGGAAAAAATGGTCGCGGATCTCGCCGACCTCGATGCGGGCGAAGAAAAGCTCGGCAAACTTGAAGCCAACCTCGGCGTTGTGAAAGCCGATTTCGACCACGCGGCCAAATCGCTTTCCGAAAAACGCCGCAATGCGGCGAATGCGCTTTCCGAAGCTGTCATGGCGGAGCTTCCGGCGCTCAAGCTGGAGCGGGCACGTTTTACCGTCGAAGTCAGCTCCGACCCGGAGCAAGCGACGGCTGACGGTATCGACATCGTGGAATTCCACGTTCAGACCAATCCTGGAACGCGGCCCGGCCCGATCATGAAAGTCGCTTCTGGCGGCGAATTGTCCCGTTTCCTGCTGGCGCTTAAAGTCGCGCTGGCTGATCGTGGTTCGGCACCGACACTGGTGTTCGACGAAATCGACACGGGCGTTGGCGGCGCTGTGGCAGATGCCATTGGCCAGAGGCTGCGTCGTCTGTCGAAAACCGTGCAGGTTCTGTCCGTCACCCACGCGCCCCAGGTGGCCGCGCGGGCGGCCACACATCTTCTCATTTCCAAAGGCCCGTCCGGCGACGGTACCGAGCGCATCGCCACGCGTGTCGCTACCATGGAGCCGAAACATCGCACCGAAGAAATCGCCCGCATGCTTGCCGGTGCCTCGGTGACAGATGAGGCGAGGGCTGCCGCCGCCCGCCTGCTTGCCGCCAAGGATTAACGGCTGACGGCCACCGCCACGCCGGAGCCGATCATGACGCCGCCGGCCGCCCGGTTCACCCTGCGGACGATTCTTGGCTCACGCAGCAGCTTTCTTGCCCGCACAGCCAGAACCACATGAGCGCCGATCACAACCGCCTCCACCACGACGATGACGGATGCCAGCGCCAGAAGGTGATCGACCGTCAGCGAGGCGCCGACAACGTTCGGTAACAATGCCACGTAAAAGAGCGGCATTTTCGGATTTCCGAGATTGAGCGCGGTTCCCGTGGCGAATATCGAAAGAAGGCTACGGTGGCCATTCACGGGTTGCAGATCGGGAACCACAGGTTCCGCTGTCCAGAGTTTGAAGCCCATCCAGATGAGATAGGCCGCGCCGCCATAGCGCAGCACCGCCATCACCGTTCCCATTTCGGCGGCGAGGATCGACAGGCCGAAGGCTGCAAGCGTGAGGAATATCAATATTCCTGCAACGGTTCCGGCCCCATAGGCGAGGCCGGAGGCGGCACCATGGGTGATGGTGCGGGCGACGATCGTCATATTGTCCGGGCCGGGGCTGGCCGCGAACACGAAGAAGGCTGCTGCAAAGGCAATGAGGGTGTTGAGTTCCATGTGGGTTCCGGCTTCCGTTTCATCCGGATGCTCAGAATAGCGGATTCCCGCCTGTTGAAAAGCGAGGATGGTTTTGCGTTTGCCAATAATTCGCTAAAAGCATTGCAGATTCATCCGTGAGGCTTCTTCCATGTCGAAAGACCAGATTCCCGTCGAAAACCTGACCGAGCTTGAGGCCTCTTCCGAGCTGGCATTTCTGGCAGCCGAGCTTTCCCGCCACGATGCGCTTTATCATGGCAAGGACGCGCCGGAAATTTCGGACGCGGACTACGATGCGCTGAAGCGGCGCAACGATGCCATAGAGGCGGCTTTCCCGGCGCTGGTGCGGGCCGACAGCCCTTCGAAGAAAGTCGGCTTCACGCCGCTTCCCACCTTCGCGCCCATCGTGCATGCGCGGCCGATGCTGTCACTCGACAATACGTTTTCTGAAGGTGATCTGCGCGATTTCGTCAGTTCGGTTTACCGCTTCCTCGGGCACCTGCCGGATGATTCGATTGCCTTTACCGCTGAGCCGAAGATCGACGGACTTTCCATGTCCATCCGCTACGAGAACGGCAAGCTGAAGACGGCGGCAACACGTGGCGACGGCACGACGGGCGAGAACGTCACCGCCAATATCAAGACCATCAAGGAAATTCCGAACGAGCTGCCTGCCGATGTACCCGATGTGGTGGAGGTGCGCGGCGAGGTCTATATGGCCAAGAGCGACTTCATGGCGCTCAATGCCCAGATGGAGGCCGATGGCAAGCAGACCTATGTGAACCCGCGCAACACGGCCTCCGGTTCGCTGCGGCAGCTTGACGCCAATGTGACGGCGAAACGCAAGCTGCGGTTCTTTGCCTATGCTCTTGGCGAGGTCTCCAATGGCGGCCAGCCGACGCGGATTGCCGACACGCAATATGGTATCGTCGAGAAATTCCGGGAATGGGGTTTCCCGGTCAATCCGCTGATGAAGCGATTCACTTCTGCCGAACAATTGCTTGAACATTATAATGAAATCGGAGTCGCGCGACCCGATCTCGATTACGATATCGACGGCGTGGTCTACAAGGTCGACCGGCTTGACCTTCAGGAACGGCTGGGTTTCCGTTCGCGCAGCCCGCGCTGGGCCACCGCACACAAGTTTCCGGCCGAACAGGCCTTCACCACGGTCGAGAACATTGAAATCCAGGTAGGGCGCACCGGCGCGCTGACACCGGTTGCGCGTCTCACCCCGATTACCGTCGGCGGCGTCGTCGTCACCAATGCGACGCTACACAATGCCGATTACATCGAGGGTATCGGCAATAGCGGCGAGCGCATTCGGCCCGAGGATCATGATATCCGCATTGGCGATACTGTCATCGTGCAGCGTGCAGGCGATGTCATTCCGCAGGTGCTGGATGTGCTTCTGGAGAAGCGCCCGGCTGAGGCGGTGAAATATGCGTTTCCGGAGAAATGTCCTGTGTGCGGCAGCCATGCGGTGCGGGAGCGCAACGAAAAGACCGGCAAGCTCGATTCGGTCACGCGCTGCACCGGCGGTTTCGTCTGCAGGGCGCAGGCGGTCGAGCATCTGAAACATTTCGTTTCGCGCAATGCCTTCGATATCGAGGGGTTGGGTACCAAGCAGATCGATTTCTTCTTCGAAAGCGAGGATCCGGCCCTCTCCATCAAGACCGCGCCTGATATTTTCACGCTGAAGGCGCGGCAGGAGGCATCGCATCTTACCAAGCTCGAAAACATAGATGGCTTCGGCAAGGTCAGCGTCAAGAAACTGTTCGATGCCATCGATGCCCGCCGCGAGATCGATCTGCATCGGCTTATCTTCGCTCTCGGCATTCGTCATGTCGGTGAAACCACGGCGAAGCTTCTGGCGCGTTCCTATGGCACCTATGAGCATTTCGAGGAAGCCATGAAGGCGGCAGCCGACCCGGCGAGCGATGCCTGGGCCGAACTCAACAGTATCGATGGCATCGGCGAGGTCGTGGCGCGCGCCATCATCGAATTCTACAAGGAACCGCGCAATCTCGATGTCATCGACCGGCTGATACGGGAGCTGCGGCCGAAGGAGGCCGAGAAGCCCTCGACCGAAGGCAGCCCGGTGGCGGGCAAGACGGTGGTCTTTACGGGGTCTCTGGAAAAATTCACGCGCGACGAGGCCAAGGCCCGTGCGGAAAGTCTGGGCGCCAAGGTGGCCGGTTCCGTATCGAAGAAGACGGATATTCTGGTGGCCGGGCCGGGGGCAGGTTCCAAGCTTGCCAAGGCGGCGGAGCTGGGCGTTCAGACCATGGACGAGGACGAGTGGCTGGCGCTGATCGGTGGCTGAAGCACCGTCATCGCCTCGTTGTTTTGCGCCGCTATGGGTCTCATCCTGAAACGGGGGACGGGACATGGATGACCGCATCGTCATCTCTAGGCAGCAGGTTCGAGCGCTGATCGCAAGCCAGTTTCCGCAGTGGGCGGGGCTTGATGTCAGGCCGGTGGAACTGAGCGGCTGGGATAATCGCAGCTTCCGCCTTGGTGATGATATGCTCGTTCGCCTGCCGAGCGCTGGCCGCTATGTGGCACAGGTGGAGAAGGAGCATCGCTGGCTGCCGAAGCTTGCGCCTCTTTTGCCTCTTCCGATCCCAAAGCCATTGGCGATTGGTGAGCCGGGACAAGATTATCCGTTTCCATGGTCCGTTTATGGCTGGCTTGATGGCGAGCCTCTCGCCCGGCATCTTGGGCATACAAATCTCGCAACAATAGCCGTCGACGTAGCAGCGTTTTTGAAATCCCTGCAGGGCATCGATGCGACGGATGGTCCGCTTGCGGGCGAGCACAATTTCCACCGCGGTGGGTCGCTTGCAGTCTATGACGGCGAGGCGAGGGCGGCGGCGTTGCGCCTTGCCGATGAGGTCGATCAGAGGCTGGCCACGGAAATATGGCAGCTTGCTCTTTCGAGCAACTGGCAGGGCCAGGGCGTTTGGGTGCATGGCGATATTGCCGAAGGCAATCTGCTTGTAAGAGATGGCCGCGTCTCAGCCGTCATAGACTTCGGCAGTTCCGGCGTCGGAGACCCGTCTTCCGATCTCATTCTGGCATGGAACGTGCTCGACGCCGAAAGCCGGAACGTCTTTCGCCTGGCGATGGATCTCGACAATGCCACATGGCAGCGCGGGCGCGGCTGGGCGCTGTGGAAGGCGTTGATCACGCTTGAGGCTGAACGTGGACGTGATGAGAAACTGGCCGAATGGTCACGTCGGACCATTCGGGAAGTGATTGCCGATCATTTGTCCGCCTGAAACATCAGCGCAGACGTGCCATGACGTAGGCGTCGACATATTTGCCGTCGCGAAAGGCGTCGTTGCGCAAGGTGCCCTCGCGTTCGAAACCGAGTTTCTCATAGAGCCGGAGGGCGGCGAGATTGTCGGTGAAGACATTCAGTTCGATGCGGCGGATATCATGCCAGTTATCGGCCGCGTCGATGAGCGCCGTCAGAAGCCTTGAACCGACGCCCTTTCCGGCGAAATGGTCGTGAACGGACATCGCAAGATCGGCGACATGGTACTGTCTGCCCGCTCTGCGATATAATCCGGCGTTACCAACGAGTTTTCCATGCCACTCCGCGACGATGACGATGTCGGTAGGGGCTCGGTTTTCTATCGATTTCCTCGTCTTTTCAATCGTCTGGAAAGGTTGCCGAAGGGTGCCGTGCCGGACGCCGGGAAGGTTGAGCATTTCCGTCAAGGCTTCGACGTCTTCAAGCCGGGTCGCACGCAGGACAACGTCCTTCAGATCAAATGGCTTGTTTGTAATATCCGCTGGTTTCATGTTCATGCCTGTCTCCTTGTGGCGCGTTCGGAGCAGGCGTGACACCCCTGCTCTTATCGGCAGGGGTGGATGTTGATCGCTCAGTGCGCGGACATGCCTTCCCCTGCCGGTTGACCGGTCATCGTCATATGGCGGGTGGTCGTCGTTTTGATAGCGATCATGATGGCGAGAATGCTTTTACGAACTGTCACTGTCAAGCGGGTGCCTTGCGCAGGAAATCTCTTAGTTTTGCCGGCAGCCTGCCGTCAATCGCGGCAAGGCCGGCGGCAATCATCGCCATTCCAGCGAAGTGCTTGATTTCCAGCTGTTCTCCGAGAATGAGCGAACCGAGAAGGATGGCGCTGACGGGAATGAGGAAGGTGACGAGCGCGAGATTGGTGGCGCCGGCAGTTGCAAGGATGCGAAAGAAGATGAGATAGGCCAGGGCCGTGGACAAGAGCGCGATACCGATGAGTGCGCCCCAGGTGCCGAGGCTCGGCATGGCAAGCGTCCAAGGCTTGTCAATGAGGAACGCGGCGGGGATCAGCATCAGTGTCGAAGACGATATCTGGCCGGTGGCGGTCATCAGTGGCGGCACGCCCATGGCCTTGAAGCGGCGGCCGAATATGCCCGCGAAAGAATAGGAGATAGCTGCGCCGAGAATGGCAATCTGACCCCAGAGGCCGGAGATCGCACCGCCAAAGGCTGCCGGGCCGATCATCGTCGCCACGCCGGCAAAACCGATGAGAACACCCGCCAGCTTGTTGCCCGTCATCTTCTCGTCGGCTGTGAGGAAATGGGCGACGATGACGGTAAAGAGCGGCGTCGTCGCATTGAGGATCGAGGCTAACCCGCTGGCAATATGGGTCTGGCCCCAGACGATCAGGCAGAAGGGAATGATGTTGTTGAGCAGGCCCATGCCGAAAAAGGCGCGCCATACGGCCCATTGCCGTGGCAGATGAAGGCCCATGATGCGGCAGACGATCAGCAGTGCCGTGGCAGCGAGGCTGACACGCAGCGTGACGATGGTGACGGGCGGCAGTTCCTTGACGGCAATGCCGATGAAGAAGAACGATCCGCCCCACAGCAGCGAGAGCGCCACAAGCATCCCCCATTCGCTGGCATCCATCTGTTTTTGTATTGCCACCTTCGTCTCTCCCACCGCTGGAAAATTGAAATAGTCACAGAGAACGCCACGTTCAGCCACCCGATATCGGTTGAGTTTACCTCAATCAGTCGTCTGGCAATCTTGGTTCCGTCCGTGCCCGTTGCATCTATTTACTCCTCATATTATGCTGTTTTCAAACGATAGTTTCTCGTCGGATAATTGAGCTCAGCTAAACCATGGTTGCAGAACTCCCTTCCTTGAAAGGATTGCAGGCCTTTGAGGCTGCGGCGCGCTACCGCAGTGTCACGCTTGCCTCCAACGAGTTGAACGTCACCCCCGGCGCGGTCAGTCTGCAAATCCGGGAGCTGGAAGCCCGCCTTGGCGTGCAGCTGTTTGTCCGCAAGCCGCGCAGCATCCAGCTGACGAGGGAAGGGGAGCGGTATTACGGTTCCCTTCGCACCGCATTCCGGATGATGCGCGAGGCGACGGCGGAACTGACGGCGCGATCAGAGATTACGGTCTTGACGTTAAGCTGCACGCCAACTTTTGCGGTGCAATGGCTGATGCCGAGATTGCCCGGCTTTCAGCAACAACATCCGCAAGTCGATGTTCGTATCAGCGTGACGAACCGGCTGGTGGATTTCTCAAGGGACGATGTCGATCTGGCCGTGCGTCACGGTTTTGGTCGCTATGAAGGGCTGGAAAGCATCCGATTCATAGACGACAGCACCTTGCCGGTCTGCTCACCACAACTTTTTGAAAAATATGGCCCGCTTCGGGTGGCCGGTGATCTGAAATGCGTGCCGCTTCTGCACGATGAAAACCGCAACGAGTGGCGGCGCTGGCTGGAAACGGCGGGCGCTACAGAGGTCGATGCTTCCGGGGGCACCGTATTCATCGACAGCAACGGCGCGCTGGATGCGGCCAAGGCCGGGCATGGTGTTGCGCTGACGCGACGATCGCTTGTTTCCCGCGAACTTGCCGAGGGAGCGCTGATAGCTCCCTTCGGCACGGACATTGCCAGCACGCTTGCCTATTTCCTGGTTTATCCGCGGCGCATGCTTGATAAGCCCGATCTTGTGAGGCTGCTTGACTGGATGCTTGCGGAAGCGGGGTCTACCGAAGCCGGTTCTCTTTGACGCCAATCCGGTCTATGCCGGAATGAAACAACGGGAATCACTCTTGAAAACCATCGCCATCGATTTCGAGACCGCCAATGAGGAACGGGGTAGCGCCTGCTCCATCGGGCTTGCGTGGATAGAAGACGGTGAGATCGTTCGCGTCGAGGAACGGCTCATCCGGCCGAAGGACATGCGGTTCTCGCCCTTCAATATTGCCGTGCACGGTATTCGCCCTGCCGATGTAGAGGATGCGCCGGAATTCCCTGATGTGATGGAGGAATTCATCGACGATTTCCACGGCGCCACGATGATTGCCCACAATGCCGCCTTTGATTTCAGCGTCATGCGGGCTTCCTTCGATAAATACCGGCAGTCCTATCCTGATCTTTCCTATCTGTGCAGCGTCAAGATTGCCCGCCATGTCTGGCCGCAGCTGGCGTCGCACAAGCTGAATGTGATTGCCAATCACCTTCAGTTGCGTTTCGTGCACCATAACGCCGCCGAAGATGCTGTCGTCTGCGCTGCGGCATCGATTGCGGCGGCCAGGGCGTTGCGCGTTGACCATATCCGCGACCTGCCGGAAAAGATCGGCATGGTTGCCGGCCGTCTCACTTCCACGGGCTATCAGCCGTGCAGCATGAAAAAACGTGTTGTCTCGCGGGTTGCGTAACCGTTCCCCACACCTATGTCTGAAGTAGCATAACGGAGAACATGCGATGACGATGAAAACGCTCTCGGGTTTGTTTGCAGGCTTTCTGGTGTTGTTTCCGGTGACGGTTGCGCATTCGGAGGTCGTCGGTAAGGTCGGTGTCGATTGGATCGGCAACGATATCGTCATCGAGGCTATTGCCGATCCCAAGATCAAGGGCGTGACCTGCCATGTCACTTATTTCGATCGTGGCGTCATCGACCGGCTGAAAAATGGCAATTGGTTTGAGGACCCTTCCAACAACGCCATTTCGTGCAGCCAGACGGGACCGGTCGAAATCGGTGATATCGATCTGTCGAAGGGCGGCGAAGAGGTTTTCCGGCAGGGCATGTCGCTGGTGTGGAAGAAGCTGGTCGTCAGTCGCGTCTACGACAAGGCGAATGACACGCTGATCTATCTGGTCCATGCGCGCGAGCTGAAGGATGGCTCGGCCAAGATGGCGATTTCGACGGTGCCTCTCTATAACCAGCAGGTGACGTGGGAAAAGGGCAAGCCTTGAGGCTTTGCCCTTGGTACTGCTGACACCATAATTCACCCGCGAAGTCATCCTCGGGCCTGTCCCGAGGATTAAATCACGTATCGTAAAATCGATAGGTTGTAGGCTCGGGACAGGCCCGAGCATGACGGAGGAGAGGTTTCCGACCCTGCCGTGCCCCTCAGGGCAAGCTGTGGAACCTGCGCGTTATATTATCAAAACCCCACCGGCTCTATTAAGCCGCTTCGCGCGCCAGCTCGTCGGCAATCACGGTGTCGAGGTTGAGGAAGCACACCATGCTCTTTTCCAGCGCCACGATGCCGCGGCAGAAGTTGCGCTGTTCTTCGGGAATGATGTCGGGCGCGGGCTGCAGGTCTTCGGAGCGGATGGTCATCATGTCGGAGACCTGTTCCACGAGAAGTCCCACGAGCTTGCCGCCGATATCGGTGACGATGATGGCGGAGCGCTCGGAGGGTTCGGTCATTTTCATGCCGAGGCGGCCTGCCATGTCGATGACGGGGATGACGGCGCCGCGCAGGTTGATGAGGCCGAGAACATAAGGCGGCGTGTGCGGCATCGGGGTAACCGGTGCCCAGCCGCGGATTTCGCGGATCGCCATGATGTCGATGCAGAATTCCTGACCGCCGAGATGGAAGGAAACGATTTCGAGATATGCGCCGGATTGCTTGATGGCGTTGGACATGACGGCAGGTTTCCTCTGGCGGCTCTTAGGCAGGCCCATGCATGATTGAGCTTTATGCGGTGGCCGGAATGGACCGGGAGACATCATGTCGGAACTTAAAAACCGCTATGGCCATATTGCACAGCAAGATTTTAAACTTTTCCTAACAATTGGCGGTGCCGCGCTCGCAAAACCCAGTATTTTGGCGGTTTTCGTGCTGGTGCAAACAGGTTATAACAGACGCATGAACGCAATCGTTGCCAATCCGCTGAAGTTTATTCTTGCAAGCCTTGCGGTAGCGGCCTCGCTTGCCGTCGTGCTTCTCGCCTTCGATGGCTGGGTGCGACACGGCACGGATATTTTCCTCTCCGCCGTGCAAAGCGGCATCGCCTGGTGTCTGTAATCTGCCGTCCCGTCCCGGCTTTGTGACAAATCAGCGCGGTTTACGCAAATACGCCCAGTTGATTTGCCGTCGCCACCGCTGTTCGTTATCAGACGATGGAGGCCCACGTCATGCGGCCGGCCTTCGGGGGTAGGATTAGGACAATGAGAAATATTCGCATCGTATTGTGGGCCGTGGTGGTCGTTCTTGTCGGTGTCGTCAGCTGGTTGACGCTCGAAATGACGAAGACCCGTGAGGAAATGGTGGAAACGGCCTATGGCGTGCCGTTCGAACTCACGGCGCAGAACGGTCAGCCGATCACCGAAAAGGCGTTTCAGGGCAAGCCCACAGCGCTCTTTTTCGGTTTCACCCATTGCCCGGAAGTCTGCCCAACGACGTTGTTCGAGCTGAACGGCTGGATGGAGAAGGTAGACCCAGCCGGCGACAAGCTGCAGGCCTATTTCGTATCCGTAGACCCCGAGCGCGATACGCCTGAGCTCATGCAGCAATATGTCTCCAACGTCTCGAAGCGGATCACCGGCATCACCGGTCCGGCCGACAAGATTGCCGAAACGCTGAAAGGCTATCGCATCTATGCCAAGAAGGTGCCGGTCGATGACAAGGATCCGAATGGTGACTACACCATGGATCACACGGCTTCCGTCATCCTGCTTGACGCCAATGGTCGTTTTTCCGGCACCATCGCCTATGGCGAGAACCCCGATGTTGCCGAGCAGAAGCTCCAGAATCTGCTGAAGGGCTGAACGAGACGGCATAATTGTGCCTGGCTTATTGGACTGGCGGAGGTTTTGTGGCAAAGGCAAGCCTTAAGAACCTTAGCTAGAGAAAGCAGCCTGCCGTGAGCGAAATCCGACTTTACGTCACCACGACCGAAATCAAGGCCGGTGAAATCCTCGATCTCATGTCGGACTATTTCGGCGAGGAGGATGTCGCGATCGCCACCACCGAGGTGGATGAGAAACGCGACATCTGGGAAGCTTCGGTTTACCTGATGGCCGAGCAGGAAGACGAATTCCGCGAGCGCATCGACACCTTGCTGGCTCCCGCCTTTCCCGGCCTCGCCATCGAAAAGGAGATCGTTCCCGACATCGACTGGATCGCCAAGTCGCTCGAGGGGCTGAAACCGGTACGGGCAGGGCGCTTCATCGTTCACGGCGCGCATGATCGCGATAAGATCAAGCCCAACGATCTGGCCATCGAGATCGAGGCCGGTCAGGCTTTCGGCACCGGCCATCATGGCACGACAGCGGGCTGCCTTGAGATGATCGAGGATGTTCTGCGGGCGCGGACCGTGCGCAATGCGCTCGATCTCGGCACCGGCAGCGGTGTATTGGCAATTGCCGTGCGCAAGATGCGCCATATTCCGGTACTCGCAACGGACATTGATCCCATCGCGGTGCGCGTGGCCAGAGAGAATGTGCGGCTGAACGGCATCGTCTCCGGGCTGGCGCTTGAAACCGCTCCGGGTTTCCACTCCGACGCTTTCCGCAAATACGGCCCGTTCGATCTCATCATCGCCAATATTCTGGCGCGGCCGCTCATCAAGATGGCGCCGCAGCTTGTCACGCATCTGGCGCCCGGCGGCACCGTCATCCTGTCGGGAATTCTCGCATCGCAGCGCTGGAAGGTGCTTGCGGCCTATAATGGCGCGCGGCTCTCCCACGTCCGCACCATCTGGCGCAATGGCTGGGTCACGCTGCATCTGCGCAAGGACTGACGCTTTAGCAGCATCCGTTTCCGGACAAAGAAAAGGCGGCGCTTTCGCGCCGCCTGAAAACCCGCGAGCACATTGGAGGAGAATCGCTCAAGCGGGTCGACGTATTCCTGTTCCTGCGCGGTGGAGGGAGGATCGCCGCGCCCGAAGTGATCAGAATACGTAGCTGGACTTTGCGGTGCGGCGAAGTTCGGCGCGGTTCATGCCGAGCGCTTCGAGCGACTTGTCGTCGAGGTTAAGCAGGGCTGCGTTGACATGACGGCTGACCTGACGCTCGCGTGCTTCAATGACGCGATCGAAAGCGGTGCGGAGGAAAGATTTTGCCATTGCTTCAAATCCTTGTTTGCCAGGAGAGTGTGTCTCTCGCTGTGTTGGCTTGAAGATAAGCGATGTGTTTTTGTTTGGTTAGGGGTCTTGCTTCAAGGTAGATATGCGTTTTTCGCATGTCTGCGGCTTTTCAATATTACTTATTTTGGGAAAATTGCTCAATTTAGCGGCGTCTTTTCTCGGCCTTTGGGGTAAATGGCAGCGCGCGTGCCTGTCGTAATGGTTAATGGCACATATGGCTTGAAACCGGGTTTGCCGGCATGGCATTGTCGTTGCGCGCCAATGATTTGACGGCGTTATCGACCAGCTTTCCTCATGACAGTTCCCGAAAGATGCCCATGTTCCAGACCTTCGAAAACAAATCCGCGCCGCAATTCGGCAAGGCCCGCGTCGAGGCGCTGCGTGCCAGTTTCGACGTCCTTGGTATCGATGGTTTCCTGGTGCCGCGTGCCGACGAATATCAGGGCGAATATGTACCTGAATCATCTGAGCGTCTGTCATGGCTTACCGGATTTACCGGCTCTGCCGGCATTGCGCTGGTAACGCGCGCAGAGGCGGTGGTGTTTGTCGATGGCCGGTATACCACGCAGTTTAAGTCGCAGGTCGATCAATCGGTGTTCAGCGGTGGTGATTTGGTCGGTGCCCCGCCTTCCGTCTGGTTGTCGGAGCACGGGGCTGCGGGCTTTCGGCTCGGGATCGATCCATGGCTGCATACCGGCGCTGAATTGAAGCGGCTGGAAAAGGCGCTTGCGGGGAAGGGCGGTTCCGTCGTCCTGCTCGAAAACAACCCACTCGATGCCCTGTGGCACGACCGCCCGTCCGAACCGCTGGAGCCTGTCGTCATCCAGCCGGAAGCCTTCACTGGCAAGCTGGCGAAGGAAAAGATCGCCTCGCTGGCAGAGACGGTGTCGGCCAAGGGAGCCGATGCCCTGCTGGTGACAGATCCGTCTTCCATTGCCTGGATTTTCAATATTCGCGGCAACGATGTGCCGCACACGCCGCATCCGCTTGCCCGCGCCATCATCTATGCGGATGGCAAGGCTGATATTTTTCTCGACAAACGCAAGACCGGTATCGAGGCCGAGGCCTATCTGGCACAGTTGGCGACGCAATTGCCGCCATCGAATATCGCCGATCGTCTGCACGCCATTGCCAGCGCCAAGGGCCGCGTCATGGTGGACGCCGATCTGACGCCTGTGGCGCTGACAGGGGCGATTACGGCGGCGGGTGGCACCTTGATCGAGGAGGCCGATCCCGTCCGCTTGCCGCGCGCGTGCAAGAACGCGGCGGAGCTTGCCGGATCGGCAGCGGCACATGTGCAGGACGGCGCGGCTATGGTTGAATATCTGTGCTGGCTGGATCGTCAGCAACCGGGCAGCGTTACCGAAATCGCGGCCGTGAAGGCGCTGGAGGCTGCGCGCGCCAAGGTGGGGCAGTCTCTCCAGAATCCTCTAAAGGACGTGTCTTTCGATACGATTTCGGGCGCTGGCGAACATGCCGCCATCATCCATTATCGCGTCACCACCGATACGGACCGGACACTTGGCGATGGTGAGATGTTCCTCGTCGATTCCGGTGCGCAATATGTCAACGGCACCACTGACATCACCCGCACCGTGGCAATCGGCAATGTACCGGAAGATCAGCGGCGTTTCTTCACGCTGGTGCTGAAGGGCGTGATCGCTATCAGCGACGCACGGTTTCCCAAGGGAACGCGCGGTTGCGATCTCGATCCCCTGGCGCGTATCGCGCTGTGGAAGGCCGGTGCGGATTATGCTCATGGCACCGGCCACGGCGTCGGCTCCTATCTTTCGGTGCATGAGGGGCCGCAGCGTATTTCTCGGCTTTCGACGCAGGAACTTCTGCCGGGCATGATTCTGTCGAATGAGCCCGGTTATTACCGCCCCGGCGCTTTTGGCATTCGCATCGAAAACCTGATCTATGTGCGCGAGGCGGCGGAAGTCGCGGGCGGCGATCAGCCGATGTTGTCCTTCGAGACCCTGACCTGGTGCCCTATCGATCGCAGGCTGGTCGTCACGGCACTTTTGACCGACGACGAACTGGACTGGCTGAATGCCTATCACGCCGGCGTTCTGGAAAAGCTCTCGCCTTTGATCGCGGATGAAGAGGTGAAGGCGTGGCTTGTTGCGGCCACGCAGCCTCTGGAGCGGAGCGCTTAAAGGAGAGAAAAGTGCCTGATGGCGACGACGATGGCCCAGCCAATGGCCAGCATCGTCAGGCCGGGGAAACGCAGGCAGACCAGAAGAGCGGCCACCATTGCGATCTTCACCTCGTATCCGCCTTCAAAAAAGGCGGGTGCGACAAGGGTCGTCAAAACCGCCACGGGAACGGCGTTCAATCCCGCCTCCATGCGCGGCGGGATGGATTTCATCCGCGTCATCAGAACATAACCGCCGATGCGGGTAAGATAGGTGGCGACGGTGGCGAGCGCGATCAGGATCAGCGTGTCGGCGTGCAGCAGATCGCTCATGGCGTTTCCACCTTGCTTTCAGAATTGGCCTCGCCGGTTGGTTTCGGCGGATAGACGACTGCGACGAGAATGCCGGCAAGCGCGCCGAGGCTGACATGCCAGGGCGAGCCGACGATGTGATAGGCAACAGTTGCGCCAAGAGCGCTTGCCAGCATCACCGGGTAAAAATTCTCCCGCTGGCGGAAGCTCAAAACCATGCCCATGAAATAGATCGGCAAAAGGACATCAAGGCCGATGGCTTTCGGGTCGCCGACGAGATTGCCGAGCGATGCGCCGACAATGGTCATCACCAGCCACAGAATATAGATCGGCGTGGCGAAGCCCATGTACCAGGCAAAACCGACCACGCCAGTGTTTTCGTATTTCCTGACCGACTCGGCGAATTGTGGATCCACCAGCACGAAGAACCCGATGGCCTTTTGCAGGAAAGTCCAGTTGGTGATCATTCTGGCAATGGCGGCCGAATAGAGAATATGGCGAAAATTGACGGCAAAGACCGATAGAACGATCAGCCAGGGGGCTACCTTCTGGCCGAATAATTCGATGCCGACCAGCTGGCTGGCACCGGCATAGACGGTGCCGCTCATGATCGTCGCTTCGGCGACGCTCAGCCCGTTATCGACCGCGACCGCGCCGAACAGCGCGCCGAAGGGAGCGGCGGAAAGGGCTATCGGAAAGCCGCTTTTGAGGCCTTCGCGGAAATCTGCATTGGACATTGTTCAGGAACTCCTTGCCCGCCGCTCTATCGCCGTCCCGGCCGGCTGGCAAACAAATTGCATGAATGGATCGATTGATTCCCTTGAAGCTTCCGTTACGGTAACGCCGATACGCAACGTCGGACGGAAGGCCTCACCCGGTTTTTGCTCCCCGCCCAAACGATTGAATAATGGAGGATCAATGCTGGAGAAGCAGGACAGGGCCGTGCTGGCCGCGCGTGTTCGGGAGTATCTGGCCCGGGAGACCGAAACCGAGATCGGCTTGCTGCAGGCGGAAATCTTCGTCGACTTTCTGGCCGAAGAAGTCGGATATGTCTTCTACAATCAGGGGCTCAAGGATGCGCATGCCGCGATCCTGCGGCGTCTGGAGGATGCGGCAGGCGATATCGACGTGCTGGAGAAGCCGAGGCTGCGATGACCGGCCCTCAGTCGCGTAAAATGTCGCGGCTTTTGAGGATTGTAGCGCCTTTTTCCCGCATGGCCGCAATCGACGCCTGTATACCTTGGGGATCGATGCCGCGGCTGGCATCCTCGATGAAACGGACCTTGACGCCAGGCAGCATGTCGAGGGCATCGAGCACCGAGAAACTGACGCAATAATCGGTGGCGAGCCCGCATATGTCGAGCTGGGTTACGCCTTGGCGCGTCAGATAATCGGCAAGACCTGTCGTTGCCCCCTGATCATTGTCGCGAAAGGCGGAATAGCTGTCGACGGCGGGATTTTCGCCTTTCTGCTGGATATAGTCGAAAGCCTCCGTCTTGAGGTCGGGATGGAATTCCGCATCCGGCGTGCCCTGCACGCAATGGTCCGGCCACATCATCTGCGGTTTGCCGGAGAGTTCACCCATATCGAACGGCTTCTTGCCGACATGCTGCGAGGCAAAGCTGCCGTGATTTTCCGGGTGCCAATCCTGCGAGGCGACGATCAGATCGTAACCGCCATTGTCGATCAGGGCATTGGCGACGGGCACGATCCGGTCGCCATCGGCGACAGCCAGATTGCCGCCCGGACAAAAGCCGTTCTGGATATCGATGAGCAGCAGCGCCTTCATGATTTGCCTCCCTTATTTCCGGCAGGATGCCAAGCCGGCAGCAACGGATCAAGTGCCCTTACCAGCTTTGTATGTGCTTGACGGCTGATGGCATAGATTTGCTCCGTCGCAGTCCTGCCGCATTTACAGCAAATTTCCGGCAAAGTCGGAATTTACCTGACGATGCGGCGACGTAAACTTTAAAGGCCGATGACGCCCTGCGGGGCATTTTCCGGGAAAAGGCGATGCAGATGCATGCCCAGCCCGCGCAAGTCATTGTTTTGCCTTCGCCCGATAATGCGCAGACCTTAACGAATTATTTTTGCAGGGACTCGTAAACACTTTGGTTACCATAATTCGTCATGCTTCGAACCAGTCAGTTCCGAAATCGGCCGGGTGTCCACCCGCTGTTCGGATGCCCCAAAATCCCTCCGGCTTTGCCCGGGTGTGCGTGAACGGTTCGAGTAACGAGTATCATGGCGTATTCTGCTGCGGCTTATAATGGCGCCGGTCTTGCCGGTTCGTCTTGCCTCAAGAGAGGCAAATCATTTTCTCTTGGCCGAATGTCCGCTCTGCTTGGCGGTGGTGCCTTTGCCGGTCTGTTCGCCTTCGCTGCCTTCGCCTCGCTTCACACGATGGCGGCCGCATCGCATGGTGTCGGGCAATTTGAGAAGACGCTGGTGGCGAGGCTGGAGTCTGGCGAGGCTGCGATTTCCGGCGCAGCCGCACGCGATATCCACGTCCGCAAATTTTCTCGTCTGAGCGACCACAGCCATGGCCCGCAGAAGGCGGTTCGCCTTGCCGGCATCATGCCCGAAATCGGCGAGAAGGAGTTCCGCGAGCGTTTTGGCGCGGCTGCGAACGCGAAGGGGCAGGCGACAGTCAAGGAACTTGCAGCGCTGCGGCCCTCCGCCATCGTCGATTCGGCGCTTGGACGCACCACAGAGGTCGCCTATCAGAGCGCCGCATCGCAACATCCGGCATTTGAAGTGGCATTAGGGCGCCCGCAGATCGAGGAAGAGGCGAGCAGCCTGCTTCCGGACGACGTCCCTTTGCCAAGCTTCCGGCCCGAGGTTGCGGCTGCCGAAACGGTGGAGCCATCACCCCGCCCCGCCGTTCTAGCGAAGACCGATGAACACCCGGCAGCCGTTGCTTCCGCACCTGCTTTCGATGCGCCGGTGCCTGCGCGTGCACCCCAGCAGCCGCGGCAGGGCACGGCCGGCATGCTCGCCTTTGCAAAACCTGATAATCCGGTGCGCGAGCCGAGCAAGATGGATGCGGTTCCGTGGCCGGATCGCGGCAACGGCACGGCGATCTACGATATTTCCTCCGGCCTGGTTCATATGCCGAACGGCGAGAAGCTCGAGGCACATTCGGGCATCGGCAAGATGCGCGACAACCCGGACTATGTTCATGTGAGAATGCGCGGCTCGACGCCGCCCTCCAGCTATCGTCTGACGATGCGCGAGGCGCGGTTCCATGGCGTCGAAGCAATCCGTCTGACGCCGGAAAATGGCGTCAATCCGCATGGCCGCGACGGTCTTCTCGCCCACACCTACATGCTGGCGAAACGTGGTGAATCGAATGGCTGCGTTGTGTTCCGCGATTACTCCCGGTTCCTTGCGGCCTTCAAACGTGGCGAAGTCAAACGCATGGTCGTGGTGCCGAAGCTGAATGGTGGTCGCCCGACGCTCGCAAGCAGCGGTGGCAAGAGTGGCGGCAAGACCCTGCTCAGCATGTTCTCACGCGATAGCGATACCTGATTTACGCTTCCGCGGACGTAAAACCGCTGCACATTTTTACCGGAGAAATGCCCTAGCGGCCGCGTCGCTGGGTCAGCACCATGCCGGCGAGAATCAGCAGAATGCCGAGTGCGCTTGCCCAGAGTTTCGGCGGCTGATCGCTGAAAAAGTCGAGCACGACGCTTGAGACCATCTGGCCGCTGATGACGAGAAGTGCGGTATTGACCGCGCCGATGCGGGGGATGAGCCAGCTTCCCGAAGCGATGAAGACAACACCGATGGGGCCACCGATGAAGGCAAGCCACGGCGCGTCGGCCGCGCCCGGCGGAATGAGGCCGCCGACGATGAGGCCGATGACGGTCAATACCCCGAAACCGACGATATGGTTCCAGAACGAGGCGATCAGCGGTGAGTTCGACAGGCTGAGGCGGCCGTTGACCTGACGGCTCAGCGCCACAAAGACGCCGCCGGTAAACGCCATGGCTATCCAGACGATCATGCCGTTCTCCCGACAAGGATAATAAGTGCGCTGCCACAGAGAATCAGTGCCACCGCCGCCATGTCACGCAAATCCGGCCGCCGTTTGGGCAGGCCAAACAGGCCGAAGAAATCGGCCAGAAGGCTGAAGATCACCTGTCCGCCCAACCCGAGCGCGATGGTGCCGGAGAGGGCAAGCGGCGAATTGACGGCGGTGGAGGTGAGGATGACGATGGCCGCACCAATCACCCCACCGCAATAGGCCCAGAGCGGCGCCTTCGGTTTGGCCAGCGCACCCGCCTCCGTCTTCGGGCGCATGATCGCGAGATAGATCAGCGCCGCCACCGTGCCGGTGCCGTGTGCAGTCCAGGAGGAGAAAAGTGCGTTTCCGTAATGCGCAAGCTGGCCGTTGAAATGCACCATCAATGTCAGAAGACAGCCGCTTGCGAAGGCGGCGACAAGGTGCAACGGGTTCAGGCGGGGATGGGTCGTTTCTGTCATGGCCAGCCAAAATATGATTATTCAGCGAAGCGTTACAACATCGGCACCTGAATCGAAATCGATTTGTCAGTTGTTTCCAGAAACATGTGCAACCGGCGCACTCCACCCTCTTACTTAGCGCAGTCTGACATAACATCCGCGAAAAAATCGGCGATCAGCGTGGATACGCCCTTCGGGTTTTCCCAATGCGGATTGTGGCCATGCCCATCGAGCGTAACGGTTTGAGCATCGGGAAAGGCGGCGGCCAATTTTCGACGATGCGACGCGCCGAAAAGGGGGTCTTCGAAACCGGCGAGGCACAGTACCGGTTTTTTTATTCTGGACGCGCTGTGATGCAGGTTTGTATCCGCAAAGCGCTCAACGACGCCATGCCAGATGGCAGCCGGCATGTTGGCGGCATCCTGTTTCATTTTCGACAAAAAATCATCGTCGACTGGCTGACTGCACGAATACCAGCCGCGCAGAAAGCAGCTATTGTGTCCGATCGGGTCCCGAAGTGCGAGAATATCTCTGGTCAACTGGCTTTCCGCGCCAAAATCCGGCTCAAGCGTTGCCGAGATGAGGGCAAGAGCCCGGATCGTGTCGCCTCGCCGGGCGGCAAGTTCGATAGTGGTCATCGCACCCATGGAGTGGCCGAGCAGAAACAGCCGTGAAATACCCAGGAGCGTTAGAAACCGATCGACCGTTTCGGCGAAATCAGCGACATGCAGGCTCTGTCCCGCCGAGGAAACCCCGTGTCCGGGCAGGTCAGGGACGATGAGCCTGTATTCGCTGAAAAAAGGCTCAAGCATGGAGAAGCTGCGGCTGGTGTCCGAAAAACCATGCAGCATCAGCAGGACTGGGCCCGGACCGCCGGTGTCGATGAAAGCCAGCTGGCGACCGCGGGGCAATTCTACATATTGCTTCCGCTTCTCCCAATCATCCTGCAATATTGCTGTCACAGGCCGATCCCCGCCTTTACGGCAGTGAGACCATCCTGCCCGTCGAACGTCGATACGCCCTTCAGCCAAGCGTTCAGTCGTTGCGGCTCATCCTTGATCGCCTGCCTTGCCGCGTCTTCCGGGGACATTCCACCGTTCATGATATGGTCCATGCCCTTGTTCTCATACTCCACGTCGAATGCGAGATTATCGAGCAGCTTCGCCACATTCGGGCATTCCTGTAGGTAGCCTTTGCGTACCTGCGTATCGACTGTGGCAGCGCCGAAGTCGGGCCCGTAAAATTTATCGCCGCCCGTCAGGTACTTGATGTCGAATTTGCTGTTCATCGGGTGCGGCGCCCACCCCTGGAAAACAATGAAGGACTTGTTGCGGGCGAAACGGGTTACCTGCGAAAGCATGCCCTGTTCGCTGGACTCGACCACTTCCCAATTGTGCAGTCCCAGTGCCGGATCGTTGACGGCATCCAGCATCAACTGGTTGGAGCCCGGTTCGATGCCGTAGAGCTTGCTGTCGAACTTGTCCGCGAATTTTTGCAGGTCGGAGAAATCCCTGACGCCGGCATCCCAAACATAGGTCGGAACCGCGAAAGTGTATTTGGCGCCTACAAGATTGGTTCGGACTTTTTCGACCGATCCGTCTTCCTTGTAAGGCTTGTAGTAGTTCACCATTGCCGGGTTCCAATAGCCCAGAAAGACGTCGAGATCCTTGCTCTTCAGGCTCGTGTAGATGACGTCGATCCCAAGAAGCTGGCTTCGCGGCTCATATCCCAGTGATTTCAACAGCGACATGGCGATGCCGGTGGTGAAAGCAAGATCGTTCCAGCCCGGCTCGGCCAGTCGCACAACCTTGCAAGTTTCAGAATCCGATGCGAGCGCGGAAGTGCCGACGGTCGTCAAAACCATCGCGGCCGAAAAAACACCTGCCCATTTTTTCATTGTTCCACCTTTTTTGTCTATTGGGTCATTAGATTGACCGGTGGGACAATAATTGATCTTTACGGAAAATTTGTCAATATTGCTCACGCAAGGAGACAAAGATGCGACTGACCAAGATAAGCGATATTCGCCGGGCGGAGCTGAGGCGGGCTGCATTCGAAGTTCTTCAGCGTGAGGGAATGGCGGGTGCCACGCTTGAAAGGGTGGCGGCACAGGCAGGCGCCTCAAAAGGCATCGTGCTGCATTATTTCGCCAACAAGCAGGAACTGTTCGAGCACGCGATGCGCGAAGCCAATGTGAAGCTGAAGGAGGCCGTGGTGGCGCGCCTCAATCGGGCGGTCAGTCCGCGTGAACGGCTCGATGCGATTATCGAGGCGAATTTCGACGAGAGCTTCTTTCAGCCCTCGATCTGCCACGCCTGGCTGTCGCTTTGCGCCGAGGTTCCGCGCGAGCCGCAGCTCGCCAGGATTCAGAAAGTGATCCATGCGCGGATGCGCTCCAATCTTTTGTCGGCTTTGGTGCATCTCGTGCCGAGGCAAGACTGCGCAACTGTCGCGCTTGGGATCACTTCGCTTATCGACGGCCTCTGGTTGCGCTCAGGATTGCAGTCCGGTGGTTTGACGCGCGACGAGGCAATGGAGCAGATGCGGGATTACCTGTCTTACAGGTTACCGCAGGCAAAAGCTGGCAATCCGTAGGGAACCAGTACGCGCGCTTCGCATTATTCCACCATGAAGAAAACGACGCGCAAACCCTTGAACCGGATGACGATTTTCGTCATTTCGATTTTCACTCTCGCAGCTGTGATCGCGGCGGTCTATCTGGTTGGGTTCACGCCCGGCGAAGTGTAGGCTAGCGCAGTCAATTGCCGGTGGGAACGGTCTTGCCCTTGCCGCGCTCCAGCGCAACGGTCAGCTTGGCAACGGCAAACCGGAGGCTGCGCATGAGGAAACGGCTGGTTTCCAGAAAAGCGCGGTAGGGCAGCACGGTGAAGTAGCGCCAGCGGGGCAGACGGTATATCCGCAGATTGTTCTGGATCTGGCTTTCCCCGTCCGCATCCTGCGTGGCGCAGAGTGGGTAAATGAAAGCTGCCTTCAGGCCAGCAAGATATTCCAGGTCGAAGGCAATATCGTAGGCAAGCCGCATGGGGATCAGCTTCGAGATCCATTTGCCGGCGCGGCGGTTGACGAGATATGCGCCCGAACCCTTTTCCCGCGTCAACGCAATTGCGAGTGAGCGCCCGCCAACGAGCTTGCGGAACGGAAACTTGCGACCGTTGCTGACCGTGGTCAGCCGAAGCAGATCCCAGTCGCTCCCGTTCACTATCGCCTCGTCGATTGCTTCCAGGAAATCCTTTTCGAAAACGACATCGTCTTCAAGAATGAGCGCGATATCGGCATCGCTGCCCATGAACCTGTTGGCACAGGCGACATGGCTGAGATAGCAGCCGATTTCCGGCGGCGAGGTGCGGCGGCCATGCATGAGCATGTAGGAAAGCTCGCTGAATTCCGGGATAGGATAATTCAGTTCACGGCCATTGACGCCCGGGACCCGCTCTGCCTTCAGCCCGATGGCGTCGAGGCGTGCGTTCATGTCCTCGAGGCGCTTGGTGGCGCTGTCCATATTGATCAGGAAAACGGCAAGCTTGCGCCCGCTTTTCGGTAAAATATGCAAAGCAGTCCTCGCCCGGTTTCTGCACCTTGTTGCAACTCCTTTATTGCAACGGCGTGACGGGGGCTATGGAAAAAACTGCATTCGCACACTCATAGTTGTCGAATCAAACCTTTTCCACAAATCCATCCAGCACACGCTTTTGTCCGGCGCGGTCAAAATCGATGGTCAATTTGTTACCCTCGATGGCGGAGATGTTGCCATTGCCGAATTTGATATGGAAAACGCGGTCTCCGACCACGAATTTCGACGGTTTGTCGGCAACCGATTTGGCCACCAGTTCGCCGTCGATCGTGCGGGCGCGGGGCCCGCTTTCGCCATAACCAATCCGCTCGACCGCATGGCCGGAGCGTGTGCCCCAGTTATCGCGGGTCGCGTCGGACTTGTTGGCCTGGGCACGTTTCCAGCCGGGGGTGGAGTAGTTGTTGGCGAAGGGCTCCGCCTTGTCGAAACGGGACTGGCCATAACCGCCGCGTCCGCCGTAACCACCGTAATTGCTGTCGGATGCCGCGACATCCACGTGCGCTGGCGGCAGTTCATCGAGAAAACGCGAGGGCAGTGTGGATTGCCACAGACCATGGATACGCCGGTTCGATACGAACCAGATATGGCATAGCTTCTTGGCGCGGGTGATGCCGACGTAGGCTAGACGACGTTCTTCCTCCAGACCGGAGCGGCCGCCTTCGTCCAGCGCCCGCTGGTGCGGGAACAGACCTTCTTCCCAACCGGGAAGGAAGACGGTGTCGAATTCCAGCCCCTTGGCGGAATGCAGCGTCATGATGGAGACGGCATCGAGATTTTCGTTCTGCTCGGCATCCATGACGAGCGCGACATGCTCGAGGAAACCGCGGAGGCTCTCGAAGGCCTCCATCGAGCGGATGAGTTCCTTCAGGTTTTCCAGCCGACCGGGCGCTTCCGCCGTCTTGTCGGCCTGCCACATGGCAGTATAGCCGCTTTCGTCCAGGATCTGCTCGGCAAGCGTGGTGTGTTCGGTGTTTTCCAGAAGCCCCTGCCAGCGGCGGAAATCCTGCACCACGTCGAACAGCGCCTTGCGCGCTTTCGGTTTCAGCTCGTCGGTCTCGATGATGTCGGTCGCTGCCGCCAACATCGGAATGTCGCGGGCGCGGGCGTAATCATGCAGATTGCGGATGGTCGTGTCGCCCAGGCCGCGCTTGGGGGTGTTGACGATGCGCTCGAAGGCCAGATCGTCGGCCGGCTGGCAGACAAGGCGAAAATAGGCCATGGCATCGCGGATTTCGAGACGCTCGTAGAAGCGCGGACCGCCGATCACGCGGTAATTGAGGCCAAGCGTGACGAAACGGTCTTCGAACTCGCGCATCTGGAAGGAGGCGCGAACGAGAATGGCCATGTCGTTCAGCTTGTGGTTCTTGCGCTGAAGCTGCTCGATTTCTTCACCGACGGCGCGGGCTTCCTCTTCGGAATCCCAGGCCGCATGCACCACGACCTTCTCATCGTCGGGGCTGCTGCGCTCGGTGAACAGGGTCTTGCCGAGACGCCCTTCATTATGGGCGATCAGATGGCCGGCGGTGCCGAGAATATGCTCGGTGGAGCGGTAGTTGCGCTCCAGCTTGATGACCTTGGCACCGGGAAAATCCTTGTCGAAGCGCAGGATGTTGTCCACTTCGGCGCCGCGCCAGCCGTAGATCGACTGGTCGTCGTCGCCGACGCAGCAGACGTTTTGCGACTCGCCTTTGGGGCGCTGGGCAAGAAGCCTGAGCCACATATATTGCGCCGTATTGGTGTCCTGATACTCGTCCACCAGAATGTAGCGGAATTTCTGGTGGTACTCCTTCAGAATATCGGGATTGCGGCGGAAGATGCTGATGGGGTGCAGCAGAAGATCGCCGAAATCGCAGGCGTTCAGCGTTTTCAGCCGGTTCTGATAGGCCGTGTAAAGTTCGCGGCCCTTGCCATTGGCAAAGGCACGGGAATCGCCCTCGGGAATATCCGGCGGTGTCAGTCCCTTGTTCTTCCAGCCGTCAATCATGCCGGCGAATTGTTTGGCCGGCCAGCGCTTGTCATCAAGACCTTCGGCCTGGATAAGCTGTTTGATCAGCCGCACCACATCGTCAGTGTCGAGAATGGTGAAATCAGACTTCAGGCCGATGAGTTCGGCATGGCGACGCAAGAGCTTGACACCGATGGAGTGGAAGGTGCCGAGCCAGGGCATGCCCTCAACCGCGCCGCCGACCAGAACGCCAATACGTTCCTTCATCTCGCGGGCGGCCTTGTTGGTGAAGGTCACGGCCAGAATCTGGCTGGGATAGGCGCGTCCGGTCGCCAGAATATGGGCGATGCGGGTGGTGAGAACGCGGGTCTTGCCGGTGCCGGCGCCCGCAAGCACCAGAACAGCGCCGTCCAGTGTCTCCACGGCCTCGCGCTGCTCCGGGTTGAGGCCGGACAGATAGTCGGGCGTGGGCCGGGCCTGATCGCGTGCGGCCATGGCGCGCGCGGCAATGCCAAGCCCGCCGGCGTTGCCTGTATCGGCATTGTTCGTCGCCTTGCGCGGCGCCTCAGGTTCTTCGTCGAAGAACGGCATATCGTCAAAACTGTTGCTCATGCGGCCCAATGTAGTGATTCGGGATATAAAGGCTAGAACCGTGTTCTGCTTTTATTCCGGTATCATCCGTCAAAACGCCTATTCCAAGACGTTTTTTCGTCTCAGACCCGCCTGTCGGCATCAAAAGCCGCGTCCACCGGCAATTGCAGCGCCACGGCCAGTTGGTTGGTCTTGGCGGCAAGGGCGATGACGCGCATGAGATCGGCATGCTGTTCGCCCGTCATGCCCTTGGCTTTTGCAGCCGCGGTATGGGAGTGAGCGCAGTAGGAGCAGCCATTGGTGACGGAAACGGCGATATAAAGCATTTCCTTCACCAGCGGATCGAGCGCTGAAGGTGTGGCCATCACCGCCTTGACCTCGGCCCAGGTCTTTTCCAGAAGATCGGGGTCGAAGGCGAGGTAGAGCCACATATTGTTGATGAAATCCGATTTCCGCGTTGTGCGGATATCGTCGAACACAGCCTTGACGCGCGGGTTGGCTTCAGGATTTTCGGCTTTCGTTACGGTGCTCATGCATTCCTCCGGTCATAGCTATTTCAGCTGCAGATTACCGGATTGGTGAATGTTTGCGACAGAAATGGCCGTCAGTGCGCTTTCGACGACAATTCATCACAAATTACAATTATGTAAGGAACGGATTTGTGCGTTGCCTTCGTTAAGGCATGCGGGAATACTTCTACCGTTCCGAAAAGCTCTTTTCGGGGCGGGTTTATGCTGTGCGGATAATCGGAGAATTGTATGCGGGTGTGGAAACAGGTGGGTGTCTGTCTTGCTGTGGCGGGAGCAGGACTCTGTCTTTGGGGATTTTATTCACCCGAAGCGCGGAATCTGCTCGCGGGTATCGGCATCGGCAAAACACCTGTTGGCGCGGTCGAGGTTGCCGCATCCGGTGCCAGAACACCCGGTTCGTCATCCGGACAGAATGCCGGCGCCGCACGCCGCGATGGCAATGCGACCCTGGTGGCGATGGCTCCGGTCAAGCAGGGCACGGTCAATGACAGGCTGAACGCCATCGGCAGTGGCGAGGCCATCCAGTCGGTTGTCGTCATGCCGCAGACATCAGGCACGCTTTCGGAAATCCGCATTTCATCCGGCGCCCGCGTCGTAAAGGGGCAGGTGCTCGCGCGGCTCGATGACGAGGAGCAGGTGATCGAGCGGGACAAGGCGCAGGTTGCTCTACGCAGCGCCGTCGAAAAATCGAGTTCCTACAGTAACCTGAAATCCGTATCCCGCCTTGATGTGCTGGATGCGCAGATTGCCGAGGAAGCCGCCAAGCTTGCACTGAGCACCGCCGAGCTGAACCTCAGGCGCCGCGACATCGTCGCACCGATTGAGGGTGTTGTCGGGATCGTGGCCGCCAATATCGGTGACAATGTCACCACGCAATCAACGATCGTCGGCATTGATGACCGTTCTCAAATTCTGGTCAATTTCTGGGCGCCGGAACGGTTCGTAACTGCAATTACCGTCGGAATGCCTGTAGAGGCCACCTCGATTTCACGCCCCGGCGAGACGTTCAAAGGTGAGGTCGAGGCCGTCGACAACCGTGTCGACGCCGCAAGCCGTACCATCCGCATCCGGGCACGGTTTGCTAACGACAAGGATGAGCTTCGGGCCGGTATGTCCTTCGGCGTTACCATGCGTTTTGCCGGAGAGACCTATGCCTCCGTCGATCCGCTGGCCGTGCAGTGGGATGCCGAAGGTTCCTATGTCTGGCGCGTGACCGACAATAAATCGGCCAAGGTGCGGGTGCAGATCGTGCAGCGTAACCCCGACGCCGTTCTCGTGAAAGCGGAACTGGCGGAAGGCGATCAGGTCGTGACCGAAGGATTGCAGCGGGTGCGGGAAGGGGGTGCCGTCCGTGTCGCAAGCCAGCCGAAGCCCGAGGAGGTTGCCAGCCAATGACGACTCAGCCGCCTTCGGGTCAGGATTCCAAGCTCGCCTTCACCGCACTGTTCGTTCGCCGACCCATTCTGGCAGCGGTTCTCAATACGTTGCTTGTGGTTGCCGGCCTTGCCGCGCTGGTTGGCGTTGAGGTGCGCGAGTTGCCGGATGTGGACCGGCCGTCCATCAGCGTCAGGACGACTTATGAAGGTGCGGCGCCCGAAACCATCGATCAGGAAGTGACGCAGACCATCGAGGGAGCTGTTGCGCGCGTCAGCGGCGTCAAAACCATCTCCTCCAATTCGCAATTCGGCACCAGCCGCGTAACGATGGAATTCGGCGACAATGTCGATATGGCCGTTGCCGCAAACGATGTGCGCGATGCCATTGGCCGCATAACCAACCAGTTGCCTGATGATGCTGACGAGCCGCAGATCATCAAGGCGGATTCCGACAGCCAGCCGATCATGCGTCTTGCCGTCACTTCGTCCACGCTCAGCATGGAAGATCTGACCAAGCTGGTGGATGACGAAGTCATCGACCGCCTTGCCGCAGTCGATGGCGTGGCGGATGTGGAGCTTTACGGCGATCAGGAAAAAGTCTTCCGTGTCGATCTCAATCAGGCCGCACTTGCCAGCCGTGGTCTGACGGTGACGGATATTTCCACCGCGCTGGCCAGTGCCGCGCTGGATGTGCCGGCGGGATCGCTGAAAAGTTCGACGCAGGACATCGTCGTGCGCGCGACTGCGAGCCTCACGAAGCCTGAGGATTTTTCCAACCTTCTGATCAAGGACAATATCCGCCTGCGCGATGTGGCAACCGTGATGCTGGGTGCGGATGACGAATCCACCTCGTTGCGGTCCAATGGTGTGCAGGGCGTGGGTCTCGGCGTCATCCGGCAGGCGCAGTCCAATACGCTCAATATCTCCACCGGCGTGAAGGCTGCCGTCGAGGCCATGTCGGCCAACCTGCCGCAGGGTACGCGCATCGTGGTGACCAGTGACGACGCCGTCTTCATTGAAGGCGCGTTGCACGAGGTGGAACTGGCGCTTGGTCTTTCCGCGCTCATCGTTGTTGTGGTGCTCTACCTGTTCCTGCGTGACTGGCGGGCAACCCTCATTCCGGCGATCACCATGCCGGTGGCTTTGATCGGCACGATCATCGCCATCTACATGGTCGGATTCTCGATCAACATCCTTACGCTGCTCGCCATCGTTCTGGCGACGGGTCTGGTGGTCGATGATGCGATCGTAGTGCTGGAAAATATCGTGCGCCGCCGTGCGGAGGGCATGGGGCCGCGCGCTGCCGCTGTTCTCGGTACGCAGGAAGTGTTCTTCGCGGTGATTGCGACGACGGCGACGCTTGCCGCAGTGTTCATTCCGCTCTCCTTCCTGCCGGGCCAGCTGGGTGGCCTTTTCCGTGAATTCGGTTTCGTTCTCGCCTTCGCTGTCGGTCTTTCCTCCATCGTGGCCCTGACGCTTTGTCCGATGCTCGCTTCGCGGATGCTGAAAGACGGATTGAAGGAACCCACGGGACCGCTGGCGTGGTTCGGCAATGTCTTTGCCTCCACTTACAAGAAGACGCTTTCCGCCTGCCTCAACAACCCGCTCATCGTCATAATCGTTGCGCTCGTCTTTTCGGGCCTGTCTTGGATTGCCTTCGGCATGATCCAGAACGAACTGACGCCGCGCGAGGACCGCGCCTCGGTGATGATGCGTGTGACGGCGCCGCAGGGTGTCAGCCTCGACTATACGCGCGACCAGTTGCAGCGGATCGAGGAAAATCTCCAGCCACTGCGCGATAGCGGTGAAATCCGCAATATTTACTCTATCACCGGTATGAACGGTTCCTCCAACACCGGTTTTCTGGTGCTGACGCTGGCGCCGTGGGCTGATCGCGACCGCACACAGAACCAGATTGCCGCCGATGTTACCGCTGCCGCCAACAAGGTGCCGGCGCTGCGCGGCAACGCCATGCAGCCGAACAGCCTGCGCATTCGCGGTGCGGGCAACGGCCTGCAGATGGCAATGGTCGGCAGCAATTATCAGGCACTGACAGCTGCAACGCAGAAACTACTGCTTTCCATGGAGGAAAGCGGCCTGTTCGAAACGCCGCGTTTGGACAACGAGCCCAACCAGGCGCAGCTATCCGTCTCTATCGACCGGGAGCGCGCCTCCGATCTAGGCATTGATATCACCGGCCTGTCACGCGCCATGCAATCGCTGCTGGAAGGACGTTCGGTTGTCGACGTCTTCGTGGATGGGGATGCAATCCCGGTCCGGCTGCTGTCCTCCACCCGGCCGATCAACGACCCGACCGATCTCGAAAACGTCTTCCTGAAAACAGGTGACGGCAAGATCGTGCCGATGTCGGTCATTGCCACCCTGAAGGAAAATGCGGTGGCGCCGCAGCTGAACCGCGAGCAGCAGCTTCCCTCCGTCGGCTTTACCGCCAATCTCAAGGACGGCGTTTCGCTCGGTCAGGCTTTGGAAAAGGTGAACGAGCTCTCACAATCCCTCCTGCCGCCCGGCGCCCGCCTTCTGCCGCTCGGCGAGGCGGCGACGCTTGAGGAGAATTCGAGCGGCATGCTGCTGACCTTCGGTTTTGCCATCGCCATCATCTTCCTGGTCCTGGCCGCGCAGTTCGAAAGTGTCCTGAGTTCGATCATCATCATGTCGACGGTGCCGCTCGGTCTTGCCTGCGCCGTCATCGCGCTGCTCGTCACCGGATCGAGCCTCAATGTCTATAGCCAGATCGGGCTTGTGCTTCTGGTGGGCGTGATGGCAAAGAACGGCATCCTCATCGTGGAATTCGCCAACCATCTGCGTGACCAGGGCGCCACCGTGCGCGAGGCCATCGAAAAAGCCACCAGCATCCGCCTGCGCCCGGTGATGATGACAATGATCGCGACCATTTTGGGCGGCGTGCCGCTGGTGCTGGCGCAGGGAGCAGGGGCGGAAGCACGCATCGCGCTCGGCTGGGTCATCGTCGGCGGTCTGGGTTTTGCGACGCTGGTGACGCTTTACATCACCCCGGTCTCCTACCTGCTGATTGCCCGTTTCGCCAAACCGCAAGCCGATGAGGAAATCCGCCTCCACCGCGAACTGGAACTTGCCGCGCGTCGGAAGGCGCTGGAGGAGGACAAGCAGCTGCTTGCGGCGGAATAAAAATTTATGGGCAAGCCCGAGAGCGCGACGCGCTAAGCAGATCGTGGCAGCTGATTAACTCCTGTTCGTGCTATAAATCTGGACGCCTTTATACGATAGTTCAAAGGTTCCAACGCTTACCCTGCCGTTCGCGTCCGTCTCAATCAGGTTTCCTGTTCTGTCATAACTATTGAACAGGCTGGAAATCGTCTGGTCGAGTTGATCTTTGGCGCGCTTTTTCCAGTAGTTATTGGTGTCTTCGAACATTTTAAGAACTACCCGCTGTTTCTCGGTCAGGGTTTTCGGATCGACTCCTTTGGCTTCGATTTTGTGTGTGCTGTTATAAAAATCGATCGCATTCTGTAAGGACTGTATGCTTCCCGGAATGCCCATGGCGGCATAGCCGGGGCTATCAAAATTAGCCCAGTAGGTATCATAGTCGATACCAGCGAGTGCCCAACTCTCTCTCTGTTCTCGCACGGAAGCATTGTGGTATGCTTTACTTAGCTCAGCCTGATATGCCTCTGGCGTTAGATCATGCACGCTTTCTTTCGTCATGCCCTCGGGAACGAAATTGCGAACAATGTCTTCAGGCCGCACACCTGGGGTATGCATGGCGCGGTTGAAGCGTAATTCCTCTCCCCACACATCCCGTTTGCTTGAGGCCGGGGAAAGATTGAGGCTGGTGGTTCGGATAATCTCTTCCATCCAGTCTCTATCCGCCACTGGATCCGCATTGTTCTTTGCCTCTTCAGCATCGTTACTATCTCTCTTCGGCCTCCCGTCGATCCTGCCTCTCATGTCGTAGGTAAGGTCGCCCGTTTCGTTGTCCGCGCTGGAGGCAAGCAGTGCGGTCAGAGGGTCAACACCATTCGTGGCGCCGGAAGGGCTACTTGCCCGGTTTTTTTCGGGAATGTTTTCGGTCAGCAGTCGAAAATAATTCGATCCTGCAAAGGGCTGACTTATAATTGTAGTCATGTTGAAACCCTGATGTTTGAATACGGACCCGTTTCTAGCCCGGCTCCGCATTCCGGTTGTAATTTATATGCATTTATGAGCATCAATGAAGAAATTCACGTATAAGATGTATACGAGCTGGAGCTTGCTCAGGGCTGGCAGTATATGCATGCGGAAGGCCATATGAGAGCAGGTTGTTCCTACCGTTCGGGCGGCTGACCGGCTGGACAAAGCCTTAACCTTATCCCATACCACCCATCGGAATTTCGTAACGGATCGAGTCCGTTACGGCGGTATCTTGCGGTGGAGATGGACGATGGCGCTGAAAGATGTGGTCGCGGGAAAACGCAACGAGGAAGGCATCGCGTCGGTGCTTGCAGCGCTGAAGCAGCAGCTGGGTGACAAGCTACAGACTGGGCAGGCGTTTCGCGAGCAGCATGGCCATACCACCACCTATCTGACCTTGCAGGCGCCTGATGGTGTCGTCTTTGCCGAAAACGCAGATGATGTGAAAGCTGTGGTGAAGGCTTGTGCGCAGTATAAGGTGCCGGTCATTCCCTTCGGAACTGGCTCTTCACTGGAAGGGCAGGTCAATGCGCCTGATGGCGGAATATGCATCGATTTCAGCCGGATGAATCGCATCATTGAGGTAAACGCCGAAGATCTTGACGTGACGGTGGAGCCGGGTGTGACGCGCGAGGACCTTAACGTCTATCTGCGTGATACCGGCCTGTTCTTTCCGATCGATCCGGGTGCCAATGCCTCTATCGGCGGCATGGCCTCCACGCGAGCCTCCGGCACCAATGCCGTGCGTTACGGCACGATGAAGGACAATGTGCTGGCCGTTACCGCCGTTGTTGCCAATGGTGAGGAAATCCGCACTGCTCGCCGTGCCCGCAAGTCGTCGGCCGGTTACGATCTGACGCGGCTTTTCGTCGGCGCCGAGGGCACGCTTGGGGTTCTGACCTCGGTTACGCTGCGGTTGCAGGGCATCCCGGAAAAGATCGCCGGTGGCGTCTGCACCTTCGACAGTATTCAGGCGGCCTGTGACGCCGTTATCATGACGATCCAGATGGGTGTTCCGGTTGCGCGCATCGAACTGCTTGATGAAGTGCAGGTGCGGGCCTGCAATGCCTATTCCGGCCTGAACTACGCGGAAAAACCGACGCTGTTCGTGGAGTTCCACGGCACCGAAGAGACGGCGGCCCTGCAATCGCAGCAATTTGCAGAGATCGCGGCGGAATGCGGCAGCGTCGATTTCCGCTGGACCAGCGATGCGGCCGAGCGTAACAAGCTGTGGAAGGCCCGACATGACGCTTATTGGGCCTCGCGGGCGCTCGCGCCGCATCTCGACGGTTTGTCCACCGATGTCTGCGTGCCGATTTCGCGGCTGGCGGACTGCGTGGTGGAAACGCAGCGGGATATCAAGGAAAACGGCTTTCTGGCGCCGATCGTCGGTCATGCCGGCGACGGCAATTTCCATGTGCTTATCCTGTTCGACGGCAAGGATGCCGAAAGTGTCGCCAAAACCGAAGCTTTCGTTGCGCGTCTCAATCGCCGGGCTATCGCCATGGACGGCACCTGCACCGGAGAACACGGCATCGGCCAGGGCAAGATGAGTTTTCTGGCCGAAGAGGCGGGAAATGCGCTGGATGTGATGCGCGCCATCAAAACGTCGCTCGACCCCGATAACATCTTCAATCCAGGCAAACTGTTCCGTCTTGTCTGATCATTCTCACAATTGATTGGTACAAAAGGCTGCTTGCCGTTAAGGCAAATAAGAATAGGTTTGCAGCGTTCGCGAAGGGAGAAGCAGTTCAGTGCTCGGGCGTATTCTGGTTTTTCTGGGCGGACTGCTGGCCGTGGTGCTGTTTTCAGCGCTGCTCATTCCCTATTTCGTTGACTGGACGGATTTCCGCCGCGATTTCGAAGATCAGGCAAGCCGCATTCTGGGCAAGAAGGTGGTGGTGCACGGTCGCGTCGAAGCCCGGCTTCTGCCTTTCCCTTCGGTGACGCTGCATGACGTGCGCGCCGGAACGGATGCGGACGGATCGCCGCTCATTCAGGTGGCGCGTTTTTCCATGGATGCCGAGTTGGCGCCTTTCCTTTCCGGTGAAGCGCGTATCTTCGACATGCGCATCGAGGAACCCAAGGCCAAGATCCGGCTTTTGAAGGACGGCACTCTGGACTGGATGCGCGGCAGCCGGGCGGAAATTCCAGCCCGCACCGTGGTTCTGGAAAGTGTGCAGATCGAAGGCGGGCAGATCGAATTCATCGACGAGCAATCCGGCCGCAACCGTGTTGTGACGGGTCTTAACGCCGACATGTCCGCCAATTCGCTGGCCGGACCATGGAAGGCGGAAGGGCGCGCCGCCGTTGACGGGCATCCAGGCTCATTCTCGCTGTCCAGCAGTGAGCCGGATTATACCAATGGGCGCATGGGCCTGCGGATTCGCGTGGTGCCGGATGAACATCCGGTTGAGGTCGATCTGGACGGTGCGATTGCCGCGACTGCGGGAAAACCCGCCTATAGCGGTTCCTTCGCCTTCAGTTTCCGTGAAGGCCAAAAACAGAAGCAGCAGGGCGGGCAATCGCTGTTCTCGTCGCCGCGCACCCGCGGCAGCTTCGAACTGACGAATGAAAGCGTGCGCATACCGAGCTACCGCATGGAGCTCGGCGGCAACGAAAATCCTTACGTCGTGACCGGCGAGGCAACGCTGGATACCGGGGCCAAGCCGGAATTCCTGCTGACGGCGGATGGCCAGCAGATTGACGTCAATCGTTTCGCACTGCCCGTCGTGCAGACCGGCAAGACCTCGCGCCAGCCCACCGCCTCCGTGCGCCAGCGCATCGAGGCATTTGCCGCCATGGTCGCCCGCATTCCGGTTCCGCCGGTCCCGGGCAAGGCCAGCATCAGCCTACCGGCGCTGGTTTCCGACGACACGACCATTCGTGACATCCGGCTGGACGTGCGCCCTGATGGCAGCGGCTGGCAGGTGGTTAACGCCGTGGCAACGCTGCCCGGCAGGACGCAGCTGGAAGCCAAAGGTTCCCTGACGCTGCTGGATGGTCCCGCTTTCAACGGCAATCTGCTCGTTGCCTCCAACCAGCCATCCGGGCTGGCAAACTGGCTTTCCGGTTCTGTCGATCCGGCGATCCGCCAGCTCAATGCAGCCGGTTTTTCCGCCGACGTCTCGCTGACGACGCTGAACCAGCGTTTCGACAATCTCGAGCTTGCCATTGGCGACGCCTCTCTGAAGGGTAAGCTGGAACGGCGCTCTGACGGCAAGGCTTCCAATCTTTCGATCGATCTTGCCGGTAACGAGATCGATCTCGACGCCCTGAAGGCGCTTGGCAGCCTGGCGCTCGGCGATCAGGTCGGAAGTTCTGTTCTCGACCATCGCATTGACGCCAAGTTCAAGGCCGACCGGTTCAACATGGCCGGTGTGACTGCAAATCATGTGGAAACTGCCTTCACCATGGCGGGCGGCGTTCTCTCGCTTGAAAAGATGACGGCTGGCGATATCGCCGGTGCCGAAGTCAAGGCGAAAGGGCAGTTGCAGGGGTCGTTGCTGAAATATGCGGGCAAGGGCACGGTGAACCTGCATGCGACAGACATGCAGCCGTTCTTCGCCATGCTGCAGCAGAAATTGCCTGGTCATCCGTTCCTCAGCCGTCTGGCGGCGAGTTCGCCGTGGTACGCCAATTCCGACCTTGCCATGGATGTTTCGGTCAACAGCGAAAATGGCGGCGCCAATGTCGCCGTTTCCGGCACAGTCAACGGCAGCCGTCTGTCGGCCGTGGCCAAGATGCCGGATTTCCTGTCCATCACCGATGATACGGCGATGTCGCTGGAAGGGGTTTTGAAAAACCAGTCGACGGCGATCCTGTTCGGGCAGGCAGGGCTTGATCCCCTGCCGTTCGATGCCGACGGCGAAGGGCTGCTTTCCGTCAAGCTCAACGGCACGCTCGGTTCTCCCGTCCAGACCGATATCCGTTTCTCGACGGAGCGCACGCATTTCTCGATGATCGGGTCCTTTGCCGTTGCCGCCGCCAATTTCGGCGAGGGTAGTGCGGATCTGGCGCTCGAAAGCGCTGATATAGAGCCCTATCTCATCATGAACGCCGTTGGCCTGCCGCAGCTTGGTGGTGGCATGGCGCTGAAGGCGAACGGAAAAATGGCGGTGGATGCGCAGAAGATTGCGTTTTCCGCCCTCGGCGGGCAGGCGGGCGGCAACCCCTTCTCGGGCAGTCTGGCGTTCCAGCGCGCGGCCCCGCATTCCGTCACCGGTGATCTTGCCCTTCGGACCGTCGATCTTGCGTGGCTCGGAGATGCGATCTACGGACCGGTGATCGACCCGGAGACGGGCACGCTCAACGCCAAGCCGCTGGCCATGCCGGCTTTCCCGCAACTCAAGGCCACGCTGTCGCTGAAAGCGGAAAGTTTCGAGGCCGGTCCCTTCGGAACGGTCACGGGTCTGTCGACCAAGGTCACGCATGATGATGGCAATCTCGCGCTTGATGATATCGCCGGCACCTTCATGGGCGGAAAGCTGATCGGGCGGCTTGCCATGTCCACAGGCGAGGGAGCGGGCATTTTCCGCACCAAGATCGCGGTGAACGACGCCAATCCCGAGTCGATATTGTGGGCGAATGCCAACGGCCCGGTCGCGACGGGCCGGGTGGCGATCGATCTGACCGCCGAATCGACGGGCAAAAGCGTTGGTGAAATTTTGAAATCGGCAGGTGGCTCGGGGGAAGTGCGCGCCAGCGGGCTTGTGCTCAAAGGGCTTAATCCAGGCGCCTTTCCGCCGATCCTGCAGGCGGCGGAAGGCTTGCAGCAGCCGATCGACGCGCCAAAGGTTCGGCCGCTGGTGGATCAGAGCCTGTGGCAGGGCGAAATACCGCTCGGCAACGTAGCCCTGCCATTCACCCTGAGTGGCGGCGCGCTGCACTTCCAGAATTTGCGCGCAGGGATCGATCCGGTGACGCTTACCGGAGATGCGACGGTCGATATTGCAGCATCGACCGTGAATGGCGATCTCGATCTTATCTTCAATCCCGGCACCGAAGTGGTTGCTGGCGCCGAACCGTCGCTGCGTCTCAACTATAACGGTCCGCTCGCCGCACCTGCTTTGACGACCGATGTTTCGGCGCTCGGCAATTATCTGTCACTTCGGGCTTTCGAAAAGGAACGCCGTCGCGTCGAGGCCATGCAGGCCAGCGTTCTCGAAAAGCAGCGCCTGCGTCGTGAAACGGCGCTTTATCGTTCTCAGGCGGCTGAACGTCAGGCTGAAAAGGAACGGGTGGAGGCGGAAGCCAAGGCCAAGGCCGAAGAGGAGGCGCGCCTTAAAGCGGCGGCAGAGGAGCGTCTGCGGCAGGAAAAGGAACAGCAGGAGCGGTTGCAGCAACAGCAACAGCAACAGCAACAGCAGCAACCTGTTCCCGAGCGGCAATCAACGCCGGCCCTGACGGTGCCTCCAACGGAAGATGCGATCAGGCAACTGGCGCCCGAAAACGCTCCGGCCAATCCGTAAGTTTGCGGCGACGACGGCGCGTTTTGGGGAGAGGTTAGAGCCCGTGTCTCAGGGCGAATTTTGACGCGGTCCGGACAGCTGCCGCTTCGACCACTTTGCCAAAATTATCCGTTAGCCTGTTAAATCCAGGCTTCACGCTCGCCGAAGGGCGTGTCGGCATCAAAATTCTTGGTACCGATCCTGCTGCTTTCCCCCGACAGGCTGGGCTTGTCCGCGCTGTTGCTTGAGGAAGCCGATTTGTCGGAGCTGTTTTCGAGTGCCTCGAGCTGCGCTTGCAGTGATGCAATAGTACTCTTCAGTTCTTCCTGTGCTTTCGCTTCGGAGGTCTGGGCGAGTTCTGACTGCTTTTCGGCAATCTGCGATTTCAGTTCGGCAACGCTTGAAGACGAGGTGGATGAAGAGGAGAGGACGGAAACAGCGATGCTCGTTCCCGAAGCGGCGGAAACCATGGGTCGCCTCGTGGCGTGCGGATGAAAAGGAAAAGCTTGAAATACAAATCTGGAAGCAAGGCTACGCAGTACTGAAGCGCCTTGCAGTACAAATTAGCGCGCTAATGTTTAATGAATGCTTTCACGGCATTATGAGTTTTCGGCAAGAATGTTTGTAGTCGGAGAATGGCTGGATATGAGCCGGCGCATATGCGCGCCGCTGCAGTGTCATCTTTCGATGCCACCTTGCAGCAAGCTCACTTGCTCTTCAGCCAATTCAGTACATGGACCCGAAGGGATGAGGACAGATTGCTGTCGGCTGGCCGGTTGTCGTCTATTTCCGCAAGCAGGGCGGCGAAACTGATCTTGCGCTTTTCGGCGATGATTTTCAGCTCGTCCCAGAAGGCATCCTCGAGTGAAATGCTGGTGCGGTGGCCGTGCAATGTCGTGGAGTGCTTGCGGATCATCAGATCAATCTCTCCGGCTGGTCCGGTTGGGAATCTGAATCATGTCGTGCCTGCAAGCCTCTGTTTAGCGGTGTTTTTTCCGGTCTTCCGAAAGCTTGCCCGGGCAGGCCGGCTCTTCAATCCCTGTCGGTCCTGTCATCGTCTTTTTCAAGCCGCCCCTGATCGAGCGCCTTTGCGGCTTTTTCGTTAAGGGCCGATGTGAGGTTTTTTTCCGCCTTGGTGCGACCGAAGGACAGGCGGTTCTGATCCGCCTGTTTTTCTTTTTCGCTACGGGCTTTCTGCTTCCGGAACTGACGCAGATTGACGATATCGGCGGCCATGCGGATATGTCTCCTTGAGCTTCGCGCGGTCGGGCAAAAAGCCGTTATTGCTTCTTGCGGAAGGCGTCCAGAGAAACGACAGAGCCTTCCTTCTTTTCCTCGCCGGACTTGGGCGTCTCGGACGTTGTAGCCGGCTTTGCCTCATGGGAAACGGGATAGGCGGTGATTTCGGCCTCTTCCAGCTCTTCCTCGTCTGCCAGGGGCACATCGAACTCAAGCTCGAAATTGACGGAAGGATCGTAGAAACCTCTGATGGCGTTATAGGGAACAACCAGCTTTTCCGGCGTATCCGAGAAGGACAGGCCGATTTCGAAGCCGATCTCCGTCACTTTCAGGTCCCAGAACTGATGCTGGATGACGATGGTCATCTGCTCGGCATATTTGGACTTGAGGTGCTGCGAAATCCGCACACCGGGCGCGCCGGTCAGAAATGTTATGAAGAAATGGTGGTCGCCGGGCAGGCGGCCGGTTGCGGCCACTTCACCCAAAACTTTGCGAATAACGCCGCGAAGGGCATCCTGTGCGAGAATGTCGTAACGGATATGATCCTGCCCCATGCGGTCCTGTCTTTCCCTTATTCGAACGTCTTTTAAAGCGCTGCGCACCAAGTGCGCCAAGGACGCTGTAACACTTTGAATCTTTGCGTAATCCGCAAGCCGGTATCAATTTCGATCCTGGCGGCTACGCATTACCCAAGTATACGCAATGTCCTGAACGGCAGCAACGGAAAAGCCGATGCTGTGTGCAAGTCAGCTATCATATAACCAATTCAGGCAAAATGGAGAAGGTGGAGGTTTCTGTTGCCAGGTACCTCCGAACCCCGCCTCACGGGGCTAACCGTGAGGACTTTAGAGCGGAATTCCCGCACCGCCATTAGGCAGCGAGAGCGTATTCCTTAGCGTTGTTGTCATTTGCAACTACACTTGTGACCCGATAACGGCGGTATCATGCCGAGCAAAAGTTCGATCTTT